>Ga0265338_10003614_pt1 | contig 21576 bp, 15 predicted proteins | sample 42126metaG_FD_193579 | JGI IMG/M metagenome (GOLD analysis project Ga0265338, IMG submission 193579) | Rhizosphere microbial communities from Carex aquatilis grown in University of Washington, Seatle, WA, United States - 4-21-26 metaG | ecosystem: Host-associated > Plants > Roots > Rhizosphere... | reverse complement strand
CATCCGCCCCGCCCGCCACGCCGGCGTACAATGCAATCCACCCAGCGTAACGCCCCATGACTTCCAGCACCATCACGCGGTTGTGGCTCTCGGCGGTGGTGTGCAGCCGGTCCAGCGCGTCGGTCGCACAGGCCACGGCGGAATCGAAACCGAAGGTCATCAGCGTCCCGTCCAGGTCGTTGTCAATGGTCTTGGGCACGCCGACGATGGGAATGCCGTATTCGTGCATCTGCAGGGCGATGCTCAGCGAACCATCGCCACCGATGGAGACCAACGCCGAGAGGCCGAGCGCATCCATGCCCTCCCGGGTTGCCTCGAACAGTTCCTTCGGCAACTGCCGGCCCTCGCCGTGGCCGGTCTTGGCGGAGAATTTCCCGCGGTTGGCCGTGCCGAGGATGGTGCCGCCGCGAACCAGCAGGCCGCTCAGGGCGTTGTAATCGAGCAGTCGGAACTGGCGCGGTTCCAACAACCCTTCATAGCCGCCGATGATGCCGAGCGTTTCCCAGCCGCGCATGGCGGCCGCCTTGGCCACCGCACGAATGACCGCGTTCAATCCCGGGCAATCACCGCCACCGGTTACAATCCCAATTTTTCCGTTCATAAATTTAATTCAATGGATTCGCCGCGACATCAAGCACTCGCAATTTCATTGTCACGCGCGTCTTTCAAGTTTGACGGCACACGCCGGCGGCCCGGTAAAGTGGTAAACACCTGGATTCAGGCAGCGGGTTGACTCGCTGTCGTAGGCAGCCTTCAGCGTATTATCGGCGGAAACAGCCGGCACTTCAGTCCAAACCGACCCGTTTATCCGAATTCCGGCTGCGATTAAAGATTTGCGGCGCCAACGGCCCATGTCAAAGGGTGGACAAACCGGTTCGGTCCCTGACGGTGCCTGGATTTCCTGACACGGTATCGGATTATTTCTTCAACAGGACGGCCTTCGCCGCGGCGAGTTCCTTGAGCTTGTCCTCCCCGACCGCGGGGTATTTGAGGTTGAGGTCGGCCAGTGTTTCAATGACCGCCGCCGCCACCACCGCCCGCGTGAACCATTTGTTGTCCGCCGGCACGACATACCAGGGTGCCTCCTCGGTGGCCGTATGCCGGATCATGTCTTCATAGGCATCCATGTATTCATCCCAATATCCGCGCTCATTCATGTCGGCGGCCGAAAATTTCCAGTTCTTCTCGGGCTCTTCGATACGCTCGAGAAAACGCCGCTTCTGTTCCTTCTTCGAGACATGCAGGAAAAATTTCCGCACCACCACGCCGTTATGCGAAAGGTAGCGCTCGAAGCTGCGAATGTCCTGGAAGCGTTCCCGCCAGATGTCCTGGCTGATGAGTTCCGCCGGAAGCTTTTGCTTTTTCAGGAATTCCGGATGCACGCGGACCACCAGGGTTTCCTCATAATAACTGCGGTTGAAAATGCCGATGTGGCCGCGATTGGGGAGACACTTCGCGCAACGCCACATGTAATCGTGGTCAAGATCCTCGGCGGACGGCGCCTTGAAGGAAAAGACCTGGCAACCTTGCGGGTTGACGCCCGACATGACGTGTTTGATGGCGCCGTCCTTGCCCGCGGCGTCCATGGCCTGGAAGATCAGCAGCAGGGCCCACCTGTCATCCGCATACAGTTTGTCCTGCAATTCCTCCAACGCGGCGATGCCGAGCGCAAGTGTCTCCTTGGCGCGCGGCTTGTCTTCCAGCTTAAAATCGAGCGTGTCGCCGGGATCGATGTCCTTAAGCCGGAATTTGTCGCCCCTGTGCACGCGGAAGGGCGCCGCCAGCTTGCGCGCCCGTTTGATGATTTCCTTGGTTTTCATGGATGAAGATCTGCGACAGTTTTTCCGGCGGGTTTCGGAAATGGATCACGGTCCAGGAATTCGTAGCGGTCCCGACGCCGGTCGGGAGCGGAACCGGAAGTGGCCGCCAGATGCATTACCGGGTAGCCATCCTGGCGATGATAGGCCGGCCACGGCGGCAGGCCCGGGCCGTTGGGGTCGCCCGTTTTCGCAAAATTGGTCCAGTAATCAGCCATGAGTTCCGAGACCGCCCGGTCCTCCGGCCGCCATGGCAGAGGCTTCGCGGAAAGCATCCGAAAAACATACTCAATTTCGCAAGCATGTGGCGCGGTTGGCTCGGTCCCCTTTTTGGCAGTGGCAGGCAGTGGCAAGGTTTGATCGAATTGATACCGATAAACCGGGGACCCGCCGGTCTGGAGTTGCATTTCCAGCCACTTCCAGGTGGCATAGCCGGCGAACCGGTCACCGGCAAAATCCTGGGCTGCGCGTTTGGCCTCGGCATCGGTTGACGCCGGGTAAGCCTGCAAGAATGCTTCCGCATTGGTGCCGAAAAAGGCGTGGGCGCGGGTGACGTAGTTTTTAACGGTCGGGGCGTCGTTCGTGAAATAGGATTTGAAACCGCCTTCGTCCCGGTTCCATCCCGCCAGCAGCGGGACATGGCTTTGCCGGCCGGCGGCGTAAATGGAAAGACAATCTTCCGGCAGAAAATATCCATCGATGGCCGGGCGAAAATATTCCCGCGGCTGCTTCAGCGCCATTTTGAGCAGATTTTTTGCCGGGATGGCCCGCAATGCTTCGATCGAGGTTGTCCCGAACGCCACCTGGGTAAATTTTACGCCGGCGGCTTCGGCTTCGGTGCGCGATTTCGGCGGCCTGGTCGCGCTGAAGAAGGCGCCGCTCTCGCCGATGGCGCGCTGGAAAAGGCCCTGCGCCAGGGGCGACGCCATCAGTGCACTGACCGAAAATGAACCGGCCGATTCGCCGAAGATCGTCACATTGTCGGGGTCGCCGCCGAAAGTGGCGATGTTGGCCTTGACCCATTCGAGCGCGGCAACCTGATCCAGCAACCCGCAATTGCCGGATGAACCGTGCCCCGATTCCTGGCTGAGTTCAGGAAGGGCGAGAAAGCCGAATACACCCATCCGATAATTCATGCTCACGACCAACACGCCCTTCTTCGACAGGTTACCGGCATCCTGACGCGACTCAGAAGAGGATCCGGCGATGAAGCCACCGCCATGGATCCAGACCATCACCGGCAGTTTGCCCGGCGGAGGATTTTCCGGTATCCACAAGTTAAGATACAGGCAATCTTCGCTCGGCCCGGCATCATGAAAACTCATGTCATCAAAGATGCGCCCCTGCATTGCTCGCGGCGCGTAATCGACGGCCCGGCGCACGCCAGTCCAGGGTTGAACCGGCTGCGGCGACTTCCAGCGCAACGGTCCGACCGGAGGCGCGGCGTAGGGAATCCCCTTGAAAGTGCGTACCAGTCCGTCGGGGCTGACCACGCCTTCCAGCACACCATTGGTGGTGCGCACCTGTACGTAATGCGACGGTTGTGCCTGCATGGCCTGTATTCCAAGCAACAGCCCGAACAGCCCGGTCCAATTCCAGCGGTAAATCTTCACCATGTCCTGCGGTCGTCCCGCGGTCGCGGGATCATTGGTTTGTGTGCCGGCATTATTCCGCATCCGAAGTGAAAAGCGACTCTTTTCCACCGGGCGAAATACGACACCGAAGCGTGCCCGGGCGGGATATTTGAAATACCAGGACCTGTTGCCTGAGAGCCTGTCTGAAAATTCCGAGGGGTGCTGTTTTCGAGCCAAGGGCCGGATGGCGAGGCGCGACGAAGGAGCATGGCTGCCAACGCCCTGTGACTGAGGAGCAACGAAGCCAGGCGGCCCTTGGCTCGAAAACCCCCCGGGCGGCGGGTCATTTTGCTGTAGTGTGCGCTGTCCTCAGCGCACTTTCGGCTAAGACAGCCGACGCCGCAGTTCAAACTGACCCATTACCTTCCTTTTCAGACGCCAGCACGCTCGTCTTCATCATGATACGGAATGAAAATGGCATTATTTCATGAAACCTGTCCAAATTGGGTTACAAAAAGGTGGCCGGCCCGGATAAAAGCCGTTTAACCGGTGGCCGGCCCCGGTTTTCCGCCAGCCGCGCCGTCAGCCAATACCAGGGCCTTGTTCTGTCTGATCCGGCCGGCGGGAATGGATATGTCGCCCGCGCGCAGGCGTACGAGCATTCCGGCCTTTTCCGCACCGGTCACCAGCCACAAGATGCGTCGGGATCGATTCAACATCGGATAGGTCAAGGTCATCCGCCGCCGTCCCTGATAAATCCCGGTCATCGCCACATCCGCGTCGTCAATATCACAGACCGGATCCTCCGGCACGAGCGAAGCCGTGTGCCCGTCCGGTCCCAGACCCAGGTGGGCGAGGTCGAGCACCGGTGGAGTACCGGCGATCTCCTGTAAGGTTTGGACATAGCTTGCGACGGCGGCTTCCAGATCCTTGTCCTCCACCGGCATGGCGTAAATCTGCTCGGGCCGGAGCGGTGCCTGTTCCAGCAAACTGGCGCACAAATGCGTCAGGTTTCGATCCGGATCGCCCGGAGGCGCAACCCGCTCATCCACCTGGACAATGTGCACGTTCTTCCACGGCACGTCTTCGCCGGCCAGCACCCGCAACATCTGCCACGGGGTGCGGCCGCCGCTCACTGCCATCACGAAACGGCCACGCGCCGCGACCGCCGTGCGGGCTTCCGCGGCAATGACCTTGGCCGCTTCTTTTGCCACTGCATCGGCATTGGCGAACAATTTAATTTTCATGCCGTTACCACCGGATCCTGCCAGCCTCCGGGAGGTGTGACCCTCGCAACTTCGGCGGGCCCCCAGGTTTTGGGTTCGTATTCGAACACGGGCGTGTCGGCTTTCAATATCGGATCCACAATCCGCCATGCTTCCTCCACGTAATCTTCGCGGGCAAACAGGGTGGGATCTCCCGCCATCGCGTCCCCCAGCACCCGTTCGTAGGCATCCATCTCTCCGGCGCGCGGGTAGCGACGCCCTTGGATTTCCTGCGGCACGCTGGCCTTTTCGTCGTCCGGGGATATGGTGTTCATGCAAATGCCGAACGCAATGTCCGGGCTGATTCGTATCCGGCAATAATTTGGCTTCAAGTTGTAGCCTTGATACATCGTTGGCGGCTGACGCAACCGGACAACCACTTCCGTGCAGGTGACCGGGAGATTTTTTCCGGCCCGGATGTAAAACGGCACGCCCCGCCAGCGCCAGGAATCAATCTCCAGCTGGAACGCGGCGAAGGTTTCCACGGTGGATTCCGGCGCCACACCCGGCTCCTGGCGGTAACCGCGGAACTGTCCCCGGACCACGTCCTTGGTCTCCAGCGGCGGGATGGCCTTCAACACCTTGACCTGCTCATCCCGGATGGATTCACTGTCTGTCCGGACCGGCGGCTCCATCGCCAGGTGAGCCATGACCTGGAACAGATGGTTCTGCATCACGTCCCGGATGGTGCCGACCTGGTCGTAGAAGGCGCCGCGGCCCTGGACCCCGAAATCTTCCGCCATCGTGATTTGAAAACTCTCGACGTTGTGGCGGTTCCAGAACGGTTCCAGCAACGCGTTGGCGAAGCGGAAGAACAGCATGTTATGCACCGGCTTTTTCCCGAGGTAATGGTCGATGCGAAAGATCGACTTCTCGTCGAAGGTTTTGAGCAGGATCCGGTTGAGCTCCTGCGCCGAGGCCAGGTCACGGCCGAAGGGCTTTTCAATGATGACGCGCGAACCTTCCGGGGTGCATCCCGCCTTGCCCGATTGCTCCACGACGATGGCAAATGCCGAGGGCGGTATGGCCAGGTAATGCGCCGGCCGCTGAGCGGTGCCCAGCTCCGTGCGCAGGGCCTGGAACGTCGCCGCATCGTTGTAATCACCGTCCACATAACGCAACAGGCCGGATAATTTCTCAAATGCCGCCGGATCAAGTCCGCCATGCTTTTCCAGGCTGTCCCGGGCCCGGGCCTTGAGCTGGTCGAGGTTCCAGCCGGCCTTGGCCACACCGATGACCGGCACATTGAGGTGACCGCGTTTCAACATCGCCTGCAGTGACGGGAAGATCTTTTTGTAGGCCAGGTCGCCGGTGGCGCCAAAGAAGACCAGGGCGTCGGAGGGGAGTGGGCTCATGGTTATTTTCTCATTTCGTGGATTTTTCCAGGTGCCCGCCAAAACCAAAACGCATGGCCGAAAGCAATTTGTCCTGGTAATCCGCCTCGCCGCGCGAGGCGAACCGCTCATAAAGCGCCGTCGTCAGCACCGGCACCGGCACCCCCTCGTCAATCGCCGCCTTGATCGTCCAGCGGCCTTCGCCGGAATCCGAGACCCGCCCGGCAAATTTGGCGAGATTCGGATCTTCGACCAGCGCACTCGCCGTCAGATCCAGCAGCCATGACGCAATCACGCTGCCGCGCCGCCATACTTCGGTGACGTCGGTCAGGTTGAGGTCGTATTGATAATGTTCCGGGTCGCGCAACGGTGTCGTTTCCGCGTCCGCCTCGCCCTGCTGTTTTCCCATGTTGGCATTTTTCAAAACACCCAGGCCTTCGGCATAGGCGGCCATGATGCCGTACTCGATGCCGTTGTGAACCATCTTGACGAAATGGCCGGCGCCGTTGGGGCCGCAATGCAGGTAGCCTTGTTCGGCGGTGCCGCCAAGTTTTTCACGTCCCGGAGTGCGGGGGATTTCATCGCCCCGGCCCGGTGCCAAGGTCAGGAAAATGGGGTCCAGATGTTTGACCACGTCCTTCTCGCCGCCAATCATCATGCAGTAACCGCGCTCCAATCCCCAAACCCCGCCGCTCGTTCCCACGTCCACATAATGAATCCCCTTTGCCGCCAGCTCCTTCGCCCGCCGGATGTCATCCACATAATACGAGTTGCCGCCGTCGATGAGGATGTCGCCCTCTTCCAGCAACGGGAGCAGTTCGGCAATGGACTGGTCCACCACGGCGGCCGGCACCATCAGCCAGATCGCGCGCGGCTTCGCGAGTTTCTTCACGAGGTCCACCAATGAAGAAGCCCCGACCGCCTTGTCCCTGGCCAAATCCTTTACCGCCTGCGGCGCGCGGTCGAAAACGACGCATTGATGGCCGTGTTGGATCAGGCGGCGCACCATGTTGGCGCCCATCCGGCCCAGTCCGATCATGCCGAGCTGCATTGTGGATTTCGTTTTCATGAGGGAGTTTTCGAATGCAATTTGCGGTGGGACGAGCATCCTCGCGAGCCGGTCTTGGCACACCAAGGTGCAGGGGAGCGGCTCGTCAGCAGCCTCGCCCCACCAAACTGAACCAACTCAGTCACGCCGCCCCTTTCATTTTGCGGTAACGGCGGATCAGGTTGTTCGTCGAGCTGTCATGGCCGAGTTGGGGTGCGGACCTGTCCTCCAGTTCCGGAATGATGCGCTGGGCGAGCGCCTTGCCCAGTTCGACGCCCCACTGGTCAAAGGGATTGATGCTCCAGATGGCGCCCTGAGTGAAGACGATGTGCTCGTACAGCGCAACCAGTTGGCCGAGAATTTCCGGCGTGAGCCGGTCCGCGAGGATGGTGTTGGAAGGACGGTTGCCCTCGAACACGCGGTGCGGCACAAGCCAGTCCGCCGTGCCCTCGGCCTTGACTTCCGCCGGGGTCTTGCCGAAGGCCAGCGCCTCGGCCTGGGCAAACACATTGGCGAGCAGCATGTCGTGATGCCGGCCCAGCGGCGTGAGCGAATGCGCAAAGGCGATGAAGTCACAGGGGATGAGCCGGGTTCCCTGATGAATCAACTGGTAAAACGAGTGCTGGCCGTTCGTGCCCGGTTCACCCCAGTAAACCGGCCCGGTCGGGTAGTTCACCCTCCTACCGTCGAGCGTGACGTGTTTGCCGTTGCTCTCCATGGTCAACTGCTGCAGGTAGGCCGGGAAACGTTTCAAATAATTTTCGTAGGGCAGCACCGCCACGGTTTGCGCGTCAAAGAAATCGGTGTACCAGACCGACAGGAGGCCCATGATCACCGGCAGGTTTTTTTCAAACGGCGCGGTGCGGAAATGTTCGTCCATCGCATGAAACCCGGCGAGCAACGCGCGAAAATGGTCCGGGCCGATGGCCAGCATGGTCGAGAGCCCGATGGCCGAGTCCATCGAGTAACGCCCGCCGACCCAGTCCCAAAATCCAAACATGTTCGCCGTATCAATGCCGAACGCCGACACCTTTTCGGCATTGGTCGAGACCGCCACGAAATGTTTGGCCACGGCCTTTTTGTCACCGCCCAGTCCCTTGAGCAGCCAATCACGCGCGCTCTGCGCGTTGGTCATCGTCTCCAGAGTCGTAAAGGTTTTTGAAGAAACAATGAACAGCGTTTCGGCCGGATTCAGATCGCGGGTCGCTTCCACCAAATCGATGCCATCCACGTTGGAGACGAAGCGGAACGTCATGGCGCGAGTGCTGTAATGCTTGAGCGCCTCGTAAGCCATCACCGGGCCGAGATCGGAACCGCCGATGCCGATGTTGATGACATTGCAGATGGGTTTGCCGGTATGGCCTTTCCACGCGCCTTTCCGGACGCGGTCCGCGAAGCTGGACATCTTGTCGAGCACGGCATGGACCTCCGGCACGACGTTTTTGCCATCCACAATGATGGAGGCGCCCTTGGGTGCGCGCAGAGCCACGTGCAGCACGGCGCGATTTTCCGTAAGATTGATTTTCTCGCCACGGAACATGGCGTCCACCCGTTTGCGCAAGTTGGATTCTCGGGCCAGATGGATCAGCAGCTTGAGGGTCTGGTCCGTGATGCGGTGTTTCGAATAATCCAGGAAGAGGCCGGCCGCTTCCACCGTCAGACGTTCGCCGCGTTTGGCATCATCCGCGAACAATTCCCGAAGATGCAAATGCCGGATTTTTTTATGATGGACCGCCAGTGCCTTCCAGGCGGTCCGTTGCGTGAGCGGTTTGATGCTGGTGTGCTTGATCATGATTTTTGTTTCCGTGCCGGGTCAGGCGGCCTGTTTGAGCGCGTCACTCTTGGAGGCAATCACCGCCATGAGTTCGTTCCAGGATTTCACGAATGATTTGGCGCCTTCATCCTGCAATTGAGCCGCCAGATTATCCACATTCACGCCCGCCTTGGCAAACTGCGCGAGCACGGCTTCGCAATCGCCGCCGTCCGGCGCCAGGGCCGGGCCGAGATCGCCGTGGTCGGCAAAGGCTTTCAGCGTGCCCTCCGGCATGGTGTTCACCGTGAACGGCGCGGCCAGCGCCTTGATATAGAGCACGTCCGATGCTTTCGGGTCCTTGGTGCCGGTGCTGGCCCACAGCAGACGTTGCGGTCGGGCGCCAGCGTTGTAAGCCCGCTGCCAGGCGGGCGAATTCAACAATTCGCCGTACGCCTTGTACGTGCGGCCGGCAATGGCGATGCCCAGCCGGTTGTTCAATTCCGCCGGGACCTTGCCCGCGACGGCACCGTCCCAGCGGCTGATGAACACCGAGGCCACGGAGCCGACCTGGGGATTGAGCCCGGCGGCGATGCGCCGCTCGATGCCGCGCAGGTACGCCCCGGCGGCCGCGACGTAGTGCTCGCGCGAAAACAGGAGTGTCACGTTGACCGGCACGCCCGCAAAGATCGCCTCCTCGATCGCCGGCAAACCTTCCTGGGTGCCGGGAATTTTAATGAACAGGTTGGGTCGTCCCGCCCGGGCGTGCAATTCCCTGGCCGCGACAATGGTGCTTTTCGTGTCATACGCCAGCAGCGGCGAAACCTCCAATGACACCCAGCCATCCACGCCATTGGTCTGGTCATAGACGGGACGGAACAGGTCGGCGGCCCGGGTGAGATCATCGATGGCTAGGTCGAAAAAAAGGCCTTCGCCGGATTTTCCCTTGGCCAGGTCCTCGCGAATCGCGCCGTCGTAGGCGGTGCTGTTCTTGATGGCCTGGTCGAAGATGGTCGGGTTCGAGGTGAGCCCGGTCACCGACAGTTCGGCAATGTACCGTTTGAGCGTGCCGGTGTTGAGCAGGTCGCGGGTGATGTTGTCGAGCCAGAGGCTCTGGCCCAGGTCGTGCAATTTTTGTGTGGCTTTCATAATTTCAATTGAGGTTGCGTCGGATGGTTCAATTCAGGAGGCATGGTGAATCAGGTTTTGGCCGCCCCGCCCAGGGCGTTGTTCACGATTTTTTGCGCCTCGGTCACAATGGTTTGCAAATGTTTCTCGTCGCGAAAGCTCTCGGCGTAGATCTTGTAAATGTTCTCCGTGCCGGACGGACGCGCTGCGAACCAGCCGCTCGCGGTCGTCACTTTCAGCCCGCCGATGGCGGCATTGTTGCCCGGGGCGCGGGTCAGCTTGGCCGTGATGGCATCGCCGGCCAGGTTTGATTCCTTGACCGCTTCGGGTGAAAGTTTTTCAAGCCGCGCCTTCTGTTCCGGCGTGGCCGCCGCGTCAATGCGCGTGTAATAAGGCGTGCCGAATTCCGCCGTCAGTTCCTGAAAATGTTCGCCCGGATCCTTGCCGGTTCGCGCGGTCATCTCCGCCGCCAGCAGGTCCATGATCGGGCCGTCCTTGTCGGTCGTCCAGACCGTGCCGTCCAGCCGCAGGAAACTCGCCCCGGCACTTTCCTCGCCGCCGAAACAAAACGATCCATCGAACAATCCGGGAGCAAACCACTTGAAACCCACCGGCACCTCGCACAACGGGCGGGCCAGCTTCTGCACCACCCGGTCAATCATGCCGCTGCTCACGAGCGTCTTGCCCACCGCGGATTTCGCCGACCAATGCGGTCGATGCGTCAACAGATAACGAATGGCCACGGCGAGAAAATGGTTCGGATTCATCAACCCCGCCGACGGCGTGACAATGCCGTGCCGATCGGAGTCCGGGTCATTGGCAAACGCCACCTGAAACCGGTCCTTGAGGGCCACCAATCCCGCCATGGCGTATGGGCTGGAGCAATCCATCCGGATTTTGCCGTCGTGATCCACGGTCATGAACGAAAAAGTCGGATCGAGCTTCGGGTTGACGACCTTGATCTCGAGCCCGTAAACGGAGTTGATGGGTTCCCAATAAGGCAACGCGGCGCCACCCAACGGGTCCACGCCAAGCTTGAGACCCGAGACGCGGATGGCATCCATGTCCACGACGTTCCGCAAATCATTGACGTAAGGCAGGACATAATCCTCCTCATGCGTGGTCGCCGCCTGGAGGGCGGTGGCGAAAGGGACGCGTTTTACATCGACGTTGTCTTCCCGCAACAGCGCATTGGCCCGGTCCTGTATCCAACGCGTTACGTCGGTGTCTGCCGGTCCGCCATTGGTCGGATTATATTTGAACCCGCCGTCTTCCGGCGGATTGTGCGAGGGCGTGATGACGATGCCATCCGCCAGCCGGTCCTTGCGGCCGCGGTTATAGACGATGATGGCCCGCGAAATCACCGGCGTGGGTGTCACGCCGTCGTCGGGCTGGATGATGGTCCGGACATTGTTGGCGGCGAGCACTTCGAGCGCGGTGCGCTGGGCCGGAGTGGACAACGCATGCGTGTCCTTGCCCATGTAGAGCGGTCCGTCGGTGCCGTGACTGCGACGGTAGTCACAAATGGCCTGGGTGATGGCGAGGATATGGGCCTCGTTAAACGTGCCCCGCAGTGAAGTGCCGCGATGCCCGCTGGTGCCGAAGCTGACCAGTTGGTTGGGGTCAGCCACATCGGGCCGGCGGTCGTAATAATTCCGTTCCAGCCGGGCCAGATCCACCAGTATCTCCTTTGGTGCCAGTTTGCCTGCGAGCGGGGAAATCGCCATGAGTTGGTTCCTTTTGGTGGAATATGGATTATTGTTTTAGGTTACCGGACACGGTCTGGCTTTCCAGATTTCGCGGGCGTATTCGGCAATGGTGCGGTCGCTGGAAAATTTGCCGGAGGCGGCCACGTTCAAGATGGCCTTCTTCGCCCAGGCATCCGGGTCGGCGTACAAATCCTGCAGCCGTTGATCCGCCTCCAGGTACGCCCTGAGGTCGGCCAGGTGCAGGTAGTGGTCGCCGTTGGTCAGGAGCACGTCAATGATCGGCACAAACACGCCCGGTTCGTTGCGGTGGAAGTGGCCGGAGAGAATCAGGTCCAGCGCGGCGCGCGTTTCCGGGTCGTTTTCATAATGCCAGTGCGGGTTGTACCAGCCCCGGCTGTCGGCCACCTGTTGCGCCGTCAGGCCGAACAGGAAGAAATTTTCCACGCCCGCCTCCTCGGCCATTTCGATGGTCGCGCCATCGCGGGTGCCGAGGGTGAGCGCGCCGTTCATCATGAACTTCATGTTGCTGGTGCCGCTGGCCTCATAACCGGCGGTCGAAATCTGGTTGGAAACATCGCTGGCGGGAATCAACCGCTCGGCAAGGGTGACGCAATATTCGGGCAGGAACAGCACCTTCATCCGGCCGTTCACCGCGGGGTCGCCGTCGATGGTGCCGGCGAGGTTGTTGATGAATTTGATGATGACCTTGGCCAGGTGATATGCGGGGGCCGCCTTGCCGGCGAAAAAGAACGTCCGGGACGCCATCTTGAGTTTTGGGTTCTGGCGCAACCGGTTGTAGAGCACCACCACGCGCAGCGCGTTGAGCAACTGCCGCTTGTATTCATGAATGCGCTTGATCTGGCAGTCGAAAATGCTGTCCGGGTCCACGACCTGGCCGGTGGTGGATTTGAGCCAGCCGGCAAAATGCGCCTTGGCTTCGTGCTTGGCCTGGCGGAAGGCGTCACGAAAGTTCTTGTCGCCGGCCAGCGGTTTGAGTTTCTGCAATTGATTGAGGTCGGTGATCCAGCCGTCGCCGATGGCCCCGGTGATGGTGTTGGCGAGGGCCGGGTTGGCGAGCCGCAGCCAGCGCCGCGGCGTGACGCCGTTGGTCTTGTTGCTGAAACGTTCGGGGAAAATCTCAGCCAGATCCTTCACCGTCATCGTGCGCAACAATCCGGAGTGGATGACGGCGACCCCATTGGTGCTATGCGAGCCGACGATGGCGAGGTTGGCCATGCGGACCATCCGCGGCACGCCTTCCTCGATCAGGCTCACACGCTCCAGGCGGCCCTCGTCGCCGGGAAAACGGGTGCGCACGTCGTCCAGAAACCGGCGGTTGATTTCGTAGATGATTTCCAATTTCCGCGGCAGCAGCATTTCGAACCAGGCGACCGGCCATTTCTCCAGGGCCTCGGGCAGCAATGTATGGTTGGTGTAGGCCAGCGTCCGTTTGGTGATATCCCAGGCTTCATCCCAGCCGAGCCGGGCTTCATCCAGCAGGATGTGCATCAACTCGGGAACGGCCAGGGTCGGATGGGTGTCGTTGAGCTGGATGGCCACCTTTTCCGGGAGTTGGTGCCAGTCGGAGTTGGTGCGCCGGAAACGCCGTACCAGGTCGGCGAGCGAGCAGGCCACCAGGAAATATTCCTGCACAAAACGCAGGCTCTTTCCCATGCAGGTGGAGTCGTCCGGATAAAGCACCCGGGTGAGCGACTCGGCGGTGAGCGTCTCCGCCACCGCGCCGACGAAATCACCGCTGCTGAATTCCTTGAAGTCGAAGTAGTCGGACGCCGTGGCGGCCCACAGGCGGAGGGTGTTGACGGTCTTGCCGCCGTAACCGACCACGGGGCGGTCATACGGAACGCCAATCAGGCCGGACGCCCGCCCGAGAATGGCGCGCAAGGCGCCGCCGCGCAGTTCAAACGCACAGTTCAATTTCACGCCCACCTTTTCGTGCGGACGGATGACCTCCCACGGATCGGGCCGGCGCAGCCAGTTGTCCGGCTGTTCGATCTGCCAGCCGTCCTTGATGATCTGTTTGAAAATGCCGTATTCGTAGCGCAAGCCGTAACCCATGGCCGGGAGTTCCATTGTGGCCATCGAATCCAGAAAGCAGGCCGCGAGCCGGCCCAGGCCGCCATTGCCCAGACCCGCGTCGGGTTCCTGATCCACCACTTCCAGCCAGTCCAAGTTCTCCCGGGCCGCAACCCGTTTCGCCAACGGCTCGAGCAGGAGGTTCGTGATGTTGTTGGCCAGCGAACGGCCGATGAGGAATTCCATCGAGAGATAATAAATCCGTTTGGGATTCTCGCGGGCATACGTCTTTTCCGTGGCCACCCAGCGTTGTGAGAGCACGTCCCGGACCGAACGGGCGGCAGCTTCAAAATGCTCGCGCGCGCCGGTCGCCGCGGGATCTTTCACATTATCGAAGGTGAGGTGCCGCTCATAAAGCCCGTCGGCTCCGGTGAACTGGACCGGACCACATCCGTATTGCTTGAGGAGTTTGACCAGATCTTCCACTCCCGTTGGCTGCGACGGGACGGTTGGTTTTGTTGCGCTGGTTGCGGTCGTCGTGTTCATGGTGGTGATCCCCCAGGAATTGTTTTGATGTTTGGTTTTTTCCGTCCCATGTTTTTAAGACATCTCCGGCGTCGATTCATTCACGCACGTGGTGATCGTCATTCCAGAGCCGGATCACCGGCCGGGACAGGTTGTGCTCATATCCCACCGCACTCAAGCTCGCCGTGCTTAGCAGGAAATAGCACCCCGCCCACCCGGCTTCAAGCCCAAGCCACCGCGCCGCCAGCACCCGCAAAAAATGGCCGCTGGAAAAAACCAGCACGTTGCCTGGTACCGCCCGCAGACGCGCCACCACCCGGTCGGCCCGGGCGCCGACCTGTCCTGGTGTTTCACCCCCCGGACAACCGTCGCGGAACAGTTGCCAGTCCGGGCGCTCCCGGTAAATATCAGCGCTGGTGCGGCCTTCGTACTGTCCGTAATTCCATTCGACCAGGTCCGGATCCACCGCGGCATCGGCCCCGAACCCGGCCAGTTCACAGGTATGCGACGCACGTTGCAACGGGCTGGTGAAGACCTTCGCAAAGGTCAATCCCCGCAGCCGCTTGCCTAGCCGGCGCGCATTCTCCATGCCCCGATCGGTCAAAGGCAGGTCTGTCAGTCCGGTGTGTTGGCCGGTAAGGCTCCACGCCGTTTCCCCATGCCGCGCAAGATAGACCACCGGCAGCAGGTCATTCATGGTTTTGCCGGATACCCAACACCCGGCCGCGATTTTGTTTCATGGTTTCAACCTTTCGGGAATTCATGCAGACCGATCGTCGCACCTTGCGGATCCAGGATCACGGCAATGCGGCCGATCTCGCCAATCGATGTCACCGGCAGGCACACTTTTGCCCCCAAACTTTCCGCTTTTTTTAGTGATACGTCCACATTGTCCACCACCACATAGGGCAGCCACATCGACGGCGTCCCGGACTGCATCGTTTGCATCATGCCACCAATCCCTCGTTCGTCATTCACATCCATTTTGAAGATGGAGTACGGCGGCCCGCCGGATGGCCCGTTTTTCGGGGCATACGGAGTGGCCTTCCAGCCGAATAATTTTTCGTAGAATTCTGCGGCGGTTTTGGTGTTGCCGGCCACCAGTTCGTTCCAACTGACGCGCCCCGGGGCCATACACATAGCATTGTTTTCTTCGCTCATAGTTCTCCTTGTCGATGAATTTCAAGGCCGTCGGCCGGCCCGATGGGCTTGGCGTTGGCCTTCAGCTTTCAGCATCCACTGCGAACTCGGGTCACGTCAAGGCCTGGTTATTCACAGCCAGCCATTTGAGTCGAACATCCTGTCATCCGGCCTGGTGAATATCGGAAAATCAGACTTGAGAACTTGCCGGTCACCGGCAAGTCTTGGGCGGCCATGATTCGAGGTCCCAAAATTATCTTCGCTGTCATCGGACTGTTGTTTATTCTGGCAGCCCGAGCCCTGGCGATTGATGATTTTGTATCGACAAACCTGCCGGCGGCCCCGTTCCCGCCACCCCTGGAAAGCTATCACGACGCGGATATGACCGGCGTGTGGGACGTGCTGGTGAATCGGGTGCACCAGGAGCCGTTCAACCTGTGGGCCTCGCTGCTGTTCCTGGCGGCGGTGATTCACACCTTCTGGACGCACAAATTCATTCGCTGGGCGAATGCCCTGGAGGCGAAACACAATCAACAATGGCGCGCCAATGCCGCCAACACCGGCCCCTGCCCGACCTCGATGTTCTGCCGGGTTCTACACTTGCTCGGCGAAGTCGAGGTCGTCTTCGGGATCTGGGTGATTCCCCTGTTTGCGTTGATGCTGTGGCGGGTGGGACGGCAACCGACCCTCGACTATTTGAACCTCCGCGTCAGCTACAGTGAACCGCTGTTTGTGGTGACCATCATGGCCGTTGCCTCCACGAAACCGGTCCTGCGCCTGGCGGAACAGTGTCTCCGGTTCCTCGCACAACAGGGCGGCGGCGGACCGGGGGCGTGGTGGCTGGCCATTCTCACCGTCGGCCCGCTGCTGGGCTCGCTCATCAGTGAACCGGCGGCCATGACCATTTCCGCGCTGCTGCTGGGCCGGCAATTTTACACGCTGAAACCTTCGCCGCGGTTTGCCCACGCCACCCTCGGATTGCTGTTCACCAACATCTCGGTCGGCGGCACGTTGACGCATTACGCAGCGCCGCCCGTGTTGATGGTGGCGGGGCCGTGGGGTTGGAACACGGCGTTCATGTTCCGTCACTTTGGCTGGATTGTGCTGGTCGGCATCGCCGTGGCCAACGCCGGCTATTATTTTGCCTTCCGCAAGGAGCTGGCGCGCCTGCAGCCGGATCCGGAGGTTGCGTTTGTGGTTCCCGCGGATGCCGGCGCCGCGCCCGTACCGGTGTGGGTGACGGTGGCGCACCTGTTGTTCATGGCTGCGTTCGTCTGGTGGGCGCATTACCCGGTGTTTCTCATCGGCGTGTTCCTGTTTTTCCTGGCGTTCTTCGAAGTGACGGCGGAGTACCAGTCGGAACTGCAATTGCGTTCTCCCATCCTGGTGGGGTTTTTTCTGGCGGGTCTGGTCATCCACGGCGGGTTGCAACAATGGTGGATTGCCCCGGTCCTGAGCCGCTTGAATGAAGTGCCGCTCCTGCTCGGCGCCATCGGCCTCACCGCGTTCAATGACAATGCCGCCATCACCTATCTCTCCACGCTGGTGCCAAACCTCGCGGAGGCCATGAAACATGCCGTGGTCGCCGGCGCCGTCACCGGCGGCGGCCTCACGGTCATCGCCAATGCCCCCAATCCTGCCGGGCAGTCCATCCTGAAACGATTTTTCCCCGACGGCATCTCGCCAATGGGCTTGTTGCTGGGGGCGCTGCCGGCGACGATCCTCTTCGCGCTGTTCTTCCTGGCCTTGAGTTGATTCAAATCGCCGGGGCCGGCCATCCGGCTTTACCCGGCCGGCGAAACAAATTTCCGGTTTAAGTATCTTGGACCGGCTACCGCGCGATTTTCCGGCCCAAACGCGACAAACCGGCGACGGCCGCCAGATTCATGATCGCTTTGCCAATCCAATCCATGGGCCATGCGCCACCCACCGCAAACACGATAAATCCCGACACCATGCAGGCCGTGATCGCGCCAAAAACGACGGCCAACCGATGGGAATCCTGCCAGCCGGGTTGTGATGTCCACCCCCGGAGGAGCAGGAACGCCAGCAGCGCCCAGCCGAGTGCCAGCGGAATTATCACCGCCGGCTGAATCCAAAGCCACGTCCCGTAACTGACCAGGACAAATGTTCCCCAAGGCAAACCCAACAGGGCCGCAGCCAGTCCCAACCGCCAGGGACGCGGTGACGGCCGCCCGGCTTGCATTTTTTGGGGCCAGGCAACGGGAACCACAAATGCCACCACGACCAGCAGCGCGATAGCCAGCCCGGCGAGCAACAGATACAACCATGGCGGATCGTAAGGGGGCAGATGAAAAACCTTTGTTCTCGCCTGTTTTGTCCAGGTGAACCAGGCGATAAAGGAAGCGAGGCAAAAAGAAAGACCGGCCCACAGCACACCTCCCGTGCGCAACCATGGTTCCTTGCGCCGCCCCGGAAAAACCAACTCGGTGAGTTGGATCGGGACGACCACCACCCAGATGCTTTCGTAGCCCAGGGCCCAGATTAAATAGATCCAATTCACTCCCACCGCGCGGCCATAACCATTCGCGGCCGATCCAATCAATGGAGCCAGGGAGGTTTGCTGGATGAAGCATTCTTCGGCCAGGGCCAGGGCGAGGCCCAGCAGCCACACGCTCAGCCAACCGCGATGCCACCGTCGCACGACATAACGGATGAGCAATGCACCGCAACCCCAGACGCCGATTTCCGGAATCAAAGCAAACAGGAAGCTGACCCGGGTGGCGCCGTAAAGCACCTCGGAAATGACCGGCGCCAAAAGCAACAGCATCACCACCGGAGCCATACGCTGCCACCGCGATGGCGGCGGCTCCAACTGCGATTCGTTTCTTGTCATGCTCCAAAGAGGTCCCCGGCAGAAGCCGGGAGGTGACAGAAAAATATCCGGCAGGGGACACCTCCCGGGATTTTCCCGGCCTCAGGGCTAGTTTTCGGGCGAAAACACGGGCTCAGCCCGCCGGCGGCGGGACGGGATCGGGAACGATTTCCTCGCGATGGGACGAAATCCATTCGGCCACCAACCGGTAACCAACCGCCAGCAACGTCGGGCCAATGAAGACCCCGATGAACCCAAAGGTCAACGCCCCGCCGACCACGCCGAAGAAAATCAGGATGAACGGCAGGTCGCTGCCCTGGCTGATGAGCCAGGGCTTGACGAAGTTATCAATGTTCGAGACGCCCACGCCCCAGATGAGCATGAAGATCGCCCAACCGGTCGCGCCCTGATGAAACAGCCAGAGCGCGGCAGGAATCCAGATCAAGCCGGTCCCCACCACCGGTATGACGGAGGCGAAAAAGGTCAGCAAGGCCAGCAGCGCCGCACCCGGCACGCCCGCGATGAGCAGGCCAATCCCCGTCACTATCGCCTGCAACAACGCCGTGCCCAGGATGCCATAAACCACACCGCGAATGGTCTTGCCGGCGACCGTCAGGAGATGTTTGCCTGGTTCGCCGCCGATGCGTTCAACCGCCGTGGTCAAAAGTCCGCCGGCGGCAAGGCCATCGCGGAACAGGAAGAACGCGACGAAAATGCTCAAGGCCAGCTGGATCAGGCCGCCGCCGAGCGCCAGGCCGCCGCGCAGCAGCCACGAGCTCGCCGGTTCGATGATGCGTTGGGCCTCCGTCCACAACTTCGAGGTATCCGCCGCCAGACTTAGCCAGTAATCCGTCGCCTGTTGTCCGACGACCGGCACCCTGGCCAGCCATTCGGGCGGGACGGGCGGCCCGTTTTCAATCCAGCGCTTGGTGGCATCGGTGAGTTGATTGACGTTGTCGACGAGCGTTGTGCCCACGATGACAAAGGGCAGCAGGATGATGAGAACCATGGCCAGTGTCATCACCAGGGCAGCGAGCGTGTTGCGATTGCCGAGCCACGCCACCAATCGGCGATAGACCGGCCAGCTGGACACACAGAGCACCACGGCCCAAAGCAGCGCGGACACGAAGGGACGCAGGACGATGAGACAGCCGGCCAGCAGAACCAGCAGGACGGCCCAGCCGAGATTTTGTTCCAGTTTGGAGCGCAGTTGATTCATAGGGTCTTCAGCGGGTTTCTATTTTCAAATCAGCCAAAGCGTCAACCAGCGAGGTCTCACGATGGATGGGGCCGACCAGTTTGTCCAGCCCTTCGGCCCGCAGGATGTCACGCTCGGTTGCGTGGGCTTCGACGACCAGCAACTCCATGCCCATCGTCTTCAGTTCGTCGTACAGGTGGGCCAGCATGCGCGTCCCGGCCACATCGAGGTACGGAGTGTTGGAAAGGTCGCAGATCACCACGTGCAAACCTTCGGGACGGCTGCGCACCCGTTCCAGCACCGTGTGTTGCACGTGGTCAACGTTGAAATAAAGCAGCGGAGCCTCCACCCGGAAAATGAGCACGCCGGGGATCGGTTCGTTGTCGGGATGCCGGGCGATATCGGAATAACGGTTGGTGCCGGGAATGCGGCCGAGGTAGGCGACATGCGGCGTGGATTGCCGCAGCAACAGCATGACCAGCGACGCCACCACGGCAAAAATGACGCCGTCGAGGATGCCGAGCACGAGCACACCGACGAGCGCCGCCATGCCCGCCGCGAAATCGAGCCGGCTCACCCGAAACAGATGGCGGAGCTCGGCAACATTAACCAGCCCCAGCACCGCCGTCACGACCACGGCAGCGAGGACGGCGTTGGGAAGGTTGCGAAACAGGCCGGTGAGAAACAACAGGACCAGTCCCACCGCCAAGGACGCGAAGATCAGCGCCAGCGGCGTGCGGGCGCCGGCCTTTTCATTCACGGCGCTTTGCGACAATCCGCCGGCCGACGGATAACCCTGAAACAGCCCGATCAGCAGGTTCGCTGCGCCCAGGCCGAGCAATTCCTGGCGGGCATCGACGTCGTAACGATACTTGATGGCGAAGGTGCGCGCGGCCGAAATGCTCTCGATATAGGACAGCAGAAAACAGGCGAAAGCCAGGCTGGCCAGTTGCCGCCAGGTGTTGGCGTCCAAATCCCGCAGGTTAAGGCCGCCGGGAACGAAAGCCGGCAGACCGGAGGGCAGCTGTCCCACCACATAGACTCCGTGTTGTGACCAACCCAGCCACGACACCGCCAGCAGCGAGAGCAACACCACGGCCAGTGCCACCGGCCTTCCTGGCAGCGATTTGTCGCCGAGCATCAGCAAAACAATGGCGGCCAGTCCCATCGCCAGCACCGCGAAATTCGTGTCACCCAATTGCCGGAACACCAGCCATAGGCGCGTGAAAAAATCGTTGCCGCCGCCCGGCACGCCAAAGAGCTTGGGCAGTTGGGTCACGATGATGGCCAGAGCGGCGCCGGCCTTGAACCCGGTCAGGATGCTCTCAGAGATGAAATTGACCATGACGCTCAACCGCAACAGCCAGGCCAGCAGGAACAGGCCCGCGACCAGCAGCGTCGTCAGCGCCGCCAGCGACAACAACCGGCCGGCATCGCCTTCCGCCAGCGGCACGAGGGTGATGCCGAAGACCAGGGAGATGGCTGACGTTGGCCCGATGGCCAGGTGCCGCGACGAACCAAACATTGCGTAGCCGATGCCACCGACGAGGTAACAATACAATCCCATCTGTGGCGGCACTCCGGCCAGCGCGGCATACGCGAGCGAAACCGGAAGCGCATAGGCGGCCAGCGTCAACCCGGCGAGCAGGTCGGGCGCGAGCCAGCCCGCCTGGTAACCGGCCAGCCAGCGGGCCGGCGGGAAAAATGTTTGCCATCGCCCATTCATTTACCGGTTCGCCGAAGCTAAAGGCAGAAGGCCAAAGGCTAAAGTCTTTAATTTCGCCTTTTTTGGAACGCCGTTCTCGGCGGAGGAGCGGGAGATTGAACGATGCTGGTGAAATTGTCCGGCAAAGTGCAGACCGCAGTTGTAATCCCCTTCGAATTATGACGTCCGACTCCTTACTTGCGGTTTCGGGGTTTTCAATAATCCTTGCCAGCCATCCGCCGGCCTGATTTCGTGATGCCATGCTGATCGGGCGGCCCATGCACATGAAAATCATTCCTCGCTTTTTGCATTTCCTGACGGCTGGCGCCATTTTGCTTTATCTCGCCGGTTGCGGTCCAAGCTCGCCCTCAGCGCCGGGGAACCCGGGAAGCACAAATATTTCCGCAGTCCAACCGCCGCCGGCAGCAACTGCACCGTCCGCCGCCACGAATGCGGCAGTTGATGCATTTCCGGCCTATACCTACGAGGTGGTCAACACCTGGCCGCACGACC
>Ga0265338_10003613_pt1 | contig 21584 bp, 13 predicted proteins | sample 42126metaG_FD_193579 | JGI IMG/M metagenome (GOLD analysis project Ga0265338, IMG submission 193579) | Rhizosphere microbial communities from Carex aquatilis grown in University of Washington, Seatle, WA, United States - 4-21-26 metaG | ecosystem: Host-associated > Plants > Roots > Rhizosphere... | reverse complement strand
AGCCCGGCCCGGATCACCCGGTCCTGCTCGGCCTGGATGGTGGCCACCACGTCGGCCATCCGGCCGGTCCGCGCGCTCGACACCGCCGCGATGAGGGCGGCCTCGCCGGACAGCGTGCTGCGGTCCTCCTCCGACAGCTTGTCAAGGTCGAAGACCTCGTCGTCAACGCCGGTCACCCGGCGCAGCCGGGTGTAGATGTGGCGGCGGCGGACCAGGCCGGCCGGATTACGCGGCGTCGCGGCGTAAAAGGGCCGCGCGGCAGGTGCCCGCCAGTCGATCAGCTTCAGCTCGTAATCGTCGTCGCGCAGGCCTATCCGGCCGATGTAAAGGGTGTGCTTTTCGTCGTCGGTCCGGCCGAAGCACAGCCCGCGCTCGGTCAGGGTGAGCTGGGTGAGCCGTTTCTCATGTTCGGCCGCGGAGACGTCGCGCTCAAGGCGGGCCTGATGAGTGCCGCCCGCGCCGCCCCGGCCGCGCACGCTCGCCAGCTCCCGCTCGCTGCGCTCGCGGGCCTGGTCAAGCAGGCCGTACAGCATCGTCACGTAGTCCTGCTCGGTCCGCAGCGCGGCGGCGTACCCGGTCGGTTGGACCTTATTTTCCGTCTCGCCGCTGCCTGCCGGAGTCTTCGGCGCGGGCTGCCTTTCTGCGGGCTGGCTTTCTGCCGGGCTTTCTGTGAGGCTTTCTGCTGGGCTTTCTGCGGGCGGCTCGGAATCCGTTTGACGAATTGCCATAATGGTTGATATACTCCTGGAAGCCGGTGCTCGCTGGCCTTTTTTTATGTCTGGCGGGGAAGAATAATACCACGCCAACTTTTCCCCGCCGTAACGCGGCAATTCGCCGGGGTCGCCCGCCGCGCCCTGCCAGCCCACGGTGGCCAGCGTCAACGTGACGTCACCGACCTCGTGCCCGCGTGATCGGGGCGCTTAGGATAGGCAGCTGAAGCTGGGAGGAGCTGAGCATGCCTGAGCGCGTGGAGATAACCGGGCCCGCTGAGGAACGGTACGTCGAGATCTTGTCCCCCCGGGCGCTTGAGCTGCTCGTCGCGCTGCACGACGCGCTCGCCGACCGGCGAGCCGAGGCGCTGGCCGCCCGTCGCGCGCGGCAGGCCAAGCTGTCCGCCGGTGCGCTGCTCGACTTCCTGCCGGAGACCGCTCACATCAGGGAGGATGCCTCCTGGCAGGTCGCGCCGCCCGCGCCGGGCCTGGTCGACCGGCGGGTGGAGATCACCGGGCCGACCGACAAGAAGATGACGATCAACGCGCTCAACAGCGGCGCGAACGTCTGGCTGGCCGACTTCGAGGACGCCAACACGCCCCTGTGGTCGAACATGATCGAGGGCCAGCTCAACCTCAAGGACGCGCTCGACCGGACCATCGACTTCACCACTGGTGACTCGGGCACTGGTGAGGGCAAGTCGTACGCGCTGCGGCCGGATGAGGAACTGGCCACCATCGTGGTCCGGCCGCGCGGCTGGCACCTGGACGAGAAGCACATCCTCATCGACGGGCGGCGCGCGTCCGGTAGCCTGACCGACTTCGCCCTGTACATGTGCGCCAGCGCCCAGCGGCAGCTCGACAAGGGCAAGGGCCCCTATTTCTACCTGCCGAAGATGGAGTCGCACCTTGAGGCGCGGCTGTGGAACGACGCGTTCAACCTTGCCCAGGACTTCCTCGGCATCCCGCGCGGCACGATCCGGGCCACCGTGCTGATCGAGACCATCCCCGCCGCCTTCGAGATGGACGAGATCCTGTACGAGCTGCGCGAGCACTGCGCGGGGCTGAACGCGGGGCGCTGGGACTACCTGTTCTCGGTGATCAAGAAGTTCCGCACCAGGGGACGCGAGTTCATGCTGCCCGAGCGGAACGCGGTCACCATGACCGCCCCGTCCATGCGCGCCTACACCGAGCTGCTGGTGCAGACCTGCCACAAGCGGGGCGCGTTCGCGATGGGCGGCATGGCCGCGTTCATCCCGTCCCGGCGCGACCCCGAGGTCAACAAGATCGCGCTGGCCAAGGTGCGCGACGACAAGACCCGTGAGGCGGGCGACGGCTTCGACGGCTCCTGGGTGGCCCACCCGGACCTGGTGCCGATCTGCAAGGAGGTCTTCGACTCCTACCTCGGCGCCAAGCCCAACCAGCTCGACAAGCAGCGCCCCGAGGTGTCGGTCGCCGCCGCCGACCTGCTGGCGTTCTCCAAGACCCCCGGCGGGGTGACCGAAGCGGGACTGCGCGGCAACATCTCGGTCGCCCTGCAGTACCTGGCCACCTGGCTCGGCGGCAACGGCGCGGTGGCGATCTTCAACTTGATGGAGGACGCCGCCACCGCCGAGATCTCCCGCTCCCAGGTCTGGCAGTGGATCCACAACGAGGTCATCCTCGACGACGGCCCGCTGGTGACAAAGGACGTGGTCGAGCGGATGATCGATGAAGAACTCGAGAAGATCCGCCAGGCGGCGGGCGACAGCTTCGATACCGCCCGGTACGGCCAGGCGGTCGCGCTGTTCACCGAGGTGGCGCTGGCGGACTCGTTCAGCGAGTTCCTGACGCTGCCTGCGTATGAGCGGATGCCGTAAGAAAGGGGCGGCCGCGATGGCCGACACTGCCGCGGGAACGAACAGCCAGCCGACGCCGGGCGCGGCCGTGGCGGGCGGCGGGCCGGCCGTGGCGGGCGGCCTCCGGGCGGGGGCGCTGGCGGGGGCGCTGCGCGGCATCTGCGGCCCGGCCGATGTCATCACCGACCCCCTGGATCTGCGCACCTACGAGTGTGACGGGCTGACCTCGCACCGCGCCGTGCCCGCGCTGGTCGTGCTGCCCGAGTCGGCCGAGGAGGTCGCCGCCGTGGTGCGGGCGTGCGCGGACGCGGGCGTGCCGTTCGTGGCCCGCGGCAGCGGCACCGGCCTGTCCGGCGGCGCGGTACCGCACCCGTCCGGCGTGCTGATCGTGCTGACCCGGATGCGGCGCATTCTCGAGGTCGACCCGGTCGCCCGCCGGGCGGTGGTCGAGCCGGGGGTGACCAACCTGGCGGTGACCCAGGCGGCGGCGCCGTTCGGGCTGTTCTACGCGCCCGATCCGTCGTCCCAGGTGGTCTGCTCGGTCGGCGGCAACGTGGCGGAGAACTCCGGCGGCGCGCACTGCCTCAAGCACGGGTTCACCGTCCACCACGTGCTCGGGCTCGAGGTCGTCACCCCGTCCGGTGAGCTGACCTGGCTGGGCGACGGCACCGGGGTGACCTCCGGGTACGACCTGCTCGGCGCGTTCACCGGCTCCGAGGGCACGCTCGGCATCGTCACCAAGGTCATCGTCAAGCTGACCCCCGCGCCCGAGGCGGTGCACCTGATCCTGGCCGCCTACGACTCGCTGGAGGCGGGCGGGCGCGCGGTCACCGACATCATCGCCGCGGGCATCGTGCCGGCCGCGATCGAGATGATGGACGCGCTGTCCATCGAGGCGGCCGAGGCCGCGGTCCACTGCGGCTACCCCGCCGGGGCGTCGGCCGTGCTGCTGGTGGAGCTGGACGGGCCCGCGGCCGAGGTGTCGGGCGAGCTGGCGATGGTGCGGGAGATCTGCCAGCGGGCCGGCGCACGGGAGATCCGCGCGGCCGACGACCCGGCTGAGCGGGCCGGCATCTGGGCCGGGCGCAAGTCGGCCTTCGCCGCGGTCGGCCGGCTCTCCCCCGCCTACATCGTGCAGGACGGGGTGGTGCCCCGCACCGCGCTCGGCGACGTGCTGGCCCGGATCGCCAAGCTGTCGGCCGAGAGCGGCATCCGGGTGGCGAACGTCTTCCACGCCGGCGACGGGAACCTGCACCCGCTGGTGCTCTACAACGACGCCGTGCCGGGTGAGGCCGAGCGGGCGGAAGAGGTCTCCGGGGCGATCCTCGACACCTGCATCGAGTACGGCGGGTCGATCACCGGCGAGCACGGGGTCGGCGTAGACAAGGCCAGGTACATGCCGAAGATGTTCACCGCTGCCGACCTGGACACCATGCAGCTGGTCCGGTGCGCGTTCGACCCGGCCTCGCTGTGCAACCCGGGCAAGGTCTTCCCGACCCCGCGGCTGTGCGGCGAGGTGCCCGGTCACCACCGCGGCCCGCGGCCGGCCGCGGCGGCCGGCCCGGAGATCTTGTGATGCGGGACCGAACGGGTGCGGCTGGCTCCCGGGGGACGCGGTGACCGCTGACACCGCGGTTGCGCGCAAGGCGCTCGCCGCGGTGTGCGACGACGTCCGCCCGGCCGGCCCTGGCCTCAGTGTCTCTCCCGGATCGGCCGAGGAGGCGGCGGCCGTCATCCGGGTGGCGGCCGAACTCGGGCTGACCATGCGGCCGCGCGGCGGCGGGTCGCGGCTGTGGTGGGGCACCCCGGCCGACTGCGACCTGGTCATCGACACCGGGCGGATGTCCGGCGTGGTCGAGCACGCGGCGGGTGACCTGGTCGCCCGGGTGCGTGCGGGGACCCGGATGGGCGACGTGGCGGCCGAGCTGGCGAAGGCAGGCCAGGAGATCGCGCTCGACGTGCCGCCCGACGCCACCGTTGGCGGGGTGCTCGCGTCCGGGCTGGCCGGGCCGCGCCGGCTGCGCTACGGTACGCCGCGCGACCTGCTGATCGGTATCACCATCGTGCGGGCCGACGGCACCGTCGCCAAGTCCGGCGGCAAGGTGGTCAAGAACGTGGCCGGCTACGACCTGGGCAAGCTGTTCGCCGGGTCGGCCGGGACGCTCGGGCTGATCACCGAGGCCACGTTCCGGCTGCACCCGCTGCCCGCCGCCCGCGCGTTCGTGACCGCCGAGTACACGGCCGCCGCGGCCGCCTGCGACGCGGTCGCGGCGGCGGCCAACTCGCCGCTGACCGCGTCGGCGGTGGAGCTGTCCCGGGCCCAGCCGGGCGGCCTGATCCGGGTGGGCGTGCTGCTCGAGGGCTCGGCCGACGGGGTCGCGGCGCGGGCGGCCCGGATGTCCGGCTTGCTCGGCTCGCCGCCGGCCACTGCCACAGTGGCGGCTCCGGCGACCTCGGTGGCGGCCTCGGTTGCGGCGACCTCGGTGGCGGCCTCGGTTGCGGCCGGCCGGCCGGCCTGGTGGCCGGCCCCGCTGGCGGCCGGGCCGGACCAGACGCTGGTGCGGGTGTCATTGTGGGTGTCGGCGCTCGGCCGGGTGCTTGACGCGGTCGAGGCAGCGGCCAGGCAGGCGGGCGTGCGGCCGGCGGTCGACGGGTCGGCCGGGGCGGGCCTGCTCTACCTGCGCCTGGCCGAGGACGGGCCCGCCGCCCAGGCCGCGTTCATCGCGCGGCTGCGGGAGGCGGTGGCCGGCCAGCGCGGCGCGGTGACCGTGCTTACCGCGCCTCACCCGGTACGGGCGGAGCTGGCGGGCCGCGGTGGGATGAGCGGGCCGGTGCCCGGGCTGGCGCTGATGCGGTCGGTCAAGGACCGCTTCGACCCGCGGCACCTGCTGGCACCTGGCCAGTTCCCTGACGTGGCGTAAGGAGACCGATGAGCGAGGACGTGGCAGGTCGGCCGGTGACGGGCGACGGGCCTGACGAGGCCGGCGGGTCCGGCGGGCCGGCCGACCGGATCCGGGCCGCGGTCAAGGACTGCGTGCACTGCGGATTCTGCCTGCCCGCCTGCCCGACCTACTCGCTGTGGGGTGAGGAGATGGACTCGCCGCGCGGCCGGATCTACCTGGTCGGCCAGCTGCTAGACGGCGCGCTGCTTACCCCGGCCGCCGGTGAGCACTTCGACCGCTGCCTGGGCTGCATGGCCTGCATGACCGCGTGCCCCTCAGGGGTGCAGTACGACCAGATCATCGAGGCGGCGCGGGAGTGGACCGAGTTGGCCGGCTCAGCCCTGGGCGGCGTCGCCCCGCCCGGCGCGGCCGGGCCGGGGCCAGTCGCGCTCGGGCTGCCCGGCCTGGGGCTGCCCGGCTTCGGGCCGTCGGGCATCGGATCTGGCGGGCTCGGCCGAGCGGAACCGGGGCCGGCCGGGCTGCCGCCCGGCGGCTCGGTGCCGGAGGCGCGCCGCCCGCTGCGCGACCGGCTGACCCGGGCCGGGATCTTCGCGCTGTTCCCCTACCCCGGCCGGCTGCGGCTGGCCACCGCGCCGCTGCGGGCACTGCAGCGGACCGGGGCGGACCGGCTGATCGCCAGGACCGGCCTGGTCGGACGGGTCTCCCCGGCGGCCGAGCAAGCGCTGCGGCTGGCGCCGCCAGCGTCGCCGCGGCAGCCGGCCGGGCGGCTGCCCGAACGGGTGGCGGCCCGCGGCCCGCGGCGAGCGGTCGTCGGCATGCTCACCGGGTGCGTGCAGTCGGTGTTCTTCCCCCGGGTCAACGCGGCGACCGCGCGGGTACTCGCGGCCGAAGGCTGCGAGGTGCTCATCCCGCGGTCGCAGGGCTGCTGCGGTGCCCTGTCGTCGCACTCCGGGCGGGCGGCCGAGGCGGTCCGGTTCGCGCAGCGGACCATCGAGACGTTCGAGTCGGCCGGGGTGGACGCGATCGTCGTCAACTCGGCCGGCTGCGGCTCGGCGATGAAGGAGTACGAGCGGCTGCTGGCGGACGAGCCGTCCTGGGCCGGGCGGGCCGCGGCCCTGTCGGCCAAGGTGCGTGACCTGGCCGAGTTCCTTGACGCGCTCGGCCCGGCGGCCGAGCGGCACCCGGTGCCAGCCCGGGCCGCCTACCACGACGCCTGCCACCTCGGCCACGCGCAGCGGATCACCGCCGCCCCGCGGGCGCTGCTGCGCGGCATACCCGGGCTGGAGCTGGCGGAGCTGCGGGACGCCGGAACCTGCTGCGGCTCGGCCGGCGTCTACAACCTGCTGCAGCCCGAAGCCGCCCGGGAACTCGGGTCGCGCAAGGCCGACGCGGTGGTCGCCTCCGGGACCGAGCTGCTGATCTCGGCCAACCCCGGGTGCACGCTGCAGATCTCGGCCGAGCTGACGGCCCGCGGCGTCACCCTGCGCACCGCCCACACCGCTGAGGTCCTCGACGCCTCCATCAACCGCGTCCCCCTGGGCTAACGGCCCGGGTGCTCCGCCGGATCTGGGCATCGAATGCCGCCCGCACGGCCCGAGTGTCCAGCCCATGCACTTTCCGTAACCGGACAGGCTCGCAGGCAGCCGCTCAGGCGTGGCCGACCGACAAGGTATACCGCGTTTGCGGCGGCCTACTGGGCGGTTAGTCCCTTTTGTCCCTACGAAAGTCGGTACATGTTCCGGATGGCGGATGCCTAGCGGAGCCACGCCGCCAGTCCGGGGCCAGGGCGGCGTGCGTGCTCAGTGACAGGACGGCGAAAGTCGCGACGCCGGCCACGGAGGTGACGAAGGTGGCGGCGAGCGCGGCGGGGGCGACCTCGGCCGGTTTCCGGCCTAGTCCGGTCAGGACGGGCGCGAGGATCGAGCCGCCGCCGATTCCGTAGATTCCGCCGGCGCATCCGACCCCCGCGGCGAGGAGGATGATGGCGGGGGCGGGGACGTTCCTTGGCGGGCGTGCGGGGTTGGCGTGGCGGGGCAGCCGGGGCAGGAGCAGCCAGGCGCCGAGGGGGATCAGGACCAGTGCGGCGACCAGGTGGAAGACGCGGGGGCCGGGGATCAGCTCGGCGCGGATGTAGGACCCCGCGATGACGCCGGGCAAGGTCCCGGCGGTGAGGAGCCGGGCGAGCTGCCCGCCGGCCTGTCCCTGCCGCCAGTAGCGGTACAGCGCTCCGGGAGTGGCCACGACGTTGTAGAGCAGGTTGGTCGGGGTGACTGAGGGGCTCGGGGTGCGCAGGACGCTGACCTGGAACGGCAGCAGGAGCACCGCACCGGAGATGCCAGCCGGGGCGCAGACCGCAGAGATCACGTAGGAGGCGGCGAAGGCTGCGCCCCCGGTCCAGCCGGCGTCGGTCACCGGGGCAATTTAGCCGCGCAATGACCTCGCGGTGCGGGCGCGCGGTGCGGGCGCGCGGGGGCGCGCGGTCCGGGCGCGCGGCGCGGCATGCTACGCGGCCCGGGCGGGTCAGGGGGCGGGGATGGCCAGCAGGGCAGCGGACGCGCCGTGTTGGGCAGTGCCGGTGACGGTGGACGGCGAGGTCGCGCCGGACGGGGAGCCGGGGCTGGCGGGGGCGGCGGCGCCGGTGTCGGTCAGGGCGGTGACCTCGCTGCTGCCCGCGGCCGTCAGCGGGGCGGCGGCGGACCAGGTGAGGCCGTCTTTCGAGGTCCAGGTGACGGCGCGCGGGGCGGACTTGGGGCCGGCTACGCCGACGGCGACGAAACCGTCGCCGGTCGCGGTGACCGCGGTCACCGAGGCCGGGCCCTGCGGGGCGCTGAGCACGACCTGGGGGTGGTGCGCGCCGCCGTCGGCGGAGGTGACCACGATCGGGAGGCTGGTGCCGTTCTTGGTGGCATAGCCGGCCGCGACGATCCGGCCAGCGGCGTTGGCCGTGACCGAGACGAGGGTCGCGGACTGCGCGCCAGCCGGCTTAGACAGGTCGTGCGCCGTCCACTGCCTGCCGTCGGGCGACACCCAGATCGTGTGGCAGCTCATCTCCTCGCCGACCGCGGCGAAGCCGTTGCCGAGGGGGACCGCCGCGGTGGCGATCGAACCGGTATTGCCGCTGTCCCCGCCATTGGTCCAGCCGCGCAGGTCGCCCGACCACCAGAAGGCGGCGGAGGCCTGCCCGCCAGTGCCCTGGCGGCCGACGACCAGGTAGCCGCCGGGGCCCGCGGCCACGCCGAGGAACTGCGCGCTATTACCCGCCAACGCGGTCAGCGCGGGCAGCGGCGTCCAGGTCACCCCGTCGGCCGACTGGTAGGCCATTGGCTCGACGGTCCCGTTGCGCCGCACTGAGCCGACCGCGATCCAGCCCAGCGGGCCCTGCGCGACCGAGGTCAGCTGACCGGGCAGGTTGCCGAGGACGTGGGCCGACACCAGGGACCAGGCGCCGTCGGGTGCGCGCCGCCACACCGCCGGATGGCCGTCCGCGTTGCCAACGGCGACGGTGAGGCCACTGGCCGACCACAGCGCGGCGACCGCCACCGGGCCATGATCGCCCGGGTAGCCGCCCAGCACGCTGCCGGCCGGGCTGAGGCTGGCGGAAGTGCCGGGTGCGGCTGACGACGTGGGGCCGGGGCCGGACCGTTCGGCCAGCATCTCGTTGGCGCGGCCGGTCAGCATCAGCAGCGCGCCCGCGCCGACGGTAACGATGACCACGGCCGGCACGCCGATCTTGACCGCCTGCCAGCCGCGGCCGCGGCGTCCGGCCGAGCCGCCTGCGCGCGGCCCCCGCCGCCCGCTCGCCTCGCGCACCGACCCTTGCCAAGCCCGGAACAACGCATCGGTCTCGTCCAGCAACGGCGACCCGGTGTTATAGGCGGCACCCGCGGCACGAGAAGCACCGGAGGCGAGGGGCGGGGCGGCAGCCACCGGGGCGGCCAGCGGCGGGGCGGCGAACGACCTGGCACCGACCAGGCCGCGCGGTCCCGAGAACCCCCGGGCGGCGAACGGCGGTGACGCGCTGAACGCGGGCGGCGGGCTGTCCGCGCCCGACCGCTCAGCCGTGAAGGCGGCGGGTCGGGGCGCCGCCTTGGGCCCCTCCGGCCAGGGCAGGCCGTTGAAGTCCGCGGGCGGGAACTCGTTCCAGGTCGCGCCGGGCCGCCGCCGGGGCAGCGGCGTACGGGCGGCGGCATCCTCGTCAGCCGCGCGCGCGTCGTCCTCGGCCGACGACTGCACCGGCCACGGGCCGGGGCCGGGCAGCGAGCTAGCCGAAACCGGGATGACGCGCAGGTCAGGACGCGTCGGGTGCGGATCGGTAAGCTCCGCGCCCGCCGCTCGGCCCCCCATCGCCCGGTGGGCGCGGGCGGAGGGGGCACCCCAGTCCGGGCCGGTGCCCGCCGGGCCGGCCTGGTCGAAGCCGAACTGGTCAGGGCCAGCCTGGTCAGGGCCAGGCATTTCCAGGCTGACGGCACCGCGGCCGGCCTCGGCCGGGCCGACGGCAGCGGCCAGGCCGTCGCTGGCCGGCCACGCTCCGGCTAGGTCGTCGCCTTCCGGCCAGGCGGCACGGCCGTGCTCGGCCTCGTCGTCCAGGCCGTCGCCCGGCCCGGCTTGGTCCTGGTCGTCGCCCTGGTGGCGGTACCACCAGTCATCGTCCGGGCTGGCAGTGGACCGGCCGGCCGCGGGCCGCTCGCGCGCGAATGCGCTGGCAACCGGGGCAGCCGCGTAGCGGATGGGCGGGTACGGGCCTGCTTTGCCGGGGCCGGGCTGGTCGCGGTCGTCGGACGTGCCGTCGGCGTCGGGGTCCACCGGGTAGGGGTCCGCCGGGTAGGGGTCCGCCGGGTAGGAGTCCGCCGGGTAGGAGTCCGCCGGGTACGGCGCCGACGTGTAGGCGGCGGCCGCGTAGGGGTCGGTGGCCGGGTCGTAGCGATCCGGTCCGGCCGGCCAGCCCGCCGGGGCGTCCTCCCATTCGACGCCCGAGTCCTGCCATATCCGCTGGGCGCGCTGCCAGCCAGACTGCCGTTCCTGGCCGAGCAGGCCGTGGACCGCGCCTGGCGGCACGTTGAGGCCGGGGCCGCCCGGCCGGCCGCGGACCGCGGGCCCGGCGTCGCGGGCAGCGGCCGGCGGGTGTCCCTGGCCGGCGGCGGTGCCACCCGCCAGCCCAAGGCCGTCCGTCGCCGTCGCCGTCGCCGTCGGGGAAGTGTCGCGCGGGGAGCCGACCGCCTCGATCGGGCCGACCACCGGGAAGTGCCGCGGTCCCTGCCCGCGCGGGCCGGGCCAGCGCATGTCCGGGGTGCGGGCCGCCCAGCCCCGGTCCGCCAGTTCGGCCGGCCGCCGGCGCATCGCGGGGGGCCGCGGCTCAGTGACGTATCCGGGCTGGGGGCCGCTGGGCGGGGGGCCGCCGCGGGCGGCTGGTCCATCCGAGCGGGCTGGTTCCCTTGACCGGACCGGGGGGGCCGCGTCCCCGGCCGGCGGCGGGAACCAGCCCGCCGGGCTTGCCGCGTCCGGCCGGCCTGGCCAGACGCTTGCTTTTCCGGGCGCCGCGCCGACCCGGGGCTCTCCCCCGGCCTCGGCGTCCCGTCCGGACGTTGCCGAGGAGCCAGGCTGAGCATTTCGCGGGTCGGTCATCAGCTACTCCGGGTTCCTTTGAAATTACTCTCTGTAACAGGTTTAGGCGCGAGTTTTGCACCTGGACCTTTTCTCGCCGGGCTGTTGATTCGATGGTAACGACAGATGCGCGAAATACCCAGACCTTGCGGTCAAAAAAATCACAAATAGTTGAGCGACGATTACTATCTGTTATTTCCGCTTGGCTCGCGCGCCTGACGCCAACAATGAAGTGCCTCACGGGGTTCTCGATGCGCGAATCGCATCAGGGACCCCACCAGGATCAGTGCCATTGAAAGCCCCTGATAAACGACCGAGTTTCCTGCGCCCCATCAAACGGGAGATGAAAATCCGCATCTCAGATACGCAGTAACCACGCCAGTCTCATTCAGGAACAACAGCACGCCTGGCCAACAAGAAGGTGGCGGGGGCGGGAGGGGCACGTAAAAGTTTCCAAGATCATGATGTGGGCTGCATCAGTGAGACTATTGGGGTTGCGGTGGCGCCGCCCGGCCGCGGGTGATGCCCAGGTGCTGCCCGGCCAGCTGACCGGCATTGGGCTACAGGCCGACCCGGGCTCACAACCACGACTGCCAGCTTCCGGGCCGGGGTCAGATGCCGCAGGCGCGCGCGACGTCCTGGGCGGCGGCCTCGCGGGTGGCCGCGGCCGGAATGCCCGCCCGCTCGAAGTCGGTGACGTAGATGTAGGCGGCGTCGGCGGGGGAGGCGGCCGAGTTCAGCGCGGGCACGTACTGGGCCCAGCCCTGGTTGTAGGTCAGCAGCGCGGACAGCTGGGTGTTCAGGTCGGCGCTGACGTTGCCGGTGACGAAGCCCGACGGCAACGGGGTCCAGCCGATGAGGCCGCCGCCGCCCATCCCGACCGATTCGGGGTTGCCCTTCGACTCCTGGTAGATGTTGCCGGCGATGCCGGCCGCGGCGTTGTCGCTGTAGCCGTGGGCGAGCAGGAAGCTGACGATCGCGGACACGTTGTCCGGCAGCAGGCCGCCGCTCAGGTTACAGCTCAGCGTGCCGCTCTTGCCCGCCGCGGCGGCCCCGGAGCCGCCCGCGGCCGCGGCCGCCTTGCTGGTCGCCGTGCTCGCGCTGGCGGCCTGCGGGGTCGGGGCAGCCGCAGGGGCGGCCGGGGCCGCGGCGGACGGCTTGGCGGTCGGGGTGGCCGCCGGGGCGCGGGTGGCCGCACGGGTGGAGCCGGGGCCGGCCGCGGTGGCCATCTTCAGGATCGATCCGGGCGTGCCGTTCGCCTGGCCGGCCCCGGCCGCGACGGTCGCGCCGGGCGCGCCAGCCGCGCCGAGGGCCGCGTTCAGCGGCGCCGCCTGCGGCTGGCTGCCGCCGCCGAGGAGGGTGTAGGCCGCCGCCCCGACCGCGAGCGTTGCGGCTACCGCCGCGGCCGGGACGACCCGGCCGACCCGCTTGCGGGCCGTCTTGCCCGGCGAGCCGGCGTGCCGCCCGGTGGGGCTAGGGGGACGGCGCTCGTCCGGCTGCTGCGGCGGCCAGGGCTGCTGGTAGGGCTCGGCCGACCAGGACGGCTCAGCCGACCAGGACGGCTCAGCCGACCAGGACGGCTCAGCCTGCCAGGGCTCCTGGCGGGGCCGGTAGCCGGGACCTCCCCGGTTGAACGGGCCGAGCTTGCTGGTGCCGTTACGCCTGGTGCCTGCGGTCAAGGAGTTCCTCTGCGCCGTGCTGCGCCCAGCTACGCGGTCATGGGGGTGACCTCTCGCCGGGCCTGACATGCGACAAAATCGCGCAGAGACAGCGTTACAGCGCCGATACCGCGCAGCGACCATTTGGTGGCATATGGCCCGGTGAGGCTACTGACAGGCAGTCGCCGGGGACGCCGCGCGGTGGACGCGGCATCCCTGGCGGCACGGCCATTCCGCCGCAGGTCAGGCGGTGACAACGGTGGTAACGAAATGACAACAAATAGCCTGAAATGACTAGTCGACCCATGGTGAGCCGTCGGGCGCACGGGGTGAGAGCATCACCTTCGGTGACAGCGCGGCCGCAAGTCGGCGCCGCCCGCCTGCTCGTGACCAGGGGCAGGTCAGCGCGTAGTCACGCCCCCGTTCGGGCTGATATTTCGGCTAGCGCGCGCTCCCGGAGACCCTCACCGGGGCTCAGCCAGCGGACGCGGGGGTCTCGGCGGAACCACGATTCCTGGCGGCGGGCGAAGCGGCGGGTGGCGCGAACCGTCTCCGCCCGCGCCTCCTCGCTGGTCAGCTCGCCGTCCAGGTAACGCAGCAGCTGCTGGTAGCCGAGGGCGCGGCTGGCGGTCTTGCCCGCGCGCAGTCCGTGCGCGGCGAGCTGCTGCACCTCGGCCTCGAAGCCGGCCGCCCACATGCGGTCCACCCGGTCGGTGATCCGCCGGTCGAGCTCGGAGCGGTCCACCGCGACACCGAGCTGGATCGCCGGACGGCCCGCGTCGTAGCCCGGCATGGTCGCGCTGAACGGGCGGCCGGACAGCTCGATGACCTCCAGGGCGCGCACGATCCGGCGGCCGTTGCTCGGCAAGATCGCGTCCGCCGCGGCCGGGTCGGCCGACCGCAGCCGCGCGTGCAGCGGGGCCGGGCCCAGCTCGGCCAGCTCGCCTTCCAGGCGGGCCCTGATTTGCTCGTCGGCCCCGGGGAACTCCAGGTCGCCGAGCGCGGCCCGGATGTAGAGGCCGGAACCGCCGACCACCACCGGGACCTTGCCGCGGGCGGCGATGCCGGCGATGACCGCGTCCGCCAGGTGCTGGTACTCGGCCACGCTGGCCGTCTTGCTGACGTCCCACACGTCGAGCAGGTGGTGCGGCACCCCACGCCGCTCGGCTTCGGTGAGCTTGGCGGTGCCGATGTCCATGCCCCGGTAGAGCTGCATCGAGTCGGCGTTGACGACCTCGCCGCCGACCGCCAGCGCGAGATCGACCGCCAGGTCCGACTTGCCCGCGGTGGTCGCGCCGACGACCACGATCAGCGTCACCTGCGCCTCGGACGGGGCTAGCGGCGGCGGGCCGGCATGCCGAGCAGCACCGGCGCTGGGTTGGCCGACGCCGCACCGCCCGACCCCGGACCGTCGGACCCCGCGCTGGCGGGTGCCGCGCCGTCCGCGCTGGCGCCCGCCAGCCGGCGGGCCTGCCAGGCGTCGCCGCCGCGGGTGCGGCGCAGGCCGAGCGGCGCTTCGTCGGCCCGCAGGTAGTGCGGCGCGGTGCTGGTGACCCGGGTGGTGACGATGTCGCCCGGCCGCGGCGCGGCGGCGGCCGCCGCGTGCGGGGCGAAGTGCACCAGCCGGTTGTCCCGGGCGCGGCCGGACATCCGGTGGGTGGCGGCGTCCTTGCGGCCCTCGCCCTCGGCCACCAGCACCTCGACCACGCTGCCGTCGAGGCGCGCGTTCTCCTCCTCCGCGATCAGCGCGACCAGCGCGGCGAGCCGGTCGTAGCGCTCCTGCACGACCGGCTGCGGCACCTGGTCGGGCATGGTCGCGGCCGGCGTGCCCGCGCGTATCGAGTACTGGAAGGTGAACGCGGAGGAGAACCGGGCCTGGCGGACCACGTCCAGCGTGCCCGCGAAGTCCTCCTCGGTCTCACCGGGGAAGCCGACGATGATGTCGGTGGTGATCGCCGCGTGGGGGATGTGGCGGCGCACGTTGTCCAGGATCGCCAGGTAGCGGTCGCGGCGGTAGGCCCGGCGCATCGCCTTGAGCACCGCGTCCGAGCCGGACTGCAGCGGCATGTGCAGGCTCGGCATCACGTTCGGGGTGTCCCGCATCGCCTCGATCACGTCGTCGGTGAAGTCCCGCGGGTGCGGCGAGGTGAACCGGACCCGCTCCAGGCCGTCGATCTCGCCGCAGGCGCGCAGCAGCTTGCCGAACGCCAGCCGGTCGCCGAACTCGGCCCCGTAGGAGTTGACGTTCTGCCCGAGCAGGGTGACCTCGACCACCCCGTCGTCTGCCAGCGCCCTGATCTCGTCCAGGATGTCGCCCGGCCGCCGGTCCTTCTCCTTGCCCCGCAGCGCCGGGACGATGCAGAAGGTGCAGCTGTTGTTGCAGCCGACGGAGATGGAGACCCAGGCGGAATAGGCCGACTGGCGGCGGGCGGGCAGCAGCGACGGGAAAGTGGTCAGCGTCTCCTCGAACTCGGCCTGCGCCCGCTGCCGCACGCGGGCGCGCTCGAGCAGGCCCGGCAGGGCGCCGATGTTGTGCGTGCCGTACACGACGTCGACCCAGGGGGCGCGGTCGGTGATCCGCTGCCGCTCCATCTGGGCCAGGCAGCCGCCGACCGCGATCTGCATGCCCGCGTGGGCCTTCTTGGCGGGCAGCAGGTGACCGAGGTTGCCGTACAGCCGGTCGGCCGCGTTCTCGCGGACCGCGCAGGTGTTGAAGACGACCAGGTCCGGCGCCTGCCCCGCGGGTGCCTTGACGTAGCCGGCGTCCTCAAGCAGCCCGGCCACCCGCTCGGAGTCATGCACGTTCATCTGGCACCCGTAGGTGCGGATCTCATACGTCCGTCCTTCTCCCACCTGACCAGGATAGGGGCGGATCCCCGGCACCGAGCCCGCTCGTGATATTGGTCAAGGCATGACGGAAATCGCTGCCTACGGCACCTGGAAGTCCCCAATCGCCGCCGCTGACGTCGCCGCCGGGGCGGCCGGGGTGGCGTTCCCGGCCATCGCCGGCGACGAAGTCTGGTGGCAGGAACGCAGACCGTCCGAGGGCGGCCGGTCGACCGTCATGGCCTCGGCCGGGCCCGGCCACGAGCCCCGGGTGCTGCTCCCGGCGCCGTGGAACGCCCGGACCCGGGTGCAGGAGTACGGCGGCCAGTCCTACCTGCCAGTCCCCGCACTGTCCCTGGCCGGCGGCTACGACCTGGTCTTCGCCAACTTCGCCGACCAGCGGCTCTACGCGGCGGGCGGGGCCGTCGCCGCGATCGACGGTGACGGCGGCGGGGCAGGCAGCGGGCCGGTGCCGCTCACCCCCGCCGACGGCGGCTTCCGGTTCGCGGACCTGGCCCTGTCCCCCGGCCAACAGGAGATCTGGTGCGTGCGCGAGACGGTGCTGCCGCTGCCTGACAGTGCGGGCGGGGCGGACGGCGAGCCGCCGGCCGGCTTCCACGTCGGCGGCGGCGTGGCGGTGCGCCGGGAGATCGTGGCGGTGCCGCTCGACGGGTCAGCCGTGGACGACCCGGCCGCGATCCGGGTGCTGGTGTCAGGCGCGCAGTTCTACGCGTTCCCCACGCCGTCACCGGACGGCAGCCAGCTCGCCTGGATCAGCTGGAACCACCCCAACATGCCCTGGGACGGCACCGAGCTGCGGGTGGCGGCGCTGTCCGGGGAGGCGGTCTCGGTCGCTGACACCACCCTGGTGATGGGCGGGCCGCAGGAGTCGGTCCTCGCCCCGCTGTGGCGGGACGACGCGACCCTGTACGCGGTCTCCGACCGCTCCGGCTGGTGGAACCTGTACCAGGTGCCCGCGGCGGGCGGCACCCCGCGGCCGCTGCACCCGGTGGACGAGGAGTTCGCCGGGCCGCTGTGGCAGCTCGGCGGCCGGCCGTTCCAGGTCCTGGGCGACGGGCGGCTCGCGGTGGTGCACGGCCTCGGCGAGCTCCAGCCGGCCGTCCTCGACCCCGCCAGCGGCACGCTGACCCCGCTCGAACTGCCCGGGTACCAAACGGTTGAGCCGGAGATCGCGGTCGCGGGCGCCGCCGTCGCGCTGGTGGCGGGCGGGCCCCGCACCCCGTGGAGCGTGCTGCGGGTGAGCCCCGGCGGCCCGGCCGAGCGGCTGAAAGAGCAGCCGGTCAGCGCCCCCGACCCGGCCTACCTGCCGGACGCGCGCCCGGTACAGCTTTCCGGCGGCCCGAACGGTGGGGTGGTGCACGCCATCGTCTACCCGCCTGCCAATCCCGGCCTGACCGCGCCCGAGGGCGAGCTCCCGCCGTTCATCGTGCACGTGCACGGCGGTCCCACGGCGAACTCGGTGCCGGTGCTGTCGCTGGAGAAGGCGTTCTTCACCAGCCGCGGCATCGGCATCATCGACGTCAACTACGGCGGCTCCACCGGCTACGGCCGGGCCTACCGCAACCGGCTGCGGGGCCAGTGGGGCATCGTCGACGTCGCCGACGCCTACGCCGCCGCCCTCGGGGTGGCCGACGCAGGCCAGGCCGACCGGGCGCGGCTCGGCATCCGCGGCGGTTCGGCCGGCGGCTGGACCGCGCTCGCCTCGGTAACCAGCGGCCCCGGCCTGACCGGGACCAAGGAGGCGGTCTTCGCCGCCGCCACTTCCTACTACGGGGTCTCCGACCTGCGCCCGTTCGCGACCGACACGCACGACTTCGAGTCGCGCTACCTGGACGGGCTCATCGGGCCGCTGCCGGAAGCCGACGACCGGTACACCGAGCGCGCCCCGGTCGGCCACGTCACCGGGCTCACCTGCCCGATCCTGCTGCTGCAGGGCCTGGATGACCCGATCGTCCCGCCGTCGCAGTCCGAGGCGATCGCCGCCGACCTGGCCGCGCACGGCATCAGGCACGCCTACATCGCGTTCGCGGGCGAGTCCCACGGCTTCCGCAAGGCCGAGTCGGTCATCGCCTCGCTCGAGGCCGAGCTGGCCTTCTACGGCAAGATCTTTGGCTTCACCGCCCCGGGGGTGCCGCCGCTTGAGCTGTCCTGAGGCCTGACCGCGGACGCCGGCTGGCCGGCCGTGGCCGGCCGGCGTTACGCGCTGAGCGCCGCCCTGGCCGCTCCCCAGAGCGCCATGTTCCCTGGCGCGGCCTGGACGACGGGCACCTCGGGCAGGCCCGCCGCGGTCAGCGCCTGCCGCATCGCGGGACCGAAGAGCCCGAGTGACTGCCCCACCTTGCCGCCGACGGCGATCACCTCCGGCGCGAACCGCAGCACCAGCCCGGCCAGGCCACTGCCGAGCGCGGCTCCTAGCGCCTGGTAGGCCTCGACGGCGGCCCGGTCGCCCAGCCGCGCCAGGTCCGCGATGTCCTTGGCGCTGCGCGGCTCGCCCGGCCGCAGGCGGCAGAAGGCGGCGGCGACGCCGCGGGCGGAGACGAAGTCCTCCAGGATCCCGTCTCCGAACGGCAGGTCCCATATCTCACCGCCGGGGGGAACCCGGTCGTCAGCTACCAGGCTGTCGCCGTTCTCGATGAAACTGCCGCCGAGGCCGGTGCCGATCGTGAGGGCGATAAGGCGCTTTGCGTCCGGCCGCTGCCGCCAGCTGACACCCAGCCCGAACGCGTCGGCGTCATTGATGAAGCAGGTCGCCAGCCCGGTCTTTTCCGCCAGCAACTCGCCCAGCGGCACGCCGTGAATGCCCTGGAATTTATGTGTCATGCGTGAAACGCCGGCCACGTAGTCAAAGGGGCCGGGCATGGCCACGCCACACGCCGTAACGTCGGTACCAGCCGCGCGAGCACGGGCGGCATCGACGATCCCGGCCAGCCTGTTGACGATCTCGTCTTTCCCGCCGTCCGCCGGGCTGTCGCTTTCCGGCAGCCCGGCGACCATGTCGCCGGACGACGACACGCAGGCCGCGTCGATGGTCGTACCGCCGACGTCGAGCGCGATAACCGAGCGTTCGGCCATACGCAAACTGTACGGCTGCAGGCGCCCCGGTGGCGCCCCGGGCGGCTCAGCCGCCCTGGCCGGGATTGCGGCCGCTAGCGCGCGAACTCGGTGGCGCGGGACTCGCGGACGACGGTCACCCGGATCTGGCCGGGGTAGGTCAGCTCCGCCTCGACCTGCTTGGCGATGTCCCGGGCGATGACCTGGGCCTGGATGTCGTCGACCTGCTCGGGCTTGACCATGACGCGGACCTCCCGGCCCGCCTGCATGGCGAACACCTTCTCGACCCCCTCGGCGCCGGCCGCGATCTGCTCAAGGCGCTCCAGGCGGCGGACGTACATCTCCAGCGATTCGCGCCGGGCGCCGGGGCGGCCGCCGCTGATCGCGTCGGCCGCCTGGGTGAGGACGGCCTCGACGGTGCGCAGCTCGACCTCGTTGTGGTGCGCCTCGATCGCGTGCACCACGTCGTCGGACTCGCCGTACTTGCGGGCGATCTCCGCGCCGATCAGGGCGTGGCTGCCCTCGACCTCGTGGGTGAGCGCCTTGCCGATGTCGTGCAGCACCGTGCAGCGGCGCAGCAGCAGCGGGTCAAGCCCAAGCTCGCTCGCCATCATGCCGGCGATATGGGCGGACTCGATGAGGTGCGCGAGCACGTTCTGCCCGTAGGAGGTGCGGTAACGCAGCCGTCCGAGCAGGTCGACCAGCTCCGGGTGCATGTCGGTGATGCCGAGGCCGGCCATCGCTTCCTCGCCCGCCCGGCGGCAGATCTGCTCGATCTCCGCCTTGCCCCGCTCGTAGGCTTCCTCGATCCGCTGCGGGTGGATCCGCCCGTCGCCGACCAGGCGTTCCAGGGTGAGGCGGCCGATCTCCCGGCGCACCGGGTCAAAGCACGACAGCAGCACCGCCTCCGGCGTGTCGTCGATGATCAGGTTGACGCCGGTCACCGACTCGAAGGCGCGGATGTTGCGGCCCTCGCGGCCGATGATCCGGCCCTTCATCTCATCGCCCGGCAGGTGCATCACCGAGACGACCGACTCGCTGGTCTGCTCGACCGCCACCCGCTGGATCGCCAGCGTCACGATCTTACGGGCCCGCTTGTCCGCCTCTGACCTGGTGGTTGCCTCGATGTCCCGGAGCGACAGCGCGGCCTCGCGCTTGGCCTGGTTTTCCAGGGCGCCGACCAGCTCCGCCTTGGCCGCGTCGGCGGTCAGGCCGGCCACCCGCTCAAGCTCGGCCCGGATCCTGGTGCCCGCCGCGGCCTGCGCGGCGGCCTGCTCGTCAAGCTCGCCCCGGCGCTGGTCCAGTGCCTGACCGCGCGACTCAAGGCGGCGGCTCTCGTCGTCCAGCCGGTCCTCGCGCTCGCCGATCCGCTGCTCACGGCGCTCCAGGTCGCCGCGGAGCTGGCGGATCTCCTCCTTGACCGCGCGAATCTCGTCCTCGACCTGGAGGCGGCCGTCGGCCGCCTGCTGCGCGGTCCGCTCGGCGTCCTCGGCTGCCCGGCCGACGATCCGGTCCGCGTCGGCCTGGGCGCGAGCCCTGAGCGCGTCCGCGTCCGCCTGCACCTGGGCGAGCGCGGCGCGCTGCTGATCGGCGAGCTGCTGCTCCACGAGCTGCCTGCCGGGCAGCGGCTCGGCGCCCGGCCCGGCCGGGGACCGGGACGGAAAACGGCGCAAGACGACGACGAAGGCGCCGAACGCGAGTCCCAGGGCGAGCAGTCCGATCACCAAGAGCGCGTCTGCGCCGCTCACGGTCACCCCTTTCGTCCCGCGGTCGCGGGACCCCGGCGTTGTAGGCGAGGCGGCCGGCCCGGCCAGCCGGGCACCGGTTACGGCAGCGCTCCGCCGGCCCAAGCTGGTGCACTGGCCGGCCGTGCGCTGACCCATCGATGCGCTGGGCGTCTCGGGCCGGGCGTAGGGGCGCCCGCCGGGCGCCAGTAACGCCTCACTGCCGTGAGGCTAAGCGTTGATTAGGAGTTTGTCTACGCCTCGTCTGTGCCGAAAACAGCCTGGTAGGGGCATCGTCGCAGCTCAGCCGTTATCAACAGGATGCGAAGCTGTTATTTCTCGCGGCCCGGCCCGGGACGGCTTGCCGGCCGACCGTGAAACGAAGGGTCAAAGTAACGGCACAAGGGGTAATTAATGTGCACTTGCCCCATCCGTCCCACCCGTCACGGGCGCACCGAGGTATCAGGCATCGATATCCGGCTCGCCGAACAGCGGATCCTCATCAAGCGCTACGACGTCCCCTTCGGCCTCCAAGGCCTCACGGATCACCCGGAAGGCCAGGCCCGCCGGATAACCCTTGCGGGCAAGCAGGCCGGCCAGCCGGCGGATGCGCTGCTCGGCTGGCAGCCCCTGGGTGGCCGTCAGCCGCCGGTCGACCAGCTCCCGGGCGGCGGCGGCCTCCGCGTCGGGGCCAAGCTGCTCGTCAATGGCCGCGCGGATCTCCTCGGCCGCCACTCCGCGCTGCTTCAGCTCCGCGCTCAGCGCCCGCCCGGCCAGCCCGCGGCTGTGATGCCGTGACTCCACCCAGGCGCGGGCAAAGGCGGCGTCGTCGATCAGCCCGACATCCTCGAACCGGCCGAGCACCTCGTCGGCTGCCTCGGCCGGGATGCCCCGCTTGCGCAGCGCCTCGGCGAGCTGCGCCCGGGTCCGGGGCGCGAGCGTGAGCAGCCGCAGGCACAGCTGCCGCGCTCGCGCCGCCGGATCGCGCTCCGCGTCGTCTCCGCCCGCAGGGAAATCCCCTTGGGCGGGGTCCGTCGTCCCGCGCTCGCGATTCATTGCCTACAGCGGCGCCGCGGCCGGGGCGGGCGCGGGCGCCGCCGCGGCCGGGTCGTTGTCGAGCCGGGGGCCGACGCCGAGCTTCTCCTTGATCTTCTTCTCGATCTCGTTGGCCACGTCGTCGTTGTCGCGCAGGAAGTTCCGCGCGTTCTCCTTGCCCTGGCCGAGCTGGTCGCCCTCGTAGGTGTACCAGGCG
>Ga0265338_10003612_pt1 | contig 21587 bp, 17 predicted proteins | sample 42126metaG_FD_193579 | JGI IMG/M metagenome (GOLD analysis project Ga0265338, IMG submission 193579) | Rhizosphere microbial communities from Carex aquatilis grown in University of Washington, Seatle, WA, United States - 4-21-26 metaG | ecosystem: Host-associated > Plants > Roots > Rhizosphere... | reverse complement strand
TGAAGTGCTTCGAAACAAAAAAATAATAGGCGTTTATTCATTTATTCAAATCAGAGGAACAAATACAGATAATGTATTTGCAATTACACCAACCAATCAAAAGCATAAAACAAGGGTATACGATGATGATATATATTTAAAATCAAAATCAGGCGAGTTACAAATCATAAATGATGTATCGTTTGAAAAATATGTAGCAGCTTCAATAGAAAGCGAAGGAGGTTACGTATCACCGCTTGAATACTATAAAGTTCAAGCTATTTTATGTAGAACGTATGCTATTAAAAATTTTCAAAAACATCTTTCCGAAGGATTTAATCTTTGTGATGGGGTTCATTGTCAGTCATACAGAGGTAAATCAATAAAAAATCCGAGTATTACTAAAGCTGCTTTTATGACCAAAGGATTGGTCATTGTTGATTCCGATCAATCGGTTATTACTGCTACTTTCTTCTCAAACTCCGGAGGTCAAACATTGAATTCAGAAGACAATTGGTCAACCAAAATACCTTATTTACGTTCTATTAAAGATAGTTTTAGTTTAGGTCAACCTAATGCTAAATGGGAGAAAAAAATCCCTAAATCCCAATGGATTTCATATTTAGTAAAAAAAGGTTATAACGTTGATTCCTGTGAAAATTTTTCTTTTTATCAACATCAAAGAGAAAGCACTTACAATGTTGGGAGCTGTTCTATTCCTTTAAAAAGAATACGATCTGATTGGACTTTAAAATCAACCTTTTTTACCATTATTCCTCAGGGAGACACTCTGATATTCAAAGGTAAAGGCTTTGGTCATGGAGTGGGTTTATCGCAAGAAGGGGCTATTAGAATGGCTCAAATAGGGTATAATTATGAACAAATAATAAAATTCTATTATAGGAATGTTCAGATAAAAAATAAAAAAACATTTACCTTTTTTGAAGTTCAATGATAAAACAAATAAAATTGAAACTTTATACAACAAAAAAAGTAGTACTTTTATCGTCCCTTGTTTGTAACAAAAAAAGAATTAAAATATATGGTTAAATCAAATGGAATAAAACCGATGCACATTGCAATTGCTGGGAATATAGGATCGGGAAAGACGACCCTAACTAAATTACTTGCAAAACATTATGGATGGGAAGCTCACTTTGAAACGGCAAATGATAATCCATATATTGACGATTTCTATAAAAACATGAAAGGATGGTCTTTCAATCTCCAGATTTATTTTTTGAACAGTCGAATGAGTCAAATCATGAAAATCAGAGAATCGGGGCAAACAGTTATCCAAGATAGAACACTCTATGAGGATGCATTCATTTTTGCAACCAATCTGCATGAAATGGAATTAATGTCAACACGCGATTTCGACAATTACTTTTCTCTTTTCCAGCTTTGTTCATCGCTTATTCAACCTCCCGATTTAACCATTTATCTACGTGCTTCGGTTCCTAATCTTGTAAAAAGAATACAATCAAGAAGTCGTGAATATGAAAATAATATAAGCTTGATGTATTTACAAAAATTAAATCATCGATATGAAACATGGATTCAATCATATAATCTAGGCAAATATCTTATCATTGATACAGATAAGCTTGATTTTACTGAAAATCAAGAAGATCTAAGTAAAGTAATAAACAAAATTGATGCAGAATTATTTGGTCTATTCTAATAAATTAAAATATATATATTAATCACATGGAAGATTCAACACGATACAATTTCAATTCAAACGACTTATTATTTAAAGTTTACAATTATCGAAAAATACTTATTTCTATTTCTGCAGCAGCTTTTGTTATCTCAACAATTGTTTCTTTTTTAATCACACCAAAATATCAAGCTACTACCGTTTTATTTACCGCACCTTCAGTTTCTATTTCCAAATCGCTCATTTCATCTTCATATAGTAGTTTGGAAAAAAGTATATTCGGACAAGAAGAAGAAGTTGAACAAATATTACAAGTTCTTAATTCCGAAGAACTTCATAATAAAATGATTAAAAAGTATAATTTGGTTAAACATTATGAACTTGACGCTGACGATCCACATTTAAACTCCGAATTAAGTAAAAAATGGGAAAGATATGTTTCATTTGGAAGAACTCAATATATGGCAATCGAAATCTCCGTTCTTGATAGGGATCCGGGATTAGCTACTGCAATGGCAAACGATATTGCTACAACAATCGATTCGGTAATGAATAGAATGATAATAGACCGAGCTGTTAAAGCTTATTCTATTGTAAAAAATCAATATATAGAAAGAGAACATCAATTAAATATTTTAAGCGATTCGCTTCGAAAAATTATGGAATATGGTGTTTTAGATATTGAAACCCAATCAGGATCGCTTAATCGCGGATTAGCACAAGCATATATTGCCGGTAATCAAAAGGCAGTTGACAAGATTCAAGAAAAACTCAACATTATTTCAAAATACGGAAGTAAATATCTAGCACTAACTAACATTATCGAAAGTCAGAGTAATCAATTAAGCTTATTAAATTCACGTTGTAACGAGGCAAAGGTCGATGCTGAACAAACACTTTCACATATATATGTTGTAGATAAGGCTAATAGACCCGATAAGAGAACCTATCCTCAAAGAGTTCTCATTGTTTTAATATCGACAATTTCGTCATTTCTCTTATCGATATTAATGCTCATTATTATTGATGCATTGAAGGATTTTGATTCGAGAGAACTAATAATGAAAAAAGAATAATTGGCATTGCTAACCAAGAAAAACATATTCTGGTTGATTGTTGGTTGCTTATTGTTTCTTGCAGTTAATATTTACTTTGTAATTAACGATAATTACCTGTTTGGATTATTACCTTTTGGATTAGCAGGAATAATGCTCTTGTTTTATTCGCTTGATACTATCCTTTTAATTATTGCATTTTTTGCTCCATTATCAATTCCTCTACGATTTTTTTTCCCAACATTAACTTCTGATTTGAATTTACCAACCGAACCTTTATTAATTCTAGTAACCGGTCTGTTCCTTTTTAAATTGATTGTTGATCGAAAATTTGATAAAAAGATTCTTTCCCATCCCGTTAGTATTACTATATATTTATATTTACTTTGGATGCTATTTACTGCTATTACCAGCACTATGCCTTTAATCTCGTTTAAGTTTTTGGCTACTAGGTTGTGGTTTATTACGAGTTTTTACTTTCTAGCGACTGCTTTTTTTGCAAAAACGACTAACATAACGAAATACATTTGGTTTTATTCTATTTCTTTGACAATTGTTGTAATTATTACTTTAATTAGACATTCAGCATTTAACTTTAGTCATAATTCGGCTTATTTGATAATGCAACCTTTTTTCGACGATCATACTTCTTATGGAGCTGTTCTTGCATTAATAATTCCACCATTATTCGGTTTATTATATTTTGCCCGATCAAATATTAATTATTATACTTTAACAGCCATATTAATTGGAATAATTTTAATCGGATTATTTTTTTCATATACCCGTGCTGCGTGGCTTGGAGTCGTTTTATCGTTAGTTATTTGGATTCTCATTAAACTTAAAATAAAGTTTAAAACCTTTGTTATTGCTTTCCTAACGATAGTTTTAATTGCAATTCCAATACAACGGGAAATATATTTTATGTTGAAAAACAATAAATCAGACTCTTCGTCCGATTTTGTTACACAATTCAAATCAATGACGAATATTAAAACCGACGATTCGAATGTTGAACGTCTTAATCGATGGAGTTGTGCTTGGCGTATGTTTTTAGACCGACCTATTACCGGATTTGGTCCTGGTACATATATGTTTAAATACGCTCCTTATCAACATTCATGGGAACGATCTCAAATTAGTACAAATGCTGCAAATTTAGGAAATGCACATAGCGAGTATCTAGGCCCCTTAGCAGAGCAAGGTCTTTTAGGATTATTACTTTTTGTAGTTCTAATTATTGCAACTGTTCGAACAGCCTTGAAGATAATAAATAAATCTATAAATAAAAGATCTAAGCTTTTAACATATTGTTTAATCTTAGGTCTTTTTACTTATTATCTCCATGGTTTTATGAACGACTTTCTTGATATGGATAAGGTAACAGCTCTATTCTGGGGATTTACTGCAGCAATTGTTAGTCTTGATGTATATCATTTTGAAGAAGTAAAACAGGAATAAATAAAGAATTACTCCTGTTCTACATATCTTTTAAAATTATTCAGAATAGCTTGCCAACCGTCTTTTTGTAAATTTTCGGGATTGATAGTTTCTGGCTGAAATGATTCAACAACTTTAGTCCCATTATCTGACTTTGAAAACAGAATAAAGGCTTTTCGTCCATCAACTATTTCATACTCAATTTCTTCCAATAGTCTGATGTTAGTATAAACACCTTCAAAGTCAAAACCGAAACTTCCATCTTTTGCAGCCATTGTTGTTTTAAACCTTCCACCTATTGTTAAATCGTTTTCGGCATAAGGAGCATGCCAATCGTCTGAGGCAAATGTCCACTTAATAATATGTTCCGGTTTAGTCCAATATTCCCACACTTTTTCAAGCGAAGCATTAATTGTGTTTTCTACTAAAATCATCTTTATCTTTCTTTTTATTGTTTTTCAAAACTAACCATCCATTGAATACCGAATTTATCAATAAGCATTCCAAAATAGCCACCCCAAAAAGCATCGGATAATGGCATTTCTATTTTTGCTCCGTCAGATAATTTAGCAAATAATATGTCTGCCTCTTCTTTACTTTCTGCATTTAGAGATAGAGAAAAATTGTTTCCTTTGACTAACGTATGTCCCATTGATTCTAGAAAATCGGTTGCCATTAAAATGTTCCCTTTCCCAATAGCTAAAGATACATGCATTACTTTTTCGCCATCTTCGTGCGAAAGTTTATTTCCATCGGGAGTATCTTTGAACCGCTGTAATATAATAAATTCTCCTCCAAATACAGATTTATAAAAGGTAAAAGCTTCTTCGGTATTACCGTCGAAATTTAGATATGAATTAATTGTCGCCATAATTTTAAAGGTTAAAGTTTTGTTGCTTTTGTGTATGTGAAATGTTGATTCCTTACATCTTTTTTGAAATTTATTTAGGGCTTCGCATTTGGTGAATAACAATTAAACTGATATTAACAAGATATATATATAATTACACTGTTGTTAATAAACCTGCATGAAATGGGCTTTAGCCAAACGTGAAACTTGCAGGTATACTGAATGATTCTTTTTGTAATTACATTGGAAATCGACATATATGGTTTTTATCGGACAATAGAAATAAAGATTCTAGGATTGAAGCATTATAATAGTTTTCTAAAATAATGGAATACATTTAATTGGCAACAGTCTATATGAAGTCTTCGTAATTTTAGAAAATTTAACATCTTACATTAAGATAACGTTGTTTTTATTTATTCCTTTTTAGTTCTATATATAAATACAATAGCTCATCAATAAATACTTTTACATCTCAATATTGTTTTCAGTACTATTCTTTCGATAAACTACAAGGGTATTTCCAAAAATTAAGTACTTTTGAAATCGAATCAATAACTACTTATTATGTTTGGACATCCACGCGGTCTCTCGACTTTATTTTTCACCGAAATGTGGGAACGCTTCAGTTATTATGGAATGCGTGCTTTACTGGTTCTCTATCTAACTTCCGAATTAATGCATGGTGGGTTCTCTTTCTCACGCGATCATGCTCTTGAGATTTATGGAATATTTACCTCATTGGTTTATCTTACTCCATTATTAGGAGGATTTATAGCTGATAAAATTCTCGGACAACGAAAAGCAATTTATATTGGAGGCTTTCTAATGGCTTTCGGTCAACTTGCATTAGCCGCTTCTCAATTTGGTACCATAGAAATGCGAACATTCTGGTTAATCTGGGGATTAGGTTTATTAGTAGCTGGAAATGGCTTTTTTAAACCCAATATCTCTGCAATGGTCGGTAGCCTTTATGCCGAAAACGATCCTCGCGAAGATTCTGCATTTACTTTTTTCTATATGGGAATAAATGTTGGAGCCTTCTTTTCGCCCATCATAGCCGGTACTCTTGGCGAAATGTATGGTTGGGGTTGGGGCTTTTTCTCGGCTGCTATCGGAATGTTTATCGGAATAATATGGTTCTATTTTCAAAGTCATCATATTCAAGGTGCAGGCTTACCTCCAAAACGTGTTTACGATTCTTCAAAACGTTGGCAACTTACCCTACGCGACAAAATGGAGATATTTATCATTATCGTTGCAACAGCTTTCATAGTCTTAGGATTACTTAAATTCTGGGCAAACATCAGCGAAATAATCAAGACAAGTCTACTTTGGATACTTGGAACAATAGGCAGTCTTGCATTAATCGTTTTAATTACAAAGAATACTAAAGGCAAGGCTGAGTGGAGCAAAGTTTTTGTAATAATTGTTTTATGTATATTCAGCATATTCTTTTTTGCAGGTTTTGAACAAGCTGGAGGTACTCTGAATTTATTTGCTGAACACAATACAAACCGCTCTACTATTCTTGGTACTATACCTGCTTCGTTGTTTCAAGCCGTAAATCCTGTTTTTATTATTGTGTTCTCCTTCGTTTTTACTCTGTTGTGGACATGGCTTTCGAAACGAAAGAAAGAGCCCAATATACCGGTAAAATTTGGATTAGGAATGCTTTTCCTCGGTTTGGGTTTCTGGTTAATGAGTATTGCCAACAGTCATGCATCAACAGGCAATTTAGTTAGTCCTTTGTGGCTGGTAATGGTATATCTCTTACATACTTTTGGCGAGCTCTGCTTATCGCCCATCGGGTTATCAATGATATCACGATTGGCTCCTACCCGCATCGTTTCGGTAATGATGGGTTTATGGTTTGCTTGTTCCGCCCTTGCTCAATATTTAGCTGGGGCATTGGAATCAATTCTACATAATTATCTGCCTAAAATGGAATTGTTTAACTTTATAACGATGACATCTATGATTACTGCTGCGGTAATTCTTTTGATGTCACCGTTTTTGAATAAAATGATGAAATGAGGGATAATTGTGAATTATGAATTATGAATTATGAATTGAAAAATCATTTACCATTCACCATTCACCATTTTTTGTGATATTAATATGAATCGATTAAAAAATAAAATGAAGAAATCAATTATCGTACTATTACTTGCTATTCTTACAATACAAGTTTTTTCGCAAAGTCAAGGAGATACAATTACCAATACCTGGAAAACCGGAAAAACCAGTAGCAAAGGACGCATGGTTAATGGCTTTGAATATGGCGTATGGAAATATTGGAACAAAGAAGGTATATTGGAACAGGAAACACAGTTCAAACGTGGCAAAGTTGAAGGACGGGTTACCTATTTCTATCCTAATGGTAAAAAGAAAAACGAAGGCTTTTTTCACAACAGCAACCAAGATAGCAGTTTTACCGAATGGTATGCATCAGGCAAATTAAAAGAAAAAGGACAATATAAAAAAGGTGAAAAACGAGGTTTGTGGATAACATATAATGAAGATTCTACCAAACAAAAGGAATTACAGTATCTCTCCAAAGATACCGTACTACTGCTTAATTTTTGGGATGCAAGCAGAAAACAATTGGTGGTTAATGGTAACGGAAGCTATGTTGAATATTTCCCATCAGGTAAAATAGAAGAAAAAGGGTTTTATAAAAAAGGGTTTCAAGATGGTAATTGGGAGTTTTATTATGAAAATGGGAATGCCAGAGCAAAGGGTTCGTTTACCAAAGGCGATCGTTCGGGAGTATGGAACATGTTTTACGAGTCGGGAGCAAAAAGCGAATTATTAAACTACGACAATGGTCTTAATACCTATTGGTATCCCAATGGTAATAAGCAAATGGAAGGATGGATTAAAGGCACACTAAAAGATTCACTCTGGGTCTTTTGGTACGATAATGGTCAAAAAAGCAGTCAGATAAAATTCGCCCAAGGAAAAAGAATCGGCTTACAAACCAAATGGTTTAAGACTGGCTTAAAAGAAGCTGAAGTAATCTATGCCGACGATATGAAAAATGGAGCATCGCATTGGTGGAACGACGACGGTAAACTTGATATGGAAGGTTCCTTCGTTAACGATAAGCAAGAAGGCCTTTGGACATACTGGCGTAAAGATGGTAAAAAAGGAAATGAAGGAACGTTTCATGCAGGTCAAAAAGAAGGTCATTGGACATGGTGGTATGCCGAAGGAACCGTATGGAAAGAAGGCGATTACAAAACCGACAAACGCTCGGGTACTTGGACAACCTTATTCGAAAATGGAAAGAAACAACACGAAGGAGCTTTTGTTGAAGATAAGGAGAATGGCTTTTGGCAACAATGGTACGAAAGTGGTGCATTAGAAATGCAGGGTTATTTCAAAATGGGGATAATGGATGGCTTATGGCAATCATGGTTTGAAACCGGCGTTAAGAAATACGAAATTGAATATAAAGATGCCATTATGCACGGACGTGCGTTCTATTGGTACGAGAATGGAAATAAACAAATGGAGAAACATATGTACGATGGTCAGGAAGATGGATCGTATAGTACATACTTTCCAAATGGTGATAAGAATATCGCGGGTAATTACAAACGAGGTAAAAAAGATGGACTGTGGCAATACTTTAACGATTCAAAAATCATGACACGTCAGGAATTTTATGTTAACGAACATCCTGAAGGCAAATGGTTGGAGTTCTATAAAGAAGGTCCACGTCGTAGCATTGTTAATTACAAAAAAGGAGAACGCGATGGTGTTTGTAAAGAATACGACATTACCGGTCCACTTATTTTAAAAGTTATTTATAAACATGGTAAAATTGTAAAAACAAAGAAAGACTTAAGAGATAAGAATGTGAAGAATAATGTATGAATTATGAATTATGAATTATGAATTATGAATTATGAATTATGAATTATGAATTAAAATATATAGGTATAATCCCAGCCCGGTATGCATCGACCCGGTTCCCCGGCAAACCATTGGTTACGGTAGGTGGAAAAATGATGATAGAGCGTGTGTACGAACAAGTATCAAAATTATTGAGCGATGTATATGTGGCAACCGACGATGAACGCATTGAATCGGCAGTAAAATCGTTTGGAGGCAAGGTTATTATGACATCAGCCAATCATCAAAGTGGCACCGATAGAATAGCCGAAGCTGTGGCAAAGATTTCGGCTCAAGGTAACCAGTTTGATGTCGCAATAAACATTCAAGGCGATGAACCATTTATCAGTCCCAAACAGATAGGTTTGTTGATGAGTTGCTTTACTGACGAAACAACTCAGATAGCAACCCTAGTTAAAAAGATTGAAGACAACGAAACATTATTCAACAACAACAGCCCCAAGGTTGTGATTAATACAAAAAACGAGGCACAATATTTTTCTCGTTCTACCATTCCTCATATTAGAGGAAAAGAACCCAAGGATTGGTTGACAGCACATACATTTTATAAACATATTGGCATCTATGCATTTAAAGTAGAAGTATTGAATGCAATAACCCAATTGTCACAATCGTCGTTGGAATTGGCCGAATCGCTCGAACAATTACGCTGGATTGAAAATGGCTATACCGTAAAAGTTGCCATTACCGACGAAGAGGGAATTGCTATTGATACCCCGGACGATTTGAATAAAGCTAATGAATGGTTTTTGAAAAACAGATGAAATAGCCATGAGCATTAAACTGACACAACAACCGAAGATGATTATTCCATCGCGTATTACAGGTGACCTATTAAAAACAATTTAAAAATAAACACATGAAATAATGATCTTCATTAGACATTTGTTTATTTTGTTCATGACTATTTCTTATCTTTACAATAAATCTAATTAAAATGGAATAGCCATAAGAAAATACTTTCACTTTAACAGAAGATATTATTCTATTGTATCGCTACTGAAGGTCAGAAGATATATTGATAATTGGGGCTTTTCGAGAAACGATTACAGAATTAGAAATAGATTAAAATACATAGAAAAACAAATATGAGTATCAAAGGAACCGAAACAGAGAAAAATCTGTTAAAAGCATTTGCCGGCGAAAGTCAGGCACGCAATCGTTATAGTTATTTTGCCAAAGTAGCCAAAGAAGAAGGTTATGTTCAGATAGCAGCAATATTTGAAGAAACAGCACTGCAAGAGCAATCGCATGCAAAGAAATTTTTCCGTTTCCTCGAAGGGGGCGATGTGGAAATCACGGTAAGCTATCCTGCCGGTAAAATAGGAACTACTGTCGAAAACCTTAAGGCAGCAGCAATGGGCGAACACGAAGAATGGGAACAATTGTATCCTACGTTTGCCGAAATAGCCGAAAAAGAAGGATTTCATAAAGTAGCTATTGCATTTAGAATGATAGCAAAGGTTGAACAGGAGCACGAAAAACGGTATAATAAACTAGTATCGAATATCGAAAACGGAAAAGTGTTCAAAAAAGACGAAAAGGTACGATGGCAGTGCACCAAATGTGGCTATGTACACGAAGGAACAACAGCTCCCGACAAATGTCCGGCTTGCGATCATCCTCAAAGCTATTTTCAGGAATATGCTGAGAATTATTAATTGATGGCTGAACAGTACATTTGCAGATTCCTATACAATTATAGTATCTTTGCTTTTAATTAGGGTCTGCTGAAAAACGATTAAGTTCTTAAATATAAGAAATATAATTAAAATAAAGTGCAAGGAATATTTGAAACATCGTCACATTATTGTGCATCTTGGAATGCAAGAGAAGAAACGAGCGCCCGCCAAAAAAGCGTGCGACGAGTGATTAGTTAACACAATGAGGTAACAAGCGTTTTTTTGGCTTGACTTTTTGTTACTTTTTTGTCAAGAAAAAAGTAAGGCAGAGGAAAATTTAAAATAAAAAACCGATTCTCATTGACATTGAGTTTTTCAGTAGACACTAATTAAAGTAAATAAAAGGAATTGCAATTAATAAAAGGACGTATTAAAATTCATACCGATATAACCCAATTTAAAGCCAGGAATCCAATTGTAACAATTGGGATGTTCGATGGCGTGCATAGTGGACATCGTACAATATTAAACCGGCTTATAACACAAGCAAAGACGAACGATGGCGAAAGTCTGGTACTGAGCTTTTGGCCACATCCGCGTATGCTGTTTGAAGGCGAACATTGTTCCCTTCGCTTTCTGAGTTCAATAGAAGAAAAGGCAACATTACTCGAAAATATCGGTATTGACCATTTTATAGTTTATCCGTTTACCCGCGATTTTGCTTCACTCTCACCACGACAATATGTTGAAGAAATACTGGTAAAAAAAATAGGCGTAAAGAAAGTAATAATAGGTTACGATCATCGATTTGGATTTAAAGGAGCGGGAGGATATGCCGAAATGCTTGCTTTTGGATCAGAATTCGGATTCGAAGTGGAACAAATATCAGCCTATGAAATAGATCAGGAAAACATCAGTTCATCGAAAATACGCGAAGCATTGACTGTGGGCGATATTCCTTTAGCAACCCGATATTTGTCGTACGAATATTCCATAGCGGGTCGTGTGATAAAAGGAAATCAAATAGGACGTACCATAGGATATCCAACAGTAAATATTGAACCGTTATTCGCACAAAAACTAATACCTGGAAATGGCATATATGTAGTGGTAATAGAAATAGAATCAAAACGATATAATGCCGTGGCAAATGTAGGCAATCGCCCAACGGTTGTTGAGAATCAAACAATACCCAATGTTGAAGCCTTTATTCTCGATTTTAATGCAGATGTATATGGCAAAGCAATCACCATATACTTCAAACAAAAACTACGAGACGAATTAAAGTTTCCTTCACTGGCAAGGCTTGTTGAACAGATAGCAATAGACGTGGAAATGACCAGAGCATGGTTTACACGATAATTTTATCGAAAGCATTTCCGATATCTAAAAAATACCTTATTTTTGCAGACGATTTTTTTGTAAGAACTGCTTGCAAAAGTCTCATTACAAATGAATAATATAAACCATATATAAAAATGAAAAAGCAAGATCTTTTAAAGGAAGAAATTCAACACATCGACATAACTACGTTCGATTCAACAACGATGATAAACGCAATGCGTAAAATGTCGTTCTCGTCTAGGGATACAGCCGTAGCAACAGATATTTTAATGCGAACATTAAGCGAAAAAGATACTTTGAGCGTACTTGTTCTTGCGGGAAGCACCAGTGCAGGCGGATGTATGAAAGTATATGCCGACATGATAAAATATAAAATGGTCGATTGTATTGTTTCAACCGGAGCATCGATTGTAGATATGGACTTTTTCGAAGGAATGGGCTTTAAACATTATATAGGACGTCAGGATATCGACGATAACGATTTACGCGATATGTATATCGACCGTATTTACGATACCTTTATCAGCGAAGAAGAATTACAGGTTTGCGATCATGCCATAAAAGAAATTGCCGATTCAATGAAACACGGTAATTATTCATCACGCGAGTTTATTCGTGAGATGGGAAAATATTTACAAACACATGGCAAGAAAAAAGAATCGTTAACACAATTGGCATACGAATACGATGTTCCAATCTTCTGCCCTGCCTTCAGTGACAGTAGTGCCGGATTCGGATTAGTTAAACATCAATGGGAAAATCCAACATCGCATGTATCGATCGACTCGGTAAAAGATTTTCGTGAACTAACCTTATTAAAAATGTTTTGCGGCGAAAGCGGACTGTTTATGATAGGTGGCGGTGTACCTAAAAACTTTGTACAAGACACGGTAGTGTGTGCCGAAGTACTTGGAGTTGAATTGCCAATGCATAAATATGCCGTTCAAATCACCGTAGCCGATGTGCGTGATGGAGCATGTTCGTCATCAACATTAAAAGAAGCATCGTCGTGGGGAAAAGTAAATACTGCATTCGAACAAATGGTATATGCTGAAGCAACAACCGTTGTACCAATGATGATCAGTTATGCATATCACAGTAAAATATGGGAAAAACGCGAATACAAACGTTTATCAAAAGTATTTACCGATTACACACAAGATCAAATCTTAGAAAAAGCTAAGACCTTTGTGAAATAAAAATAACGATACAACAACTAAAGAAGCCGGTTAAAGAGCCGGCTTTTTTGTTTTATAGCCTTATGCATTAACAACGAAAACGTAATCTGGTTGTAACCACAAAGGCGAAGAAGGGATTACACAAAGTAACACAAAGGATGGTATCACGATTGTAAAGCTATCAATTTTTGGAGTTTTTAATTTGTGAGCCTTTGTGATAACCTTTGTGATAACCTTTGTGTTCCTTCGTGTTCCTTCGTGGTTAAGAGGGCTTACATAGAAATAAGAAATGTAACGATATCTTAAGTAGCACCTTTCTTAAAAGTATCTGTGTTGTATTTATCAGTGTTATCAGTGGATAAATAACAAACACCAATTTGCAACATAAAAAAAGCCGGCATTAACCGGCTTTTATCTTTTGAAGGTGGTGATGGACGGAATCGAACCGCCGACACAAGGATTTTCAGTCCTTTGCTCTACCAACTGAGCTACATCACCTTCAATTTTTCGAGATGCAAATGTAATCAGATTTTATTAATCTATGCAATAAAAAATAAAAAATATTTCATCTTAATTTAACTTCCGATTTATTTCAAATATCAGCGGAATTTTGTTTATTTTTGTATAATTTTTTCAGACTTAAGTAATTATACATGGAAAAGCCCAAAGTATTGTATGTTAGCCAAGAAATTGCAACATACCTTCCGGACACAGAAATATCATTGATTAGCAGGCAATTGCCTCAGGCAATTCAGGAAAGAGGCAAGGAAATAAGGTCGTTTATGCCACGATATGGCTTGATAAATGAGCGAAGAAACCAGCTTCACGAAGTGATTCGATTATCGGGTATAAATATCATAATCGACGAAACCGATCATCCGCTTATAATAAAAGTGGCTTCTTTGCAAGCTGCACGGACGCAAGTTTACTTTATCGACAACGATGATTATTTCCAACGTAAGCATATTTTCACCAACGAAGAAGGTGTTGAGTTTGACGATAATGACGAACGTTCGATATTTTTTGTTCGCGGAGTTCTTGAAACAGTTAAGAAATTGCGATGGTCGCCAAGTATTGTCCATTGTCATGGATGGTTTACTGCTTTATTGCCATTGTACTTAAAGAAAGCGTATTACGAGGATCCTATATTTAAAAAATCAAAAGTTGTATATTCTTTATACAATAAAGAGTTTGAGAAGCCGTTCAGCATTCGTTTTCAAGAAAAGGTTATGGTCGACGGTATTGATGAATCTGAAATTGCTATTGTAAAAGAAGCAAATTGGTTAAACATTAATAAATTAGGAATACAACAAGCCGATGCAATTATTGCAGGGAGTGCTGATATTAATCCTGAGTTGATAGCTTATGCTAAAGCCAGTGGCAAGCCATTTCTTGAATTCCAATCTGAAGAAACTTTTATTGAGTCTTGTTCAGCTTTTTACGACCAATTATTACAGGCATAAATTAAAAACGAATGTTTCAAAAAGCAATTTTCTCTCTATCAATCTTTGCAGTATTACTTAGCAGTTGCGAAAAAGACATAGGAAATTTAGGCATGGGAATGATGCCATCGCAAGATATTCTAACCGTACGTTTAGACTCGCTTAGCAATTTTAATTTCAAATATACTAACGATAATGTGGGCGACACCATTCGTGCATCCCAATTCTATTTCCTTTTAGGGAGTTATATCGATCCGGTATTTGGCAAAGTACGTGCTGAAATATTTGCACCCATCTATTTTAATAATCCTGTTATTGATAAATTGAATTACAATATCGAATTAATAAATGCTAAATTACTAATTACCTATGGCGATTCATCGTTTCAGTATGGGAAAAATGTAAGTCAAACAATCTCACTATACGAAATGCTCGATTCGATTAAATTAACCGATTATAGAACCCTTCGTATTGCTCCAAGAGAGGCTTTAATTGGAACCTTCGATTTGAAAATCGATACAACAATAACTGCCGACAGTATTATGACAATACCTTTGCCTAATAGTTTTTTAACTAAATTCAGACCATTTATAAACGATACATCAAAATATACGATAAGCAAAGGACCTGATGAAATAAATAAAAAATTCGGTCAATTATTTTATGGAATTCATTTTAAAACTAATTTTGATGATGCATCTATTATTAAAATTAATAGTTTTAAAATAGAGATTCAAGCAAAAGTAACCAGTATTAATGATCCAAGCTTGGTGGATACCGTTACACAGGAATTAATTACATCCGATTTTATTGACCTTGATTCGTATATTTATAAGCATCCACTTGTTAGTTTTGAATTAAAACCATCGCAAACGGTAACAGCTAATATTGGAAAATCGAATCAAAAAAGAGTATATATTCAGGATATGAAAGGATATAAGGCTGAATTTCAATTTAACGATATACAACGTTGGCTCGATACATCGAAAGTATTGATAAATGTAGCTTCGTTAACAATTCCTATAGAATACAATGCAGCATTTTCGGCAATTCCAACCCTCCTTTTAAATATCTATAAAAATGGTGTGGTTGTACCTATTTTTACCATAACATCGCAGGTTATAGGCACCGACAATCATTATACCTTTAATGTCAATAGCTTTATGCGCCAGTTTTTAACCGATGGCATATCAGCAAGTGGATATCATTACGAATTGGTGGCACCCGATAATAATCTTTATGTCAATCGATCGATTTTACTTATTGATAATGCAAAATTACATTTAATATACACCAAATATAAATAGATTACTATGTGCGGAATAGTTGGATATATTGGCAATAGAGAAGCCTATCAAATTGTAGTTAACGGACTAAAACGTCTCGAATATAGAGGCTACGATTCTTCAGGTATAGCATTAGTAAATAGCAGAACATCGAATATTTACAAATGTAAAGGAAAAGTAAGCGACTTGGAAGCATTTGTTGCCAAAAAGGATATATCAGGACATATAGGAATAGGGCATACCCGTTGGGCTACACATGGCGAACCCAACGATAAAAATGCACATCCGCACGAATCGATGCATGGTAAATTTATTATCATTCATAATGGTATTATTGAGAATTATTCTCATCTCAAAAAACGACTCCAAAACAGAGGATATAGCTTTAAAAGTGATACCGATACTGAAGTATTGGTAAATCTTATTGAATACATATATATAAAAGGTGAAGTATCGGCCGAGATGGCTGTTCGATTGGCATTGACAAAGGTTACCGGAGCCTATGGTATAGTACTTATATGTAAAGACGAATCGAATAAATTGATAGCAGCCCGAAAAGGTAGCCCCCTTGTTATTGGTGTAGGTAAAGGTGAATATTTCTTAGCGAGCGATGCTACTCCTATAATTGAACATACCGACAGCGTTATATATATGAACGATGACGATATTGCCGTAATAGGAAAAAATGAATTATTAATAAAAAACATAAATAACGATCCGTTAACGCCCGAAATACATAAACTGACCTTTAAACTTGGAGCAATAGATAAAGATGGTTTCGACCATTTTATGTTAAAAGAAATATACGAACAATCGAATTCAATCACCGATACATTTAGAGGCAGGATGACTCACAATCCTACCGAAGTCCATTTAGGCGGTTTGTTTAATGTACTGCCGATATTAGAAAACTGTAGAAGAATTATCATAATAGGTTGTGGAACATCATGGCATGCCGGATTGGTTGGCGAATATCTATTTGAAGAATTTGCCCGGATTCCTGTTGAAGTTGAATATGCTTCTGAATTTCGATATCGAAATCCAATTATCTATAAAGATGATGTAATATTGGCAATCAGTCAAAGTGGAGAAACTGCCGATACATTAGCTGCAATAAAATTAGCAAAAGAAGCAGGAGCAACGGTATTGGGAATTTGTAATGTTGTAGGATCAAGTATACCCCGCGAAACACATGGCGGTGTTTATACTCATGCTGGACCTGAGATTGGGGTAGCATCAACAAAAGCATTCACTGCACAAGTAACCGTACTTACTATGATGGCTTTATTACTTGGTAAAAAACGAGGTACAATCGATCATGCTGATTATGTAACGATGATTGACGAATTGTTTCAAATACCAAAAAAGATACAAACAATCTTAAAAAAGAACGAAGAACTGAAAGAAATTGCTACCCTATATAAGGATGCAACAAATTTCTTGTTTCTCGGTCGAGGATATTTATTCCCCGTAGCATTGGAAGGAGCATTGAAGCTAAAAGAAATTTCGTATATCCATGCCGAAGGATATCCGGCAGCTGAAATGAAACATGGTCCTATTGCATTGATAGACGAAAATATGCCCGTTGTATTTATAGCAACGAAAGATAAATCGTACGAAAAAATTGTAAGTAATATACAAGAAGTTAAAGCACGGAAAGGTAAGATTATTGCAATAATCAGCGAAGGCGATACAACCATAAAAACATTGGCCGACTATACCATCGAAATACCACAAACAACCGATGCATTAGCTCCACTTATTTCAGTTATTCCTTTGCAGATATTAGCATATCATATTGCTGTGTTAAGAGGTTGCGATGTCGATCAACCGCGAAATCTTGCAAAGTCGGTCACTGTTGAATGAACCAAAATAAGATCATCATATTGTTAAATAATAGACGAACGAATAGAAGAGAATAGTAACAAGTTACGAAGGTGAATACTTGTTAGGTTTAACCAAAATAGATAACCTTGGAATGTATTAACCACAATAATGATCAATATACTTTGCTGTTTAATTGTAACTTATAACTTTTCTAAGAGTTCACATCAGAGCAATGGAAATCTAACAATAACAGATGAAATTAACAAATGAAAAGCATTACTAAAATACTTGTTTTCAGGCTCAGTTCTATAGGTGATATCGTTTTAACATCGGCATTGATACGTTGTTTAAAAAAGCAATACCCCGATGCACAAATCGATTTTGTAATAAAAAAACAATTTAAACAACTGGTTGAATTCAACCCCCATCTTCATACTATTTATACCATTAATTCATCGGAAGGTATAAGAGGTTTGAAAAAGGTGAAAGCAGCAATCAAACAAGAACAATACGATGTGTTTTTAGATATACATAAAAACATGCGTAGTTTATTTATTATGGTTGGCAGTGGAGCAAAAAAGAAATTAACCTACAAAAAACATATTTTAAAAAGAACGCTTCTAACATCATTAGGACTCAATAAATATAAGACTATTACTCCCGTATATCAACGTTTTATAGAAGCTGCAAAACCAATAAATGTTCAAAACGACAGCGAAGGAACCGAATTGTTTATTCCATCAAATATCGACGTTAAAGTATTACAAGTACTCCTATCAAATGGACTCATAGGCGATAAACCATATGTGCTTTTTTGTCCGGGAGCAAGCTTTAAGAATAAACAATGGTTGCCCGAACGATTTGTTGAATTGGCAAAGTACCTGCTCGACAAAGAACATGTTAACGTTGTATTATCGGGAGGACGGGCTGAAGAAGATATATGTAAATATATACTACAAGAAACAAATGGTCGGGTTGTCGATTTATCGGTTCGCTTTACAATACTAGAATCGGCTGTTATTGCTAAATATGCAAAAGCGGTTGTAGCAAACGATACCGGAATGTTGCATATTTCAGAAGCATTAAAGGTTCCGGTTGTTGGCATTTACGGACCTACATCACGACAGTTCGGCTATTATCCGATACTCGAAAAAAGTGAGGTTGTAGAAGTCGATTTACCCTGTCGACCCTGTACAAAAATGGGAGCACATTCCTGTCCTAAAAAACATTGGAAATGTATGAAAGAAATTACCGCACTAATGGTTTACAATAAACTGAAACCTTTAATCCAAGAATAATCATGTTATCTATCTATAGTATCCTTTATAATGGTATAATTGTTCCTTTAATGAAACTTGTTTTTATGATCGGATCATTATTCAACAAGAAAATAAAAGAAGGATTCGAGGGACGGAAAAATTATTATGCAAAGGCTCGGCTCATAGCCGATGCAGTACCGGCATCGGCAAACATCTTTCTCTTTCATAGTTCGTCGGTAGGCGAATGGGAGCAAGCAGTGCCTATTATTGAAAAACTAAAAGAAAAAGATTCCAATGTGTATATTATTGTTACCTTTTTCAGTTCATCAGGTTTTACGGTCGTGAAAAATCCGATAATCGATGCCAAACTTTATATGCCCATTGATTCTAAAAAGAATGCCCGGATGTTTTTCAAACTCTTTAAACCCAAAGCCTGGATAATTTGCAAATACGATGTATGGCCGAATATGCTTTTTGAAGCAAAGAAACAAGGGGTCGCAGTATTATTAACGTCGGCCGAATTGGCTCCCGATTCTAAACGACACAGATTCCCGATGCGAATCATAAATAAACAGATATATAAAAAGATCGATTATATTCTTACCATCAGCAAAGAAACACACGATCGATTTATGATTATATATCCATTCCCCGATCGATTAATCGTTGGAGGCGATTCACGATTCGATAGAATACATCAAAAAGTAGAACGACTATTGATCGAAGAGCCGATTAAGATATTTAAAATGCACGATGTATTTACCTTTATAATGGGCAGTTCGTGGCCGGCCGACGAGAAAATAGTGCTACCTCCGCTTATCAGGTTAATGAAACGCTATCATCAACTTAATGTGATAATTGTTCCACACGAAATAAACGAACGTCATATACAAACCATTGAAAAAAACTTTAACGAGGCCGAATTTGAAATAGAACGCTATTCGTCTTTTTCGAAAGATAATGGAACGCATACCCGTGTTGCTATAATCGATACGGTAGGCATATTATCAAAGCTCTATCGTATTACACAACTGGCATATGTAGGAGGAGGTTTTGGGAGTGGTGTTCATAATGTTATGGAGCCGGCAGCATTTTCACAGCCTGTATTCTTTGGACCACGACATATTAATTCGTACGAAGCATGTCAACTCGAATACCTTTTGGCTGCACATACCATAAATAGCGAATCCGATTTCGAAATTATAACCGAATACCTTATTTCAAGAGATAAGTTTAGAATTGAAAAAGGAACCGATGCCCGTAAGTTTTTGACCGATAACCTCGGTTCAACACAAAAAACAATGACCATCTTAGAACAAATGCGATTGGTGTAACAGTATTAAACCAATGTAACAACAAAGGCGAAGAATGACTTTCACAAAGTGATCGGGAGTTTTTGGACTCCAACCTCAAAACAGATAACAGGGGAAGCAATTCATTATCGTTTATTAATAAGGTAATAAGGTTGATGGTCATTATTATTATGAATAGTTTACGATTATTTCTATACCTTATCGAAGAAGTAAAGGAATAGAAATGTTTTAAAATATCTATTACAACGCTACTGTAAACTACAGCCTTGTTTTTTAATCGGTATTTCTGGCTTAAACACAATCATAACCGAGCTTCCGAGCTCAACGAAGTTAAACAAACTGATTTTCAATATAATAAAAAGAGTTATATAGAAGACCCTAAGACACTAAGAAACACAATGCGTTTAAAATGCTCTCTACCCGTAATTCGTAATTATTTTGCCTTTCCTTTGTGCAACTTCCTATCTTAGCGTCTTTGTGGCAAGAAAATCAATATTGCAATCGGCTGTTTTTTTAAAATTCAATGTTGTTTAATTAAGATACTACATACACCCCAAACTGGGGTAATCACGTTACTAAATCAGTACCATTTCTATAGTATTTCCTTTGTGTTTCTTCGTGATATACTTATTTCGCCTTTGTGGTTAAAAACCATTAACCACAAAGGCTCACAAAGGAAGTTCTCGGTTTTGTTTATTACAAAGTCATCGCAATTATAGAAAATTGAACAACTAATTCAGATAACATTTTAATTAAGAATTATACTTTGTGAGCCTTTGTGATAACCTTCGAATGCCTTTGTGTTTAAATGCAAAACAATTTACATGCCATCAAATAAAAATAATTGAAATTTATAAATATATATTGTTTTAATTATAACAATATATATCAAGTATTTTTTATATATTTGATATACGAAAAAAAACAAGATATAATTTTCTTACTTATGTAATACCTTACCGCAATGAACCCATATAAAGCCTTAATCATAGAAGATGATATAGTGTCGGCCTGTTTTTTGGAACAGCTACTTTTTACTTATGAAGATATAAAATTGATAGGAACGGCATCAAATGCTGAAACAGGTCAAAGACTCATTCTTGAACATCATCCTGAAATTGTATTTCTCGATATTTGTTTAGAAAAGGATAATGGTATCAAACTGTATATGAAATTACATCCTATAATCGACTGGTCCATGCGGATTATAATTAACTCAAGCCATCAGGCATTAATTGCCACATCAATGGAACTGCCTGTTTTCGATTTCTTGGTTAAACTGGAAAAAACGGTAAAACTGACCACCTACTACCGATTTAAATTGACCACCTTAAACCGGAGCAAACTGACCACCTTTGACCGGAGCAAATTGACCACCAGGTAGAGCGTTATCTCATGTTAAAAA
>Ga0265338_10003611_pt1 | contig 21590 bp, 21 predicted proteins | sample 42126metaG_FD_193579 | JGI IMG/M metagenome (GOLD analysis project Ga0265338, IMG submission 193579) | Rhizosphere microbial communities from Carex aquatilis grown in University of Washington, Seatle, WA, United States - 4-21-26 metaG | ecosystem: Host-associated > Plants > Roots > Rhizosphere... | reverse complement strand
GTCCCGCGTTGGAACGGCGACACCAACTTCATGCCCGTGCTTGGCGGCACGACCGTTCTGCCGGAAGCGCTCGCGGACGTGGCGAAGGCCTTGCGCGCAGAACTGGCCAAATAACCGTGCCCACCGAAACGCTCCATTTTGAAAATGCGCGGCTTGCCCAGCAGTTGTTCAACAACGATTCGCGCAATTTGCAGGCCCTCGAAAAGGAACTCGGCGTCAAGGCCGTCGCCCGCGAAAACTGGATCAAGCTCGAAGGCGCCGCGGAGCCGCTGGAACTCGCCAAGCAGCTTTTCCAGTCGCTCGAAGCGACCATTCAGCATGGCGGCGTGGTGCGAAACCGCGAGTTTTCCCACTCTTTGTCTGTTATCAGTAATGAAGGCGGCGACGCGCTGCGCAGCATGGTCGAATCGCGCATTATCACCTCGCCGCGCAAGCCGCCGGTCGCCCCCAAGACCGTCGGCCAGAAGAAATACGTCGACGCCATTCGCGAGCACGATGTGACGTTTGGCCTCGGCCCCGCAGGCACCGGCAAAACGTATCTGGCAATGGCGATGGCCATTTCCGCCCTGCACGAGGAAAAAGTCTCTCGCATTATTCTGACGCGCCCGGCGGTCGAGGCCGGCGAGGCGCTCGGCTTTTTGCCCGGCGACCTTTACGAGAAGATCACGCCCTATCTGCGCCCATTGCACGACGCGCTTCACGACATGATGCCGGGCGAGGAAATCCAAAAGAACATGGAGCGGGCGATCATCGAAATCGCGCCGCTGGCCTACATGCGCGGACGCACCCTGAACAACGCGTTCATCGTGCTGGACGAGGCGCAGAATTCCACCACCGAGCAGATGTTCATGTTCTTGACCCGCCTGGGCATGAACTCCAAGGCCGTCATCACCGGCGACCCGACTCAAATCGACCTGCCCGCCCACAAACATTCCGGCCTGCTCGAAGCCCAGCGCGCTCTTCGCGGCGTCGAGGGCATTGCGCTGGTCGAGTTCACCCGGCGCGACGTCGTGCGTCATCCGCTGGTCCAGCGCATCATCGCCGCCTACGAAGCGCATCGCGGCAAACCATGAAGCAACTGCGGGTGTTTAGCCGCCAGAAAACGCGGCGCGTCGACATGCCTCTGCTGCGCCGGGCCGCCCTCTGCGTTGTGCAGGAACTGCTGGGCTGGGAAGATTGCCAGATTGCTGTCTATTTGATTGAGCCCTCGGAAATGGCCAGCCTGAACCAGACGCATCTTCACCACGAAGGCTCGACCGACGTCATCACCTTTGACTACGGCGGCCGCAGCGGCGAAATATTTATTTCGATTGATGACGCCGTGGGGCAGGGCCGGCAATTCCGCCGCCCGTGGCAGGAGGAGCTGGCGCGGTATGTCGCCCACGGCCTTTTGCACCTCGCCGGTTACGACGACCTCCATGCGGCCAAGCGGCGCGCCATGAAGCGCCGCGAAAACATCTTCGTAAAGGAATTGTCGCGGCGCTTCGATTTGCGCAAACTGGAGCGGCGGAAAAATGTTTGACCACAAAGACAAAGCGCTCGCGCGCTGGCGCGCGGACGTGCTGGCCGGGCTGGCGATCGTCGGCCCCGGCGTCATCTCCATTTTCGTCGTCATCTGGCTTTTCGGCAGCGTCGCCAAAATCACCAACGGCATTCTCTTCTTCCTTCCTGACGCCTGGACGCACGAGAGCCTGCCGGACGGGCGATTGGGCGACATCTATTGGTATTGGAGCCTGTTCGCCTTATTGTTGACCATTTTTCTCATCGGCCTCGTCGGCCGCTATGGCCGGTTCTATTTCGGGCGCAAAGCCATCCAATGGGCCGACCAGGGCCTCTTGCGCGTGCCGTTGCTCAACAAGATTTACGCGACCATCAAGCAGGTCAACGCCTCGTTCACCAGCAACAAGACGGCTTTCAAGCAGGTGGTCCTGGTGACCTTTCCCAACAGCCGCACGCGCTCGATCGGATTTGTCACCGGCGAAACGAGCGCCTTTGACAACGAGAAGCTAATCATGGTATTCGTCCCCACCACACCCAACCCGACCTCCGGCTTTTTGCTTATGGCGCCGCAAACCGAGGTCACCAAGCTCGAAATGTCCGTCGCCGAGGGGATCAAATTCATCATCAGCCTTGGCGCCATCTCGCCGGAACAGTCGGAGCAGGCGGTCGCCGGGTTGGGCGTTTCGACGCGCCCCTAGCCCAGACACCAATGAATGTGGAACGGACGATTGGGGTGATTCTCCGCGTGCGGCCGCTCACGGACACCAGCCTCATTGTGCATTGGCTCACCCCTGACCTTTGCCGCCTCGCCACCGTCGCCAAAGGCGCGCGCCGCCCGAAATCGCCATTCCGGGGCCAGCTTGATTTATTTTACAGCGCTGAATTCAGCTTTGCCCGCAGCTCGCGCTCCGAGCTTCACACGCTTCGCGAAGTCAAGCTCACCGACGCCCGGGCTGCGTTGCGCACTGAACTGGCCTGGATCCAGCAGGCTTCCTACGCCGCCGGCCTGATTGAGCAAACGACCGAGACCGAATCGCCCGTGCCGGCGCTGTTCGCGCAATTCACGCAGTTCTTGTGCGAACTCATGCGCCATCCGGCCCAGCCGCAAGCCCTGTTCGCTTTCGAGATGAAGCTGCTGGACGAATCCGGCCTGCGCCCCAATCTGTCCGAGTCCCCGCTCACGCCCGGTTCGCGTCAAGCGCTGGAAAGGCTCGCCGCGCTGGATTGGCCCGCCGTCTTCCGCCTTCGGTTGAGCGCGGCTCAAGTTCGCGAGATCGGCCCTTTCCTGCACGGCTTCCTGGTTTATCATCTTGGAAAAATCCCGAAAGGCCGCATATTGGAGGCTAGGAATGATTGAGTTCGCCCTCAAACTCTGGAAACTAGCTCGACCCTACAAAGGCCGGTTCATTCTCGGCATCATCACGGGCGCTCTCAGCGGTTTGATGGAGACGCTTGTGCTGGTCACCGCGGCATTTGTCGTGGCCACGGCGTTCACGCATTCTGGCGCCTCTGACACGCCGGACATTTCCCGGCACTTGCCCAAGGCGCTCCAGGGCATCTTCAGCGCTTTGCAGGACGCCTTGTCGCATTACGCCGCCACCTCGCATGTCGGCCTTTTCTTGCTTGTCAGTCTGATTCCCATCGCGATGACGGCGCGCGGCATCGTCAACTATTTGAATAATTACTTGATGAACTGGGTCGCCATTCGCGCTGTCTGCGATCTGCGCACCCGGTTGTTCGACCATCTCCAGAGCCAGCCGCTGGGCTATCTTTCCAAACTCAGCACTCCGGAGCTGACCTCCCGAATCAACGACGCCCTCGTTTTGCAAAACATGATCGCTGTATGGTCGGTCACCGTGATCCGCGAGCCTGTCAACGCCATCACCCTCCTTTTCGCCGCCATTCATATCAGTTGGAGGCTCGCCCTGGTGTCCGTCGTGGTCCTTCTTGTCTGCGGCATCCCGATTTCCATTTTTAACAAGAAGGTCCGCCACGCCGGCGCCCACAGCCAGGTCGAGTCCGCCGCCATGTTCAGCGTGATGCACGAATCCTTCACCGGCAACCGCATCGTCAAGGCCTATAACCTGGAGAAGGTCATGTCCGACCGGTTCGTGCGGGTGCTCCGCGGTTACACCAGCCATTACATGCGTATTGTCCGCGCCACCGAATCGCCCGGCCCCATCATCGAAATCATCGGCGCAATCGGCGTCGCCGTGCTCCTGGTCTATTTGGTTGACTCCGGCACTTCTTTCGAGCGCGCATCCATTTTCATCGTCGCGCTGCTCTCCACCTACAAGCCGATCAAGGCCATCGTGCGCGTCCAAAGCCAGCTCCACCAGGCCCGCGCAGCGACCGGACGACTTTTCGACATGCTGGCCACTCCCAACGCCATGCCCGACCCGGCCAATCCCGTCCCGCTCACGGCCGAAGGCGCTGAAATCGAGTTCGACAACGTCACCTTTGGCTACGACAAACGCGTCGTCCTGAAGAATTTCAACCTCCGCGTCAAACCAGGTCAGGTGATTGCATTGGTCGGCTCAACAGGCGGCGGCAAGACTACCGTCACCAACCTGCTCCTTCGCTTTTACGATCCCACCAGCGGCGCCATCCGCATCGGCGGCATCGACATCCGCAAAGTCTCCTTGCACAACCTGCGCGACCAAATCGCCATCGTCACCCAGGACGTCATCCTCTTCAACGAATCCATCGCCAACAACATCGCCTATGGCCGCCCGGGCGCCTCGCAAGCCGACATCGAAGCCGCCGCCAAAGCCGCCTACGCGCACGATTTCATCCTCGAAAAAGGTTACAACTTTGGAGTCGGCGAACGCGGCTCCAACCTCTCCGGCGGCCAGAAACAGCGCCTGGCCATCGCCAGGGCCGTTGTCAAAAAAGCCCCGATCCTCATCCTCGACGAAGCCACTAGTTCCCTTGACAATCAATCCGAGCGCATCGTCCAAAAAGCCCTCGACGAACTCATGGTCGGCCGCACTACCTTCTGTGTCGCCCACCGCCTTTCCACCGTCCGCAACGCCGATCTCATCGTCGCCATTGAACACGGACAAATCATGGAAATGGGACGCCACGACGAATTGCTCGAACGCGGCGGCGTCTACCACAAGCTCTACAGCCTCAGCCTGGCCACCGGGGACGGAAAACTTCACGCTCCCCCTCCGAAGCCTGCCGTTGCCACCGCGCTCGTCGTCGAACCCAAGCCCGCCCTGACATAGGGCGCTATTGAAAGCGCCGTCCAATCGGGCGAGGCTCCTGCCGAGCCGCGAGCCCCCGGATAGCGCGCTCCCGCCATTTGACCGCTGCTGACAAGCCGCCGCAATATGGTATAATGCGCAACTAATGAGCACGGACTCACAGAAGGCAGCCGCCAAAGAGCCGCTGATGCACGATAAACAGAGCGAGCGCGACACTCGCAAGCTGCGCATCGACAAAGTCGGCGTTCGCGGCCTTCGTTTTCCAATTCAAATCCGCGACAAGGCGCGCGAGACGCAGAACACCATCGCCACCATTGGGCTTTTCGTTGACTTGCCGCACGAATTCCGCGGGACGCACATGAGCCGCTTCATCGAGGCGCTTAACGCGCACGGCGCCATGGTCCACGTTCAGAATATTCCGGAAATCCTGCATGCGCTTCAGGCCAAGCTCAAAGCCAACGTCGCCAACCTTGAAATGGAGTTCCCATTCTTCCTGGTCAAAAAGGCGCCCGTCTCCGGCCTGGAAGGCCTGATGGATTACACCGCGCGTTTTGACGCCACCGCCCATGGAACTGACATTGATTTCGTATTGACCGTGAAAGTCGGCGTCACAACGCTCTGCCCATGCTCCAAGGCGATCAGCCGCCACGGCGCCCATAACCAGAGAGGTTTGGTGTCCGTCCAGGTTCGATGGCGCAAAGGACGGCCCATCTGGATCGAGGACCTCATCGCGCTGGTCGAAAGCTGCGCCAGCTCGGAGCTTTATTCGCTCTTGAAGCGGCAGGACGAAAAGGCAGTCACCGAACGCGCCTATGACAATCCGGTTTTTGTGGAGGACATGGTCCGCAGCGTCGCGCTCAAGCTCAACAGCCATCCCGACGTCGCCTGGTATAAGGTCGAGGCGGAGAACTTCGAGAGCATCCACAACCACAACGCGTACGCCTCAATCGAAAAAGGCTGAAGCGCATCTGACCCGCTCTTAATACGAGAAAACGGCGGCCGTTTCCGACCGCCGTTTTCCTTGACAGACGCCTATGCGCGTATTGAGTTCAGTTATTTTTGCTGGCCGTTATTTTGATATTGGCTCGTGCTTGCGCCTGCGGGCTCATTGATCCCATGAACGTCGCGCTCGGCCATCTGCAGGTGCTCCTGCAAGGTCGGCAGCGTGCTCTGCGCGAGAGTCTTCACGTCAGGATCGCTGTTGTTCGCAGCCGCTTGCTGATAGAACGCGATGTTCTTCTTGTGGTCGCGAATCATGTCATGCACATAGCGCTTGTCGAACTTCTCGCCATTCAAGGCGGACAGCGCGTCGACTTTCTTCTGGCACTTCAGCGATAAATCGTTTGACACCTGGATGTTTTTTTGTTGCGCCAGTTGCTGGACCTTTGCGAAATGCGCCTGATGGTCCTGCACCAAATGCTGCGCCAGACTCTTCACGCCGGCGTTTGAGGATTTTTCCTGGGCCAATTCGCCCAGACGGATTTCCGCCTGGTCGCCTTCGGCGGCTTCGCGAACGAACGCGGCCGGATCCGCGGCCTTGGCCTTCATTCCGCTGGCTTCCGCGGCTTCGGTTTGCTCGTCGGCTCCGGCGGCTTCGTCGATGGTGTTCCCCGTGGCGGCATTGGGCAAACGATCCCGATCGTACTGACGGCCAGGCGCTGTTTGGACGGGCAATTGCGTGGACTGGCTCTGCATAGTGTCGTCGGGGCCGGCATAAAGCGATAACCCGCCCAACATTAATCCAGCCGAGGCCAGGACCGCTGTAACATACTGTTTCATAATTCTCCTTGTGTTGATCTTTCCCTGTGGGAAGCGGCATTTGAGCAAACGCCTCCCTTCATGCGATCAACTTGCGGCCCCGCGGCGCGACCGGCAATCGGCGCCTCCCCTCGTTTTTCCGTGAGTGAAAGATTGAGGACCCAACCCCGTTTCGCTGTAGAACTTATAATGGAAGGGCGCTGATTTCCGCCTTCATCGCGCAGCTTTTTCCGGCTGGCAGCGTTATGCGGTTCTCCGACACATTGCCCGTTTCCACGCAGATCATCTGGCGAAATTCGTCGTTTCCAAAATCCGGCATTTGCTCCGATTTCGCGATCCACGGGTTCCAGACCACCGTCGAGCGCGCGCCACTGGCTTCGATGCGTATGCGCCGTTGCAGCTTTGAATCGTGGATTTCCACCGGCGAAGTCGTGTCAAGATAAATTCGATCCGTTTCCTGGCTGATCTTCACGTGCTCGGCCCGTTCGGTTTTCCGGGCGAAATTCTCCACCTTGTCCAGGTAATCCACCCCCTTCAGCCCCGTGACCGACACCGCGGCAATGTCCCCGACGTGAAAATACGTGTGCAGGCACATCTCAAAGGTAAAATCCTGATCCGCCGACGGGTTGGTGACCGTCAATTCCGCCGCGAGCGTCGCGCCCACCGTCACGGCATATTCCACCGTGCATTTTGGGAATAGCGCGGCGGACGGCGAATCGGGCAGCGTCAGGCGCAGACACACGCCGCCGTTTGAAACCTGCGAAACTTCGCGCAACTCCCAGGTCATCGTCCGTGCAAAGCCGTGCGCCGTCTCACCCTCGCGGGGACCGAACCACGGGAAAATCACCGGAATGCCCCCGCGAATCGGCAACCCCTCCTGGAATCGGCTGAGCTGCGACATGAATAAAATCGGCGGCTCGTTTTTGCGCTGGAAATTCGTGATGTGCGCCCCCAGCAGATACATTTCCGCATTGGAGTGCGCGGTATTGATCCCCAGGCGCGGCAAATCGCCGTTTCCCTCGCTGAAGAGAACGCGTCCCGGGATTTCGAGCGACTTTTGCCATTGGTTGGTTGTCATAATTGGTCCTGCGGCGTGAGCGTAACAGGATTCTGCCGCGCCAACCAACTGTAAAATTGACGCCCAGCCGGAACAATTAAAAGTTCAAGCAGAAGCGTCCAACCAACTGCATCGTCCCGGCTCAGGCAAACCATGAGTCCCCAACGAGGCGAAGCCCGATTGTCGCCGCTCTCTCTCGCATTTACAGTGTCATCGTTGTTTGGGGGGATACGGGCCGTCCCGAGTGTATGGTTGCGCTTGGGACGGCCTTTTTTCTGTACGCGCCCGAGGAATCATGCCCGAACGGCGCCCTGCCGCAGCCGCATCCCAAGTTTTTGGCAGTTTCGTCATTTCCCTCCCTCTCACCTCTGGCCTCGCTGACAAGCGCCGAAAACTTGAGACACGCCCCTGCCTCTTGTCACCTCTCCGGGCTTTTCAACCACGGTAATGGCGATATGATGTCGCATCGAATGAACCCCCTGGGCGCCAGCCGTGACGAGACGCTGGTCAAAGCCAGCCTTGCAGGAGACCGCGAGGCCTTTGAACAAATAGTGTCGCGCCACCAGGCTCTGATCTGTTCGCTGGCCTACAGCGGCACCGGCAATTTGCCGCAAAGCGAGGATCTCGCGCAGGAAACCTTCATTGCCGCGTGGAAGCATCTCGCCGAATTGCGCGAGCCGGCGAAACTGCGTTTCTGGCTTTGCGGCATCGCGCGAAATCTCATCAACAATTCGGTGCGAAAACAGCGACGGGAGCCAAGCCATCGCGCCGAGGCGCTTGAGAGCATTGTCGAGCCGCGTTCGCCCGAGCCGCTGCCCGCGGAGAGGGCCATCAGCCGCGAGGAGGCTGAAATCCTGTGGCGCGCGCTGGAACGAATCCCGGAAACGTACCGCGAACCGTTGGTGCTGTTCTATCGGGAACACCAATCCGTCGAAGCCGTCGCGCAGGAGTTGGAATTGACAGAGGATGCCGTGCGGCAACGGCTGACCCGCGGGCGCAGATTGTTGCAGGACGAAGTCCTGGCGTTCGTGGAAGGGGCTTTGGAAAAAACGCGGCCGGGATTGGCGTTTACTGTGATGGTGGTGGCCGCGCTTCCTTTTGCCGCCACTTCCGCCAAGGCGGCGTCCATCGGCATCGCCGCGGCCAAGGGCGGGGCCGGAGCCAAGAGCGCCTTCTCCCTGGTTGCGCTGGGCAGTTCGGCGGCGATGCTGGGCGCGATGCTCTTCTCCTGGAAGACGGCGGTGGACGAAACCAGGTCGCCGCGCGAACGACGGCTGATGGTGCGCACCGCGTGGTTCCAGATTGCCTTCCTTCTGCTCTCCATGGGGGCCACGTTTTATTGTATCCCGCAACTTTCTCAACACCCTGTCGCGGCGGGGGCCGCCCTGGCGTTGCTCCTAGTTGGCAATATCGTCAACGCTGTGGCGCTCTTCGATTACCTTGGCAGGCGGCGAATCGAAATCATGATGGAAGAGGGCTCGTGGGCCGATGCGGAGTGGAGCGGCCCCGGAAAGGAAACCGACCGCAAGGCGCTCCGGAAGACAGTCAAGCTCACGGTCCCCCTCCTATTGATGTTTGCGGCCGGCGGCGTCGGGTTGCCATGGAAACAGCATTGGATCCGGTCCGCAATTGTGGTCGCGGGGGAAGGCCTGGTCCTCGTCTGGGGCTTTCGCAGGTTCTATAGGATGCTTAGCTTCCGATTTATGCCGGGTCTGAATCCCTCAAAGTTTCAAACGCTCTCCCAAAATCCGCTTCTTCTCATGCCGGCGATTGCCATTGGCGCCGCCCTCATCGGCGCTGGTCTTCCTCTCTTCTTGAACCCTGACGGAGCGGCGGCGTTGCTTCATCACAGCTCGTGGCCTCCGAACATGGGGCTTTGGCTCCTGGCGGTATTGGCGGCCTATGGCGTCTTTGCCGTGATTTACGTGAAAAAACGCGGCCTCGCGTCGGAAGCTGACCCTGCCTTTGACAAAAGCGGCGCCGCATTTTCTCAATCAGCCAGCGCAAAGACCGTCACCCGTCTTTTGGGCAGCCCGCTTCTGATGAAAACCCTGGCGGCGACGACCAAATTGATGGGGCCGTTAATGCGCAAAATGATGCTCAAGACCTACGCGCCGGTCTTTGAGCAACTGGACCTGAGCCCGGAGCAACGCGCACGCTTGACAGAGTTGATCCTCAAAAAGAACGCCGTCAATATGGACAAGGGAATGGCCCTGATGAATGGAAAACTCGACGCGCCGCGCCGCGCGGCGTTGATCGAGGAAATGAAAAACGGCCGTGTCGGTTGCGACGCGGACATCCGGCAGCTTCTTGGCGAGGAGAATTACCAAACGTTCGAGTCCTTTGAAAAAACGATTCCCGACCGGCTTGTGCTCGGCATGTTCAAGAGCAAGGCGGCGAGCGTGGGCGCGCCGTTGAGCGAGGCGCAACAGGACCAATTGCTTCAGGCCGTGAGCCAGGCCCGCGCGCAATATCCCTGGACCACCGACCTGAGCCGGCGCACCCAGAACCCCGCCGATCCCGTGGCGATGTTCAACGAGGAGAACATCGCGACCTTCGCGCGGGAGGAGGAGGATTTTGACCGGCAATTTCTCACGGAGGCGCAGCGCGTATTGACAGCGGGACAACTGTCCCAGCTTGGGCCATTCCTGGCCAAACAACGCCACGCAAAAGTCGCCAGCATGAAAATGACCGCAAAAATGCTCGCGCCGCCTGGCTCCTGAAATCTGCTTTGCGTCACACAGAATTCTAAACATTTGCTCTTGCGGGCGGGCGCCTGTACAAGTGACGGCTCGCGCATGGCCGCCCAACACACAGATCGTCCGCCGCTGCAAGTCATGGCCGTCATCGGCAGCTTGCGCCAGTTGTCCAACACCCGCCTGGTTGTCCACGAGGCCGCCCGCCAATTGACCCAACGCAACTGTCGCGTGGACATTCTCGATTTCCAGAGCGAACCGCTGCCGCTTTACAATCCGGACACCGCCTACGACGCGCCCTCGTATCCGGCCTTGCAGGAACGCGTGCAGAAGGCCGACGTTTTTCTTCTCGGCGCGCCGGATTACCACGGCAGCATCGGCAGCGCGATGAAGAGTTTCCTGGATCATTTTTGGGACGAGTTCGCCGGCAAGCTTTTTGCCACGATTGTGTCGTCCCACGAAAAGGGGCTGACGGTGACGGATCAGTTGCGCACGGTCGCGCGCCAGTGCTACGCGTGGGCTCTGCCGTACGGCGTCGCGTTTGTGGCCGGCGAGGACGTCAAGGACGGCGAAATCATCAGCTCGCGGCTGCGCGAGCGGTTGGACATGATGACGCGCGACATCGCCATATACGGCGCAATTCTGGCGGCGCAACGCGCGGCGGACCTGGGGTGCGACGAGCCGGGCTTCATGGCGCGGCATCGCAGTTCGGATACTTGACACTTTATGAGCGATTCCATTCCCTTCACCAAGGAGGATCCGTGGCGGATCTTCCGCATCATGGCGGAGTTCGTCGATTCCTTTGAGATGCTCTCGCAGGTCGGGCCCGCCGTGACGATCTTCGGCAGCGCGCGCCTGCCGCCAACGGATCCGTATTACCAGGCTGCCGTCGCCATCGGCAAGGGCGTCGCCAAACACAACCTCGCGGTCATCACCGGCGGCGGTCCGGGCATCATGGAAGCCGCCAACAAGGGCGCGGCGGAGGCGAAGGGAAAATCCGTGGGCCTGAACATCGAATTGCCCTTCGAGCAGAAGGGCAACCGCTTCGCCAACGTCCCGGTGCATTTCCATTACTTCTTTTCGCGCAAGGTCTGCTTCGTCAAATACAGCGTCGCTTTCGTCTTCATGCCCGGCGGCTTCGGCACGCTGGACGAGTTCTTTGAAGTGCTCACCCTCGTCCAGACCCAGCGCGTCCCGCGTTACCCGCTCATTCTTTTTGGCAGCGCGCATTGGAACGGCCTGCTGGATTGGATGCGAAACACCATCTTGCCCCACAAAATGATTGGCCCCGCCGATCTGGACCTGATCTCGATCGTCGACGAGCCGGACGCCGCGCTGGAGATTATCGCCGATTACATGAGGCGCGTCGGACCGCCGGACGTCCGTCCGCGCGCTCTGGGTTGAAAGGGTTGCGATGCGCAAAACCACTCACCTGGAAAATGGCGTAACGGTGCTCACGGCGGAAATGCCGCACATGGCCAGCGTAAGCTTGGGCCTGTGGGTCGGCGTCGGCGGTCGCTACGAGCCGGAGCCCTTGAGCGGCGTCTCCCATTTCATCGAGCACCTGCTCTTTAAGGGAACGCGCCGTCGCAACGCGCGCCAAATCTCCGAGGCCGTCGAGGGCCTGGGCGGCTATCTCAACGCTTTCACCAGCGAAGAACACACCTGCTTTTACGCAAGGGCCGGCGCGGACCATTTCGACCAATTGCTCGACGTCCTGAGCGATATGCTCCTCAACTCCGCCTTCGATCCAAAGGAAATGGACAAGGAGCGCGAGGTCATCAAGGAGGAGATCGCCATGTATATGGACCAGCCGCACCAGCTCGTGCAGGAACTGCTCAATGCGACGATGTGGCCTGGCCAGCCTTTGGGCCGTTCCATCACCGGAACGGAGAAGACCCTCAACGCCATTCATCGCGATCACGTCCTGGCCTATCTCAAAAGTTATTACGTCGCCCCTGCCACAGTGATCGCCGCCGCCGGACGGATCGATCATCAGAAACTCGTCAAAGCCGTGCGGCCTTTGGCGCGGCGATTCACGCCCGGCCATCGGCCTCAATACTCCCCTGCGGCCAGCGCCCAAACCAAACCCGCCGTCGCGCTATGCACCAAAAAAACCGAGCAGACGCAACTGGCGTTCGGCGTCCGCGCCTGCTCCCGCCACGACGAGCGCCGATTTGCCTTGCGCGTTTTGAACGCCGTGATGGGCGAGAACATGAGTTCGCGCCTGTTCCAGACAGTGCGCGAGGACCAGGGGCTCGCCTATTCTATTTACAGCTCCAACAGCTTCTTCGATGACGCCGGCGATCTTGTTATTTCCGCGGGGCTGGATTCCGACAACCTGCCCAAGGCGATGAAGACCATCCTGCGCGAGATGAAGCGCCTGGCGACCGATCTGGTCCCCGTCGGCGAGCTGCGGCGCGCGCGCGATTACCTCATCGGGCAGCTCGATCTCAGCCTGGAAAACAGCGAAAACCAAATGATGTGGCTCGGCGAGCAATGGCTTGGTTACGGCAAGATCTTCTCGCCCGAAGACGTCAAAAAGAAATTAAGCGAAGTCAAGCCGGCGCAAGTCCGGAGCGCCGCCGCGACCATCTTTCGCCCCGACCGTTACAACCTCGCCCTGGTCAGCCCGCTCAAATCCGTGGAGAAAATGCTGCCCGGCTTTTGACCGCGCCACACAGGGGTGGCGCGCCTCGCGCTGCGAGGCGCGGTCCGCTCACGCCGCATCGGCGTAGGCGAACGACGAGGAACTCAGGACGTGGACGTCTATAATCAGCCCGACGCGGCCATCGCCGAGGATTGCCGCTCCGGCGACCGCTGGATTGGCGCGGCGCACGAGATCGCCGACATTCTTGATGACGACTTCCTGCCGGTTGATAAGACTGTCAACTAAAATGCACTTCACCGCCGTTCCCGTCGTCACCACCACAATCACCCCTGCCATCGGATCGGTGGCGGCGCCCTCGACGCCAAAAAGCTGGCTCAACCGCATGAGAGGAATCAGGCGTCCGCGGACATTCACGATCTCGCCCCGTCCCTGGACGGTGGACACCATCCCGGCTTGCGGGCGGAATGATTCGCGAACCGAAAGCGTGGGGATGATGAAGCGTTCGGCGCCAATCTTGACGATCAGCCCGTCGATGATCGCCAGCGTGAGCGGTACGATGAGCTTGAAAAGTGATCCTTTTCCGGGCGTGGACGAGACGGCGACCTGCCCGCGGAGACGCTCCACGTTGCGGCGGACGACATCCATTCCGACGCCGCGACCGGAAACATCGGTGACCTTTTGCGCGGTCGAAAATCCGGCGGCGAAAATGAATTCAAAAATCTCGTCCTCGCTGAGCTTGGCGTCGGGCGCGGCGAGGCCTTTTTCAACTGCCTTGGCCAAAATGCGTTCCTTGCTCAATCCTTCGCCGTCATCCTCGATTTCGACGACAATGCTGCCGGATTGATGGTGGGCGCGGAGGTGGACGCAGCCGACGGCGGGTTTGCCGTGGGCCACGCGGGCGTCCGGCATTTCGATGCCGTGATCGACCGCGTTGCGGATCATGTGCATCAGCGGGTCGGTCAATTCCTCGGTCATGTTGCGGTCCAATTCGGTGTCATCGCCCTCGGTGACCAGCCGGACTTCCTTGCCTTGCTTGGCGCCGACATCGCGGACCACGCGCGCCATTTTCTGAAAGGCGCCGCGGATGGGCGCCATGCGCAGGGACATGCTCACGCGCTGTAATTCACGCGTGACGCGCCCGATTTGCGCGACGTTCCGCGCGAATTGCGGATCCATGCGGCTCAGGCTTGTTAAATCTTGCGCAACCAGCGATTGGGAAATCACCAACTCACCGACGAGGTCGACCAACGAGTCCAGCTTGGACGTTTCAACTTTGACCGTCGCTGTCGGTTGGGCGGCTGACTTTTCAGGCATCGGCGCCGAGGCGGGCGCTTCGGGAGCGGGCGCCGCTTTGGGCAAAGCGATGACAACCGCCGCGGGGCCGCCTTCCACCACTGCGAGCGCTTCGGCGGTCAATGCGGCAAACGCGAGAGAAAACGGCTCGTTTGGCCTCGAGCCGGAAACGCGCACTTCAATTTCGTCCACAGCCAGCTTCAGCAAATCGCGTCCCCGCAGAATCAATTCAACAATGGGACGGTCGACGCGCAGCTTGTGCTGGCGGGCGAGGTCCAGGGTCGACTCCAGTGCGTGGGCAAGGCGGTTGATGGGTATCAAATTGAGAAAACCCGCGCCCCCTTTAAAAGTGTGAAACGCGCGGAAAATGCTGTTGAGGGTGTCAGCGTCATCGGGCCGCTCTTCAAGCACGAGCACGCCTTGCTCAATATTATTAAGGTGTTCGCGGGATTCGGTGACGAACTCGCGCAAAAGTTCGCCGTCGCCTTCAAGGTTCAACGAAACGGACATGTCGGCCGCCGGGGCCGGCGCGGCTTCCGGGGGCGCTGCGGGCGCGGCGGCTTGCGGGGCAGCGGCGGCTGGTTTGCTCGCGGACGCCGGCGGCGCAAGAATCGAGCGAAGTTCGGCGGTGACGTCTTGAAGCCACGCCACGTCATCGGCTGTGAATGGCTTTCCCGATTCAATGATGGAAACCATCCTGTCGGCGGCGTTTCGGGCGCATTCGGCGAGATCGCCTTCGCGCGCTTCATCGCGCATGTTGCCCAGCAGGTCAAGGATGGGAAATTGACTTTGGTCAGAACCGGCGCTGACCAGGGTGAGTTCGCCTTCGAGTGACGCAAACAGCCGGTTCAAAAGAGATTGATCGCTCATAATCCAAAACTTCCGGCGGCGGGGCCTGATTCGTCTTCAAGAATTCGGTCGATGTTCAGCAGCATCTTGACGGTGGAGCCGATGCGCGCCATGCCTGTCAAATACTCCGTTCCGAGGCTCGCGCCGAACGACGGCGTGTCGTCTAGCTGCTCGGCCCCCAGCGCCACGACTTCCTCCACAGTGTCCACGATGAGCCCGATTTGCGTCGTTGCGCCCGAAGAGGAATGGGCCTGGACAACAATGACGCAGGCGCGATCAAGGCTTTCCGGCATGGGCAGGCCGAATTTGATGCGCAAATCGAAAATCGCGACGACTTTGCCCCGCAGGTTGACGACGCCCTGGATATAAGCCGGCATGCGCGGCACCGGCGTGACGTCGAGCGGGCGGATGATTTCGCGGACGTGCATGACGCCGATGGCGTAGGACTCGCCGCCGAGGACGAAAGCGAGATACTTGCCGGGAACGGGTTTAGCCGTCTCGGCCTTTGGGGCGCTGACTAGAGTGTTCATGTAGTGCGCGTTGTGCCTCTTGGCGTGACAGTGGCGCGTTGCCACCCCTATGTCGGCAAAAAGCGGCGAAGCCTTAAGTTTTGCCGCTACGCCGCCGATAGGCTAGCGACAAGATTTTATGTCGATTAGAGGCCCTTGGGTGATTCCCCAACGCAAGAAATCCTTGATCGTTGGCGTGGCAGATATGATTGCGAGCAACGATTCAACCGCCGAGCTTGTTACCTATTCTTTGGGTTCGTGTCTCGGTATCATGGTATACGACCCTGTGGCCAAGGTGGGCGGCTTGCTCCATGCCATGCTGCCCGATTCGACCATCGACTCCCACAAGGCCCAGACCCGGCCCTTCATGTTCATCGACACTGGCGCCCCCCATCTGTTTCGGACCATTTACGGCTTGGGCGCGATCAAAGACCGGTTGTTGATTCGCGTGGCCGGCGGCGCCGAATTCCTCGACACAGACGGCTTTTTCAATATCGGCGCGCGCAACATCAAGACCCTCCAATCTCTACTGCAAAGAAACGGGTACCACGTCGACGCCGCCGCTGTGGGAGGGCGATGCAGCCGCACAGTGAGATTAGATGTTTCTTCCGGGAAATGCACCATCCAGTCTCCTGGAGAAAACCCCCAAACCCTATGACCGCCGAAGAGATAATCGCCAAAGTCAAAGACCTGCCTATGGTCTCTGAAACTGCCCGCAAGTTGCCCGGGCTCCTCAACAAACCTGAATTGCATCGCGACGACCTTGTCAAGACCCTCCGTTGTGACAACGTGCTCACCGCCAAGATGCTGCGCGTCTGCAACTCCGCCTCCACGGGGCTTCGCGAACCCGTCACCTCCGTCGACCAGGCAGTCCTGCTCCTCGGCGACAGCACGATTTTTCGCATTGTGTGCGCGTTGGGTTTTGGCGGCGCAATGGCCGCCCCGCTCCCCGGCTACGCAGTCGAAGCCAACGGCCTTTGGAGCCATTCGATCACCACAGGCGTGGCCGCCGAATACCTGGCCGAAGTCGAGAGCTTCGGCGGATTTCAGCCGCCCCTGGCCTTCACGGCCGGCCTGCTGCACGACATCGGCAAATTGATTTTGAACCAGATGCTCACCCCCAAGACCCGCTCCGACATTCGGACGTTGATCGCGGAGAAATCGCTTTCGCGGGTTGAGGCTGAGCGCGATGTTCTGGGAGCCGACCACGCCGATGTCGGCGCGGCGCTCTTGCGCCGCTGGAATGTTCCCGATGTCATTGTGCAGGCGGTGGCGGACCATCATCGACCGGTGGTCAAACCGCAAATTCAACTTTCGGCGTTGGTGCACCTGGCCAACTGCGCCGCGCATTTGTGCGGCTCGGCTCCTGGCTGGGACGCCTACGCCGTACGAGTTCAACGCGATCTCTCGGAGGCGCTGGCTCTGGACGTCCATAGAATTGAACACCTCCTTATGGGTGTTCACAGCTCTTTGGCGACTGTCAACCAATTAATGACCGCCGCATGACAACGGCAAAGAAAATTCGCGTCCTGGTGATCGACGATTCCGCCGTCGCGCGGAAAGTCGTCATCAACGCCCTGCGCGACGATCCGGACATCGAAGTGGTCGGCGAAGCCGTCGATCCCTACATGGCCAAGGACAAGATCATCGAGCTGGCCCCGGATGTCCTGACGCTCGATGTGGAAATGCCGCGCATGGACGGCATCAGCTTTCTGAAAATCCTGCGCGAGCGCCGGCCCATGCCCGTCATCGTCATCAGCACATTGACGGCCAAAGGATCCGACGCCGCGATGCAAGCCCTGGAAGCGGGCGCGGTCGATGTGTTCGTCAAGCCCTCGGATGCCGACGGCGCCGCTCACCTGAAGACCGAGCTGCCGCGCCGCATCAAGGGCGCCGCTCTGGCGCGCAGCCGCGCGATGACGCGCCCCTCTGCTAGTGGCGCCGCCGTGCGTCTGCCTTTCCAGCGCCGGGTCTGGGACCCGCGACAAATCATTTTAATTGGCGCGTCCACCGGCGGAGTGGAGGCGATCACCGCGGTGCTCAAGGCCCTGCCGGCGGGCCTGCCCCCGATTTGCATTGTCCAGCACATCCCCGCCTTTTTCTCGCGCGCTTTCGCCGAACGGCTCAGTCGCGCGTGCGCCTTTGAAGTCCGCGAAGCCGCCGACGGCGACGAAGCGCGCGCCAACCTGGCGTTGATCGCCCCGGGCGATTTCCACATGCGGCTGGTTGCCTCGGCGGGCCGCTACAAGGTGCGCCTGGACCAGGCCCCTTCCGTGAATTTTGTCAGGCCGTCGGTCGATGTTCTCTTTGATTCGGCGTCCGCATGCGCGGGCCGCCACGCGCTCGTCGTTCTTTTGACAGGCATGGGAGTCGACGGGGCCGCCGGCATGAAACGTCTCAAAACAGCGGGCGCCCGGACGCTCGCCGAAAGCGAAGCCACCTGCATCGTTTACGGCATGCCCCGCGCCGCGGCGTCCCTCGGCGCAGTGGACCGCCAATTGCCGCTGGACCAGATCGCCGCCGCGATCTTGCACGAGCTGGAACGCCCCGCCGCCGCGCAACCGGCCGCCAATTCGCCCCAGGACCCGTCCTCAAATCGTAATTTAAACAACCCAAGGATAACCCAAATAACATGCACCCCGCCCAATCAGCAGATGTAAAATCATTGATCGCCGTGACATTGCACGGCGTATTTGAGGGCATGCTCGCCCTAGACGTTGAACCGGCTACTGACGACGCCTGGCCTTCTGGAAACGAACTCGTTGTCGGCACCGTCGGCCTCGGCGGCGAAAACATCACCGGAGCCATTTTCCTCCATGTCACAGGCGACTTCGCGCAGAAAATCGCCGCCGCGATGCTCGGCATCCCCTTGCACGAAGTCGGAGGCGAAACCGAGATCAACGACGCCGTGAGCGAAGTCACCAACATGCTCGCCGGCGGCGTCAAGTCGCGCCTGTGCGACCTGGGATCCCCCTGCGCGATCAGCGCCCCGTCGATCATCCGCGGCAGCTCCTTCGTGGTGGACACCGCGCCCGACATGACCCGCGAAAAACTCTATTTTCAATGCGAGCAGGAACGCCTCGTCATTGAGCTTCACTTAAAACTCAACTGAACATTCTATGCCAACCAAAGTTCTCAGTGTCGACGACAGCCGCACCATGCGCCTGATTGTCGGGCGCGCCCTCCTACCATTCGATTGCACGATCTGCGAGGCCTCCAATGGAGAAGAGGGCCTCGCCGCCGCCCGCGCCCATAAGCCGGACGTCATCGTGCTGGACATCACCATGCCCGTTATGGACGGCGTGACGATGCTCACCAAATTGAAAGAAGACGCCGAATTGCGCAAAATCCCCGTCGTCATGCTCACCGCCGAATCCAGCCGCGAAAATGTGCTTTACATCGCCAAGCTCGGCATTCGCGATTACCTCGTCAAGCCCTTCAAGGCCGAGCAACTCGTCGAGAAACTCGGCCGCATCGTGACCTTGACCAAAAAAGCGGTCGCCCCGGCTCCCGTCGCGGCCTAACCTTTTCCCAGCCATGATCAGCTCCGCACAAAGCGAGGAAATCGCAAAACGCTATGGTCTGGGCGCCATCCCCGAGAGCGTGATCCGCTTGACGCGCCTTGTCGCGGGCCAGGATGCCGACCTTGCGATGATCGCCACCGTCATCGCGCAGGACAAAGGCCTCAGCGAGCGCCTCTTGCGCCTGGCGTTCCCGCGCGAAACCACCGTCCGCACCGCCACCGCCGACGAAATCGAGACCGCCCTCATGCGCACCGGCATGGGATCCATTTTCGTGCTGGCGCTGGGCGACCTGCTCGTGCGCGCCATTAGCAAGACCTTTCACACCATGCTCGGCATCCAGTTGGAGTTGACCCCTGCCAGCGCCGCCCCGGCCTGCGCGGGACGCCAAATCGTCAGCGAAGTCACCTTCTCGGGAAAAGCCGGCGGCCGCGTCTATGTGCATCAATCCGAGGACAACGCCCGCTTGCTCACCGCGCGCCTGCTTGGACTCGAGACCACAGACCCAATGACCGTCGACGAAATCGGCGATGCGATCGCCGAAATCAGCAGCATGGGCGCGGGAAACTTTCTCTCCAACCTGCGCGACGCCGGATTGCCCTGCAAACTGGGCTCTCCCAGTATGGCGCGCAGCGACGCCTTCCAGCTCAAGCCCGGCCCCGGCGGCTCGCGCGAGCAGATGGCGCTCCGCTCCGCCGACTTGGTGATCTTTGTCGACATCTGCGTCGACGAATGGAATTTCTAATTGCGGTCACATCTTGACATTTGACATTTGGCGGCCGCCGTCGCTTCGAATGTCAAATGTCAAGATGTGACCCCGATGGATTTTGCCCGGATGATTTTCTTGTCAGCCGCGCGCCGCGTTGGCACGATGCCACCGCCATGAGCGTCGAAGCGCAAATCCAGGAGTTCGGCAACGCCTACGCGTCGTTGCGGAGTGAAATCGGAAAGGTCATCGTCGGCCATGACGCCATCGTGGAGGGAACGCTGATCGCCGTGTTTGGGGGCGGACACGTGCTCCTGGAAGGCGTGCCGGGCCTGGGCAAGACGCTGCTGGTGCGCACGCTCAGCGAGGCGCTTGACATGAGCTTCAACCGCATCCAGTTCACGCCCGATCTCATGCCCGCCGACATCCTCGGCACCAACATCGTCATGGAAACGCCGGATGGCCGGCGCGAGTTCCAATTTCAGAGCGGGCCGATTTTCGCGCATCTGATCCTGGCGGACGAAATCAACCGCGCCACACCCAAAACGCAGTCCGCGATGCTTGAGGCGATGCAGGAGAAAAGCGTGACGGCGGGCGGGAAGATCCGGCGTCTGGACGAGCCGTTTTTCGTGATGGCCACGCAGAACCCAATCGACCAGGAGGGAACGTATCCGTTGCCGGAAGCGCAGTTGGACCGGTTTTTCTTCAAGCTGCTGGTGGGTTATCCGAGCGGCGCCGAATTGACGGAAGTATTGACGCGGACGACCGAGAACGCGCGGGCGGAAGTGTCGCGAGTCTTGACAAAGGAGCAAGTGATCGATTTGCAACGCCTGGTGCGCCAGGTGCCGGTGGCGTCGCACGTGAAGGATTACGCCGTGCGGTTGGTGTTGGCAAGCCATCCAAAGACGGAGACGGCTGCCCCGATCGCCAATCAATACCTGCGTTTCGGAAGCAGTCCGCGCGGCGCCCAGGTTCTGCTTCTGGGCGGCAAAGTGCGCGCGCTGATCCACGGGCGCTTCAACGTGAGTTTTGAGGACATCCAGGCCGTGGCCCCGGCGGCCCTCCGGCATCGGCTGATTTTGAATTTTGAGGCCGAGGCCGAAGGGATCACCACCGATCACGTGGTGGCGAAGATTCTGAGCGACGTGCCGACGGACGCCGCCGCTTACGCATCTGCGTGAGCGCAAAGTTCAAAGTTTAAAATCTCAAGTCCGAATCAGGTTTGTGGCCAGTTTGTTGACTCCCGAATTGTTGAGGCGCCTGGAGCAGTTCCAACTGCTCGCGGCCCGCCGCGCGAAAAGCTCGGCCAAAGGGGAACGACGCAGCCGGGCGCGGGGGCAATCAGTGGAGTTTGCCGATTACCGCAACTACGTGGCGGGGGACGATTTTCGGTATCTGGACTGGAATTTGTATGGGCGCCTGGAGCGGTTATTCCTGAAGCTGTATGAAGAAGAGCGCGAGCTGCCCGTCCGAATTTTGCTTGACTCCAGCGAATCGATGACCTTCGGGACGCCGCCTAAGTTCGATTTCGCCCGACAGGTGGCCGCGGCGGCCGGTTACGTCGCCTTGTGCGGGTTTGATCGCGTGACAGTCCATGTGTTTCCAGAAGCCGGCCCCGAAACCGACGGCGCCGAGATCGCCGCGCGCGGAGGATTGCGCGCGGTGCGTGGGCGCAAATCGTCGCTGGAGTTCTTCCAAAACTTGTCAAAACTAACGGCGCGCGGCGCCGCGGATCTGAACCAATCGTTGCGTCGGGGCGCGCTCGCGGCGCGCCAGGCGGGCGTGGCGGTCGTCTTGAGCGATTTTCTGGACCCTGGCGGCTATGAGTCTGGCTTGAACGCGCTGGTCGGGCGCGGCTTTCACATCAATGCCATACAGATT
>Ga0265338_10003609_pt1 | contig 21602 bp, 20 predicted proteins | sample 42126metaG_FD_193579 | JGI IMG/M metagenome (GOLD analysis project Ga0265338, IMG submission 193579) | Rhizosphere microbial communities from Carex aquatilis grown in University of Washington, Seatle, WA, United States - 4-21-26 metaG | ecosystem: Host-associated > Plants > Roots > Rhizosphere... | reverse complement strand
CAACAGCAGACAACAATAACTATAAATGACAGCAGACCGACTGAGTCTATCTTAAATTATGCGCTTCGTGGTCTAAAGGATGGGGTCCGCCTCTCGCTATTGCCGATCATCCGGCCAATGCAAAGACGCTAGTGGCGGTTCAGGCGGAAACTCAGCGCGGCGAAAAACTGGTCTTTCCGCCCCTTGTCGCCACGGAATTCCTGCACGTCGTCACTGACGAGCGTCGGTTTGCGCGGCCGTTGACGATGAAGGAAGCAGTCGAATGGCTCGAAGAATTCCTGCAGAATGCGGCGGTGGGCGTCATTCAGCCGACGACTGCAAGCATCGATCAAACCCTGACTTGGATGCGTCAATACAATCTTGGCAGAAAACGAATTCTCGACACTCACCTTGCCGCCATTCTGCACAGCGGCGGCGTTGCGCGGCTGCTTACATCCAACCCTGCGGATTTTGCCATATTCTCGGCCGTGCAAGTGGTTACGCCATAAAGGGCGCAACCTTGCAGGGGTCAGTGCAGGCGGGGTCCGCGGACCCCGCCAAATGAGCTTTTCGGAGCTTTTATGTGAGTCTATGTGAGCGTATGTGAGGTTATGTGCGGCTTCCGGGCCTTTTCTTATCGCTTCGTTCGTGTCCGTTCGTGTCCATTCGTGGTTGAACCTTGGGCGCGGCCGGCCTCCACTTGACGGATCGACGCTTCGAGGATCGCCAGGGCCAGGCGAAGTGTGGACGTCTCGGCGAAACGTCCCTAGCCTGGAGGCGAGGCCGCGAAGTTTTTTTGATTTACGGGAACATTCTGCCGGGTGGAGACTCTAAGGTATGATGCGTTATGGTGGCACAGAGTTTTGAAAGCGTGGTGGCGAGCTATTACGAGCCGCTTTACAGATTCGCTTTCAGCTTGTCGCGCAGCGAGGCTGACGCGTGCGATTTGACGCAGCAAACGTTTTATGTGTGGGCGACCAAGAGTCATCAGTTGCTGGATGTGTCCAAAACCAAAACGTGGCTGTTCACCACGTTGCATCGCGCCTTTCTCCAGAAGCGGCGGCGCGATTGCCGATTTCCGCATCATGAATTGAGCGAGATGGACGCCGATTTGCCCTTCACTTTGCCGGTGGTCGCCGTGGGATTGGACGCGGCGCAGGCTTTGGAAGCCTTGTCGAGCATCGACGAGGTTTACCAGGGGCCGGTGGCCTTGTTTTACCTCGAGGATTGCTCCTACAAGGAGATCGCCGACATTTTGGATGTGCCGATGGGGACGGTCAAATCGCGCCTGGCGCGCGGTTTGGCGCAGTTGAAGAAGTTGCTGACGACGGCGGCGCGCGGGACGGAAGGGAGTGACGCGTGACAAGCGAAGAGGCCAAGAAAATCCTGTCGTTTTATCGCCCCGGGACGGCGGATGCCGAAGATCCGACGTTTGCGGAGGCGCTGGCATTGGCGCAACCCGCGCCGGCCAATGCGCGTTGGCTGGGCGGGCATGACCCTGATTTGACGAAGTGGTTCGAGGAGCATTGCGCCAGTTACACCGCGGTTCAGGCGAGATTTGCGCAAATCCCTGTCCCGGCTGGCCTTAAAGAGCAAATCCTGGCCGAGCGAAATGTCTCCAACGTGGTGCGGCTTCCGTTGTCGCGAAAGCGGTTTACGGGGCCGTTGCTGGCTTTGGCGGCGGCGGTTGCGGTATTGCTTTGCGCGCTGACGTTTGCAATGCGCCCGGCGCCCGGCCCGGATCCGTTGACGGCTTGCCGCAACCAGATGGTGCGGCTGGCGTTGATGCCGTATTTCATGGATCGGGAAACGGCCGACCAGGACCAAATTCGGTCGTACCTGGCGCAAAGGAGCGCGCCGGCCAATTACGTGCTGCCGGCGCACATCGGCGCGGCGCAAATTGTCGGCTGCGGGGTGAAGTCATGGGAGAACACGCCGGTGTCGATGATTTGCTTCCGTTCGGGGCAACCACTCAAGAACGGCGACCAAACGGATCTTTGGCTTTTTGTGGTGGATAACAGCACGCTTGCTGGCGTTTCGCTTCCGACATCCCCGGCTTACATGAAGGTCAGCCGCGCGATGACGGCGACGTGGAGCGCGCACAATCGCACTTACATTTTGGTGGGCGACGGGGACAAGTCGTTCCTGGAACAGTATTTGGATTGATGGACGCCTCGGCGGAGCGGCCTGCTTACTCCGATTCGAAGGTCATGCGATTGGCGAGCCAGTTGAAGTCGGCCAGATCGTAATAGGATAGCACCACAGGAATCTGCGCGGCATTGGGAACAGTCGTCTGAAAGGTGGAGGCGGATTGCCAGCGATGATATTCGGCGTGGCCGTCGGCAAATGACAATTCGGCGCCTTCATTGTGATAGGAGGCGGGCAGACGCGTCCATTCCTGGCTGTGGTAGACCAGCCTGTTTATGAAGTAGCCGTCGCTGATGGTGGCGGGGTGTTCCTCGATGAAGACGAAGATTCTGGAAGGCTTTGGGATGGAGGTGGATTTGAAGAATTGCACGTAGGCGGGGTTGTTGGTATTGACACCCGAAACCGTGATGGCGCCTGCGTTGCCGATGGAGGCGTTCATGGAATAGCTGCGAGCGCGCCAGGACCAGCCAAGGCCCTGTTGTTTGGCGCTCAAATTGTGGTCGGCGGGACAGCGATAAATAACGGTCGAACCGTTGACGTAGGGCCCGAGGGCGGCGCCGGTCAACTCGAACAGGTTGGTGTTGTCGGAATTAGTGCTCCAATCCATGCGATCGGCGACCCAATTAAGGTTTGTCTCGGCGGCGTCGCCGGCCATGTTGTAAGCGAGGTAGCCGCGGGCGTCGTCGGCGTACATCATCCAGCCCAGGGAAAGCTGCTTGAGGTTATTGGAGCAAAAGGCGCCCTGGGCCTCGGCCTTGGAACGCGCCAGCGCCGGGAGGATCAGCGCGGCGAGAATTCCGATAATGGCGATCACCACCAACAACTCGATGAGGGTGAACGCAGGGGTGGTTCCCCGGGACGTCGGGACGCTTGCGCCAAAATTCTCCGCTGCTGGCTTCATCTGGTGCGAAAACGGTCGGTTAACAGAGACAATAAAACGTATTTTTGTAAGCCAGAAAGCGGCAATTGTCAAAGAGTGTATTCACGCTTGTGCGGCGGCGGCAAGATTGGTTGGAACAATGCCAAGAATAGTGTGGACTGGCGCGAGGCGGGAAGCACACTGGCCAATCATGAAGCGAATTTTGCTTGTCGTGGCGCCGCTGCTTTGCGCCGGCGCATTTTGTGGATGTCAACAGAATAAACAGGAAGCCCCAAAGGCCGTCGCGGCGGAGTCAAAGGCGCCGGCGGTGGTTTCGGCGGAGAAGAACAGCTTCCAGGAGGTGACGGCGCGGCTGGATCCGGGCGGCAGCTTTTATCTTTACGCCAGCGCGGAGAGCTGCCTGAGCGGACTGACGGCGAAGGTCGCCGCGTTCAGCAATCTCATGGCGAGCCTGCCGGGCCAGGCGGACCGCGATCGCGCCAACGCGGGGCATGTCGCGGATTTCGTCGGCCACATGGTTGAGGACAGTGGCGTGGCGCATATCAGCGGTCTTGGCATCAGTTCCATCGCCATCGAACAAGGGGTCTACTGGAAAAAGGTCATTCTTCATCACTACAAGGGCCAGAATTCGGGCTTGATATGGTCGGCTTGCGGGACGGCGGCGCATTCGTTGGACGGGTTGGCGCTCCTGCCCAGGAACACCGTGTTGGCGGGCTTCGGCGATTTCGACGGGCGGCTGGTCTGGACGACCGTCATGAAGGACCTGCGGCAGTTGCCGATTCCTGAATTGCAAACCAATCTCGATGCGCTGCCGGCGCAGTTCGAAGCGAAGGCCGGAATCAAGCTGGACGATTTACTGGGGTCGCTGGGCGGCGAATACGGAATCATCTTGACACTCGATGAGCAGAGCAAAATCTCAATTCCCATTCCCAACAACCCGCTGCAAATTCCGGAGCCGGGGCTGGCGATCGTCATCAAAGTGACCAACGAAGTGGTCTTCAATCGCGTTTCTGAAATCCTCAAGAGCAACCCGATGGTCGTCAGCAATGATGAGGCAAACCTCAAAATGCGCGTCATGCCCCTGCCGTTGCCGATTCCGATTTCGTTGCGTGTGACGGTCGCCCAGTCCGGCAATTATTTGATCATCGCGTCCACGGACAAGCTCGTGCGCGAGATGCTCGCGGCGCGGGACGACGCGGCCAAAGGCTACAAATCGGGCGCAGAGTTCCAGAGGCTCGCCGCCGGCATGCCGACCGAGGGCAACGCCTTCTGGGTGGCAAGCGCGCGCTTCAATGAAACGATCATGAAAGCCCAAAGCGAGTTTATGGCCAAGCAGAACCAGGCGATGAGCGACAGCCTTAAAGCATGGCAGGAAAGCTGGAGTCTCGGCGGGGCAGCCTTCGCCGTCGCCTCCAATGGCGAGGAGGGATGGGAGCTTGTCGCCAAGGTTGTGACGCCGAAAGCGGCGGGGCAGGGGAATTTGACGAAGAACTGATTAACAGACTGTCATCGCCGCGACAGCGCGAGCTTGAGGCCGAAGGCGATGAAGATCGCTCCAGTCACGCGGCTGAACCAGACGGAGATGCGATCGAAGAAGCGCTTGACAGCGTCCGTCGAGAAGAACGTGGCGACGAGGCAAAACCACGTCAACGCGATCAGCGATAGCTCCAGCCCGTAACCGAAGCGCACGGAGTTAGGCGTTTCGGGGCGGATGATCTGGCTGAAAAGGCTCAGAAAAAACACGGCCGCCTTGGGGTTCAGCGCGTTGGTGAACAGCCCGATGCGAAAAGCGCCCCATGCTGAAAGCGGACGCCCGCTCTTAGGCGGCGCAGGCGCGGCTTGGTCCGGCGCCGGAGCGGATTTTGCGCCTCGAATCGCGCGCCAGCCGATGTAAATCAAATAGCACGCGCCGACCCATTTGATGACGTTGAACACGACGGCCATTTTGGAGATAATCAGCGTCAATCCTGCGACGGACGCCGTGACCCACCAGAGAATCCCGGCGAAGATGCCCAGCGCCGTGAACACGCCGGCGCGCTTGGAGTAAAGAACGCTGTTGCGCGTGACAATCAGAAAATCCGGCCCGGGCACAATGATCGCCACCGTGCCTGCAATCGTAATGGCCAATAAATCGGCGAGGTTCATGCAGCCTGGCGGTAATCAAACGCGGCCATAGCCGAGCCAGTCAGGCAGGTTGGCTTCGCACCAGAGGCGGTACTCCTCCATCGTGTCAAATGAACGATAGGGCGCGTCGTCCAGCACGGGCTTATAGGTATGGATGAACGAGTAGCGCATCCGCGCCGCGAGCGGCCGGCGCGCCGCGGCCTCAAATTCTTCCAGCCATTCGCGCGGAATCTCCGTATCCTTGCCATCTGTCGCCGCCGCATTCATCGCCATCAAATGTAATACATCTTTTCTTTGTCCGCGCCGGCTTCGACGAGGTCCTGGAAGGTGATGGCGTCGGCGGTGGCGTTGACGCTGTCGCGCAGGCGCTGCCAGGCGTGGCGAAGCTCGGCCGGATTGCGAGGATTGGCCAGGGCGGGCGAATCGAAGATTTCCCCATGAATGCAGCGCAGGACGTCGCCGAAAGTGATGTCCCCGGGCGGACGGGCCAGCAGGTAGCCGCCCTCTTTGCCCCGCATGCTTTTGACGATGTTCGCCGCTTTGAGTTCGATGAGAATCTGCACCAGGTAATTGGACGGAATGCCCTCGTCGGAGGCCATCTCGTCAACGGTGCGCGCGGAGTTTTCGTCGTAGCGCATGGCGAGCCAAAGAACGGCGCGCGCGGCATAATCACTTTTGACAGAGAGTTTCACAAGGAGCTGGCTATTGTGGTTATCGGCGTCTGGCGCACGATGTCATGAGACACAATTTGCCTCCGTTTTGCAATCCCACTTTCCCAGGCTTCCGAGCGGCCTGGCGTTTTGCCTGTCCAGCGCGGGGGTTGCCGCGTATCTTCTGGATGCGGATGAATATAGGATTGACTCGCTCGGAATACACCGGCCCGGAATTGCGCCGGGCGGATTTGAAGCCCAGCCCGTTCGCGCAGTTTGGCGTCTGGTTCGAGGAAGCTTGCGCGGGAGGCGTGGTCGAACCCAACGCGATGAGCCTGGCGACGGTGGGCGCCGACGGACGGCCGTTGACGCGCACCGTGCTGTTGAAGAGCTATGATGAAGACGGGTTTATGTTCTTCACGAATTTGGAAAGCCGCAAGGCGCGGCAGATCAAGGAAAACCCAAGCGTCTCGCTGCTGTTTCCGTGGCTGGCGCTGCGGCGGCAGGTGATTGTCAACGGAACGGCGGAGCGGATTTCCGCGGCCAAGGCGCTCGAATATTTCCTGACACGCCCGCGCGGCAGCCAGATCGGCGCGTGGGCGTCGCCGCAAAGCACGGTGATTTCCTCGCGCAGCATGCTCGAGATGAAGTGGGAGGAAATGAAGCGCAAATTCGGCGAGGGCGAAATTCCCCTGCCGTCGTGGTGGGGCGGCTACCGGGTGAAGCCGCGCGACATCGAATTCTGGCAGGGCCGCCTCAACCGCCTGCACGACCGTTTTGTTTACACGCGGGGCGGCGACGACGCCTGGAACATCGAGCGCCTCGCGCCGTAGCCGGGCGCGCTCACATCACACCTCCAAGCGGTCGGCGGGGCGCGCAACCAACGCATAGAGCGCCGGCATCAGGAACACGCTGATCAACAGCCGCGTGAACAAGCCGCTGACAATGACCAGCGCGAACGGCCGTTGCGAGTCGGCGCCGACGCCGGTCGCGATGGCCGCCGGCAACAAGCCCAGCGCCGCGACGAGCGCCGTCATGGTGATGGGGCGCAGGCGCAGGATCGCGGCTTCGCGGACGGATTGGGCGATGCCGCCGCCGGCGCGCCTGAGCTCGTTGACGTAGGAAATATACACGACGGCCGTCTGCACCGACACGCCAAAGAGCGCCAGGAAACCGATGCCGGACGAGACGGAGAACGGCGTGCCGGTCAGCCAAAGGGCGGCGACGCCGCCGACCGGCGCTGTCAATAGAACGCCGACAACGGTGATGAACGGGAACTTCAAATTGCTGTAAAGCGCAAACAGCAGCATAAAAATGAGAAACAGCGTGAGCGGAAGAATGATGCGAAGCTGGTCGCGCGAATGGGTGTATTGGGTGTATTCGCCGCCCCACTCCATGTAGTAACCCTCCGGCAGCGGGACCTTCGCGCTGACCTGGGCGCGCGCGTCGTCGACGGCGCCGGCGAGATCGCGGCCTTCAACGGAGTATTGCACGCCGATGTAGCGGGAGTTGTTTTCGCGATAGACGAAGGAGGCGCCGTTGTCGATCTTCAGCTCGGCGAATTCGCGCAAAGGAATTTGCTGGCCGTTGGGGGTCGCGACAAGGATGCGCCCGATCTGCTCGGGATCGCCGCGGTATTGCCCGTCCAGGCGCACGACCAGGTCGAATTGCTTTTCGCCCTGGACCACTTGCGTGGCCGTTGCGCCACCGACCGCGGCCTGGATCAGGCCGTTGATGTCCGAGACGTTCAGCCCGTAACGGGCGATCTTGTCGCGATCAATCTTAATGGAAAGGCTTGGCTGCCCCAACTCCTGCACGAGCGTGACGTCTTTGATGCCGCGCACGCCTTCGATGATTTTTTTGATCGCCTTGCCCTTGGTCTCCAGCGTCCTCAAATCCGCCCCGAAAATCTTGACCGCGAGCGAGCTCTTCAGGCCCGTTTCCGCCTCGTCGACGGCGTCCTCGGCGGGTTGCGTGTAATTGAAAATAATGCCCGGAAACGACTCGAGTTTTTTGTTGATGGCCTCAATGAGTCGCGGCTTGGTGTGATAGGAGCCCGTCCATTGCGAATACGGCTTGAGGCCGACGTAAAACTCGTCGTTGAAAAAGCCGGTCGGGTCGGTGCCGTCATCGGGGCGTCCCAGTTCGCAGGCGACGGTTGTGACCTCGGGAAAGGAGCGCAGGATGTTGCGGATGGCCGGGGAGATCTTGGCCGCTTCCTCGAATGAAATGGTGGAAGGCATCGTGGCGCGAACCCAAAGGGCGCCTTCATCCAGGTGCGGCATGAATTCCGCGCCAATTCCCGGAATCATCAACAGCGACGCGCCCAATATCAGCGCGCAAACGAGAACCGTCGCCCAGGGAGATTTCAGGCAAATATCCAGACCCACGACATAGGCCGATTTGATGGCCTCAAAGACAGGGTTCCGGCGCTCGCGCGCGCCGCGGCGCAACGCCCAGGAGCAGAGCACGGGGAGGAGCACAAGAGTCAACACTAATGAACCAAGCAGCGCAAAAATCATCGTGTCCGCCATCGGCGTAAACAACCGCCCCGACGGGCCCGACAACACGTAAATCGGCAGAAACCCCGCCACGATGATCGCCACGGCGTAGAAAATCGGACGGTCCACCTCCGCCGCGGCCGCGACAATGACTTCCCGCAACTTATACGGCTGCCCGTGGCGCAACGCGACCTGCCGGAAAATGTTCTCCACCATCACCACCGCGCCGTCGACGAGAATGCCGAAATCGACGGCGCCAATGGATAGAAGATTGGCGGAGACGTTTTTCAAATCCAGGCAGATGAACGCGAAGAGCATCGACAGCGGAATCGCGGCCGCGACGATCAGGCCGGCGCGCAGGTCGTAAAGGAAGAAAACAAGAATGACCACGACCAGCGCCATGCCGGCCTGCAGATTGTGTTCGACGGTGTGCGTGGTGAGCTGGATCAAGTCCGTACGATCATAGAAAGGAACCACTTTGACGTCTTTGGGCAGGAGCCGGTCGTTAAGCTCTTTGGTCTTGGCCTCGACGGCTTTCAAAACGGTCTGCGTTTTCTCGCCCGCGCGCATAAGAATGACGCCTTCCACGGCGTCGTCCTGGTCCATGTAACCGAACTGGCCAAGACGCGGCGCCGCTCCGATAACCACCTTGCCGACGTCTTTGACAAGAACGGGGGTGCCATTGTGGTTGCCGACAACCACGTTCTCGATGTCCTGCAGCGTCTCAAGGCGGCCCAGGCCGCGCACATAATAGAATTGGCCGCCCTGCGAGTAAAATCCGCCGCCGGCGTTGGCGTTGTTGGCGCTCAGCGAGTTGGCGATCCCCGCGGCCGACAACCCGGCGCCGGCGATCTTCGCGGGGTCAAGCAGAACTTGATATTGCATCGTCTCCCCGCCCAATCCCGAATCATCCGCCACGCCCGGCACCGATTTGAATTGGTGCTCCACCACCCAATCGTCGATCACCTTCAGCTCCATCGGCGACCGATCCTTGCTCTGCATCACGTAGCGGTAAATCAGCCCCGACGGCGAAAACATCGGCGCGACCGACGGCGTCACGCCCGAAGGCAGGCTTAGGTCGGCGATCCGCTCGTAAACGCGCTGGCGCGCAAAATAAATGTCCGTGTTATCCTCGTATGTCAGAATGACGTCGGAAAGCCCGTAGAGCGAAATCGAGCGGACGATGCTCACGTGCGGGATGCCCGTCATCTCCAATTCGATTGGGACGGTGATCAGCCTCTCCACCTCTTCGGTCGCCTGGCCCGGCCATTGAGTGATGATCTCGACCATCGGCGGCGAAAGGTCGGGATAGGCGTCGACGGGCAAACGATTGACAGCGCGCGCCCCGGCAAAGACCAGCAACCCGGTCATGAGCATGACCAAAAAGCGCTGGCGCAACGACGACGCCACTATTCGATTGATGATCGACTCGTTTCGCGGCGGGCCGCCTGGTGGTGGAAGATTCTCGTCGTTCACTGGTCTTGCAAAAACTGGACAAACACCGCGCCGTCACTGACAACCTGGTCGCCGGGTTTGAGTCCCGATTTGATTTCGCATTGGTCGCCGACCCGCGCCCCCAGGACGATGGGCGCCCGCTGAAAACTGCCATCCGGCAGTGTCACATAAACGAAAGGAAGATTCTCGTCATTGCGCAGCGTGGCGGAGACGGGCGCAAGGATTCCCGAATGCTCGGCGCGCGAATGGATCCAGACCCGCACATACATCTGCATCTTGAGGACGCCTTGCGGATTATCCACCGCCACGCGAACCGCCACCGAGCGCGTGTTGGGGTCGACAACGGCGGATATGTTGTCAACCACGCCGGAAAAATGATTCGTCGTGGCGCCGCAGATGATTTCAGCCGAGTCACCCAACGCCACATCACCGAGATCAGATTCGTAGAGGTCCGCCATGACCCAGACCTTCGACAAATCGGCCACGTTGAAGCATGTCGTCGTGCCGGCCTCCAACAATTCGCCCTGAGTGATCGGGCGATCCACAACCGTGCCGGAGATCGGCGAACGAATCAGCCCTTTGACCGGCTTGGTGGGTTTGCCGTCCTTGATGTCGTTCAGCGTATCCGGGTCGACTTTCAGCGCGACGAGCTGTTGAAATGCGGACTCGGTGTCCGCCGCCGCGTTGGCCGCGTCGATCTTCGCCTGGTCGGCTTCCCGCAGGCTGACGCCGTGATGCTGAAGCAAGTCCTCATCCTGTTCTGCGAGTTGCTTCGATATTCTCGCCATGGCGAGGGCCTTTCGATAAGCGCTGATGGCGGTGGCGAAGTCCGGCGAATCCACTTCGGCCAGCGGCTGGTTCGACTTGACTTCCTGCCCGAGCGACACCAACAGCCGCGCCACCGGCCCGGACATGGGCGCAAGGACGACCGTCGACTGGTCGCCATCGAAATCAATTGTGCCAGTGGTGTCGATGGTTTTGTGGAAGGTCGAACTCTGGACGGTGGAAATATGCACGCGCTGGCGTTGGCCGGGCGTGAGGGTGAGGTTGGTCGCGGTGACAGTAGCCGTTGCGCTCGGGGCCTCGACGTTCGCGCGGTCGGAACAGCCCGCCAGGGCGAAGGCGGCAAGACCCGCCGCGAAAATGGTATTGACGTTTCTCATGGTCATTTTTCTTTGAGGCCCGGCTGGTTCCACCAACCGCCGCCCAGCGCCTGGAACAGCGCGGCGGTGTCGGCGAACCGATTGGCCTGGGCCTGCACAAGGTTGATCTGCGCCTGCTGATACGTCTGCTCGGCGTTCAGCATCGCCAGGTAACCGCCATAGCCGACGCGCCATTGCTGCTGCGCAAGGTCGAGCGAGCGCTTCGCCGCCGCGTCGGCTTCCGCGGAGGTTCGGAGCGCCGCGGCGTCCTGCTGCAACGCGCTCAAGGTGTCGGCGACGTTTTGGCAGGCGGTCAGGACGGCGCTGCGGTATTGCTGGGCGGATTGTTGGAAGGCCGCCTGCGCGGAGCGTTGTTGATGCAGCAGGGCGCCGCCCTCAAAGATCGGCTGCGTCAGCGTGCCGCCGACGACCCAAAAGCCGGAGCCCGATTGGAACAGTTTATCAAGGCTCAACGCGGTGCTGCCTGTGCTGGCGCTAAGCGTGATGTTCGGCAGGCGGTTGGCGATGGCCACGCCGACTTGCGCGCTCGCGGCGTGCAGGTTCGCTTCCGCCTGGAGAATGTCCGGCCGCTGCTCGACCAATTTGGACGGCAGGCTCACGGGCAATTCCTCAGGCAGCGCAAGCTTCGATAAATCGAAGTCGTCTTCGGGATGCTGGCCCGGATAATCGCCGGCCAAAACCGCGAGCAAATCATGCTGCTGCGCCAATTGCTTGAGAAGCGGCGGCATTGCCGCGTTCATTTGGGCCAGTTGCGCCTCCTGCGCGGCCAAATCGACGCCGCTGGCGTAACCCTTGGCATACTGATAATGCACGATGTCCAGCATGTTGGAGCTGACCCCGATGAGCTGGCGGGTTGTATCGATTTGCGCGCGCAACGATGCCTCCTGGATGGCCGCCACAACGACGTTCGCCGTCAGCGTCAGATACGTCGCCGTCATTTGAAACCGGACATTTTGCTCCTGCGCCTTGGACGCCTCGACGGTGCGGCGGTTCAGCCCAAAGACGTCCGGCACGTACGACACCGCCACTTGCGGCGTAAAAAGATTGTATTCGAAAATGTCCGCGTTGGGCGTCGGCGAAATAAGATCGGATTGGCGCTGGCGGCTTCCCGCAAACGACGCGCTGACTTGCGGATAATAGGCCCCGCGTTGCGCGCGCAGGTTTTCCCGCGCGACAACCAGGGACTGCTGCGCCGCCTTGAAATCGGGGTTGTTGGTCAGCGCGCGTTGGATCAAGTCGTTGAGCGCCTGCGAATGAAACAACTGCCACCATTGGCCGGGAATATCCTTGGCGGTCACAAACTCCTGGGGGCCGGCCCCGGCGAGATTGGTCGCGACGGCGTCCGTATCCATCGCCGGCGCGGCGTAACTGCCGGACGGCGGCGCCGCGGGCCGTTTGAAATCCGGGCCGACGGCGCAACCCGCCATCCAGGCCGCGCAGCCGGCCAGAAAGCCCGCATAAATATAGGTTTGATGCTTCATGCCTGAAACTCTCGCTAAACGCCGCGCAACGCGGCTGAACTAAAAACGGAAACGCGACAAGGCGCGTGAATCCCTTGGACCCCGGACGGAGACTGGATTAGGAGAGGACGGGCGGGCCGCGATTGGCGGGCGGCGGCGTGTCAAGTGAAACGGACGGATGCGCGTCGGCGATCTCGCGCGTCACGACGGCGGGCGCCGCCACGACCACGCCAACGGCTGACTGCGCCGCATCCACCTGGCCGTGCGCAAACAGCGTCACCCCGCATTCGTGCGTGGGATCGTTGCAGTCGGCATGGACAAGCGCATGAAGAAACGGAACCGCCGCCAGGATTTGCAGGCTGGCGAAGACGCCGAGCAAGAACGCCGCAACGCGGCGTTTGGCCTGAAAGCCCCATCGGCTTGAATGCGCAAAAGGCACGGTGCGGCAAGATTCACCGAAAGCCGTGTCAATGCAAACAGAATTTTCATTTCCTAAATTTGGCAAGCGAGACGATATTGTTGCATTGAAATGACACCCAACAACATCCGAGTCAAATGCATTCTGCTCCTTTTCCTCGCGCTCTGCGGCGTCCGCGCTTATGGCGACCCCGCCGCGGCGTTTGATCTTTTCAAGTCCTTCAAAGGCGAGTGGACTCTTCAGTCCGGCGACCGGACGCTCCCCTTCAAGATGACCTACGACACCGGTTCCAAAGGCTCCATCGTCACCGAGGAATTCGGCAAGGAACTTTCCGTGTTCTATCGCGACGGCGAGAGCCTGCGCATGGTTCATTTTTGCAACGCCGGCAATCAGCCGCGCCTGAGGCTGAAAGAAAGCCCGCGCGCTGATCGTCTTGAATTCGAGGCGTACGACGTCACCAACCTCAAAAGCGCCGCCGCCCCGCACGTCCAGCGCATCGTTTACGACGTCGTTGCGACCAACAAGATCAACCTGCAAATCATCTGGAAAGAAGGCAACGCCGAGCACTTCGAGAAATACGCGCTGACGAAAGAATAGCAGGGACAACACTGTTTCCTCACACTTCCACTTTTTTTTGGGGGGAGCGCGCGGGGGGAATGGAAGCCGGGTCCTAAAACCTGCTCAAGGCAAATCAAGCGATCGTCGCGACAAAATAATTGCGCCGGGGTTTAATTCCGGGGATGATTTTCAAAATGACCGCGCGACCCTTGTTGCTGGCGTCCTTGGGATTGAATGTATTCCTCGCCGTCAGTTGGTGGGTGGCCAGGGAGCCGCTTGAAGACAAGACGCTGGTGGTTCCGACGTATCGCCCCGAATTGGATCTCAAAACAAACGTCGTCATCCGCCACGAGAATTTCACCTGGGACCAGGTCGAGAGCACCAACTATGTCACCCTCATCCAGAACCTCCGCGCGCTAGGCTGTCCCGAACAGACCATCCGCGACATCATCGTCACCGACGTCGACCGCGCGTTCGAGCGGCGGCGCGCGACTGAAGTGGTCGCCCCGGATTACCAGTGGTGGAAGTCCGATCCCGATGCGGCGGCGGTGCAGACGGCCACCGCCCAGGCGCAGGCGCTTGAGACCGAGCGCGAACGGTTGTTGACGACGCTGCTGGGCCGCGGCTGGGAAAATCTCACGGAGTATTCGGTAGCCGTGCGGGCTGGAATTAGTTTGACAGGCCCCGTGCTGGGCGATTTGCCCGACGTCACCAAACAGGCGGCGCTGGCGGCCATCACCCAGGGCCAGAAGAAGATCGACGCATACCTGAAAGCCCAACGCGACGCGGGCCAGGCGCCGGACCCGATGGAAATGGCGCGGTTGCGAAGCGATTTTCTCATGAGCATGGTGCCGCTGCTTAATCCCGCCCAATACGAGGAGTTCGCGTTGCGCTACTCGTCGGGCGCGCAGTTTCTGCGCCAGCAAATGCGCGGGCTTGACCTTGGGCCGGATCAATTTCGCGCCGTTTTCAACGCGCTCGGAGGCACGGCGAGCCAGCCAATCTACTATTACTCCGGGACGGATCCGGAATTGCTCAGGCAGCAAAAGCAAGTGCAGGCGCAGGCCGACACCGCGATGCAGACGGCGTTGGGGCCGCAGCTCTATTCTATTTACAGAGTCGCGCAGGATCCCGTCTACCAGTCCTCAAGGGCCGTGGCGCAGCAACTGGGCGTGCCCACCGAGGAAATCGCGCCGCTCTACCAGATCAACCGCGCGACGCAGGCCGAGATGGACCGCATCCGCAACGACGACACTTTGAGCGCCGACGAGAAGGTGGAGGCCCTGGCGCAAACGCAAATCGACCAGCAGCAATCGCTGCAACAGTTGCTGGGCCCGGACGTGTTCGCCAAATGGCTGCAAGCGCAAAGCCAATCGGTGCATTAATCCTGTGCGAGCATCAGTTGCCGGATTTTCCCCGGATCCGACGTTGGCGGAAGGCACGCGCTGCCTGTGCAAATGGAGACCGACGCGGGACCTTTGGATTCTCCCGCGAGGACGATCTTATTGGGCTGAAAGACGGAATGCACAGCGCGCAATAGCGCCGAAGAATTTTCACCCGCAATCACCGCGCGGCGCGGCTCGGTCAACGCGAAATCGAGCGCCTGCAGGAGCATGGGCGCGGCCTGGGGCAATTGCCGCAGTCGCCCGGAAAACAGGCGCAAGGTCTTCTCGGCTGCCTCCCGGAAATCCGCGCGTTCGGCCATGGCCGACAGCTTCAGCAGGGCCAAGACCGCGACCGAGTTGCCGGAGGGTTCGGCGCCGTCGTAATCTTCCTTGACGCGCAAGATCAAGTCGCCCGCGTCCACTGCGCTGTTGTAAAACCCGCCGCGCTCTGCGTCGTAAAAGCGCGCGATCATTGAGTCAGCCACGCGGATGGCGAATTCCAGATGAGCCGGGGCCAGCGTGGCCTCATAAAGATCGATCGCGCCCGCCGCCACATTCGCGTACGCTGTCAACAACTGGACGTGATCGCGTTCGCCATCGCGCCACCGATGATACAGCGTCGCGGCGGCCCGATCCCACAATTTGTCCTTGAGAAAACGCAGGTTGCGTTCGGCTGCGGCGCGATACGAATCGTCGCCGAGGACGGCATAAGCCCGCGCGAGCGCGCCGAGCATCATGCCGTTCCATGAAGCCAGTATTTTGTCGTCCAGGTGCGGGCGAACGCGGCGGCTGCGGGCTGCGAGCATCTTCACTTTGGCCGCGTCAAGCAATGTTTGCTTCCCGGAAGAAAGCGAGTCGTCAACGACGCTTAACACGTTCTGGTTGGGCAGCGGATTCGGGTCGCTATGGTCGACGAAGTTTCCTTCTTCAGTGATCCCAAAGTATGGCGCCGCGACCGCGAATTCCCCTGGCGTCAACAATTGCCGCATTTCGGGCTGCGTCCAGCAATAGAACTTGCCTTCCTTGCCTTCGCTGTCGGCGTCCTCGGCCGAATAGAATCCGCCATCGGGATGGGTCATGTCGCGCAGGACGTAGCCAAGAATGTCGCGCGCGACCCGGGCGTGACGCGGATCGCCGCTGACGAGATAGGCGTCCAGATAAAGATTCACCAATTGCGCGTTGTCGTAGAGCATTTTCTCGAAGTGCGGCACGAGCCATCGTTCGTCGACGGCGTACCGGGCAAAGCCGCCGCCGAGTTGATCGTTGATGCCGCCCGCGGCCATGCGATCGCAGGTGCGCAAGACCATCTGCTTTGCTTCGTCGTCGTTGGCGCGCGCGGCGTATCGCAGCAAAAAGGCGGGTTGCGCCGGCCGCGGGAATTTGGGCGCGCCGCCAAAGCCGCCGTGCTGCGGATCGTATTCGCCCTTGAAGATGGCCGCTGCATTCGCGATGACGTCCGGATTGAGGGCTAGATCGCTTGGGCGCTGTTCAAGGAACTGGCCAAGCTTGTCATGGAAGTCCCGCGCCGTCTCAAGGACATGGTCGCGGCGGGTCTGCCAGACGTTGACAATCTGGCGCAAAACCTGGAGGAAGCTGGCGCGACCGTGCCGGTTTTCCGGGGGGAAATACGTTCCGCCGTAGAACGGCTTGAGGTCGGGCGTCAGAAAACAATTCAGCGGCCAGCCGCCCTGGCCGGTGAGGGACTGCACGGCCGTCATGTAGATTTTGTCGACGTCGGGCCGCTCTTCGCGGTCGACTTTGATGCTGACGAAATGCTCGTTGAGGAACGCCGCGAGATTGTTGTCTTCAAAGGACTCGCGCTCCATCACATGGCACCAATGGCAGGTTGAATAGCCGATGCTCAGGAAGACCGGCTTGTTTTCGGCGCGCGCCTTGGCGAAGGCTTCCTGGCCCCATGGAAACCAATCGACAGGGTTGCCGCGGTGTTGCAGCAAATAAGGAGACTTCTCCCGCGCCAAACGATTGACAGATTGCATCGTCATAAAGGATTCGACGAAGTTAATCTTCCAAATCGCGGCGGCTATTTCAAATGGGGAGCTTGTCTTTTTTGCGGTAGGCCAGGCCCTGGAACTGGGCGACGAGGTCGCCGTGGTCGTCTTTGACCTCGACGATGTAGGAGCCGATTTTGAAATTCTTTGACACTTCGCGCGCTTCGGCCCAAAGGACGCCGGTGGTGGCGGCTCTCATGAACGTGATATTGACGTTGATGGCGACGGCGACGGTCCCATGAGAATTGGCCGCGACGGCGAAGGCGAAATCCGCCAGGGTAAAGATCGCGCCGCCCTGAACGGTGTTGACGGCGTTGAGGTGATGGGGGTGGAGCGTCAGCTTCGCCGCCGCCCGCCCGGGCGAAACGGAGAGGAGCTCCACGCCGGCGCGCTCGGCGAAGCGGTCGTTTTTGAAACAGCGTTTGAGGGCGTCGATGTCCATCAGGAATGCGACTGCTTAAGCCAATCGACGCTGGCGACGACGTTGACGCCTTTGCGGCGCAGCAATCGAATGGCCTCGTCGGGGTTGTTGAAGCGGAAGACGAGCACGCCGCGGTTCATGTGAGTTTGGGTGAAGGCGTACATGAACTCGACGTTGATATGGGCTTTATCGACGGTGTCAAGTATATCCGCAAGCCCGCCGGGCTGGTCGGCGACCTCGATGGCGACCACGTCGGTGACTTTGACGATGAAGCCTTCTTTTTCCAGCAGGTCCCGCACCGCCTCCCAATCATGGACAATCAGGCGCAGGATGCCGAACTGGTTGGATTCGGCGACGGACAGCGCCTGGATATTGACTTTGGCCGTGGCGAGAAGGCCGATGGGCCGGCTTAACGCGCCGGGTTTGTTTTCGAGGAAGAGTGAAAGCTGCTTAAGTTTCATGGCTCCTTTCACATTTTGCGCTGGTCAATGACCCGCTTGGCCTTGCCTTCGCTGCGCTGAATGGTCTGCGGCTGCACCAGGCGGACCTTCGCGCGCAGGCCGATGACGCGTTCAATGCTGGCGTTGATTTTTTGCTGCACCTCCTCGAGGGCGCCGACGGTGTCGCCGAAAACCTCCGGCGTGACTTCCACATCAACCTCCATTTCGTCCAGGCCCTTGTCGCGGGTGAGGATGATCTGGTAATGGGGCAGGGCGCCTTCGACTTTGAGCAGGGCGGTCTCGATTTGCGACGGGTAGACGTTCACGCCGCGAATGATCATCATGTCGTCGCTGCGGCGGGCGATGCGTTTGATGCGGCGAAGGGAGCGTCCGCACTCGCAGGGTTCTGTCACCAACGCGGTGATGTCGCGCGTGCGGTATCGGATCATCGGCATGGCCTGTTTGCCCAGCGTAGTCAACACCAATTCACCTTCGACGCCGTCGGCGCAGGGCTTGCCGGTCGCCAGGTCGACGACCTCCGGGTAAAACCAGTCCTCAAAGATGTGCGGGCCGGCCTGGCATTGGCACTCCATGCCGACGCCGGGGCCGATGATTTCGGAAAGGCCGTAGATGTCGTAGGCCTTGATGCCGCTGTCGGCCTCGATGCGGCGGCGCATGGCGTCGGTCCACGGTTCGGCGCCGAAGACGCCCACGCGCAAGGGGAGGTCCTTGAGCTTGACGCCGGATTCCTGGGCCTGGTCGATGATGTGGAGGAAATAGCTGGGCGTGCAGCAGATGGCAGTCGTGCCGAAATCGACCATGACGGCGAGCTGACGCTGGGTGTTGCCGCCGGAAATAGGTATGACAGTGGCGCCCAGGGCTTCGACGCCGTAATGCGCGCCCAGGCCGCCGGTGAAAAGCCCGTAGCCGTATGCGTTCTGGATGATGTCGCCCTCGTGCAGGCCGCAAGCGGCGAAGCTGCGCATCATGACATTGGCCCAGACCTGGAGGTCGCTGGGGGTGTAGGCGACGACGATGGGTTTGCCGGTGGTGCCGGTCGAGGCATGGAGGCGGACGATGTCCTTCATCGGGCTGGCGAAGAGGCCGAAGGGATAGGTGTCGCGCAAATCAGTTTTGACAGTAAATGGAAGCCGCGGAACGTCGTCCAGGGATTGGATGTCGTCGGGAGTCAGGCCGCGTTCGTCCATGCGTTTGCGAAAGAGCGCCACGCGCGAGTAGGCGCGCCGGACGGTTTCGGCCAACCGCTGCCATTGCAGGGCGCGCAACTGGTCGTGCGGCAAAAAGTCCGGGGCGCTGGCCGGATGAAACCTGCCGTTGAGCGGACGTTGGGACTTCCTCATAAGGTGGTTGAGTTGCGCGGCGCGGCCAGGGCGGCGTCGCGACCCGCGGCGAAGGCTTGCTCATTGGCGGCGTGGAGCTTTTCGGGAAAGCACGAGTGAATGGCGGCGGTCCAATTCTGCTGCGAGATTTGCAGGTGAACGCTCAAGGCGCCGAGGAGGGCGATGTTGAGGCTCTTGCGGTTGGAAAGGCCGGCCGTGTCAACGAAATCCGGCGAAATCAGCGTGCCGCCGGGGCGCAATTGGGCGCGATTGACCTCGACCTCCTCGCTTGCGAGCGCAACGAGAAAATCGGCTTCGCCGGGCGGGACCATTGGGCTGAGGGTTTTGGGGCCAAAACGGACGTCGCTGCAAACGGAGCCGCCGCGCTGGCTCATGCCGTGCAATTCGCTCTTCTTGACGTCGTAACCGGCGCGGAAGGCGGCTTCGGAAAGGACATCGGATGCCTTGATGACGCCTTGTCCGCCGAGGCCGGCCAGGATGACGTTGACGGTCGCATTCATACGGCAGCGGCAGTTTCCAGCGGGGCGGATTGTTTTTCGTACTGACGAATGTTTTTCGCCGCGAGCACGCAAGGGCGGCGGGCGACGATCAGCGCAAGCTTCTCGCTGTCCAGACATTCCTGGAGCGTGCGCGCAAATTCGGCGGAGTCCCTGCCTATGGGGACGACGCGGACATCCTCGATGCCCAGCGCGCGGCCCAAGTCCTCGTAGACGATTTTGCCGGTCGGGCGGTGGTCGAGCGTGCGTCCGGTGCCGGGATGCTCCTGGTGGCCGGTCATGGCGGTCGTGCCGTTGTCAAGTATCAGGACGACATGCCCGGTGGGCGGCGGATTGTAGACCATTTCCGCGAGGCCGGTCATGCCGCTATGCACAAAAGTGCTGTCGCCAATCACGCTGACGACGCGTTTGGCTTCGTCGCGCGGCAGGACGTGGCGCAGTCCAAGGCCGATGCCGATGCTCGAGCCCATGCACACGCAGCAGTCCATCGCCGAATACGGCGGCAGGACGCCCAGCGCGTAGCAGCCGATGTCGCCCGCGACGATGCAGTCCAGGTCGCGCAAGGCTTCGAAGACGACGCGATGGGAGCAGCCTTCGCAAAGTTCCGGGGCTTTGCGCGGGGGCGGCGGCGGCTCGGGATTTTTGTTGTGAGAAAGGACGCGCCGCACGCGATCGACGTTGAGCTCGCCGAAGCGGAACAGATCCGGCTTGTGCTCGACGTCCAGTCCGGCGGCGCGAATCGCTTCGGCCAGGCAGGGATCGTTTTCCTCGATGACGACGCACCGTTCGACGCCGCGGACGAATTGACGAATCAAATCCATCGGCAGCGGATGCGTCAGGCCAAGTTTCAAAAATGACGCTTCCGGCGCCGCTTCGCGCGCGTGCATGAACGCAACGCCGGACGCGATAATGCCGAGGTTTTTTGCGCCGCCGATAATCTGGTTGAAGGCGGAACTCTCGTTCCACGTTTTGATGTCGGCCAGTTTCTGGCGCAGGCGGCGGTGCGCCGGGCGGGCGTTGAGCGGGATGAGGTTGCGGCCTTTGAGGTCGCGCTCAAAATGGGGCGCGGGCGGCGGCGGAAAAACCGAGCGCGGCTGCACGGTGCATTGGGTGTGGCACACGCGCGTGGTGACGCGCAGGAGAACGGGAATCTTCCATCGCTCGGAGAGTTCGATGGCGGCGAGGGTGAAATCGTATGCTTCCTGGGAATCGGACGGCTCGAGCATCGGAAGGCCGGCGGCGACGGCGTAACGGCGATTGTCCTGCTCGTTCTGACTTGAGGCCATGCCGGGATCGTCAGCGGAAACAACGACCAGCGCGCCGACAACACCGGTGTAAGCGGCGCTGAAAAGCGGATCGGCGGCGACGTTCACGCCGACATGCTTCATGGTCACCAGCGCGCGCGCGCCGCCGTAGGCTACGCCGATGCCGACTTCGAGCGCGACTTTCTCGTTGGGCGCCCATTGGGCCTTGCCGCCGATGCGCGAGAAATATTCCAGAATCTCGGTGGAAGGCGTGCCGGGGTAGCCGGTTCCCAGCGCGACGCCGCCATGCAATGCGGCCAGCGCGATGGCGCTGTCGCCGCTGAGTAATTGTCGGTCAGTCAAATTCACTTTGTGTGCGATGACAGTTTAAATGGGAGGCGAATTGTGACCTGCCGGATTTTGCCGGAACCCACCCCTTTTTTGCGGGGGGAAAGAAGACGATGGCGGGCTTTGAGGGAATTCCTTCCCCCCCCAAGGCGGGTGCGACGGTTGAATGTTTTGAAAGGCGAAAGTCGCGGCAATACGCGAGCCGAGATTAGCGCGTTGAGCCGCACAACTGCGCGTTATGCCACACAATGCAGCGCTTTTTTCGTGTGAAACCCGGGCGAGATGTCGGCGGATGCGGCGAATTCGCATGCGACGCAGCGGAGGCGAGCCCTGAGGTGGCTCGCGGCGCGATCTGCTGACAGAACCTGTCGTCACGCGCCGATCCTAACATTGATTGCGCAGAGGGTGGTAGCCGCTTAGAGACTGTATGCCACTTAGGCCAGAATTTTTTTCACCAGCAGTGGCGCTAGTATCATGTATCATTCATAATTTCGGATAGATGCGTTTCAATTTGATGCGAGCGTCTTCGGTGGTGAAGCGCCAGTCAATGGTCGCGGCGCG
>Ga0265338_10003608_pt1 | contig 21602 bp, 19 predicted proteins | sample 42126metaG_FD_193579 | JGI IMG/M metagenome (GOLD analysis project Ga0265338, IMG submission 193579) | Rhizosphere microbial communities from Carex aquatilis grown in University of Washington, Seatle, WA, United States - 4-21-26 metaG | ecosystem: Host-associated > Plants > Roots > Rhizosphere... | reverse complement strand
ACTGCAACATCCGCCGCAGTATCGCGTCGAAACTCTTCTCCGCTGCAGTCTTAATGCTCATCGCCACATCTTACCAACTCATTCAACATGCGTGATCGGGATGATCATTCGCATTCGTAACTGACGGATCGGCGACCCTCTGGCCACAATCCCCGCTTTGACCTTGCCCCGAGACCCGGCTAAAGGTCAAATCACTTGCCTTCAGCAGATGCCCGTTTGGCCACAAACCCGAGATACCGCAATACGCGTTGGGCTTCGGAAACCTTGTTCACTGCTGCCCGGGCAAAACACTGATTCGCCTTTTGCCGATCCGCAGGGACACCTTGTCCGCGCCAGTACAATTTCCCAATCCAGAAATCAGATCGATGATGACCCTTTTTGGCTGCCCTGTTCAACCATAGTAGAGCTTCAGAGTAGTCACTTTCCCAGTAGGCGATTTGACCTAGACTGAACATTGCTCTTTCATCTCCCTGGCGAGCAGACCTTCTGTACCAGCGGAGCGCCTCAGCCCGATTTGCTTCGACGCCCACTCCATTGAGATAGAACCAGCCCATTGCCAGTACAGCGTCATGCATGCCTGTCTGTGCGGCAATCTGATTTAACCGGAAAGCTTCCTCATCGTTGTTGTCGAGCAAACGAAGCGAATGATTGTACGAGCGGTATGAACGGGGGATTCCGTTCCGGTTGGCATGCCCTGTTCGCCCTCTCAGCTGATCCGGACGATTCACGATGACTCCTCGGGCAACAGTCTATAGGAGCGCGGCTCCACAAAGAGTTGAATCACAGCGGAAGAAAGGGGTCTAAGCGTTGCTTATTGCGGGTTCCGGGCGTATTACCGTCCATCGTCAGTTGCCACTTGATAAGCGATCTCTCACGTCCTCCGCGTGGACTTCGCTGTCCATTTCCTCGAAATGCCTGTGGCAGGGGATCTGTGTGCCGAGCGGAAATTTAACGCCCTGCCGAGCGGCAGAATTGAACCTATTCAGCCATCCCATCAGAACCGGGGCGTGATGCCTTTTTCGCACATGTCGCCGAAGACCGTTATTAGATTGGTGATGCCCAGCAGTTCGCGAATCTGCTTGCCAAGATTGATGAGTTCGATGCAGCTGCCGGCATTCTTTGCCGAGACGTAGAGGCGTACCAGGGTGCCGAGCCCCATGCTGTCGACAAAGGTCAGATCGGTCAAATCCAACACAATGCGCGTGCTGCCGGGGAGAAGTTCGCGCACCTGGTCGTAGAGCACGTTGCAGACGCCCATTACCAGTCGCCCGTGGCAATGAACCAGATGGACGCTGCCTTTGTGTTCAACATCGAGCGTGAGCAGTTTTTGAGCGGCTGTGGTTGGCATCTGAATTGTCCTTAATGGGGAGGTGGGAAAGGGGTATTTTCGCCCGATTGTCTCATATGCAATCGGTAAGGTCACGTGGAATTGTGGAACAAAAAGCGAAGCTAGCGGTGTTAGCGGAGTTTGCGGAGTGAGAAGGGGCGGCGAATCGGCGCGGCGGGTTCAAAGTGCTGTCCACACTTTCCTGGTAACCAGAAATGCATACGTTCTTCATCACATTTCCAACAACTAAATAATCCGTTGTACGTCCAACCTTCGAAAGCCGCATTCACCTGGTAGCTGCACGCACCTGATACAAGAGAAGAGGAGCGGTATCTTCCCCCGCTTACCGGACGTGATGAAGCAATTTGAGGCCTTCCAGCTCGACTCGGCCAACGGCTGTCTGTGGCGTGACGGCGAAGAGATCGATTTGCCTCCTAAACAGTTCGCAATATTGAACTTCCTGGTCGAGAATCCGGGCCGGATTATCACTCACGACGAACTGCTCGACAAGCTTTGGCCTGAGACCTTTGTGCAGCCCCAGGTGCTGCGCACATACGTTTTGGAACTGCGTAAAGTGCTTGGCGATGAGGCCGGCAACCCTCGATTCATTCAGACTCTGCCTAAGCGGGGCTATCGCTTTGTTGCTTCAGTCAACGATTGCCGCGAGCCGGTTTCAGCCTCGGTGGCCAAATCTCCGGCTGCGAATGCGACGCAAGGTGGTCCGCCGGCGTTTGTGAACCGCACCCATGAACTCGCGCTGCTCGGCGCGGAGTTCGACCATGTCGCGAAGGGCGATCAAAGCAAACGCAGAGTGGTGTTTATTACGGGCGAGGCCGGCATCGGCAAGACCGCACTGGTTGACTATTTTTGCCGCCAACTGCCGCCCAGAACGGTGGTCGCCCGTGGAGAATGTGTTCCGGGCGTCGGCGCCAGGGAAGAATATTACCCGGTGAATGAGGCGCTCGGGCATTTGTGCTCCGGCGCTGCCGCCGAGGAGATTTGCCGCACGCTGGCGCGCATGGCGCCGGCCTGGCTGGCCCATATCGGCCGCCAACCTGAGACTTCGGAGCCCAGCGCCGCTCAGCCGCCTCCGCAGGCTCGCATGCCCGGCGACCTTTGCGCCGCTCTTGAAGAGGTCTCCCGAAAAAAGCCGCTGGTGCTGGTTTTCGAGGACATTCATTGGGCCGATGTGGACACACTGAACCTGCTGGCCGCGCTGGCTCGCCGTCGAGCCCCGGCCCATCTTCTCATCCTCGTCACATTTCGCCCGCGCAGTATGGCGCCGAGTGCGCCGCTGCGAGCTCTCAAGCACGACATGCTGGTGCACAAACATTGCACCGAGGTCGCGCTTGAGCCGTTCCCCAAGTCTGCTGTTGCCAGCCTCGTCATGGAAGAGCTGCACCAACAAATACTGCCGCCGGGGCTGAGCGAATTTGTGCACCACCACTCCGAAGGCAACCCTCTGTTTGCCATCGCCATTGTGGAGCATTTGATGGCGCAGCAGATTCTGGTGAAATCGGGAGAGAACGGCGCCGCGCATTTTGTGATTCGCTCACCGCTGCACAATCTCACTTCAGAAGTGCCCGGCAAACTTGCCGAGATGGTTGAACTCGAGATTGAACGCCTCGGGCCCGACGTGAAAGAACTGCTTGAAGCGGGCAGCCTGCTCAACATTGCGTTCCCCGCATGGGCCGTGGCCGCGGCGGTGGGTTGCGATGCCGCCGAGGTGGAGGAGCGGTGCGACGCCATGGTTCGCAACCTTCACTTTGTGGCGCGTGCCGGCGAAGATGAATTGCCAGGAGGCGCGCGCTCGGCTTTTTACGTGTTTGCGCACGAGGTCTATCGCGAGGTGCTTTATCAGCGGCAATCGGTTACCCGGCGCGCACAGAGGCATGTTCGCATTGCTGAGAGATTGGCGCAATTATTCAAAGGACGCGAAGCCGATGTTGCGCGCGAGATGGCTATGCATTATGAAGCGGCCGGGGAGATGAAACGTGCAGCCCAGGCTCTTCGCGCTGCAGCCACGCATGCCGCCGACCGCAACGCGCATTACGAGGCTACGGATCTGAACGATCGCGCCGCGCAAATTGAAGCGCGTGTGTAGCGCGTTCGAATTTCTTTGTACATTTCTATTTAAAAGCTGAAGTGTGGGTGTGAGTGCGGGCGCGTGTGAACATTATGCCGCGAAGAGCACATTTACAAATCTTGACAAATTCTGGATAGGGATTTGACGACTTTCATCTCTGCGAGAGGCTAAGGTCGTTTGCAGTCAGGAGGTCTACCCCATGAAGAACACACTTCGCTCCCTCGTCCTGGCGTCAGCGGTTTTGGCGACTGCGGCCCTCACAGCTAAGGCCGCGACGGTGATCACCACTCTCAACGTTCCCTTCGCGTTCACGGTCGGAAAACATACCTGCCCCGCGGGTCATTACATGGTCCAACGCACCTTGAACGGCGACGCGGTGACGCTCATCGGCAGCAACCAGAGTTTCACATGGGTTGTCTTTCCCGGTGAAGCAGCTCCCAACGACAATCGCGTAGTGCTCAAATTCGACACTACTGAATCGGGCCATGCGCTCAACGCAGTTCAGTACGGCTCACTTACCACTGCCCAACTGGACAAAAAGTTAGTCAACCAGGAATCTCGTTCCACCGAAATCGTCCAAGGCAACTAATCGCGGCTCTCATTCTCACAAGCTCCCCCCAAACAATGGCGACTTGAGGGCGTATCGAACCAGATGCGCCCTTTTTTTTTGCATATCAATCCCTTCCACTACTCTCGGGCCAGAACCACCTCGCCTCTGGCATAATTCATCACAATGATTTGTTCCGATCTTTCTCTCTCTCGACGCCTTGAGCGTGCCGAAGGTTTTGCGTGCGTCCAGTTCGTAGCGGCCCGCCGTAGCCAATTTCCAGCCGGTGGCGCTGAGTGGATGGAGTGTGCCGGAGCATACGCGGCCTTCGATGGGATTGACTCGCCCATCACCCAGACCTTCAGCCTGGGATTGCTCGAAGACGCGACTCCATCAGCCCTCGACACGATGGAGAAATTCTTCTTCGATCGCGGCGCAGATGTTTTTCACGAGGTGAGCCCATATGCGGGAGTCGCGGTCTTTGAGCTCCTATGCTCGCGAGGCTACCGGCCGATCGAGCTCACCAATGTTCTCTACCAGCCGCTGCCTCGAAGCGCTGAATTGGCCGCCGCGAATTTGAACAGCGCCGTTACAGTACGAGCGATCTCGCCTGAAGAAGCTCCGCTGTGGAGCAGCATAGGCGCGCGCGGATGGTCGCACGAGCATCCCGAGCTTCACCAGTTCCTGCTCGATGTGGGAGTGATCTCAGCGAAGCGGGAGGGAAGCACGTGTTTTATTGCTGAGGTCAACGGTACGCCCGGCGCTGCCGGCGCCCTCTGCATCCACCAGGGAGTAGCGCTGCTGGCCGGCGCGGCTACCGTCCCTGAACTGCGCAGGCTCGGCCTGCAAAGCGCCCTGCTTCAGTATCGCTTGCAATTCGCGCACGATAACGGATGTGACGTTGCCATGATTGGTACCGCGCCGGGCAGCGGTTCGCAGCGCAATGCCGAGCGAGAGGGCTTCCGCATTGCTTACACCAGGACCAAGTGGCGGCTGGCGCGACCTGCCTGATCACTGACCACTGATTACTGTCCACTGTCTTTTGGCCACGGATCTTTGAGCAGCGAGCTTAGCCCCATATCGTTGCCGTAGCGCTCTACTTCCACGGCCTCCATGTGCACAGAGCGCGCCATGCCGCGGAACGCCGGCACCGCGTCAGAGCCCATGATTTGCGGTGCGACGAAGAGATGGATGCGATCCACCAGTCCCGCCGCAAGCATCGCGGTATTCAAGCGCGTGCCGGTCTCCGTTAACAGGGTGAGGATACCTTCTTCACCAAGCACGTCCAGCACTTTTCCTAGTGGCACGCGGCCTGCTTCGGCGGGAAGCACTTCTACGCGGACGCCGCGCTTGCGCAATTCGTCGATGCGGGCCTGGTCTGCAGATACGGTAAAGATCAGCACGTCGTTCTGCGCGGTGGCCACCATCTTTGCGTCGAGCGGCATTCTAAGCGCCGAATCCAGCACAATGCGCAGCAGCGGCCGGCGCCGTCGCAATCCGCTGCGATCGGTGAGCCAGGGGTCGTCTGCAAGCACGGTGTCAACGCCCACCATGGCCGCATCGGCCTGCCAGCGCAGCGGCTGCACGGCAGCGCGCGCCAGTTCACTGGTGATCCAATAAGGCGCGGCGGGCCCGGCGTGGTGACCTGGTGGCGGCGCAATGCGTCCATCGAGCGACATGGCCACCTTCATCAGCACAAGGGGGCGCTTATGTTGACTCCAGCGTGCGAAGCCTTCATTGAGCCGCCGCGCTTCAGCCTGGCGAATGCCCAGCGATACGTCGATGCCCGCAGCCTTCAGCGCATCGGCTCCGTGACCGGCTACGTTGGGATTGGGATCTATGGTGGCTGCAACAACGCGCTTGAGCCCTGCCTCAATAAACGATTTGGTGCAGGGAGGCGTGCGGCCCTGATGGTTGCAGGGCTCGAGCGTTACGTACGCGGTGCCTCCGTGCAGGCGCTCGCCTGCGTGCTCTCTTGCCTCGCGCAGAGCAACAACTTCAGCGTGGTCGACTAGGTCATACTCGTGCCAGCCTTCACCCACCACCTGGCCCGCGCGGTCAAGAATGACGCAGCCGACGATGGGGTTAGGCGAGCACAGACCGATGCCGCGCTGTGCTAGCTCCAGCGCGCGCCGCATCCAGTAAAGATCTTTTGTTGATTGGTCGCTCATATCGAAGTCTGATTTACGAACGTGAATAATCAAAGTTTACATGCGGGCGCAGGTTACCAGCCCATCTCGCGCATGCGATCGAGGATGAGGCCGCTATAGTGGGTCATGCGTTCTGGCCGGCGCTTCAGGGGCCGTGGCAGAATCGCGGCCAGCTCCGCTGACTGCTGACGTCCAACACTGTGAGCCGGAATTTTGAAGTAGAAGCGGCAAGCTTCATCTGCGCCATAAATGCCCGGGCCCCACTCGACAACGTTGAGATAGAGCTCAAGAATACGCTGCTTGCCGAGAACCAGTTCGGCCACCGGAACCAGCGTGAACTCCGCGCCCTTGCGCAGAAACGAGCGGCCGGTTCCGAAGAAGAGGTTTTTCACCAACTGCTGTGTGATTGTGGAACCGCCGCGAATGCGGTCGCCTTTCATATCGTCTTCCGCGGCAATTTGAATTGCCTGCCAGTCGAACCCGTGGTGTTGATAGAAGCGCCCATCTTCGGCGGCGATAACGGCATGCTGCAGGTCAGGTGAAATCTGGCTGAGCGGAATGAACGTATATTTTTCGTGATAGGGCTTGCGGTGAATCCACGACTGCACGCGGCGCTCCATGTGGACGGCGTCAGTGGGCGGATCGATAAAGCGAAGGGCCACGAGGCTTAGCGCGGCAAGCAGCCATGCACCGGCCACTGCGATCGCAATCCACTTCATCATAATGAGGAAAGTTATCTTCCGGCGCGTGGGATTGCGGATTCGCTGGGGTTTTTCGATCACACTTCAGGATAATTGGATGCGCTTGGCGTTTATCGCAACTTCAAACCTTATGGGGATGCCTTACCCCAGCAGCGACTCCACAAAATCCGGCGCGGAGAACTCGAGCAGGTCTTCCATCTTTTCGCCTACTCCTGCAAAGCGCACCGGCACGTTAAGCTCGCGCGCGATGGCTACGGCTATGCCGCCCTTGGCAGTGCCGTCAAGCTTGGTGAGCACAATGCCCGTGACTCCAGCCGAGCCGGTAAACTGCCGCGCCTGTTCAAGTCCATTCTGCCCGGTAGTCGCGTCCATCACCAGCAGCACTTCATGCGGAGCGCCGGGAATCAGCTTTGCGGCAATGCGACGCATTTTGTCTAGCTCGTCCATCAGGCCGCTCTTGGTGTGCAGCCGGCCGGCCGTGTCGACGTAAAGGTCGTCGATCTTTTTCGATTTGGCCGCTGCAACAGCGTCATAAAGCACCGCCGATGGGTCGCCGCCCTGGCGGGTCTTGATCATCTCAACGCCAGATCGCGCGGCCCAAACCTCAAGCTGCTCGATGGCTGCGGCGCGAAAGGTATCGGCCGCGCAAAGTAACGCGCTGCGCCCCTGCGCACGGCTCCATGCAGCAAGCTTGCCGCTGCTGGTAGTTTTGCCGGTGCCATTCACGCCTACCAAAAATGTGACTTTAGGCGGCGCAGCGGGTGAGGGAATTGGCCGCCGCGGAGCTTCGAGAATCGCCACAAGCTGCTGCTTGAGCAATCTCCGCAGTTCGGCGCCGCCCTCAATCGCTTCGTGACGCGCTCGATCGCGCAAGGCGTCAAGAATCGCTGTCGTCGTGGGCACGCCGATGTCGCTGGTTAGCAGCGCCGTTTCGAGGTCTTCAAGTGCAGCCTCGTCTACGATGCGCGTCATCGCAGCCAGGTCGGCGATCTTGGCGGAGAATGACTCGCGCGTCCTCGTAACCGCCTGACGCATGCGGTTGAAAAAGCCGCCCTTCTTTTCGCCCTGCTCGTCGGGTTCCGGCTTCTCGGGTTCCTGGTTGCTGCCAAATAGGGTGGTAAAAGACATGATCTGTTTCAAGGATAGTGGATGAGGACGGGGCGCTGGTTGGCGCAGAAGTTGTGGTATCCCACCCTTGCGACAAAAACAAAGATCCGCCGCAGCGGACGAGGATGGGGCACCCAGGCCAGGGTGCGCATCCTCAGCGGGTCTGGAGACCCACCGTACAGCCGGTCGGGAGACCGGCGGTACCGCCTCAGGCATTCAGGCGTGAGGCCGCAGCGGACTCGGTCACGTTGTTGTCGCCGTTATCCAGAATCTCTTCAAGCTGGCCGGCGGCATATTGGGCGCGCAGAATTTTCTTGTCGAACTTGCCTACGCTGGTTTTGGGCACCTCACGGATGAAGGTCCAGCGTTCAGGAATCCACCAGCGGGCTACGCGCGAGGCAAGGTGCGAACGCAGGGGGGCGATGCTGAGATTTTCACCGCTCTTCGATACGACGCAGGCCAGCGGACGCTCGCCCCACTTTTCGTCAGGAACGCCGATGACCGCAGCTTCAAGCACCTCGGGGTGGTCGATGATGGCGTTTTCAAGTTCCACCGATGAGATCCACTCGCCGCCGGACTTGATGACATCTTTGGCGCGGTCGGTGATCTGGACGTAGCCGCAGTCGTCCACGACGCCCATGTCGCCGGTGCGCAGCCAGCCGTCGTGAAATCGGTCAGGGAACTCGACGCCGTAATAGGAAGAAGTGATCCATGGGCCGCGGACTTCGATCTCGCCGACGGACTTGCCATCCCACGGAAGCACGGTTTCGCCATCGCATAGGCGGAGCTCGACGCCGGGAATGACGCGGCCCGTCTTGGTAGTCCATTCCACAACTTCGTCGGCGGGACACTTGCGCGGTGGCTGGGCGACTGCGGCCACGGGGCTGGTTTCGGTCAGTCCCCAACCTTGGATGAGGCGCAGGTTAAACCGCGAAAGGTAGCCCTCTGCAAGGCTGCGCGGCAAGGCAGCGCCACCGCTCAGCAGCACGCGGAAGAACGAGAGGTCGACGTTGTTTGCTTCAGCGTGTCGAAACATGCCCGCGAGAACCGTGGGCACGCCGGCTGCGAAAGTAGGGCGGAATTCGCCGATCATGCGGCACAGCGGCTCAGGCTGCAGCCAGGGGCCCGGCATCAGCAGGTCACTGCCGGCCAGCAACGTTGCGTAGGGAATGCCCCAGCCGTTGGCATGGAACATGGGTACAATCAGCAGGCCGCGGTCGTTTACGGTCATGCCGATGCACCATGTTGCACACACATTTATGGCGTGCAGGTAAATCGAGCGATGGCTGTAGACAACGCCTTTAGGATCGCCGGTGGTGCCCGTTGTGTAGCACATGGCCGCGGCGGAGCGCTCGTCAATCTGGGGCCACGCAAAATTCGGCGGCTGGGCGGCGAGCAGATCTTCATAACGAAGAAATTGATCGGGCAGTCCGGCGGCATCTCCGATGACGATAATGCGCTCAACCGTGTGGAGTTGGTCTGCGATGTGCACAAGCTGCGGCGCCAGCGAGGCATCGGCGACGATGATGCGCGAGCCGCCGTGGTTGATGACGTAGGCCAGTTGTTCAGGAAAGAGGCGCAGATTGAGCGTGTGAATGACCGCGCCCATCGACGATACGGCGTAGTATGCCTCGATGTGTTCCTGCGTGTTCCAGCAAAGAGTGCCAACGCGGTCGCCGGGCCGGATGCCTAGCTGGCGAAGTGCGCCCGCGAGCTGGCGGACGCGGTTGCCAAGGGCGCGGAAGGTAACGCGCTTGAGAGCGTCGCCGGTCCAGGTGGCGATTTCGCTTTCGCCATGAACTTGCACACCATGTTCAAGAATGGAAGAAATGGTGAGCGGAAAATCAGACATCGTGGACAGCATCCAGACGACCTCCGTGTGCGGGCCCGGGGAAACTCCAAGGGGATTGCTGATTGTATCTGACCGGGAATGACATAGACAATTAGGTGGACGACGATTTGCACGGCAAATCGGCAGGAGCCATTCAACCTATCGTTACTGCATTCCAGTGGCCGTCAGGGTGCATTCACCGCGAATCTCTCCCGGCCTGTTGACAAGTCCGATATCCTTGATACAAGGCCGCTTGGGCCCGAGGACACCCACCATGACTCCCCTACACGATGTCCAGTCTGTTCATCCGCTTGCAAAGATTCTCGCGTCGCGCATTGCCATCATCGACGGCGCGATGGGCACCACCCTTCGCACCTACGGAATGAAGGAGCGCGATATTCGTGGTGAGCGCTTTAAGGACTCGAAGAAAGACTTGCTGAATAACGGCGACCTATTCTCGCTGACGCAGCCGGCCATGGTCGGCGATATTCACCATCGATTTCTAACGGCGGGCGCCGACATTATTGAGACCAACACCTTTGGCGCGACCAGCATTTCGCAGAGCGAGTTCTTTGTGAACGATCCGCGCGAGCACGGCGGCCGCAAAGATCCGGAGTTCTACCAGAAGATCATTGACGACCCGAGCCTGAAAGCACTGGCCTGGGAAATTAATGAGCAATCAGCGCTGCAGTGCCGCGAGTGGGCCGACCGTGTGGCCAACGAGACCGGCCGCCAGCGCTTTGTTGCCGGTGCGCTTGGGCCGCTTACGGTTTCGCTTTCAAACTCGCCCGACGCTGACGATCCCGGTTTTCGCGTGGTGACTTTCGACCAGGTGAAGACCGCTTACGCAGAGCAGGCGCGCGCTCTTATTGCCGGCAATGTTGACCTGCTGCTGGTTGAAACCATCTTTGACTCGCTCAACGCCAAGGCCGCGCTCGTTGCCATTCAGGAAGTTTTTCGAGAGAGCGGTAAGAAGCTACCGTTTATGATTTCGGCCGCCGTTGGCCGCGGCGGAGAAACGATGATTTCGGCCCAAACGATTGAGGCATTCTGGTACGCAGTGCAACACGTCAAGCCGTTCTCGGTGGGGCTCAACTGCTCGCTTGGTCCCGATCTTATGTATCCGTTTCTCGAAGAATTGTCGGCCAAAGCCGATTCCGCAGTCTCGTGTTATCCGAATGCTGGCCTGCCCAACCCGCTTGCTGAGACGGGCTTCGACCTGGGCCCCGCCGACATGGCCCGCTACTTGAGTGAGTTTGCGCGTGCTGGACTTATCAACATCGCCGGCGGGTGTTGCGGCAACACGCCGGAGCACATTGCGGCGATTGCCAAGGCGCTCGAAGGGCTGCCTCCGCGCGAGATACCGGTCGCCGACCAGATTGAGACGGCGGCATGAGCGACCCATCGTTTAAGCCACTGCGACTTTCCGGTTCGCAACCATTCACGCAGCAGCAGGGCGTCTACATCATGATTGGCGAGCGCACCAACGTGGCTGGCTCGCCTAAGTTTGCCAGGCTCATCAAAGACGGCAAATTTGAAGAAGCCGTAGCAATCGCCAGGCAGCAGGTTGAAAACGGCGCCAACGTCATCGACATCTGCATGGACGAGGGCATGATTGACGGCGTCTCGGCGATGACGCGTTTTCTTCAAATGCTGGCCAGCGAGCCTGAAGTAGCCAAGGCTCCCTTCATGGTCGACTCCTCAAAGTGGGAGGTGATCGAGGCCGGGTTGAAGTGCCTGCAAGGGAAGGGAATCGTAAATTCCATTTCGCTGAAAGAGGGCGAAGAAAAGTTTCGCGCCAATGCGCAAACCGTGCTGCGCTACGGGGCTGCGGTTGTGGTGATGGCTTTTGACGAGCAGGGTCAGGCTGCCACCTATGCGGAGAGGATTCGGATTTGCGAGCGCGCCTATCGAATCCTCGTCGATCAGGTCGGCTTTCCGCCGGAAGACATCATCTTCGATCCCAACATTCTTACTGTCGCCACCGGCATGGAGGAGCACAACAACTACGCGGTCGACTTTATCAACGCTACGCGCTGGATCAAGCAGAACCTGCCCTATGCGAAGGTTTCGGGCGGCGTTTCAAACATCTCGTTCAGCTTTCGCGGCAACAACAAAGTGCGCGAAGCCATGCACTCAGCGTTTCTTTATCACGCCATCGCCGCTGGCATGGACATGGGCATTGTGAACGCAGGCATGCTCGAAGTGTATGAGGAGATCGAGCCCGAACTGCGCGAACTGGTTGAAGATGTGTTGCTCAATCGCCGCGCAGATGCCACCGAGCGGCTGGTTGAATACGGCGAGAAGCTGAAGGCCGCGGGCGAAAACGATTCTGAAGCAGAACAGAAAACGGAATTGTGGCGAAATCTTCCGGTGGAAGAGCGCTTGTCGCACGCGCTGGTGAAGGGAATAGATCAGTACATTGAAATTGATACTGAAGAAGCACGCGCCAAGCTTGGCCGCCCGCTCTCGGTGATCGAAGGGCCACTGATGGATGGCATGGGCGTGGTTGGCGATCTGTTCGGCGCGGGAAAAATGTTTTTGCCGCAGGTAGTCAAATCGGCTCGCGTGATGAAGAAGGCCGTGGCCTACCTCTTTCCGTTCATGGAAGCGGAGAAGGCTTTGATGGCGGCTGCCGGTCAAGTTGTGAGGACCCAGGGCAAGATCATTCTCGCTACGGTCAAGGGCGACGTGCACGATATCGGCAAGAATATTGTGGGCGTTGTGCTGGCCTGCAACAACTACGAAGTTATCGACATGGGCGTAATGGTGCCCGCGGACAAGATTCTGGAGCGCGCCCGCACTGAGAAAGCTGACGTGATCGGGTTGAGCGGGCTGATTACGCCTTCGCTCGATGAGATGGTGCACGTTGCCCGCGAGATGGAGCGCAAGGGGTTTAAGCTTCCATTGCTGATTGGTGGCGCAACCACCAGCCGCGCGCACACCGCCGTCAAGATCGCACCGCATTATTCCGAGCCAGTAGTGCATGTGCTCGATGCCAGCCGCGCTGTGCCTGTCACCACCAGCCTGCTGAGCGAAGAATCAAAGCCGGCCTTTGTGGCGCAGCATCGCGCCGACTACGAAGCCCTCCGCAAGACCATGGCCGCGCCGCGACAGCCGCTCGTTTCGCTCGATGTCGCCCGCTCCCGACGCACACCCATCGAGTGGCGCGCTGAAGATATTCCCACGCCTTCATTCACCGGCGTTCGCGTGCTCGACAACTTCCCGCTTGCGACTTTGCGCGAGTTTATTGATTGGACTCCTTTCTTCCACACCTGGGAACTGAAGGGCGTTTACCCCCGCATTCTCGACGATGCGAGGCAGGGCGAACAGGCCCGCCAGCTTTTCGCCGAGGCCAACGCGCTGCTCGACACCATGGTCGAGAAGAATCTGATTACCGCTCGTGGTGTCTACGGATTCTTCCCCGCCAACGCTATCGGTGACGACGTTGATCTCTATACCGACGAATCCCGTTCCAACGTACTCACGCGTTTCCATTTTTTGCGCCAGCAGAGCGACAAGGGCGCAAACGAGCCGTGCCGATCGCTGTCAGACTTCATTGCGCCGCGCGACGCCAACTCCAGCGAGTACATTGGCGCATTCGCCGTCACCACCGGCTTCGGGTTGAAGGAGTTCTGCGACAGCTTCCGCGCAAAGCAAGACGACTACAACGCCATCATGGCTGAAGCTCTTGCAGATCGGCTCGCCGAAGCTTTTGCCGAGTGCCTGCACAAGCGCGTGCGCGAAGAGTGGGGATACGGCCGCTGCGAAAAGCTCACGACCGACGAAATCATCCACGAGAAATATCGCGGCATTCGTCCAGCTGCCGGCTATCCAGCCTGTCCCGATCACACTGAAAAGGGAATTCTCTGGCAACTGCTCGATGTTGAAGCGAGAACCGGGATCACTCTCACCGAGTCCTACGCCATGTGGCCGGGATCGAGCGTAAGCGGTCTCTACTTCGCTCATCCCGAGTCGCGTTACTTCTCTGTTGGCAAAATCGATCGCGACCAGGTGGCCGACTACGCCGAGCGTAAGCAGATGAGCATTGCTGAAGTTGAGCGATGGCTGGGTCCGAACCTGAATTACGAGCCTGCTGTTTCATAAAGCCGCGAATCCAGAGGCTCAGTCCTTGGGGCGTCACAGATTGCGAAAAAACTCGACTTCTGACCGTTTGTAACGAGGGCACGACTTTAGTGGTGCCGATAAAACACCCAAAGTGGGTGCGGGCTTTAGCCCCTGCTGAAGTTTACAGATTGCTCAAGTTGGCGAAAACCCTATTATCGCAACCCTTCCCGACCATCAGGGCCTGCCCCCCAATCCAAGAACCCATTATCCCATTTCAGAAATGGGACAACCCTAAAAAATTCTCTTTCACATTTGCGAGTAATTATTCCCATCTGTGTCAGAGTGTTCTTAAGGCAAAAAACAGAAAGCATGGTGGGCCTCCTCGAACGGCCGGGGCGCGAGTGAATGCGATAGCGCTGCGCTCCCGGCCGTTCGTTTTTTGCGTTTGTGCGCTGCGTCACTTTTCCTCAAGCTTTTAACATCCCACGCTCCAACTGTGATTGCCCTTTTAGATTCCTCCCGAAAATTTGCGCCGTATTCGCGTCAGTTTGACCGCCCATTCATCGCTGGTCCCCAATACTGCTGGCATGATCTCCGGCCCTCATTTTAAAAGCATGTTGCAATTCGACTTGCGCACTACTGCGCTCACTCAAATTGCTCACCCCGCAACTTCTTCATCTCTATTTCACATACCTGTCGAACCGGATATTCACGCTGAGGTGGGCGCATATTGCCTGCGCGCGGCCCGTACCCGCGATGACCGCGAAGCCGCCTGCCGTCTGCGCTTTCGCGTTTTCAATGTCGAACTCGGCGAGGGACTCGAAAGCTCATATCAGACCGGCCTCGACACCGATCGCTTCGATGCGGTTTGCGAACACCTGGTGGTCGAAGAGAAGCAGACTGGCCGCATTGTTGGCACATACCGCATGCAATCGGGCGCGACGGCTGCCGCCAATCTCGGCTACTACTCCGCGCAGGAATTTGAGCTATGGCCCTACGAACCGTTGCGTGCCGGCATTCTCGAGCTGGGACGCGCCGCCATCGATCGCGCTCATCGCACTTCTGAGGTGCTTACGTTGTTATGGCGCGGCATAGCGCAGTATGCTCACGGCATGGGGCTTCGTTATCTGCTCGGTTGCTCTTCGCTCAACTCCGTCGATCCCGCTGAAGGCTGGCAGATGTACAGCCTGCTCGAGAATTTCAAGGTCAGCCCGGAGTTTGAGACCATACCGACCGCTGCCTATGCCTGCCCCGACGAGCCGCAGGCTGCAAGCGCACAGACCTTCGCCTGCAATGGAAATCCAGAATCGCCGGAGCAATCGCATGCATCACCAGTTGGCCCGCAGGTAAAGGTGCCGAAGCTGTTGCGGACCTACCTGGCTATCGGCGCGCGCATTGCCGCTCCACCAGCCTTCGATCGCGAGTTCCGCACTATCGATTTTCTTACCTTGCTCGATCTTGAAATGCTTTCGCCGGCTGCGCGCAATCGCTTTCTGGCGCCGCTCGCTTCGTGATATTGCGCCGCTGCCGGCGCGCTGTGGCGCTGGCATTTGCGCTCCTGGGCTGCATAATTCGCTACTGGCTTGTGCGCCTGCACGGTCCGCTCACGGTTGAACGCCGCGCCCTCTGGCTGCAATCAGCATGTCGTGGCGTATTGGCGAGCGTGGGGGTGCAGGTCAACTTCGAGGGCCATCCGCCTGCGCGTGGTCTCGTGGTTTCAAATCACCTAAGCTATCTCGATATCGCCATCCTCGCTGCGATTATGCCCTGCTGTTTCGTGTCGAAGAAGGAAGTGGTTCGCTGGCCTTTCTTCGGCAAAGCCGCGCGCGTGGGCGGCACTATTTTTCTCGATCGCTCAAGCCTGGCCAGCGCCAACGCCGCCGTCGCTGTCCTGGCCGAGCGCCTCGCGCATTCCATCCCGGTGCTTCTGTTTCCTGAGGGGACCAGCACCGATGGCAGCCAGGTTCTGCGTTTCCACGGACGGCTCATTCATCCGGCCATCGAAGCAGGCGTGCCAATCACCGCCGCGGCCATCCGTTATATTCCCGGCGGCAATACGCAGGAACGCGAACTTTGCTGGTTCGGCGACGCAGGCTTTTTGCCTCATCTATGGAATGTGCTGGGAGTGAGCGGATTCTCCGCGTATGTTCGCTTCGGGCAACCGGAGATTTACAAAGATCGCCGCGTGGCTTCGGAGCAAACCCGAGCTGAAGTCATCGCTATGCGCAATGATGGCGCTCCACATTAGATTTCGGCGCGGCCTTCACGAACGCTTTCTTCTCGCCACGCAAAGTCTCGCCGGTACGTAATGCAAGATCGCGAAATCATTACTTGCAAGCCCCGCGGCCGCACACAGGCGCAGCCAGTCTTCGGCCCTTAATGCCCGCGCTACCGATACCGGTCCATCGTGCTGCACAAGCCTGTGCAGTCGCGTCGCCTTCGCCAGCAGCTTGAAAAGAAGGTACGGCGTGACGGCGCGCGACAGGTCGTTCACAAACCAACCCAGCCGCGCATGCGCCTCCATCCAGCCGATGAACCGCACAATCTCTTCGTCGGGCAGATGATGTGTGAACAGCGAGCTGACAATCAGATCGACCGGCTGTTCCGGCTCATAATCAAAAACATTTGCGGCAACAAACTCGATTCCGTAATTAGGTGGCGTGGATTCTTTTGCAATGCCGATGGTATCGGCGTTCAGGTCCAGCCCGGTCAGCCGCACATCGATCCGCTTCTTTCTTGCCCACCGCGCAATTCTTCGCGGCCCGTCTCCATCGCCGCAGCCCACGTCGAGAATCCGCAGCGGGCGGCGCAGAGCTGCAAAAGTGTCGATATACGAATTGAGCCAGTTGAATGTAGGGCGGTAGCCGCGCAACCAGGTATTCACGCGCGTAAGGTCGCGCATGCACGCGCGCATTTCCTCGCGGCTGCAAGGGCCGTCCATCAATTCAAGTAGATCGGCTGGCTGCGCGCGCCGGCTCATTTCGGGAACGTTAAGCAGCATGAAAGAGCATTGTCTCCGCCGTCACTCCCGGGCCAAAGCTCATGGCGCAACCCTGCTGACCCGGTTTTGCTCGCTCCATCAGTTCGCGCAACACAAACATCACAGACGCCGATGACATATTGCCGTAATTCAAAAGGACACGCCGCGACTCAGCCAACGCATCTGGCGATAGCGACAGCCCCTTTTCAACCGCATCAAGTATCGTTCGTCCGCCGGGATGCACGGCCCACAACTCAATCGCATTTACATCGCGCCCCTGAATGATTTCGCCGCCCAGTTCACCGAGCGTGCGGCGAATTTCACCCGGAACCTGCCCCGAGAGCTGCATATCGAAGCCCATCTCGCGAATCTTCCAAGTAATCAGGTGCGCGGTCTCAGGCATGCGCAACGCGAGAAAGCTATCCATCGCCAGGCCCGTTGCGCGTCCGCTCACCAGGCACGCGGCGCATCCATCGGCGAACAGCAAAAACGAGAGCACTTGCTCGAGTTCTGGCGTCTCATGCATGTGCAGCGAGCACAACTCAAGATTCATAATCAGCACGCACGCATCCGGCTCGCTGCGCACAATGTGTCGCGCTTGTTTTAGCGCATTGATAGCCGCGTAACAGCCCATGAACCCGATCATGGTACGCTCTACCGGCTGCTTCAATTCGAGAGCGTCGACGATGTCGAAATCCAGCCCCGGAGCGTACAAGCCAGTGCAACTGGTCACAATCACGTGCGTAATGCTGCGCCGTTCTTCCTCGGTGATCGCGAGCTTTTTCAGCGCGCATTGCGCCAGTTGCGGCGCAAACCGCTCAAATGCCTCCATGCGACGCGCGGTTCCAGGAAAACTTCCGGGCACATAGATTCCTTCGGCATCGTGCCACTTTCCATCGTCCGATGCTACCGGTTCGATAAACGAATAGCGATGCTCGATTTGCGACATGCGTACCATGCGCTTGAACAGGCTGCGCCCGGTACCTTCGGGCACCAGCGTTTCAGCAAACGAAATAAAGGCCTGGTGCACGTCGTGCGGAGGCGTGGCCGTTGCAATGCGATTAATGTATGCGGTAGTCATGTCTTTCCTTTGGGATTTTGGGAGGCCGGTAGGAGTCTTTTATTAAGCTACGTCGCCTGGGGAAAAGTCAAATGCAGGCTTCCAGTGAGAATAGACGCTGCGGGTGCCAACATGTCATGAAAGTGTCATTTCATGTCTCTGAATCGAAACATTTGGCACACATCTCTTGTGTAGATTAATTGAGCCGCTTACCCCAGCAGCGCCATGGTCACGTGATTCACTAGAAATGCCGCGCCGTAGGCCAGCACCAGCATGTAGATGAATTGTACGATCGGCCACTTCCAGCTATTGGTTTCGCGTTTGACCACTGCCATGGTTGACGTGCACTGCATGGCGAAAGCGAAGAAGATCATAAGCGCCAGCGCGCCGCCCAGAGTCATGTCGTGGTGCAGCGCGGTCTGCAGGCTCAGCGCCTGGGTGCTTGGGTCGGCGCCGTAGAGCGTGCCCATGGTGCTGACCATTACCTCGCGCGCCAGCACACTCGATAGCAGCCCGATGCCAATCTTCCAGTTGAAGCCGAGCGGAGCAATCACGGGCTCGATAAAGTGGCCCAGGCGTCCGATGACGCTCGAAGCAAGTTCAGGAGCGGCAAGCGTGCCGGTAGCCGTGTGGATGACCGGCAAATGCGCAAGCACCCACAGCGCCATGGTGACGCCCACAATCACAGTGCCGGCGTTCTTCATAAATATGCGTCCACGATCGATCACGCGCAACGCAAGCGATTGCACCGTGGGCATGCGGTACTGCGGCAGCTCAAGGATGAACGGAGTCTCGCTTGATTTCAGAATGGAACTTTTCAAGATGCGCGCCGTCGTAAATGCGGCCACAAATCCAGCCACGTACAGGCCGAGCATCACAATGGTGCGCAGGCCCAGGAACCCGTGAAGATAAACGGTGTTCGGAATAAACGCGGCAATCAGCAGCAGGTACACCGGCAGCCGGGCCGAGCAGGTCATGAACGGCGTTACTAATATGGTGGCCAGCCGGTCGCGTTTGTTCTCGATGGTACGCGTGGCCATAATGGCGGGCACCGCGCAGGCGTAGGCCGAAAGCAACGGGATGAATGCCTTGCCGTTGAGCCCGATGGTGCGCATTACGCGGTCGGCAATGAGCGCGGCGCGGGCCAGGTAGCCTGTGTCCTCAAGAATTCCAATGAACAGGAATAGCAGCAGAATCTGCGGAAGAAATACGAGCACCGAAGAGATGCCCTTCCAAACGCCGTCGAGCACCAGTGATTGCATCCATCCCGTTGGCAGAAGTGGGCGCACAATATCGCCCATCCGCGCCAGAATGTCGCCAAACCCGTCAGACAGCGGCTGGCCGATGGAGAAAACTACTTCAAATACGCCGATGACCACTGCCAGAAACAACAGCGGTCCCCAGATTCGGTGCAGCAGAACGCTGTCGATCTTTTGCGTTCCCTCAACCGAAAGCGGCGCGCGATATCCCGTTCGCCGGCTCACCTGCGCAGCCCAGGTATGCGCGCTGGCCGCGTTGCCAATCACAGGGAGTGTTAGCGGAGGATGCGAGCCGGTGCCGTTGCCGGGCTGATTCAGAAACAGATTGATCGCATTCAAGCCGGTGCCGTGCACTGCGCTGATCTGCGCCACAGGGGCGCTCAGTTCCCGCGCCAGTTGCAGCGAATCAACCTTGCCGCCGCGCTGCTCCATCAGGTCGGTCATGTTGAGGAGCACCAGCGTGGGCAAGCCCGTGGCCAGCACCGGCGCAGCCAGCATCAACTGCCGGGTGAGGTGTTGCGAATCAAGCACCAGCAAGACAGCGTCGGGCTTGGGCGTGCCGTGCATGGTGCCGGCCAGCACCTCAACGGCAACGCGCGCGTCTTCACTGTAGGGGGTGAGGGAATAGATTCCGGGCAGGTCAATCAGAGTGAGGTCGCTGCGGCCCACGCCTGCCATCACGCCCATGCGCTGTTCCACGGTCACGCCGGGATAATTGGCCACTTTCTGGCGCAATCCCGTGAGCCGGTTGAAAAGTGTGGACTTGCCGGAGTTAGGCGGACCAATGAGGGCAACCGTGCGAAATTTGCCAGGCGCTTGAGGTCCTGCGGGCGGCTCAAAGGCCGGGGGCGCACAGCAACTGCTCATCTCGCGACCTCAGCGAGCTCCATATTCTGTGTGGTTTCGGGGAGGGTTGAAGTGCTGGAAACGGGGCGAATCCTGATTGCTTCCGCTGTCTCGTGGCGCAGAGCAATCTCAAGGCCGTCAATGGAATAAACCGTCGGGTCTCCGGCCGGGGCGCGGCGTACCGCCGTTACTTCGGCATCGGGGACAAACCCCATATGCATCAGGTGGTTCTGGACGGTTTCAGGCAGATCGAGAGCAACCAGGACAGCGCTTTGACCGACGCTCAGTTCGCTTAGCACGTTCACCTTCCTGGCTCCCATGTGGCGCCTGGTGGGCGCATGTCCGAAAACCCGACCTGTTTGGTCGTAATTAAGTATACGACCAAATCCGTCCGGGTTGCAAATATTGGATTGATACAAGATCGCTCGCCAGAAACCCATTAGCCTAACCTCCGGGAGTCTTCGCTTTTCCGACCCTCAGACACTCCCAAGCAACCTGTGGGGTCGTTACTTGTTCATCGGCGCGATGGTCTATATTTATCAGTCAAAAAGGGGGCTTGAATGTGACCTGAATCACCCGCGTGACGGGCTTGAACCGCATTCGGGAATTGGATTGCGATGGCTGGCAATCTGCGATCCGCGCACCGGCTGCGTTTTCCGCCCGCGACACGTTGCACCGTCAAGTGCTTAACTTTCCATGGAGGAATTTGATGAGCGCTCTCCCATCCAACTACGACCGACGCTGGTTTCTGGTCAGCGCCACGGCTGCTGCAGGGCTTTCAATCGCAAACGAGGCCTTCAGCCCATCCGTCGCGGCGCCACAAACCGCCCCGCCTCCACCGTCCGGCGGAGTCCAGACCTTTACCGCAGCCGGCCTGCACAACGTGATCCAGAATCTTGAGGCCAACCCCGGCAACAAAACCATCGTCGACGACAAGACCTTTATCGTTATGCTCACCGTTGAGAAAAACAAGGCTCAACAGGAATTCGAATGGCACGAGGGACGCGATCACGTCTTTCAGATCATCGAAGGTTCGTCGGTGATTGAGGTGGGAGGAACGCCAAAGGGCGCGCACAGTTCCAAGCCCGGTGAGTGGAATGCGCCCGAATCGGAGAATGCCGTCAGGCTCACACTGAACAAGGGCGACATGCTCATCATCCCGCGCGGCGTGCCGCATCGCCGCACCACCACCGGCGCGGTGACGTTAATGCTCATTTCGCCGCAGGGAACGGTGTAACAGCAAGTCAGCTTACGAGGAACGCCGGGCTCCAGCCCGGTTGTAGAGTTGGTCTCCCGACCCGCGTCTCCGATTTTTCGCTGCCCTTGCCCATCTATAGTCTTTGAAGGCACGTGATTCTTTCCCTATGGCTTTAGCCGGTTCTCCAAACGCATTAGCGGATCCAGGCACTCCCTCCGCCGCCAGCAGACGGCTGCTGCCGTGGCTTGTTGCGGTTGCGTTCTTCATGGAGTCGCTCGACACTACCATCCTGAATACGGCGGTGCCTGCGATTTCTGAAGCTCTGCACGTTGTCCCTCTCAGCATGAAGGCCGTGCTGGCCAGCTATACCTTGAGCCTCGCTGTATTCATCCCCATCAGCGGTTGGATGGCTGACAGATTCGGAACCCGGCGCGTGTTTGCC
>Ga0265338_10003607_pt1 | contig 21608 bp, 13 predicted proteins | sample 42126metaG_FD_193579 | JGI IMG/M metagenome (GOLD analysis project Ga0265338, IMG submission 193579) | Rhizosphere microbial communities from Carex aquatilis grown in University of Washington, Seatle, WA, United States - 4-21-26 metaG | ecosystem: Host-associated > Plants > Roots > Rhizosphere... | reverse complement strand
CACCGCGCGCTGGGGTAATGTGAGAGAGGCACTCATGACGACGTTGACAGAAGAGCAGCAGGGAGACGCCGACCTCGAGGCCGGCTTCAACAAAGAACCGCCGCCGGTAACGGTGACGGAGACGCCTGCTGAAGTGAAGGTCGATGCACCCGCTCCTGCACCCGAGGCACCAGCCCCGGAGAAGCCGCCGGAGTATGTGCAACTGACCAAGGAAGAGCACGCCAGACTGCTCGCGCTCGTCGACAAGACGGCCGAGTGGAGCGGCAAGCTCGACCGCGCCCTGGGCACTTTCGGAAGCGTCCAGGACGTCGTGAAGAAGCTACAGTCCCAGACGCCGCAGGGCGTTGCCGTGGAGTATCCCGACGAGCTCTTCGCCGAGATGGAAACGGACTATCCGGGCCTCGCCGGACAGATCAAGGCTGTGCTTCAAAAGGGCAGCGTGAAGGGCACGGCTCCAGCAGCCGACGACAAGAAGGCCGACGATCCGCCGGCCAAGTCCGTCGCCGAGCAACTGAAGGAGCAGCGCATCGCCGACAATGTCGCGATGCTCGACGAAGCCTTTCCCGATTGGAGGACGTTGGTCGGCAACTTCGGCGACACCAACAACGACTTCCGCAAGTGGCTCGCCACCCAGCCCGACGAAGACCAGAAGCGGCTCAACAACTCGACGTCGGCCTTCACGATCGGCCGCTACATCGACAACTACCGCCGCGATCGCCGACGGGAAAAGCTCGCGCAGAAGAAGCCCGCGCCGGCCCCGAACAAGAGACCAGATCCCGCCGTCGTGGCCCGCAGGGACCGCATCGAGGGATCAGTGCAGCCGAGGGGTGACGCAGGACCGCCGCCCCGCCGCGACACGGCCAACGATGAACTCAATGAGGGATTCTACGGCAGAAAGACCGCTTAGACTTCAACCCGCAGCGTCGTGAGACGCCGCAGCCCATAGAAGGAACTTTTCGATGGCAATGCAGAATTTCGGCTTGGCGCCTGGCCGAATCAACAAGTTCAAGGGCGAGATCCTGAAGCACGCCGTGCCGCTCGAGGTGCTTGGCAAGACGGGGCGCCAGATCCCCTTCCCCAAGAACAACAGCGACACATACGTTGCTCGCCGCTGGCTGCCCTACGGAGCCACCGCGACGAGCGCGAGCTCGCAGAACACCTTCTTCCAGAACGGCACCGGCGATCGCGGCAACGTCATCGTCCAGGCCCACCAGGTGCAGGAAGGTATCACCCCGCAGCCCGACAGCATGATCCCGTTGGACATCACCGTGGTGATGCAACAGTACTCGTGCCTCTACGGCTTCACCGACAAGACCGCCGATCTGTACGAGGATGACATCCCCGAGCAGATGCAGGTCCAGGTCGGCGAGCGCGTCACCTTCGTGAATGAGATGATCATTTACGGAGCGCTGCGCGCCTGCACCAACCAGTTCTTCGGCGGCGGTGGCACGACCATCGCGACGACGGCTGGCCCGGTGACGCTGCCGCTGCTGCGCAAGATCGCCAAGAACCTTCAGGCCAACCACGGCCGGCCGATGAACAAGGTTCTGAAGGCATCGCCCAACTTCGGCACCGACGCGGTCGCCGAGGGCTTCACGGTCTACTGTCACACCGACATGGAACCGGACGTGCGAGATCTGCCGAACTTCACGCCGGCAGAGAAGTACGCGAGCGGCACGCCGCTCCCGAACGAGATCGGCAAGTGCGAGCGCTTCCGCTTCCTCACCACCCCGGATCTTCCGTCGATCCAGGACGGCGGTGCGGCGATCGGCGCGACCGGCTGCTCGTCGACCTCGGGCACCAGCATCGACGTCTATCCGCTGATCGTTGCGGCGCAGGACGCCTGGGGCCAGGTCGCCGTGCGTGGCAAGGAAGCGCTCGACCCGACCTACCTCGCGCCGAGCGAGAAGTCGAAGTCCGATCCGCACGGCCAAAGGGGGTACTGTGGGACCATCTGGTGGAAAGCCGTGATGATCGAGAACCAGGGCTGGATGGCCGTGGCTTTCGTCGGCACGCGCACGCTCAACACCTAGTCGGTGCAACCCCTAGGTTAGAGGAACATCAGCATGAACGGTACACTCACTCAGTGGCTCAACGGGGCCTTCGGCGACATCAGGGAGCGCAACGGCATTCGTACCTGGGCTCTTCCGATGGTCGACCGGACCTCGACGCAGCCGATGAACAGCGCCGGCCTCGTCATCTCGGCGGGCGGCGCAACCACGGCGAAGATCGGCTCGTCCGACTTCTACGCCATGGTTCAGGGAACCTTGGTGAAGGTGGCCGCGAGCACGGTGCTTCCCGCGCTCACCGGCATCACCGCCGCACAGAACAGCTTCGTGCTCGCCTGCTTCTTCGTCGATGCAGCGGGCGTCGTGACTGTGCTGGGCGGAACCCCCGGAACGACGCTTGCGAAGGCGTCGGCCCCGGTCAATGGCTGGCCTGCTTTCCCGCAGGGCAAGGCAATGATCGGTTTCCTGATCATCACCAACACAGGTGGCGCGTTCACCGGCGGTACGACGCCGCTCGACACCGCCACCACGGTCTACATCAACGCCACCGGGGATTTCGACCCGACGGTGCTGGTGCAGTAGCCGCCAAGCCACTTCTCATCAAAGGACAAGTCTCATGGATCTTCAGCAGCAAGTCCCCGCCACGCAGAACTTCACGAAGGGGTCTCTCGCGGCAGGCACCACGACCACGATCTCGACGACGGGAACGATTACCTACGCCATCAAGGGTAAGCTCTACACCAAGACGGCGATCACCAACGGCGCCACGCCGACGACCGACTATTCGACCGGCGCAGCGTTCAAGCCCATCCCGATTCCGAACACCGCGCCGAACCTCGCTCTGGGGTACGGCTCGGTCTACACGGTGGGCTTCGACCACTCGGGCAACGTCAAGGTCATCCAGGGCGGCATCGAAGCCCTCGATGTCTCGGGCAACTTCATCAACGCGCCGCAGTTCGGCGGGTTGGGTCCGCAGGGCTCCGGCACGACGGACAATGACTTCTGCCCCATCGGCTACATCCTGGTGCAACTCGGCTCGACCGCGGTTGCCACCTGGACCTTCGGCACCAACAACCTCTCGAGCGTCACCGGCGTCACGTACACCTTCGTGGACGTGAGCACGCTGCCGGATCGCCCGCAGGTCAGCTAACCGCCAAAGGGGGAAAGTACTTCAAAGTACTTTCCCTCTCTCTGCCCCCCGCAGCGTCGTGAGGCGCCGCCACGCCCATTGAAGGAGGCAACGATGCCGCGTCAGGAAATCCACACCGAAAACACCAAGGTCGAGCAGCGCCCGATCAACGTCGACAAGGCCCTCGAGCAGGGCCGCGACCCCGAGATCATCCAGGCCGGCGAGCGCGTGCTCGAGGATCAGGATTGGCTCGACGAGCTCAAGTTCAACGAAGAGCCGGTCACCATCCGCCTCGAGCCCTCGGCCGACAAGAACGCAGCCTCGCATCACTACGTCGCCGTGAACGGCAAGGGCTGCGAAGTCTGGTACGAGAACATGAAGCAATGGATCGAGACGCCGTACATCCCGGTCGGCCAGATGCTGATCGTGAAGCGCAAGTACGTCGCGGTCCTGGTCAACGCCAAGATCGACACGATCACCACCGACGTCGACACGCCCAGCATGGTCGAGCACGTCGGCAACCGCGAGCGGCGCTTCACCTCTCCGGTCCACTCCTTCAGCGTCATCGAGGACCGCAACCCTGCCGGCGCCGCGTGGCTGTCGGCGCTTCGTCGCCGGAATATGTAAGTGAACTTCCTCGCCATCGTGCAAAGGCTGGCGCTCGAGGCCAGCATTGCGATCCCCGGCTCGACCGTTGCGCAGACCGGCTCCGCGCAGCGCGTCGTGACGTGGGCGAACAGCGCGTGGCAGGACATCCAGACGATGCGCGATGATTGGGACTGGATGCGCTCGAGCGCGATCCTGGGCAAAGGCTGCTCGTTCGCGCCGGTTGCCGGACAGAAGAGCTTCCCGCTCGGCACGACCGCGGGGACCACATGCGGCGTCGACCCGACGCTGTTCGGCAAGTGGGCCGAGTGGACCTTTCGCATCTACACGACCTCCGTCGGCATCACGAGCGAGACCAGGCTCGACCGCGTCGACTTCGACGTGTGGCGCGAAAGCTATATGTACGGCGCCAACCAGCTTGTGCAGACGCGGCCTGTGGCGATCGCCTTCGGCCCCGACAAGTCGCTCTGCCTGGGGCCGACCAGCAACGGCACCTTCACCGCCTACGGCGACTACTTCGTGGCCCCGACCTCGATGGCGGCCGACGCCGACATCCCGTTCGGCATCCCGCCGCAGTACCACATGGGCATCGTGTGGAAGGCGCTGATCGACTACGGCGGCTACGAGTCGGCGCCCGAGGCGCTGGCGCGCGCCGATCTCCACTGGACCAAGATGCGGGCCGAGCTCATGCGCAACAACGCCCCGCGTATCACCACCGGCCGAGCGCTCGCATGAGCAGCCGCAATTCAAAGATGGCAGCGCTGCTCCAGTCGACGAGCCGCGCCCGGATCGAATACGAGCTCACGCGCCTGGGCGGCGGCCAGACGTCGAACGGCGTCAACTTTCCGGGCGGCCTCGACCAGACGACGCCATCGCTGGCGCTGCAACCTGGCGCTTTCGTCGACGGGGTGAATTTCGAGTGCAGCCAGTCAGGCGGCTATGGCCGCATCGCGGGCTACGAGCGCTACAACGGCACCGCGCTCCCGAGCAGCGCCGGCTACGAGATCGTCCAGGTCGCGTCCTTCACCACCGCGCCGACCGTGGGCCAGATCGTCAATCAGTCGAGCTCGGGCGCGTCCGGCACCGTGGCCTTCGTGGCAAACCCGGCCGCCGATGGCACCCGCTACCTGGTGCTGACGAACACAGTCGGTGCTTTCGACACCAGCGGCAGCGTCACGGTGCAGACCTCGAGCTATACGGTTACGGCGGCCAACCCGCTCACCGTCACCGCGGCCAGCAATCCCTATCCCTTCGTCGTGCCCTTCAGCACGACCGTCGTCGGCACCGCGATCGCCACGACCGCCTCGATCAGCGCGCAACTCAATGCGCAGTACCTCGCGGCTGCCTACGACATCCTGCGCGCTGCCATCACGCCGCCGCCTGGCTCGGGCAACACGCTGGGCGTCGTCGGCATGGAGATCAACGGCGTCGACCAGCTATTTGCCTTCCGCGCCAACCTCGCAGGCACCGCGGTCAATATCTGGAAGGCGAGCGGGAGCGGCTGGCAGCAGGTGCCGTTCTTCAACATCCTGACCTTCACCAATGGCTCGATGCCAGGCTCGACCGTCGGGCCGGCCGACAACGGCACGCTGACGCAAATCGACGGCGGCAATACCTCGACCGCGACCATGCTGCGGGTGATGTGGCAGTCGGGCAGCTTCTCGGGTGGCACCGCTGTCGGCGCGATCGTCGTCACCAATCCGACCGGCGAAAACTTCCAGCCCGGTCTCACCGTCACGACCTCGGACGGTGCCACGCTGGTGATCGCCACGACGCAAGTGCCGATCACCATGATCCCCGGTCGCAAGTTCGAATTTGTGAAGGGCAACTTCTTCGGCCAACTGATCAGCCGGCGCATCTTCGGATGCGACAACACCAACAAGTGTTTCGAGTTCGACGGCACGGTCCTGGCGCCGATCACGACCGGCCTGGTGCCCGACGCGCCCGCGCACATCGCGTGGCACAAAGAGTTCCTGATGGTGTCGGAGGCCGCATCGGTTTCCTACTGCGGCTCGGGCACGCCGTACAAATGGAGCGCCATCGACGGCGGCGGCGAAATCGCGACGGGCGATACCGTCACCGGCATGATCACCCTGCCGGGAAGCCAGACGACGGCGACGCTCGGTATCTGGCTCGAGGCCAACACGTCCTTCCTCTACGGCGTCGATCCGACCACCTTCAACTACGTCACCTTCAACACCGGCCAGGGCGCGCGCTCCTTCAGCGTGCAGAACCTCTCCGATACCTTCGTGTTCGATGACCTGGGCGTCGTCCAGCTAAAGACCACGCTCAACTACGGCAACTTCCTGCCGGCCACGCTCACCAAGACGATCCTGCCGTTCATCCTGGCCGAGCGCACCAAGGTGATCGCCTCGACGCTCGAGCGGGCGAAGAGCCAGTATCGCGTCTTCTTCAGCGACGGCTTCGGCCTCTGGCTCACGGTGGTCAATCAGCAATTCCTCGGCGCCGCGGTCGTGAGTTTCCCCAACCCGGTCTACTGCTGCGACGAGGTCCAACTCGCCAACGGCGGCATGGTCAACTACTTCTGCTCCAACGACGGCGGCGGCCATGTCTACCTGATGGACAGCGGTCCCTCGTTCGATGGCGCCGAGCTCGACGCGCACATCAAGCTCGCCTGGAACGCGATCAAGACCCCGCGCATCGAGAAGACCTTCCACGCTGCATCGCTCGAGATCGCCTCGACCTCGTATTGCGCGCTGAGTTTCGGCTACCTGCTGGGCTACGGTTCGCCACTGATCGGCCAGACCACGCCGGTCCCCCTGACGTCGAACTTCTCATCGACGCCAATGTGGGACTCGTTTGTGTGGGACAACTTCACCTGGGACGGCAACACCGTGCTGCCCTCTGATCTCGACATGACCGGCACCGGCGAGAACGTCCAGGTCGTCCTCACCTCGGGGACCAACTACATCGAGGCGTTCAACCTCAACTCGATCATCTATCACTACACCAAGCGGCGGGGGATCAGGGTATGACGAATCCGTACTACACCCCCTCCGCAAATCCGACGACGGGCGCCCTCGGTTCATCGGCCGTCATCCGCGCCGAGTTTGCCGCGATCTCAGCGGGCTTCGACAAGCTGCCAGGCTTCCCGCTCACCGCGGGCGCGGCCATCGTTGTCGGCGCCAACGGCACGAGCCTCACGACGACCGGCGGCCTCTCGCTGGCGGGCACCCTCACGACGACGGGCGCCTTCAATACGACGCTGGCGCAGGGTGCCACCGTCACCCTGACATTGCCCCTTGTGAGCGGCACGCTGGCGACGCTCGCCGGCACCGAGACCTTGAGCAACAAGACCTTCGGTTCGAACGTGGCGCTGGGCACGCCTGTGAGCGGCGTCGCGACCAACCTCACCGGCACCGCCGCCGGCCTGACGGCGGGCACCGTCACCACCAACGCCAACCTGTCAGGCCCGATCACCTCGGTCGGCAACGTCACCTCGGTGGCCGCGCAGTCCGGCACGGGCTCGACCTTCGTCATGCAGGCGTCGCCCACGATCAACAGCCCGACGCTGTCGTCGCCCGTGCTTGGCACTCCGGCTTCCGGCACGCTCACGAATTGCACGATCCCGGCTGCGCAGGTCACAGCCGGAACGATGCAGAGCGGCATGACCCTCGTGGCACCGGCGCTCGGCACCCCTGCGTCGGGCGTCCTCACCAATTGCACCGTCGCGACGGCTTCTTTTGAAAGCAACGGCACCGGCGTCGCCTCGACCGGCTACGTCGACGCGGCCATCCCGTGCGGCTCGGTGCTGCCATATGCGGGCTCGAGCGCGCCGACCGGCTACCTGCTGTGCGACGGATCGGCCGTCAGCCGCACCGGCGCGAACGCTGCCCTCTTCGCCCTGCTTGGCACGACGTTCGGCGCCGGCAACGGCTCGACGACCTTCAACCTGCCCGACCTCCGCGGCCGCGTGCCGGCCGGTCCCGACGGCGGCGCCGGTCGCCTGACGGCCACCACGATGAGCGGCACCTCGGTCGGCTCGACCGGCGGCCAGCAGACCAACACGGCCTCGACTACTTCGTCGGGCTCCATGAGCGGATCAAATGCCATCAACTACGGGAACATCGGCGGTCAAACGAGCGGCGGCTGGTCGGGCGGCGCGCCGGCTGCGGCGGGCGCCGATTTCAACGCGCTCACGACGTCATCGCTTTCCAGCATCACCACGAACCCGGTTAACGGCAACTTCAACATCGGCGTGAGCGGCAGCGTGAGCGGCACCTCGAGCGCCTTCTCCGACGTGCAGCCTACGATCGTCCTCTCCTACATCATCAAAACATAGGGAACGCGATGGCCGACCCCACAGCCAACCCTCCCGACCCGACCAACCCGCCGCCCGATCCGACGGCGGTGCCCGTCGGCCTGATCAACACGACACCGGGCCAGCAGACGACCACGCCAGGCACGTCGCCGGCTGGAGCGCCGAGCTCGGGCGCGCCGGTCACGTCGTACAATCCGACGGCGGCAACGGCTGCGCCCTCGGCCGGTGCGACCAGCTACACGCCCAACTCCTACACGGTGACGCCGGACCAGACGGTCGCCGGCCAGATCCAGAACATCATCGCGGCCGACTCGCCCTTGATGCAGGCGGCGACGGCGCGCGCCAAAGACCAGATGAACGCGCGCGGCCTGATCAATTCGACGCAGGCCATCACCGCAGGCGAGACCGTCCTCATCAACACCGCGACGCCGATCGCGTCCCAGGACGCCACGACCTACGCCACGGCCGCGACCAACACGACCAAAGACGCAAACACCGCGCTCCAGCAAACCGCGGCGGGCGAGACGCTGTCGGGCCAGCAGGCGGCGCAGGGCTTCACCGCGACCAACCAGTTCAACGCGGGGCAGTTCAATGCAGCGCTGTCGAGCGCGGCCACGGCATCGAACGCGGTCGCCACGCTTGCCCAGCAGATCCAGGGCACCGAGGACGTCACCCACATCCAGACGGCCTCGAGCCAGGCGATCGCGCTCATCCAGCAAAGCACGACGCTGTCGGCCCAGGACAAGCAGGACGCGACGAACCAGATCATCGCCGGCATCCAGTCTAACACCCAACTCACGATCGCCCAGCAGCAGGCGGCGACCGCGCAGGTCGTGGCGCAGATCCAGTCGAGCACCTCGATCCAGGTCCAGCAGCTTCAGAACCAGGGCAACCTCGCCAACATCCAGGCCAACGGCGAGATCAACAAGCAGATCGCCATCTTGCAGGCGAACAATCAGGACGTCTTGCAGACCTCGCAGGCGGCCGCCTCGATCTACAATCAGGGCCTCGCCAACCTGGCCGCGATCACGACCAACCCGAACCTCGACGCCGGCCAGAAATCGACCGCGCTCAACAATGGCGTGCAGCAGCTTAACGACGCGCTGGCCGCCATCACCTCGATCGCGGGCGTGCCGAACGTCGCCTCGACGCTCGACTTCGGTGCCGCGACAGGCTCGCCGAGCGCGGTGGCGCCGGTGCAGACACAGTCGGTCAGCGGCGGCCTCTTCGGATGATCCTCGAGGTCTCCGTCCACGAGATCCTGGACGCGCCGCAATTCCCCGCCCTCGTCGAGGAATATGCGGCCGAAGCGGCGATCGTTGGCATGCCGCATCCCAAAGCCAAGATCGAAAGCTATCGCGCCTACGACGCGAGCGGGATGCTGCACAGCTTCGCCTCGGTCGACGGCGACGCCCTGGTGGGCTTCATCACGGTGCTGGCGCCGATCCTGCCGCACTACAGTTGCCCGGTCGCTGTGGCCGAGTCGTTCTTCGTGGCTGCGGCGCACCGCGCGGGGGGCGATGGCCTTCGATTGCTAACTGCGGCAGAAAAGCGGGCACAGGAGGTCGGCTCGCCGGGGCTGCTGGTGAGCGCGCCGATGGACGGCCGGCTCTTCGAAATCCTGCCGCGCTGCGGCTACGTCGAGTGCAGTCGGATATTCTTCAAGCAGGTGCCGCAATGACGTGCGTTCTGCCCTATCAGCGCGACTTCTCGACGATCGAGACGATGTCGCCGATCGAGCTCGCCACCGTCCGCTGGCTCGAGAAGTGCCTGCTGAACCAGCCGCAACTCGACCTCAAGTACGAGCATGCGCTGTGGGCTGGCGTCTATGACCGCACGGTGCTGGTGCCGCGTGGCCACATCATCACCGGCGCGCCCGTGAAGATCGAGACGCTGCTCACGATCGTGGGCGATGTCATCATCGGCCTCGACGGCAACGAGCAGCGGGTGACGGGCTTCGCCAAGATCCGCGCCGCGGCGCACCGCATGGGCGTCTTCACCGCCCTCGAGGACACCTACATCACGATGTCCTTCGCGACCAAGGCCAAGACGATCGCCGAGGCCGAGGCCGAGTTCACCGACGAGGCGCACCGCCTCGCTTCACGGAGGCAGGAATGTCCGGCGTAGTCTCTGTCGGCGTCGCCGTCGGCGCGACGGCCTTCGCTGCGACCGACATCGCCGCAGCCGGCCTCACGATCGGCACGGCCCTCGAGGCGACGGCTGCGGTCGGCGCGGTCGTGGGTGCCGTCGGCAAGATCACGGGCAGTAAGGCGCTCACCATGGCGGGCTTCGGCCTGGGCGCGGTGGGCGGCATCGGCGCACTGGCGGTTGGCGCGGGCCTCTTCGGCGCCGACGTTGCCGGCCAGAGCCTCTTCGGCGGCGTCAGCGCAGGCGCTGCGGCAGGGTCGGGTGCGGGCGGTGCGTTCACGGGCGCCGAGGGCGCTTCCATGGCTGGCGCTGCGGGCCTCGACGTCGGCCCCGTCAGCGCCCTTGCCGGTACCGACACGGCTTCTCCGGGCGGCATCACCGACATCATCGACTCGATCTCGGGCACGCCCACGAGTGTGACGCCTACGGTGACACCCAACGTCACCCCTCCGGCTGCGACGCCTGACGCCGCGATCCCGCAGGGCGACGGGCCGATGAACGCCCCCAGCGACGCCGCGCGGACAGCCGGCAATGCCGCAGGCGGTGGCATCGGAACCGGCACCGACACGGGCGACAATTCCGGCGTGACCGACGCCACGGCCGCGCCAGCCAAGGCGGCCGCGACCGTCACGGGCAACCCAGCCACGACCACGCCTGGCGCTGCGCCTGCGGTACAAGGCGCCCCCGCCGCACCGACTGCGCCCCAAGTGAGCGGCGCTCCTGGGCCGATCTCGCCGCAGACGCCCGCCGGCACCATCAACCAGGCGCCTCCCGCAGGAACGGCAGCGGCCACGCCTGCCGCCGCGCAGCCTGGCGCGCCACCGGCTGCGCCCCAGACGATGTTCGACAAGCTCGGCAAGTTCCTCATGAGCGGCGACGGCCGCATCGGCGCGTCCGTCATCCAGGCGGGCGGCGCGCTGATTGCCGGCGCGACCTCGAGCCTCATCCCGGCCCAGGTCAATGCGCTGAACGCACAGGCCGCAGCCAATCAGGCGGCCGCGAACACGGCATCGCGGCAACTCGCCAACACGAGCGCGCCGATCCCCGTGGCGACGCGCACGCCTGCGCCGCAGGGCATCATCAATAACCCGCGGCTGCCGCCGCCCAACACCATCGGGACGTGAGCATGGCCAAGCCTCCCACCGACGCACCCGCTCCCGACGCAGAACCGGCGCTCGAGGACAGCGTCCTCATGCAGGCCGAGCGGGAGATCGAGGCTCAACTCCTGCCCGACAACCGCGCCGACTATCTCAAGATCGTCGTGGCGGGGATGCGCGCCGGCATGCACGGCGGCGACAAGAGCATTGTCGCGGGCCTGAAGAACAAGAGCAAAGACCCGATCCACGATGCCGCCGTCGGCGCGGTCAACCTGGTGATGCTGCTGAAGCATATGTCGCCGGCGATGCCGCTCAAGGCCGCGGTGCCTGCCGCCTTCACCCTGATGCTGCACGCCCTCGACATCGTCGACAAAGCGGGCATCGCCAAGGTCGGCACCCCCGAGCTCATCCGGGCGACGCATGTTTTCACCAATCAGATCATGGGTGTGCTCCACCTCACGCCGCAACAACTCCAGCACGCCGCGGGCGTGGTGCAGCAGATCGCCGCCGACCCGGTCAAGATGGATGCCATCGGCCGCAAGGCGGGCGTGCTGAAGCATCCGATGGCCAGCGAGATGACGCCGCTGCCGCAAGGTCCCAAGCCTGGCGGCCTGATCAACCAGGAGTGAGGCAATGCCGTTCAACCTTGGAAATGGCTTGTCGGCGATGGGCACGGCCATCGTCGCCAACTCGGTCGAGAACCAGAAAGCCGATCTCGAGATGGAGAAGGTGAAGCTGGCCGACCAGCTTGCCGGCGCGCGCGAGGAAAAGGGCCGTCAGTTCCAGACGAGCGAGCGCATCGCGACGCAGCAGTTCACGGGCGAAGAGAACACGAAGAACCGCGCCAACGCCGTCGACATTGCGAAGATCGGCTTGCAGGGCTCGCTCGCCCAGGCGGGTGCCACGGTGGCCTCCGCGCAGATCCATGCCGCTATCATTGGCAAGCAGATGGAGCAGAACGCGCCGCTGATCAAAGCCCAGATCGAGCAGTCGAAGGCGACGACGGTGCAGGAGCAGACGAAGACCGCCAGCCTCGTGATCGCCAACAGCGCGGCCACAGAAAAGGAAGCGGCGTTGCAGGCGGTGAGGGATGCCGGCGACGACCCAGCGAAGCAGGCTGCTGCGAAGGCGCGGCTGGATATTGCCAACTGGAACCAGAATGAAAACGTGGCTGCGTTCACGGCCGCCTCGACGCTTGCCAAGGTCGAGCAGGACAACCTGCGGCGCCTAACGACCGAGATGGCGGCCGGCATGAACCAGGACCCGGCAAAGCAGAAAATGATCCAGGACGAGATGCGCGCCTCCAAAGAGAGGTACGACGCGCTGATCGCGAACGCCCAGCGGGTCGCCAGGTCGATGCCGCAGATGCCGGGGGGCGGTGCCCCCGCCGGCGCGCCGTCGCTCGACAAGCTGATCCCGCCGCCGGCAACCGGCACGGCCGCGCCTGGCGCTGTCACGCCGCCACCAGGCATCATCAACAACAACACGCCGCCTGGCGCTGCGCCTAACGGGGCCATGTAAATGGCTGACGAAGCCCCGGCACCCGCTCCGGCCGTCCCCTACGCCCAGGTCCAGGCGGCGCGCGAGGCTGGCTACACCGACACCCAGATCGCCAATCACATCGCCTCGATCACCGGCCAGGACCTCACGGCCGCGCGCAAGGCTGGCTACGACGACGAGCAGATACTGAACCACCTCGCGCCGAAGCCGACGCCGAAGCCGGAGCCGCCGCCTGACGACAGCACGACGCTGGGTGCCATGGGCCGCGCCGCGGGCCAGGAGACGGTGGAGGGTGCGGGGAAGACGGTGAGCGGCGTCGGTGCCGTCACCAAGACGATCGGCGGCGCGGAGCGCAAGGCCGAGTCGGCGGCCCTCGACCTCTACCAGAAGTTCGACGCGGGCGAGGATTTCGCCAAGCTGATGAAGTCGGCGCCCAACGGCATGGACCGGCTCGCGCTGGGAGAATACCGGCAGGCGACGCCCGAGCAGCGCCAGGCCATCAAGCAGCGCGCCATCAACACGGCGGCCTCGCCTGAGAACCAGATCGAACTGTCGGGCGAGCATATGCGCAAAGCCGGCGAGGCGATCGCCGAGGGCGGCAAGCAGACCTTCCCGCTCACGCCCGAAGAGGAACAGCGCCCCGAGGTGATCGCGACGAAGATGGTGGCGAGCTTCGGCAAGTACGTCGTCGCGGCGGTGGCGGGCGGCATGCCGACCATGGTCGGCCTCGCCGGCATCGATGCCTACGGCGAGACCATGGACAAGGCGGCCACGGCGGGTGCGACGGAGGAAGAGCGCGAGAAGGCTGCGCTGATGAACGCTGCGACGCAGGGCGCGCTGATGATGCTGCCCATCGGGCAGGCTACGAAACTGTTCGACACGGTTCCCCCTGAACTCAGGGGCAAGTTCCTTCAGGCGCTGACCGAGGCGGCGCCGGTCCTGAAGAGCAAGATCGCGGGCGTCGTCGCCAAGGGAGGCGAGGGCGCGGCCGTGGGGACGGCGTTCACGCAGGTCTCGACGCTGGCTGACAACGTCATCGCCCAGAACACCTATGACCCGAGCCGCAAGACGACGCAGGGCCTGGGCGAGAACATGCTCGAGATCGCCGCTGCGGGCGCGGTGCTGCCGGTCGTGGGCGCGGGTGCCAACCGGTTGCTGCGCGGCAAGGCTCCGCTCCCCAACCCCGATCCGGTGCTCAAGGCTCCCGACGTCGATACCGCCATCAAGCAGGCCGGTGCGGTCGCAGATGGCGCGCCGGCGACCGACGTAGGCGAGGCGATCCGGCAGGCGACCGAGGCCGGCAACGAGCAGCACGCCAAGACCCTGAAGCTCTTCAGCGGCATGAACGACGGCGAGATCCGGCCAACGGAAGACGGCGGCTTTGCCTACCATGCCGGCGAGAAGGAGTTCCCGCTCGAGGTGTGGGACGAGAAGGCTCCGGCCGCCGAGGGCGAGACGGCCCCGGCCACGATCTCGCCGGACCTGGCCCAGACGGTGCGCGACACCTACGCCAGGATGGGTGTCGACGTCGTCTACCTCAAGGACCCTGACGGCAAGGCACCCTTCGACGGCGCCGTCGACCCCAACCAGCCGAACACGATCTTCCTGTCGAACAATCCGCAGCGCATCGCAACGATGGTGGCCGGCCACGAGGTCGGGCACCTGCTCGAGAACACGCTGATGCCGGACGGCACCACGCGGGCCGCCGACGTCCTGCACGACCTGATCCAGCGCGGCCTGACGCCCGAGGGCCGCGCCCAGGCGACCGCTTTCTTCGGCCGGAGGGAAGCGGGCGCCCCGCAGCGCGAGGCGTTTCCCGAGGGACCGGAGGGTGATGCGGCCCATGCCGACGCGCTCGAGCGGCACGTCATCAACGAGCTCGGCGCCGATCTCCACGGCGAAGCGCCGATGTTCCAGTCCTACATCGACAAGGTGGTCGACGAGGTCCACGCCCGCTACGGGATCGACGCGGCCAAGGACGTCGTCCGCAAGCTGGCCGACGGCATCCGCCAGGCGCTGAACCGGCTGCGCGAGTTCTTCTTCAAGCCCACCGAATTGACGGAGCACGGGCCGCCGGACGCCACCGCCAGCCGGCTGGTCACCAACCTCGAGGAGATCCACGACCACCTGGCCAAGGTCGACGCCCAGCGCTTCGGCACCCAGGCCGAGAAAGAAAACGTCGCCCTCGCCGAGGTGCGCGACCGGGGCCAGCGCAACAAGGCGGTGGCAGAGGGGGTAAAACAGCCCGCTGAAGGGGTTGAGGCTCCGAAGGCCCCCGAGGTCCAGCCGACCCCGGAAACCGCTCCAGCGGCCAAGCCTGCCAACCCGGAGGGCGCTGCGAACGATTACGAGGCGTCCCGCCAGAAGGCGGCGACCTACGGCCGCTGGCTGCGCGAGATGCACGCCGAGCGGCTGGTCCCTCCAGGCAGCGAGCGGGAAAAGCTCCTGCGCCAGACCGAGGCCCACATCCTGGCGCGCGCCCCCGGCCGCGACGAGAACGCCCTTCCCGGCCCCGCCAAGGCCCGTCTCGCTGCGGTGCGGGAGGAACTGGCGCCCACGACCGACACCCCCGCCATGGCCAAGATCCGGGCCGCGCAGGCCGCCGAGCACGGCCGCATGGTCAACGCCATCACTGAGGCCGCCAAGTTCTCGCCCAAGGAGGAGGGAGCCCCGAAGGAAAAGCCTTTCACCTGGGAGGAAATCAAACGGATCGTGCCGGCCATCAGGCACGAGTTCCCCGACGGTCGGGTGACGATCCACGAGGGCGAGCGCGGCGAGACCCACCTCGAGCCCGCCATGCGGGCCGCCCGGGAACTGGGTGATGCCGCCGATGAAAAGGGCGTCAAGTTCGACGACGGCTTCTACGATCCCAAGACGAAGCGCTATTACACGCGCGACCAGATGCTCGAGCGCCAGGGTCCGGATGAAGCACTGGACCTGGCTGACCGACAGGGTCTCCCGACTAAGTTCTCGCCCAAGGAGGACGAGGAGGCGCAGGCGCGGGCGAACCCAGAGCATCCTGAAAGCCCCTTCGCGCAGTCGATGAAGAAGGCGGCTGAACGCCACGAGGCCCTGGCCACCCAGCACGAGGCGGAAGCGCGTAAGGCGCGCGAGGCCGGTGACGAGCGGCTCGCTGAACAGCACGACCGCGCCGCCGGCCAACATGGTGGCGCCGCCTACCTGGCTGGAGTTCAGGGCCGTGGCGGCAAGCTACAGGCGCGAGACGAGGATCGGCTCGACGCCCTGCGCCAGTCGGCGATGCGGGAAAGCACGCGGCTGCTGCCGGATGAGGGCGGCGTCAAGATGAGCCCGAAGGTCGTTGATCTCACCGAGCGCATCGAGCGGCGTCAGCGCGAGAAGGCTGGCACGATGGGGCGCGATCAACCGCCGACGGTGACGAAGGAGGAATTGAGCGGACTGTCGGACAAGGATCTGGATGCGTTGCACGCCCACATCGAGACGGGCGCGCTGGGCTCGGCCCGTGAGACTGCAGGGCTTTATGATCAGATCCAGAACGAGCTCGATGCTCGTGGCCGCGGCGCGATGCAGGATCGAACCGCCAACGACGAGCGGCCCAAGTTCAGCCCGAAGAAAGGGACGCCCGGTCCCAACGCGCCGGGGGTCGGCGTCGAGGACCGCAACAGACTGGGCTTCGTGCCCGAATTGCGGGTCGCCGTCACCAAGCCGCCGGCGGCGCTGCCGCCCAAGGCGCTGTTGACGCAGGAGACGACCAACCGAAACGCGGCCGCCCAGATCGCCAACATCGATCACATCCTCGAGCGCTTCCCCAATGCCACGCGCAACGCCGCCGAGTGGGCGCGCATGGAAGCCTATGCCTTCGCCTCCAACGAAGTGCCGATCCCGCCCTACGCCTTCCTCCGCGACCTCAATTCCGACCGCGCAGCGAAGAAGGTTGGCAGCCTGACGCCAGGCCAGATCGAAGACGCCAACCACGGCTTCGAAGCCGGTCGCGCTTTCCGTAAGGCGTACGAGGGCGGCGAGCTCGCGCCCACCACCACCGGCAAGCTCTTCCTCTGGTCGTTCCTGTCGCGCGGCATCGCGCCCTACAACCAGGAGGCCATGTTCCTCGACGCCTTCCATGGTGCCGACCACTGGATCGCCAAGGCCGCGCGCGGCGACTTCACCGAGGCCGATCTGCCCGCCTACTACGAATGGGCGACGACGATGGCGCCCAAGGGAAGTGGCCTGCCCGGTGCCGGTGCCAAGAGCAACCTCAACGCCTTCGGTCGCGACTTCCTGATCAAGATGGGCGCGCGCGACGAGAGCGGCGTGTCGAATCTCCAGCGCCTGCACGACATGATGTCGGACCCGGAAATGACGGGGCAGAAGATCCGGCGCGAGTTCCTGAAGTTCGGCGAGGGCGTCGGCATCGACAACAAGGTGGTGTCGTTCACCCTGCTGGTCGCCGGCCACACCGACGTGATGGTGATCGACCGCGTGCAGACGCGGCAACTCTGGGACGATGGGCGCTTCCCCGAGAAAGAGATCAACCTCTACGACGGGCGCAAGAACGAGGAAGGCAAAGCCGTCACCGGCACCGCGCTGTCGGACCTCACCTATGGCGCGCGGGGCCTGCTGGTCTACGAGGCGATCGAGCGCGGTCTTCAGGACAAGATCTACGGCATCTACGAAGCCGCCGGTCGCCCGCGCGACGCCTCGATCGGTCGCTACCATTGGGAAAGCTGGGTCGCCTACAGTCAGCAGGAAGCCTCGCACGGCACCCTGGCGTCAGTCCTGGCCGAGGGTCGCGGTGCCAATGCGCCGACCGCCGACATCGCGGCCAAGCAGGGCGAATATGGGTCCTACGAATATGGCGCGCGTTACGCGCGAGATGTTGAGGGCAAGCCCTATTTCGAGTACAAGACACCTCTCGGCAACGAGTACCGCTTCAGCGTCCCCGCGTTCCGGTCTTTCCTCGAGGCGATCAAGAAGCCGGGGACCGGCGTCAGGCCCGCTAACTTCAAGGTGACGGAGAGCTCCAATGCCCCGTGGTACAACCGACCCGAAGTCAACCAGTCCCGGCTCGACGAGGTCGCCCGAGCCTGGGCTGACCAGCGACGCCCAGCAGGCGAAGGAGAAGGCGCTGTTCGACCAACTGGGGAAGGTCAAGCAGTTCCCGATCGCGCCGGACCCGCCGAAGGCCGAGTAGCCTTCTCGCCCAAGCAGACCGAGGAGCCGTTCTTCTCGTCGCTGAAGCGCGGCGTCGAGGGGCTGAAGCTCGAGCGCGGCACGCCCGGTCAGTGGGAAGCCACGATCAAGAACATGTCTGGCGTGAAGGCCGAGGAGCGCGCGTGGGTGGGCGTCGAGGACTGGCTGCGCGCGCAGACCAAGCCGGTCACCAAGGCCGAGGTGCTCGACTACATCGCCGAGCACGAGGTCAAGATCGGCGAGGTGATGCACGGCGGCGAGCGCGCGGCACTCGGCGCTCCGGCGGCTGAAGGCTACGAGATCAGATACGACCGGCGCACCGGCTTCCATGATGTCTATCGCAACGGCGAAGTGCTTCGCGATCCTGACGGCGCCGAGATGGGCTTCGACACGGAGGCCCTCGCCCGCCAGCACATTGAGCGCCTGGTCGAGGCCGGCGGAAGCGCCACGACGCTTCCCGTCAAGTTCGGCAGCTACACGCTCCCCGGCGGCAAGAACTACCGCGAGCTCCTGATGACGCTGCCGGACAGGGGAACTGTCCATAAAGAATTTCCGCAGCGCTGGATCGACGTCGCCCGGAACCCGCGCGACAACATGTGGCATCGGATTGACGCCGCCGGCGCGCGCGATGTCGTGGGGTACGATAGCAGAGCGGCGGCGCTGAGAGGGTTGGAACTACACCGCCAGGCCGCACGCGAGGGACTTGAAGAGTCGGCCAACTTCCGCGGCGGCCACTGGGAGGAGCCCAACGTGCTGGCGCACGCGCGCTTCGACGAGCGCACCGGGCCGAACGGCGAGAAGGTGCTGCACGTCGCCGAGATCCAGAGCGACTGGCACCAGAAGGGCCGCAGGGAAGGCTATGACAACGAGGCGGCGTTTCAAGATCTGATCAAACGCCGCGATGCAGAGCAGGGCGACACTCCGCTGCGCGACGAACTGCAACGTCAGATCGACGAGATGGGGCGCACCGGAAACAAGGGCGTTCCCGACGCCCCCTTCAAGACCTCGTGGCCCGAGCTCGCGATGAAGCGGGTGCTGCGCTACGCCGCCGAGAACGGCTACGACCGCGTGTCGTGGGACACCGGCCAGACCAACGCCGACCGCTACGATCTCAGCAAGGAAGTGCGATCAATCATCGTCACGCCTCGCACGGATGCGAGCACCGGCGAGCGCACCCGCTCAGTCGCGATCGATTTGAGGAACGACAACAGCAATACCGGCTACATGGAACTCGGCGTAGATAAAAACGGCATCATCGACAACGTGTCGAGGCATGGCCCTGATGTGAAGGGCAAGTCTCTCGCCGATGTGGTCGGCAAGGAGATCGCCGAAAAGATAATGGCGAACGACCGCCAAACGATTGAAGGCGAAGGGCTCAAGGTCGGCGGCGAGGGCATGCGCGCCTTCTACGACAAGCAACTGCCGACCATCGCCGGCAAGATCGGCAAGCGGTTTGGGGCGAAGGTCGAGGACACAGCGGTCAATAAGACCGAGGTGCAGGAGACTGACTACGGGGTCGAGAAGCTCGATGACGGCAAGTGGCACGTCACGGGTGCCGACTATGAGAGCCCGCCGTTCGCCTCGTATGCCGAGGCGCAGAAGATGCTCCGCGACTTCATGAAGGAAGGCGCATCGACTGAGCAGGCCCACTCGATCGAGATCACGCCCGCGATGCGCGAGAGCGTCATGCAGGGCCAGCCGCTGTTCTCGCCCAGGCTGACCGGCGAGACCCACGTCAAGGACGCCGCCACGCTCGCCGCCTACGAGCGCCTCGGCCGCACGACGCAGCCCGAGACGATCCAGGAGCGCTGGAAGAAGGCGACCGACCAGATCGGCAAACGCGCGCTGATTGCCACCGTCGACAAGTATCTCGCCGCCAAGTCGATCGACCCGCTGGGCTATATGGCGCTGCGCAACTTCAACTCCAGCGCCGGCGCGCTCGAGGTGCTGCTGACCAAGGCGACGCTGCGCTTCAACGGCCTCGCCTTCGACTTCGACAAGCGCAACGGCGGCGTCGAGGCTCAGGTCATCCGGCCGCTGAAGGGCGAGCACGACGACTGGGCGTGGTGGGTGGCGGGGCATCGCGCCGAGCGCCTGTCGGCCGAGGACCGCGAGAACCTGTTCACGCCCGAGGACATCGCGCGCCTCAAGGCCACCAACCAGGGCGAACTGAAATTCGACTACACGCTGCGGAACGGCAAGACGACGCGCAGCCGCGAGGCGGCCTACCTCGACACGCTCGCGAAGTACGACGAGTTCAACAAGAACGTGATGGCGCTGGGCGTGAAGGCCGGTCTCTTCAAGCAGGACACCGTCGACAAGCTCTGGTCGAACCCGTTCTACGTGCCGTTCTTCCGCGCCGCCGAAGGCGAGAAGGAGGGCCTGTTCGTTGGCGGCGGCAAGACCAACGGCTTCACCAAGCAGTACGGCTTCAAGGCGCTGAAGGGTGGATCGGCCAAGCTGCACAACGATCTGTGGCAGAACATCATCGGCAACTGGGGCCACCTGATCGACTCGGCCGGCAAGAACATGGCGGCCAACCGCGTGCTCGACACCGCGTCGTCGCCGGCCAACGGTGCGGTGAGCAAGGTCACCGAGCAGGACTACAATCACAAGATGACGAAGGCCGAGAAGGCCGACACGACGTGGACGATGGTCGACGGCAAGAAGCAGTACTGGCACATCGATGACCCGCTGCTGTTCGACGCGATCTCGGCCATCCACTCGACCCACTTCAACGATCCGATTTCGAAGACCACCAACTTCTTCGCGCGCACCCTCCGCATGGGCGTGACGTCGGATCCGGGCTTCATGCTGCGCGTCACCATCAAGGACAGCCTGCAAGCCGTCGCCGTCGCGCCGATGAACTACAACGTGCTGGCCAACGTGGTGAAGGGCTACAAGATGGCCGACCTTCCCCGCGCGCTGGCCAATATCGCGCGCGCCGCGGCGGGCCAGCACGACCAGGCGCTGCGCGAGAGCGACGAACTGGTCTCGGTGATGGCAGGCGGCGGCCTGATGCGCCTGGGCGCCGGCCATGCCGAGGGCTTCCGCAAGACCACCGCCGAAACCTTGAGCGGCCGCGACCTCACATGGGCCGACGGCATCAGCTACGTGAAGCGCCTGGCGACCGGCTACAAGGAAGCCATCGCGCAGAGCGAGGACGTGAACCGCGCCGCGCTCTACTCCGAGATGCGTCGCCGCGGCATGTCGCACGACGAGGCATCGTTCGCCGCGCGCGACCTCGAGGATTTCACGCTGTCGGGCGCGGCGCCGTGGGTGCGCTGGATTGCCCAGTCGGTGACCTTCCTCAATGCCGGCGCGCAGGGCCTCTACAAGGTCGGCCGCGCCGCAGCCGACGCCGACAAGAACGTGATCTCGGCGGTGGCCGGCAACGCCACCATGCGCGTGGCCAAGGTGATGGCGGCGACGGTGATCGCGACCGTGGCGCTCGACTACATCTACAGGAACGACGAGGACTACAAAAAGCGTAGCGAGTACGACCGCAATTCGAAGTGGTGGTTCAAGGTCGGCAACAAGCAGTTCCAGATCCCGATGGGCTTTGAGCTCGCGGGCCTCGCGCGCATCGCTGCCAACGGCGTCGACATGTTCTTCGACAAGGAGATGACCGGCGAGCGCTTCCGCAAGAACGCGCTCTCTATCATCGG
>Ga0265338_10003606_pt1 | contig 21610 bp, 22 predicted proteins | sample 42126metaG_FD_193579 | JGI IMG/M metagenome (GOLD analysis project Ga0265338, IMG submission 193579) | Rhizosphere microbial communities from Carex aquatilis grown in University of Washington, Seatle, WA, United States - 4-21-26 metaG | ecosystem: Host-associated > Plants > Roots > Rhizosphere... | reverse complement strand
ATCGCCGGCCGCCAGGGCAGGGTCGAGCACGGTCATTGTCATCTAGAAAAGAATCTCCATCCCGCCCTCGAGGAGTGTCAGTGGTTACTGAGGGGCGGGTGCCTTACGACAGCTTGGCAGAGAGGGCCAGCGAACGGCACCTTCGGCTAATACTCAGCGAGTACGTCGATCACTACAATCTCCATCGCCCGCATCGGGCACTGCAACAAGGGGCGCCTGCTGGCCGCCCGCATCCGCCTGCTCCGGACGTGAGCGTCCGGATTCTGCGCCGGGACCGGCTCGGCGGCCTGAGCCGCGAGTATTCGCAGGTCGCATGAGGTCACATAGTTTTCGGCACCCACACGCTCACCCGGCGTACCTCGACGGCGGTGTGCTCGCCGCGTACCCGCTCCGCGTCCTGCAGCACCTGGCCCGGAAGGGCGTAACCGCCAGTTTCCACGATGGCCTCGTCGCCGATGCTCAAGAAAATGCTGTACCCCGGCCGTTCCTTCACAGGGATACTGGCCTTATAAGACCCCGGGTGAGTAGAGAGCATAGATGAGCATGCAGCGCCACCAGGCCTCACTGCCTGGTCACAATGGTCCGTATTTCCCAGAGACGCTAGATCGCCTTGTCCGTGTCCTGGAGGAATGCCAGCCAAACGGGCAGGTCCTCGAGTTGGCGGCCCAAACGGTCGACGGCTTCCTGGGAACAGAGTTCACTACGACAAGCGATGGCTACTCCTGGTTTGCCGGCTTGCGTTTTACCGTGAGTAAGCCACATAGTTCCGGTCAGCCCAAGGAAGCTGGCCAGATAGTAATCCTGATACCCTGGTCGCAAGACTACGCGCGTCAAGACGGCACATCCGCCGACCGGTCAATCGCAGTCTACGCGACCAACGATGACCTTACAGCCGCTGCCGCCACGCTAGTCCAAGATTACGCGGCTGCTATAGATAATCTCTTTAAACCGTCCGCTGTGGCCGATATCCCGGCTACTCCCGCGAGCGGCCATTCGCCTAGCGATGGAGAGCTTTTCGCCGATCTTAATATATCGTCCAACGACTCAACCCTTCGCGCGGCTAACGAGTACGCGGTGAACCTTGCGAACGCTGGCCGCTTCGCCGAGGCGCTGTCAGTAACCACCAAGCTGCGGGCCGTTGTCGTCGAGCGCTACGGCCCCGTTGACGAACGAACGCACGTCGTAAATATGACTCTATTCGAACTGCTGCTGACGACCGGAGAACCGGTCGAGGCAGCTCAGTTTATCGAGGCGGCCCTAGCGGACTACTCGCACCTTCCGCCGCGGGATCCAGCCCGGCTGGCCGCGGAAGAGCAGGCTTCATCCATTCGGGCCACGCGGGAATTCCTGGCCGGCCAGCCAGAGTGGGTGCAGTCACTGCCCGTCATCCGTGTCCCGCCTGACGTCACCGGCGAAATAGCGCGGAATGCCGGTTTGGCCGTTGCCTTCTGGTACAGGCTGGACTTTCAGCAGGCCATTACCCGGTTCGAGGCAGCCATTAGCGACCTTACGGCCGCGCCTGGCTATAACCTCAAAGCCAGCTATTCGCTGCTGGCCGTGTTTGCCGCTATGAAGCTACAGGATCCAGCGACTGTGCAACATGAGCTGCGCTTGCTCGTCGAGGTGCTGACCGAGGCGGTATCCGAGTCTCTGAAACATGACATCGGTGATGCCGCGGCTGTCCTGGCTAATTGCCGTGAACGGGTCCTGGTGCAGATACTTCGAATGCCTTCGACGCAGGCGGAAGTGACACTCGATGAAGAACAGCACGCCACGGAAGCCGCGGTGTCGGATGCCGTCTACTCCGATCAGTACCTCCCCTTGCTCCGGCAGGTGAAAAGCATTTCGGAAGATAGCCGACGCGATCGAGAATTCTTTGCCATGATGGAAGGGTTTCAGCAGTCTAATAGGGGCGGCAGCCTGCGCCAGATGGAGGCCGCCGTGGCAGCGGCCCAGCGACTGCACGCGGACCAGTCGTTTGGCGAGTTGACGGAAAGAATCACGCTGCCGATCCGCCTGACGCTCTTGGCGCGGCTGCTCACGAGCAGTCCGTCTGAGCAGCTCGCAGGTGCGGTCCTGGAAGCTGCGGAAGACGCCCTCGACTGCGAGTTCCCCGATTCGGCAGAGCTGGACTCGGTACTCGACGCAGTCAGTAATGCCGCGAACCGCCTCTGCGAGACCGACTCCGCGTACCGGCCGGATCTGGACCGGCTAGTCAAGCTAAGGCTTGGCGTGCTGGCGAAATCCAGGAAAGGGACGGGCTCAAGTCAGCAACGCCTGTACTCGCTCACGCTTACCCTTTACCAGAGGTACGAACTCCGTGGCGATATGGCCGACCTGGACGAGCTCATCGCGCGCGGCGAGGAGCTGCGGGCCAGTTACCCTGACTCGGCCCGGGCCGGAGTCCACCTGGGCGCGCTCGGCGGCGGCTACCTGCGTCGTTACGGTCGTCTTGGCGCACCGGGAGACCTCGAGCGGGCTATCTCCACGCTTAGTGAGGCACTGCTCCACAAGCCGTCCAACGAGAACTCCCGGGCCGTGACGCTCATCACCCTGGGCTCCGCATACCTGCAGCGTATCGACCTGATGGAAGGCCAGGTCGCGCAGAGCGCAATCGACGCCTACCAGGCTTTCCTGGCGAGTGCCGGCGGGCCGGGCGGCGGCCGGGCGCAGCCTCAGAAAGAGCAGATTGCCTCGGGCATTAGTCTCTTCTCAGACCTTCAAGAGACCGTCAGGCAGGCGGCCGTGACGTTCTCGGCGGCCGGTGACGCGGCGCCTGGTGGCAGCGAGGCGCGAGCATGGAGCCTCCTGAAGCACGGGGAACTGCTGCTCAGTAAGTTCGGTATCGACCGGCAGCGGAACGACGCCGAGTCGGCGCTCGCCATAGCGCGCGCGGTAGCCGGCGAACTGTCCGCTAACGAGACGCTGGCGGTTTCCTCTCACTGGACCGCGGCCCGGGCGCTGAAGAGCCTTGACAGCATCGACCGGTCAGCTGATTACGCCGATGCGGGCACGGCCGAATTCCGGGCCGCATGCCTCGCTGCTGTGCCGCTATCCGCGCTCGCCGTCTTGGACGTTACCACCGAGTGGGCGGGTTGGGCTTTCGGACGAGCAAGCTGGGCCGAGGCAGCCGAGGCGATGACGCATCTTGTCGATGCGTTCGAGCTGCTCTATCAGGCCCAGTCCCTGAGAGATACCTTCGCCAGTGTCAACCAGCGGCTGCCCGGGCTGGCCGGGCGATTGCACTACGCCATGGTGCGGTGCGGGCGCTCGGAGGACGCGGTCGAGCTCCTGGAGCGGTGCCGGGCACTGCACTTGACGGAGATAACTCTTCGCGATCAAGGTGCTCTCGAGGAGCTACGGAGGTCAGGTTACGGGACGGAGGTCGGGAACTACCTGGAGCGAGCCGCTGAAGTACGTGCCCTCGAACTGGCCAGTTCCCTCTCGGTTCCCGTTGCCGCGGGTCCGGACGTCCTTCAGGTGCGCCAGGCCAGGCACGCGCTAGACGAGGCGGCCGCGGTAATTCGCGGCTTGCCGGGAATGCGGGACTTCCATCACCGGCTTTCGCTCGCCGATCTGCAGGAACTGGCCAGGGCTGAGCCGCTCGTCTACCTGTCGTCTTCCCCGGCCGGGGGCTGTGCGTCAGTGGTGAAGGACCACACCGTAACGTCAGTGGAAATGCCCGGCCTGCGGGACGATGCCGTTCGCGAAATGGCTAGGCCGTGGATCGGCGCGGAGGCCGGTTCATCCGGGCCAGCAGCCGGCCCCGCCTTCGCGCCGCACGTCAGGCACCTCCTGCGGTGGCTGCGGCAGGCAGCCATGTCGGAGCTGACGGACGCGCTCGGTGACACGCGCGCAGTCACGCTCGTCCCGACCGGGCTTCTCGTGCTGTTTCCGCTCCATGCCGCCTGCCTTGAGCCAGCGGACGGTAAGCCCGGTGGCGGCGTAACTGATCCGCCGGCAATGCGTTACTCTCCGACCGGGGCGATGGCCGCGGTCGCGCGGGATGCCGCCCTAGGGCGATCAGATGGCTCGATAACGACCATACTTGGATCGGGTCCCGGGCTCGCAACCGCCCGCTCCGAGGTCAACGAGGCCCGCCGGTTCTTCGCCGAGTCGCGGGAAATCGACTGCTCGGTCGAGCCGGACCCGGCGGGCGCCGTCCTGCGGCGAGCCGGCGAATCCGATGTCCTGCACATCGCATGCCACGCGCGCTCCTCGACGAATGTCCTTGAGAGTCGGCTCTGGCTGACCGAGACCTCAAGTGTGACGCTCAGGCAGGTCAGGGCGATGAGCGGCGGCGTTCGGCTGGCCGTCTTGTCGGCCTGTGAGACCTCGATATCCGAGGCAACGTCTCCCGATGAGGTGGTCAACTTCTGCACTGGCTTGCTGGCCACTGGTACCGGCGGCTGCGTGGGATCGCTGTGGCGCGTCCCCGACGAAAGCACGTCGTTGCTGATGACGAAGTTCTATCGAGAACTGAAGGAAGGCGGCCGCACTCCGCTGGAAAGCCTCACCGCAGCGCAGGCGTGGCTCCGGACAGCCACGAATCGCACGCTCAGCTCCTTCCTGCCACCGGTACGGACACGCCCGCCAGGCCTTAGCCCCGCTGCCTTGTCGTTCTGGGAAGGCGCGCGGCCTTTCTCCGATCCGTACTACTGGGCCGGCTTCGCATACGTCGGCGCGTAGCGGGACCGCCCTCATCGGACGCTTGACCTGGGCCGCCATCCGGACCTGAATCCGGGGGGGACGTGAACGAGGGTTCCGCGCCGCTGGCGCCCCGTACCAGGTAAGCGGTCAGGGCCCGTCCCTTTGCCCGTTCGTCCTGGGGATTCTTAGGCACTGGCCAGCGCAGCTGGTTGTAGAGCGCCCCGCGATGGAGATCGAACGCCGCCTCGACCAGATCGGCATAGGCTTCCGCCCGATTCGGCACCCAGAGTAGATAAGCCGCCGCGGCCACGACCAGCCCGGCCAAGGCGGCCCATGGCGTCCATAGCCCGAAAAACACGAAGAGCATCCCCCAGATGAAGGCACCTACCGCGGCGTTGAGGGACCCGCGGGCCGTCGTGAGCTCGGAACGGGCGGTATCGGGCAGCAGCAGCCATAGGTGCGGCCAGATCGCCACCGCGTCCAGGCCGTATTTGTCCACTGGCCGGCTTTCGCTCGCGCGCAGCGTGTTGCCTACGCGTGTTGGCTGATAGCGTCCCGGGCCCGGGAACCGTCGCCACCTGTGGGTGAGCCTGGTGTACTCAGCTCGCTGCTCGGGGGTGGACGGGGGGACGCCGGTCAGTACCGGTCCCGCCACGACCTGGAACGCGGCGCTGATCAAGCCGGCTTTCTTAACCTGGCGTTCTACGAGCGGGCGCCGCACCACGTCGAGCCAGCGCGGCCAGTATCCCTCCATGAGACGTAGCACTGGCGTGGTCAGGCGCGCCACTACAACCCCGGAGGCGGCGACGCTGAGCAGCGCCACCAGCACCACCGCGATCTGCGTGGGCCCGGGCTGCTTACCCAGCCAGTCGGCCGGTGCCTTGAGGGCATGAAAGCCGCCCTGGCTGCTAATCCAGGCGAGCAGGCCGCCGAGCCAGAACACCAGCGCGGGTACGGAGACAGCAGCCCACCGGGCCGCGAGCTCCTCGCCGACGGAATCCCAGAAATTTCCCACCAGTGCCGCCGCTGCTACGCAATCTCAAGCGCGCACTTGTGCGTCCGGCAGACGGGTACCGGATCGCTGATCGAGATCCGGTACCACACGTAGTCACCGCGAGGGCAGCGATACCTCTCGGCCGCGACCACCTCGCCCGCCCCGGCAAGCGGCTCGTAGCCGCGGTCCGCTATCCGCTGGATGCCCGGCGGGAGATGCCGGTCGTTCTCCAGGACCCGAGCGGCCCAGGTGTGAGTCGCCTGCGACCGGCTCAGCACCGCGAGCAATTCGCCGTCGACATCGTGGCCAGCCTGCGCCTCGGCGATCAGGCCCGCGATTTCCCGGTCGTATGTATCCGCCTCGTCGCCCACCAGTTCCGGCAGGTAAGGCCGTATTGTCCGGGCCACGTCAATGATGTCCTCGTCCATCCCCTAGGCCCCCTGAGCTACGGCGAATGCCCTCTGGTTGTGAACACCGATACTAGGTGTTTTGCGTGCTCGCAGACGGGTGGTTGTAGCTGCCAGCCGGTCCCTGGCTAGAACGGAAACGGGATACAGCAGAAACCGGCCCGGGCGACCCTGGCCGCCAGCGAACGGTGAATCTGCTGGAACCGCGTTATTACGAGCGCGGCGTGCGTGACGGCATGTTCGACATCCGCACCGTGTTGCAGTTCGCCGTCGCGGTCGGCATGCCCCGCATGGCACTGCTGCCGCTGGTATTCGCCGATGCTGGCGCCGGGCGGCGGTATCGCTCTGGCTGAATTCCGGGGTGCCGGCGACCGAGGTCGCCCGCCGTGACGGGCACGGCGTCGCGGTCCTGCTGAAGATCTACGTCCACTGCATCGACGGGCAGGCTGACGCGGCGAACAAGCGGATCACCGACGCCCTCGGAGTACGAGGCACCCAGCCCGAGTTCGGTGACGAGGGAGATGACGACAGCGCGCGGGCATCCTGAAATGCCAGGTCAGAGGCAAAAGCCGGGCGGATGGTCGGCGTAACCGCTCGGCCGCAGCGGCCGGTTTCAGCTGGTGTGGCCTGCCGTCTGCTGGCGGGGCGGCTCTGGGCGTTTGTCATACGCTTACGTCATCGACGTTGTCTTCACGGGAGTCGACTGTGCTAAGCCAAGGATGAGCAGGCTCTCGATCACTGTCTATAAATGAACTGGCAGTACGTTGCACATGGTGTCGGAGTCGGCGGATTGATGCGCCGAGCCCTGCGACCATGCCGCCTGCGGCAAGAACGATCAGCGACGGCAGGTGTGCGTTAGACAGGGCCCATACTGCGGCTGCTACGGCAGTCAACGAGAGCGTTAGCATCGCCAGGATGGCACGGGTATACGCGCGGAGGAGGCTAATGCGGTCTTCCACGTTGGTGGCAAGACTTAGTTGACGCTCCAAGAAATCGAAGATCGTCAGTAGCCATGGTGGCCCACGCCTGACGGCAAGCGTCGCTGCCGCATCCGGCGGCCGGGGCATACGCTGACTTCCGGCCGCAGGGTCGCACCTAATGCGTGGACAGGTACCCGGTGCAGCCGACGGGCACGAACCCGCGCTGTCTGACCGAGCACTCGCAGGCCCCTTGCCGTTGGCTCTAGGTGCAGGAGGCCGCCTCCCGCGTGCGGGCGCGTCGATCGTAGGCTGCCGCCCCGAATCCGGCAGTTCGGAGGAACGGTCATGGCGAGACGGCGCGGGTTCCGGCGAAGGACCCTTCCCGCTGCTGTCACGCGTTCGTGATGTCCGGGGTGTTGGCGAGACCGTACGTGGCACTGCGCCCTCCGGTCGATCGAGTCATCCTATGAGGCTGTCCTGGTACGCCAAGCGCACCATTCGGGCCGTGTGCAGGACAGTTGTCCTGCCAGTCCCACTTGCGAGCGTGCGGCGGGCCCAAGGTTCATGGGGCGGCAAGCTTGATCATGCTAGGCTCCTCTAAGTGTAAGCACGTAGACTGGCCTACGCGCAAACGCGTAGGCAAGATCCGCTAAAATACGTGAACGAAGCGGTGAAGCGCCAGACTCAAGTGGATCGCTGGGAGAAGAGTTGCAGCAGTACAGCTAGATCTGCACTGAGACGAACGAAGACAGGTTGGCCGGAAGATGAGCACGCGCAGCGGGTGGCGCCGAGGACCGAGGCGGCCAATCGAGCGTGCCCACTCCCTGGAGAGCCTTGCCACGATCTGCAGCGCGGCTGTCGCCCTCGCGGTCTTGATGCTCGCTCTCGCCCAAAATTGGAACGAGCATCCGCTGCTTGCGTTGGCGGCTTGCCTCTGCGCAGTCGCCCTAGCCGGCACAGCGGGCGCACTGGCTGTTGGTAGGGCTCGAGTACGCGCCGATGCGGCTGCACAGAGGGCCCGGCTCCAGGCAGCTTATGCGCAAATGGCCGATGAGCGGCTCCGTGCGCAACGAGCGCTGGCCCGTGATTTGCATGACGGCATGCAGCAGCAGCTGCTCGCCATAGCCGCGTCGTTCGAGGCGGCTAAAGCCAAGGCAACAGAGGCGGATGCGGAGTTGCTTGAAGTTATTATTCAAGCAAGAACCAGCATACTGCATGCGCTCAGCGAGCTTCGCGATTTTACTACCGGCGTGTACCCAAGCATTCTGGACGCAATGGGTCTTAGTGAAGCAGTACAAAATATCGCGGAGAAGCTGCCTGTGTCGATCAGGATGCACATTACCGATCGCCGCTTTTCTTCCCGAATAGAGTACGGGCTCTATCTCATGATTAGCGAGGCGCTAGCAAACATCGTGAAGCACGCCAACGCCACGAGAGTTACAGTCGACATCTCCGTTGTCGAAGATATGATACAGATTGAGGTCACGGACGACGGAATCGGTGGAGCGGATCCGCAAGCGGGCGGACTCACCGGCTTGAAGCAACGGGCAATCGAGCTTGGCGGGGAACTAACCGTCTATAGCCCACCGGGACACGGGACGGCAATACGTGCGAGGATCCCATGCGGCTAGCGATTGCGGAGGATAGCGGGCTGTTTCGCTCCTCTCTCGCACTTCTCCTCGAGGCGGCCGGGGCTGAAGTGACTGCAGGCGCAGCGTCTGGTGATGAGTTGCTCAAGATGATAGCCGACAACGTCCCCGACGCCGTAATACTCGATATCCGCATGCCGCCCACCTTCACCGACGAAGGAATCACCACGGCATGGCGCCTGCGGGAGCATTATCCGAGCCTCGGCATACTCATCGTTTCGACGTACGCGGAGTCGGGCTACGCTTCGGCGCTTCTTGGCCACGTTACAACCGGAGTTGGCTATCTACTCAAGGATAACGTCACTGATGTAACAACTCTGATGGACTCACTTGACCGAGTCGTAGGCGGTGGAACCGTAATCGACCCAACCGTAGTTATGCGACTCCTTGCCCGGAACCGGAAAACGTCAAAGATTGATAGCCTGACCGCGCGTGAAATGGAAGTCCTCAGGCACATGGCCGAAGGAAAATCTAATTCCGGTATCGCCAGAGATCTCTTCCTGAGTCCGCGTACAGTTCAAAGTCATTTGACCTCAATATTTGCAAAACTCGGCCTCTCCGAGACCGAGTACGAGAACAACCGCGTCCGCGCCGTCCTTACGTTTCTTCGTACTGGAGACGAGAGCAAGTGAACGCCAGCGCGCCATCGTCGGGCTCGGAAATACGATTCGGGCCGTGACCCGCGTTTCCCGTTGCATCGCCTGGCTGGTAAGGCTGCGATCGAGTACTCGCTGGGGAGTCCCCGAGCACCTGTTTCCGGCGAACCTTGTGCTCGGCGAGATTGACCGGTCCCAGCCGGTGTTTATCCGCCTCGGCGGGGGTGTGCTGGCCAGGGCGCGGTGTGGCGTGTTGTAGAAGTCCTCGTGCTCGCGCAGGAGGGTCATCAGCTGGCGCTGGTTCCAGACCAGCGTCCGGTCTAGCAGCTCACGCCAGCAGCCTGGAAGACGTCTTCGAATGCGGCGGAGAAGCTGGTGTCCCGGTCATGTAGGACGAACTTCACGGTCATCCCTGCATCTTCCAGGTCCATCAGGAGGTTCCTCGCCTGCTGCACTACCCAGGACTGGACCGGGTTCGCCGTGGCGCCCAGGACTCGGATCCTGCGGGTGCCGTGCTCAATCCCGGCCAGGACGTAGACCTTCGTACCGTTGAGCAGGTCGGCGGTGAACAAGTCCAGCGCCAGGATCCCCTGCGCAGGCATCCTGAAATGGCAGGTCAGAAGCAAGAAGCCGGGCGGACGGTCGGCGTAACAGCTCCTACCGGCCCCGTCCGTGGCTTTTCCCGCCCCCGTCCGTGGCCGAAGCCCAGTGCGCACGGACATATAGCGGACGGCGGCGGCCCGAGGCGGAGCCTCGAACGGCGTATGTGCTGGTCAACGGCGTCAGCCTCGGCTAGGAGCGACGGTCTGTAAAACCGTCGGCTCAGCCTACGTTGGTTCGAACCCAACACCTGCCACCACCTGCGAAAACGGCCCGCTAGCTGGGAATTCTCGGCTATGCGGGCCGTTTCTTCTCTGTCCCGGCGTGTGTCACCTTGCAGCGCTGTAGACCGTCGTGGTGCGCTGTCCACGGACGTATAGCGGACGGGCGTCCGTGCTGTAAGGGCGGTCGGTGTGCACAGTTCGGACGGTCGGTGTGCACAGTTCGGACGGCCGGTGTGCACCGTCGGCTTTCCACCTACGGCCACGGACGGGCCACGTTGGAGCACATGTTCCGGCCCGCCGCCCCGTGCACGGGGCGGGCGCGGCTTGACGTCCGGGGCTGAGCTGAGCGTGCATCCGTCCCGTGCCCGCTGCCGTTCCCGGTGCTCGTCGGGGCCGGGCGGGCCGGGAGGGCGGTGGCCTGATGGGCGGGGCGGCGGTGCGGGAGAGCGTGACGCTGGCGGGGCTGGCGGAGCGGGCGCGGGTTGCCCGCGCTTTCACAGGCGGGGTGCTCGGCCCGGGGCACCCGTGCCGGGATGCCGCGGTCCTGCTGGTGAGCGAGCTGTTCGGCAACAGCGTCCGGCACAGTGACTCGGGCGTTGCCGGGGGGACGGTCACGGTCGCGGTGACAGCCGGGGACGGCCTGGTCCGGGTCGAGGTCACCGACCGCGGCGGGCCCGGGGTGCCGCGGCTGCGCCCGGCTGGCGGGGACGCTGAGAGCGGCCGGGGACTGGAACTGGTCGAGGCCCTGGCCGCCAGGTGGGGCTGGCGGCGTCGCGGCGGGCGGATCGTGACCTGGTTCGTACTGACGCCGGACTGAGCGAGGCAACCGGGCCTGGCGTGTGCCTGCTACCGACCTCGCATGTACCCGGGCTGGACCTGCCGTCGACCTGGAGCTGCCGGCAGGCGGCAGCCGGCGCCATGAGGGCCGGCCCTTCTCCTGGGAGGCAGGCGCAGACCTGCCAGTCGAAATATCCGCCTTATGGTCGCTGAGTCCAGACAACGTCGTCGACTCGTCGGTCGCACATAGCTGGCATTCTGGCGGCATGGACAGTCGGGTCAACCTCGATCAGGTGGCCTGCCTAATTTCCCGGCATGCATTCGCATGGCGAGCAGGCCGGGCTTTTGGTCGGCGCTCTCACCTGGAGAGATGAGGCCGCGCCCCTGTCCTGGCCGCTAAGGGAAGATCGCGGCCAGGTGGTGGTGCCCGATTCAGTGGGCGTCATGGTTTGCAAGCATCAGCAGGAGGGGCGACTCGCGTCTCCTGCGGCGGATGGGCTGATCTTGAGTACTGGGCGGCGACCCTTCGAAGGAGCCAGTGCTTGAGGCTCCGGGCTGGGACGACTGGATGGACCTTCCTGGCATCGAGTAGCTGCTGCAGCGGTTCGCTGACCTCTCCGACCGAAAGCGAAACGTCTCATGAACGGCAGGGTGCGGGTCCGACATCCCCAAACATGGAGCCAAGTCAGAGCTGGTGCTGCAGGAAAGGACGAACCATGAGATCCGGTCGGGTGGCTAGCGCTGTGGCTGCGGCATTGGATCTGACGCTTTCAACTTGCGTTATCGTGTGCAGCTGTAGAGCGGTTAGCGGCCCGGCAGAGAGCCGGGTGCTTGAATTCGTATCCTAGGCCCACGCGGCGCAGCACTCCCAGTGCAGAAAAATCTTCGAGGAACGCCAGGATCGTCAGCGGGAATATTCCCCTCAGCGCGACATATACATATCCCGCCCAGATGAAGAACCAGTCCGATACCAGCATCAGCCCCGCCGCTGTAGCAGCGATGAAAATTACAAGCCCTGCAACCTTGCTGGCTAGCGGAGTCGTTGACCCGAGCTGGCCCAGGGCAGCCACTGCGGCCACGGATCCCGCCAGCAGCCCGACAGGAAGCAGGAGCAGTGCTGCCCCCGAAAATGCTATGGAAATGCCTTCGCGACCTTCACCGTCAAAGACACGAACAGCAAAGCCCGCGACAAATCCTGCGGCGAACACGAAGGCCGCCGCGGTTAGGCCGGGGACGACGAACACCCAGAACGCGCCCAGGCACGTTCCGTAGTAGGCCGCCCAGCCCAGGACGGTCCCGCTGAGGGCGCCGAGGCCAAGGGCACCGAGCAACTGGCGGCCTTGGAGCCCGGCTGATCCAGCAAGCAGCGCTCCAAGCACAGCCCCTACGGCGAGAGTCCACTGGCCGGCATACAGCCCCGTCACGTCGAGCATTCCCAGCATCGCCAGGATCTGGGCTATGCCGCCGGAGTTCACCAGGGCTTTGCGCAATTCGATACGCCGTTCGCGCCGCGGGTCAACAGTCGGATTGTTCCGGGACACCCGGCCTATGATTTCCAGGCTCAGACCGTACCCTGCAGCGAGAATAAACCCGGCCAGGATGAGCAGAAAAGGCGGCCCGTGAATGACGAGCGGCACTGCTGCTGCCGGAAGGGCCACCGCGACTGCAAGTACGAGGAAGTTTACCATTTCGGGCATTTCAAGCTCGTTGGGGCGAAGCTTGCGCCTTCCATGCGTACGGCAGGCAATCGCGGAGAGCCATTTAGGCGGGTTTTCCTGTCCCCAGCGGTTGTTGTGCCGTATCTGCATCTCCGTGAAACGAGACGCAAGCAACTCCTCGGCCCTGCTGGCATCCCCGGACGCGGCATACCGCAGGAAGTCATCCGAGAACACATGCGTCCGGGTGAACGCGTCCAGCATGAACGGCGACGACAGCACCTTCGCTGCCACACCGCAGGGTGCATCCCGGACCGCTTCGGCTGCACGGTTTAGCGTTGACGACGATGCAGCCCACGGAACATCTTCGATGTAGCGGGCAATCTCCTCGGCGGGAAGCGGCATCAGCTCGACCGCAGTCGCGTCGGCTATTTCCTGGACAGAGGGGACGAGATCTGGGGCGGGGCGGGTGAGCAGGACCAGCGGGCGGCCGGAATGGTAGCGGTTGCTGATAATGCCCAGTGCCTCGCCCGTCAGTACCAGGCCGTACTCATTGAAGCCGTCGAGGATGGGCAGGACCTCGGACAGCTCCAGGCTTGCCCCTTGCAGTCCGGTGACTGCGGGCAGGCGGCTCCTGAGCCAGTCATCGAAGCCTTCCTCGAAAGGGTTCCACGTATCAACCGGGAACACGACGGGCGCGAGTGAGATATCGTCCCTAGCTGCTATGTCACGCACCATCTGCCAGGCCAGGGACGTCTTTCCAGAGGCCGGCCCGCCGATGATCACCATGCGGCGCTTCGGTGTGCGAAAGAGAAGTTCCGTGAGCTCTGCGACTCCCGTAACCGCCGGGAGTACAGGGCCCACTGTGTTGGCTAGCGTTACGGCCTTCCAGGCAACCGGCATCTCCGGGATGTGCACTTTCTGAGCTGCCTCAGCTCGCAGGTAGGCAGCGATTGCGTCCCGCCGTTCCCGCCCGCCCGTGACCATCTGCTCATCGGGAGCCGGGGCAGTGCGGGGCTTGCCTGCTGCCTGAAGGTCTGGCTGCGAGGCGGGCAGCAGAACCTGGACTAGGGCCAAGCCCGCGGCCGCCGAAACCCAAGGCCAGATAAGGCCGTGTCCGGGAACGAACGCCGCGTTGACGGCAATGCCGGTCGCAACGGTCGCAGCGGCGGCAGGCACGGCAATGAGAAGGCGCTTGCCCAGACGCCCAGCGCGCATGCCCACCTTCCAAGCCCGCTGCCCGAAGATCCTTACCGTGAGGATAGCGTCGGCAAAAGCGGCAAATACACCGCTGGCGCTGCTTATGGCATGCGGCTGTCGCTGCCGTTGCCGGAACCGCCCGGCGGGCGGCCGACGCCGAGCAGAAAAGGCGGCGGTCTGGCGGGTCCGGGTGCCGAGGGTGATGCCGATCTCGGCGAGCCGGAATTCCAGCATGGCCAGGGCGCGGCGGACGGCCCCGGGGTGCCCCGCGGCGGCCTGCAACTGCATGATCTTGACGTAGGGGTACTCGTTGTAGAAGTCGGTCGTAGCGGATTTGGGCATCGCCAAGACGCTGCGATACCTCGTGTATACGATCCGCTATCTGATGTGTTCGCATGTGCCGGGCCGGGATGGTCTCGTGCCGGCTTGGGCCTCGTTCCGGGTGCAGGGGGCGAGGAGGCTGCCACCTGCGGAGGGATGATATGGCTGGCAAGGCGCCCCGGCCTGAGCCGGTGACCGTGATTTTGCCTCCCGAGCCGCCTGAGCTCACGCCGGGCGCGGCCCGCGTCCTGCTGAGGATTCTGGTGAAGGCGCACGAGAAACAGCTGGCCGAGGAACGGGAAGCGGATGCGGGCTCCGGGACGTCGGCCGCTTCCGGGAGCTGACGGCTGCCGCAGGCGGCCCCGCTTCGCATCGTGCGGCAGGCGGCGGGCTGCTGGTTGCCAGGGGGCTCGGTGACCGTGCCGGCAGGGGTCGGTCCCGGCGAGCTGCGGGTGACGCTGAACGCTGGCATCCGCATCAGCGGGGACCTGGGGGCGCTGGCCGGGCTGCTGGGCGCGTTGCCCGGACCCGCCGTCGCGGGCGGGCACGGCGGTGCCCGCGGCCAGGACTTCCTGGCGGTAGAGCAGGCCGCGGAGTTCCTGCACGTCAGCCAGGTCAAGGTCTGTTACCTGCTCTGTACGCGGCAGCTGCGTGGCATCAAGATCGGGGAGCTGCGCAGGATCTCCCGCGATTGGATCGCGGACTTCGCCGGGCAGCAGGGACCCGGCGGGCACGGCGGCCGGCCGGTGCTGCATGGCCCGGCTGCCCGTGTCCTGGCGGGCTGCGGGGCCTGGCATGGTTCACCTGGCGCCGCGGAGCCACGCTGGCCGGGATGGACCGGGACGTGCCACGCGGTGCTGGCGCGCGGCCCGTGCCCGTCACCGCCAGGCCGGCGCCCTTGGCGTTACGGCTCGGCAGGCTGGCGAGGTGTCCCTATGACGTAGTACCCGAGCCCCAGGTAGCGGGCGAGCAGTCCTTCGGCTTCAAGCCGCTGCAGCGCACGGGCACACATCTGTCGTGACCAGTTGTTCTCCGTGGCCAGCTCCGTTATCGACGGCACAGGTTCCCCGGGGGAGAGGGTGCCGTCCTCGATCTGCGCGCGGATGCAGGCGGTCAGCCGCTTGTACTTCGTCGGGTCGCTGGCGCCGGTGTAGTCCGTCATGAGCTTGCCTTCCCGGAATCAGGGTTCCTCCCGGCAGGATACACGTACATGCTCGACTATTCACGTGCATGGCAAAGAATCGCCGGTTCTTGCGTGCGTGTGCCCAAGACATCCCGCCACGTGTCCGACTCGGGGTAGGTAGTTGCCCGGTCCGGCCGGCGTCGCGGCGGCACGCCCGGGAAAGCAGCGGCGAGCGGACCGCCCGGGCCGGGCGAGATGCGACCGTCCGCATACGGCCGGGTTTGTGGCAGTCGTGATGACTAGCATTGACACACGCAAAAGTATCGTAGGCGCGACCAGCCGTACTCCCGCCGGGACGCTAAACGCCCTCAACGGGAAAGATACTATCCAGGCCTGGGGGGCAATTAGCTAGAAGTGTTGGCATCATGGCAAAGATCGCACCTGCGACCACTCCTTCACCGCCCGAAAGTCTTGTCGGCCCCTCCTCCGCTCGCGCACGCAAAACGGCTTGCTTCACGACCGAGTTAAACAGTAGCGCCATGTCACCCCAAGTGTAACCATTTGCCAAGCTCAAGCCATAGGTTACAGCGACCTCTTCGAACAGTTGCGCCCATCGTGGAATTAGGTATTCGTCCTGTGCTCGGCTGAATTCCTGGACTCGCGGATGCTTAGGCAGCGCAGTCTGAAGAATGACCTGAAGGTTTGAAAGTGGGTCACTCGAGACCGCTTCTATCTCTGCTTCCGTCAAGAAGCGCACTAGCTGCCCGAAACTCGCTTCAGTCATCAAGGCTCGGCCTGCCTCGGCTATTTCCTCGAAATGTCGCTCCTGCGGGCCAAATCGGAACAAGTACGCGATGAGGTCCTCGGTGTAGAAGTCCTTTTGAGCCCACCGGTACCGGAACATGTTAACTCCGAGAAAACGGGCCTTCTCGGAGTCGCGCTCCTCGGCTGTTGCCATTATTCGCTGACGTGACAGCGAATCGAACAAGTGCTGGTGAACGCCTTGGTCGAGGTCTGCCCCGGTGTGCTCTAGTAGATCCGTCCGGAGCAAAGCCAAGCCGATATCCAGGAACTCCCGGGTTTCAGGGCTGTTCGCCAATTCCGCTCGCGTCTTAGCAGGCATGTTCATACCGATATACCGAAGCGTGGGGGTTAGGTCTTCGTTCGGATCCGGGTTAGCGTCATCCCATATTGGGGCCCCGTACCTTATCTGCTGCTCCATGCTTTGGTCGCCGAGGACTCGAGCGAGGAGGATTTCATTGACGCGCGTGACGTCTCCGGAGAGGATCGCCAGGTCGGGGGTCGCAGCACGGATCCGGGGTGGGTCGCCGCCTTCCAGGATCAGGGACGAGAGGATCGCTAGGAGGCCGTCGGGGTCAAGGCAGGACTGCCACAGCAGCACGCTCGACCGCCACTCTGCAACTCCGTCGGCATCCGCGCGCATGAGGTCAGGCAGCGGAATGCCGTCTTCTTCTTGTCCCAATGCGATGCGGAGGCACACGAGGTTGGCTGAATAGCATGCGAGGCGACGTACATTGTCAGGCCGTGACGGATGGTACGCGAGGTAAGCATCGGAGCCGTGCCGGTCCCGGTACGAGCCAGTGAGCGCTTCAAGCATGTCTAGAACCTGAGTGCGGCCTTCGCTGCCGAGGGTGGCACAGATGTCCCGCGCGAACTCCAGTGTGGAGCGTCGCGCGGCCAGCGGCTGGTGGGACAGGAGAGCGAACAGCAGATCGTCAGCTGGGCTGGAGGTCCTGCGTCGTCCCGCGAATGTCCTGGCGACCTCGATAAGCTCTGTCACGATGTAGCGCGCGACAAGGTACTCGCCGAAGGTCGCATGTATGAACTCGTAGTTGCGCCTGGTTGACCGGCTACTTCCGCCTGGGTGAGAACTTATGCTGCGGGATTCTGCGGCGTGGATGAAGAAGAACTCCCCGACAACTCGCTGGCCAGCCTCGTCCTCCCGTTTTCGGGTCATCAGCCGCTCATTGATGGCCTTGAGGTCGGTACCGACCTCGTCCTCGCTGGCGGCCTGCCGCCCTCGATTGAACATGGCGAGCGCAGCGATCGCGAGCCGGTCCAGGTGATCCTGCGCGTACTGGTGAAGCTCGTCGGGGCGGGCATCGCGGCCGAGGGCCTTCCGGGCTTCGCGCATCGCAAACTCGTCAAGCAGCCGCTGGTAGAGATCTGCCGTCGGCAGTCCCGCGTCCAGCGCGGGGACGACAGGGTCTGCGGTGTAAACAGCGAACATCAGGAGCAGCAGCGGCTGCCGAGCGAGATCCCCGTAGCGGAGCGCGACCTCCGGGAGGAGTGCGCGGAACGTGCCGCTGGAAGCCCCGGTGACGTTCTCCCCGTTCCACCGGCTGAGCCAGTCTCTGACGTCGTCATCGGTGAACGCATCAAGCTTTACCACCGGTGTCCCAGGCGGGATCGCCACGCGATCAGCTACCACGATCCTGGAAGTGACGATAACGATGACATCCCGGCCGGCTGCCGCCTCGGTGCGCTGGAAGTCCATGACGTCCTGAAGGTAGGCGCTCCGGTCGCTGTTGCTTGCCTGCAGGAGTTCATCGAGCCCGTCCAGCATTATTACGGGGATGGTCCCCGTGCACTGCTCCGATAGTCGCGGCCAAGAGACGCGTTGGTTGGTGGTTGCGTCAAGCGCCTCCTGGACCTGGACCACGATGCCCGCGCTCGCGCTAACCCTGCGCAGCGGAACCCGGACGACGGTGTAGCCGGCAGCGGGTAGCCGGGCGGCAAGGATCTTCGTCAGCAAAGACTTGCCCGCCCCTGGATCGCCGAGCAGCAGCATGGGCAGCCGGGTCGCGTCCGGGCTGAGCACGTGGGCCACTAGCAGGTTGTCAAAGTCGTCCCGTGAACGCTGGTCTTCCCACCAAACGGCGTCTGCGGGGCGTGCATCCTCATCCGCCAAGGCCACGCGGAAGCGCGGGTTGATGTAGATTCGGCTAGCAGCCGGGGGCGTGATGCCCAGTCCGGAGACGTCGTCGCCGTCGGCGAGGATCGGCTCCGCCAGGATTGCCTGGTTTGCCTTCTCCATGACGGCCCGCAGGTCGGCCACGCCGCCAGGCCTGGCAATGCGAGACAGCAAGGTGAAGACCTGGGACAGCGAGTCCCGCGTCTGGCTCAATTCATGGGCCAGTCCTCCGTTCGACCGGCGGACGAGCGCGCGAGTGGCGGCATGCTCGCTGAGGTTCGCCCAGATCCCGAACTCGTCAGCCTTCGCGGCTAGCCGAAGGAAGTGTGATCGGTAGCGCTCTACGGCAAGATTCGTGACCGTCGGCCAATCGACGTTAAGATTCTCGCCCACTGTCAGCCCAAGAAAAAACACAGAGAGCCTCTGGCTGAACCAGGTCATCCATGCGCCGATTTCGTTGAGGTTTTCCTCGAACCCCAGCACGGCGGATGGCGCGGGGATCTCGGCTTCGTACAGCGTGTCGAGGAGTCTCTCGCCATCGGCGCGCAATTGGCCGGTAATCAGCGCTGCTTTCTGGGCATCGGTGAACATCAGCTTTGCGCGGCCTTCCTCGCATAGATGCTCCTCGAAGGCCTCGAAGAATGCCGCCGCGACAATCGTTGTATGCGCTGCGCTGATCACCTCGCGACGCTCGAGGCTGGTTGCATCCGAACGGTTGCTGGACGCCCACTCAACTGCTGCCCGCAGCATTTCCAATACAGTGTTCTTCTGCTCGGTCATTCCCCAGATCGCGGCCAGCACCGCAGCCGGGGGCAGCGCCGACCAACCCAGAGCCAAGGCCGCACCGCTCGCCAAGATCACGCCGCCGAGAGCTACGTTCAGCCGATCGAGTGCAGGACGCTCACGCCTCCCAAGGATCTCCAGAGCACCACGCAGCGTAAGACTCGGTTCCCTCCGCATCCCGCCCCCAAGCAGCAACCGCGACGTCGTCCGCTGACACCTTACGCCCGAAATCGATGACACACGGCCCGTCCGCGGCAAGCATTAAATTCGACGGCTTTAGTTGACGGTGCACGATGCCTACATCGTGGATGGCCTTGAGGCCTCCCGGCCAGGCCCGCGGGAAAGAGCGGAGCAGTTGCGCCTGGTTCGGCCTGAACCTGGATGGGTCGATTGCTGTGCCTGAAGGCAAGCCGCTCCGAGGCTGTCCATAAACGGCCGTTTGCGCGATGCACACCGAGTGCCGCCCGTACTCATGACTTACGTCTCAAAACCCGTCTACTAACATGCCCGAACTAGCAGAGGTTATGAGACGGTTTTGAGGCACCAGGTATGGCTACACGCCGCAACCGCCCCAGGTGACCTTCACCCTTCTTAACCTCCCGGGCGGCTTGGTGGTCCGGTAAGCGGTGGTCTGGCAGCGTTGTCAGTACAGTTCGCTTATGGGGGTTATATCGCGGCGGCAGGCGGCGGTCCTCGAGGAGCTGGAGGAGTGGCGCGAGGACGTCTGCGAGGGCGGGATCGGGTCGCGGGTGGTGCTGGTGGTGGCGCCCGCAGGGTGGGGACGGTCGACGGTGCTTGCCCGGTTCCTGGACGTCGCCGGCGGCGCGGACGGGCCGGTTGCGCTGGTTGCGGGGATTGACGGGAACGTGCCGGGTGACCGGGCGGTGCAGGCGACGGCACTGCAGGAGAAGCTGGCCGCAGTCGCGCCGCAATCTCGTGCCGCCGAGCTGCTTGACGTTGACACGCCTGCTGGGGTGGCCGGGCTGGGCCTTGACGTAGCGGGCTGGTTCGTGCCGGGGCTGGGCGCCGCGGTGTCGCTGACGGGGCTGTCGCGTTTGTTCGGTGCGGCGGTGCGGGCGTGGGATGACAGCCCGGCGGGTGAGGCGGGCGCGGTAGCCCGGGCGGCCCGGGCGGTGGCGGCGCTGTCGGTGAAGGTCCCAGTGGTGGTCGTCCTGGATGATGCTGACCTGCTTGACCCGGGCCTGGCCCGGGCCGTGATCGGCGGACTGGCGGGGCGGTATGACGGGCAGGTGCTGGTGGTGGCGGCCGCCCGCCCGGGCGCTGCCCTGGCAGCCGGGCTGCTCAAGGATCCCGGGCCTGAGCTGGCCGGGCGCGTGTACCGGGCCGAGGCGGAGCCGCGGATGGACTACAGCGACCGGGCGGAACTGGCCGGTGAGCTGCTGCCGGGGCTGGCTGTCCAGGCGGCGGAGCGGATCGGGCGGCGGACGGCGACGTTCGGTGAGGTCTTCGCCGTTGCGTCCGCGGAGCTGCTGGCCGGGCTCGCCCCGGGCACCGGGGCGGCGGAGGCGGTCGCGGCGGCCGACGCGGTGCTGGATGCGGTGCTTGAGCGGGGGTTGCCGTCGCGGGAGGCGGCGGTGCTGGCGTGGGCGGGCGGGTCGCTGCACCAGGCGCAGGCGGACGCGTGCCTGCGGGTGCTCGGCGCGGAGCGGGCCGAACCGGATGTTCACGTGCGGCGGACGGGGCGGCTGGCGTGCCTGGCTGATCCGGCGTCACGGCGCTGCGCCGAGCAGGCGGCGGCGTTCTCGCCTCGGCAGCGGGCCGCGCTGGCCGCCGCGGTCCTGGAAGCCGCGGGACGGGTCGCGGCCGATTCCGGCGCCGGGCTGGCGGACCGGGTGGTGGCCCGCCAGGCGGTGCACCGGGTCCGCGCCGACCTCGGCCCGGCGCTATGCGGCGGGCTCCCCGGGGTGCAGCGGGCGCTGGTCCGCGGCTTGGAGGCGCTCGGCGACCCGCAGGCCGCGCTGCTGGTCGCCCGGCAGGCGCTGGCCGGGACGCCGCCCGATGACGCCGGGCGGCCGGGCCTGCTGGCCGCCTACCTGCGGCTGGCCTATGCCCGGCCCGGCCAGGGCCGTACCGACCCGCTGGCCGAGGAGGCTGTCACCGCGGCGCTTGCCGCGGGGGCGGCGACCGGGCTGGAGGCCCGGGTCTGGGCGGCCGCCGACCTGCTGACCCGCGACGGCGACCGCGCGCCGGCCCTGGCGATGGCCGCCCGGGTAGCCGGCGAGCTGGAAGCCGCCACCGGCCTCGGTGCGGCCGGGGACCAGTGGCGGCTGCTGCTCGCCTTCGCGACCGGGCGGGCCGGGCGTCCCGACCTGACCCAGCGGCTGCTGGCGCCGCTGCTGGCCAGCAGCACCGCCAGCCGCGAAAAACCCGCCCTGGCCGTCCTGCACGCCGTGGGCGGCCCGCACGCCGACATCCGGCTCCAGGTCATCCTGCTCCAGGCCGAGCTCGAAACCACCCCCGCCGCCGCTTATGACGACCAGCTCCGCCTGCACGCCGCCCTGGCCGCCGCCTTCAACGCCCTGGGCAGCTACTCTCTGGCGCTCAACCACGGCCGCCAGGAACTCGCCCTCCGCCACCGCCTCCAGCACCCTGACCACCGCGCCACCCTGGCCATCCGGAGCAGCATCGCGTCCTGGACGGGCGAGTGCGGGGACGCGGCCGAGGCGCTGCGCCTGTCCACCGCACTGCTGCCCGACCGGGAGCGGGTCCAAGGCCCGGACCATCCCGGCACCCTGATCACCCGGAGCAGCATCGC
>Ga0265338_10003605_pt1 | contig 21613 bp, 22 predicted proteins | sample 42126metaG_FD_193579 | JGI IMG/M metagenome (GOLD analysis project Ga0265338, IMG submission 193579) | Rhizosphere microbial communities from Carex aquatilis grown in University of Washington, Seatle, WA, United States - 4-21-26 metaG | ecosystem: Host-associated > Plants > Roots > Rhizosphere... | reverse complement strand
CCCCGCCGAGTAGTGGCATGTTGCGCAGACGGCCGAGCCGCTCGCGCAGCCGGAGCTCGTGCTCACTCGGGGGCATCGAAGAGCCTCAGGAGTTGGGAGAGCGTGGCCCGCAGCTCGGGCCGGGGCACGATCGCGTCGACGTGGCCGAAGCGCAGGTTCTGCTCGGCGCGACCGAAGTCGTCGGGAAGCTTCTCCCGGGTGATGCTCTCGACCACCCGCGGCCCGGCAAACGACATCAGGGCGCCCGGCTCCGCGAGCAGGACGTCGCCGAGCGTTACGAAGCTCGCGAGCACCCCACCGGTGGTCGGATGCGCCATCACGGAGATCATCGACTGGCCGGCGTCTCGGAGGTCCTCGACGGCGCAGACGGTCTTCGGAACCTGCATCAGGGCCAGGATCCCCTCCTGCATGCGCGCCCCGCCCGAGCTGGTCACGGAGATCAAGGGCACGCCGCGCTCGACAGCCGAGTCGCAGGCGCGCGAGAACTTCTCGCCGACGACGCTGCCCATGGAGCCGCCCATGAACGAGAAGTCCATGACGGCCAGCTCACAGCCGCGCCCGTCGATCGTCGCCTGGCCGATCACCATCGCGTCCGCAAGCCCCGTCGACATCTCGGCCTCGGCGAGTCGCTCGACATAGGGCCGGAGATCGAAGAAGTGGAGCGGGTCCTCCGAGTGAAGGTCGGCCGATTCCTCGACGAACGAGCCCGGGTCGACGATCGAGGCGATGCGCGCGCGGGCGCGCATCGTGAAGTGATGTCCACAATGCGCACAGACCCAGAGGGACTGCTCGAGCTCGTCGTCCCGGTAGTGGGAATGGCACTCCGGACAGGTGTTCGGGTGCTTCGGCGGCGGAGCAGGCTTCTCGTCGGTCTCGATCGACACGTCGATCTTTGCCACGGCGCTAGCTTAGACCGCCTCTCGCGCGCTCGGGTTGCGCCTCGGTCAGAAACCGAGCGCGGCGGACAGACGCTCGAGCTTCTCGACGTTGGCGCGATCGGGCGCGAGCCCGGTCAGGCCGGCGCCGACGACGACACCGCGGTCACGCAGGCCGCAAAACAGCTCTTCGACCTCGGCGATCGTGAGGCCGCCGGGCTCCGGCATGAAGACGGCAAGCTCGCCGGGCGCGAAGACGTCGCAGTCGAGGGCGACGTAGACACAGTCGACGCGATCGAGGACGGCCTCGACGTTGTCGTGGATCCCCGCGGCGGCGATGAACTCGACCTCGGGCGGATCGAGGTTGCGGGCCCCGATCAACGCCACGTCGTTCGGATCGATCGCCCCACCGTCGATCAGCATCCGCAGCGGCATGCCCCACTCGTTCCCCGACGGCGAGGTCTCGGGGGTGTTCAGGTCACCGTGGGCATCGAGCCAGATGATTCCCAGGCGGTCATGACGGGACGAGAGGCCCTCGACGACACCGACGTGCGAGCAGCAGCATCCGCCGAGCACGAGCGGCCGCTGCGGCAGGTCGGAGGCGACGGCGAGCGTCTGCGCGTGCAACGAGTCCTCCTCGACGACCGAGGCCTCCGGATAGTCGAGGGGCAGGCTCGCCGCCTCGATCATCGGCTCGCCGCCGTTGCCCCAGGCGCGCGGGATCCGTACAAGCCCCGCGGCGAAGGTCCGGCCGCACGAATGGCATTCGTAGTCCGGCCCGATCGCGACCGCGGTGTAGGCCTGGCACGTGGGGCACTTGGCCCGCAGTTGGCTCATGTCAGCGCTTTCTCGAAGACGACCATGCAGCTTTCCACTTCCATGCCGACCCGCTCGTAGAGCTTCGTCGCACCGGTGGGGCTGTCGGCGTCGACGCCGAGGGTGACGCGTGTGACGCCGCGGGCCCAGAACTCGGCGAACGATCTGTACAGAAGCGCCTTGCCGAGCCCGAGGCCGCGCCACGCTCTGCGCACCCCGAGCAGAGCGACGTAGCCGCCGCCGTTGCGGTTCGTCTCGTTGCGCACGGCGGCGGCGATCTCATCGCCGTCGCGAACGACGAACCACAGCGGACCGTCCGCGTCTCGCTCCTCGCCGCGGCGCTTGTCCCACCACTCGTCGAACGGAGCCGACTGCCACTCCCAGTGATCCTGGAACGCCTCGTCGACAGCCGCAGCGAATGCACGCGCGTCACGCTGTTGGAACTCGTCGAGGAGCAACTCGCCCGGAAGTCTAGGCACCGCCGGTGTCCTGTCGAGCTCGATCGCCATCTCATAGAAGCGCCTGGCCTCGGCATAGCCTCGCCGACGGAAGAGCGCCGCAGCCGCAGCATCCTCTGACAACGTCACGGTGTGCGCCTTCACGCTCCTGTGCTCGCGCGAGCGTGCCTCGCCGAGCTCGGCGATCCGGGCGCCGAGTCCCCGCCCTTTCGCCCCCTGCGCGACGATGCCGAAAAAGGCGCCTTTCTCACCGTACGGATGGAACCACCCTGCCGCCACCGGCGTTCCCGCCTCCTCGAACAACCATGAGTCCGGCTCGAGCTCGACATGACTCCACCAGGCGAGGACGTCCGCCTCCTGCAGCCGCGAAGGGGTGCCGCGCAACGCCGCCTCGTCCGCGCCGGCGAGCTCTGCAACCACTGCGGCGTCACCTGGCGTGAGCGGCCGCACGTTCATGCGAGAGAATCCAGCGCGTCGCCGAGACCGTCGAGCGAGCGAAGCTCGACGTCCGGCTGCGGGTCGGGCTGCTCGCCGTCACGGTTGATCCAGATCGTGGGCAGGCCGAGCTCGATCGCAGGCGCGACATCGTGGAAGAGGCTCGCGCCGACGTGGACCCGGCCGGCGGGCGCAGCGCCGGTCTGCTCGTCGAACGCCGCCCAGTGCCCGTGCGCGGGCTTGTACGACCCGATCTCCGACGCCACGATCACGTGATCGAACGGGACGCCGATGAGCCCGAGCGACGACTCGATGTAGTCGCGGTCGGTGTTCGAGAGGATCGCGAGCTTCCAGCCGCGGGCACGAGCGTCCTGGAGCGCCGCACGCGTCTCGGGGAACGGCTGCCAGGCCGGCAGCGAGCGCGCCAGCGCAGCCTCGTCGGCGGCGGCCAGCGCGAGCCCTTCGCGGGCGGCGAGCCGGGCGAGGGTGACGGTCAGAACGTCCCGGTAGCTTCGCGTCGGCTCCTCGCGCTGCACCTGTGGCTCGAGCTCGTGGTACACGCGCAGCAGCCCGCCGGCGCGCTCGGTCCCGAACAAGCGCTCGAGCTCGCGCCCGATCCCGCCGTTCCAGTCGATCAGCGTCCCGTAGCAGTCGAACGTCGCCCAGCGCGTGCCGGAATTGCTCTCCATATAGTCCGATCATGGCCGATGCGACGCACTACCGCTGGGAAGACATGCCGCGCGAGGAGCTGGGCCCGCAGATCGGGCGCAGGCTCATCACCGGCAACTCGATGATGATCGCGCACGTGTATCTGGCGAAGGGCGCGGTCGTCCCGAAGCACTCGCACCACAACGAGCAGATCACCTACATCCTCGAAGGCGTGCTGCGCTTCCGCCTCGGCGACGACGAGTCGCAACAGGTCGACGTCGCCGCCGGAGAGGTGCTGCACATCCCCTCGAATCTGGCGCACACCGCGGTGGCACTCGAGGACACGCTCGACGTCGACATCTTCTCGCCGCCGCGCGAGGACTGGCTCGACGGAAGCGACACGTACCTGCGCGGCTGACGCATCGCTTCGCTCGCTTCACGGGGGAAACCAGTTTCCCCCGCGGGCCCCCTTCTAGTTGTTGCGCTCACGGCCGGGCGTCTCACTGCTCTCGCCGAACAAGTTCGGCTCCGCGACGACAACACCTTAGGCGGCGGGGCGAAACGCCAACAACTCAGGTCCATGCCGATGCAACCAATCTCGGTGCGTGCGCCAGCCGGGTCGCCGCGTCTCGACGAGCTGCCAGAAACGGCGCGAGTGATTGGGCTCGATCAGGTGGCAGAGCTCGTGCACGACGACGTAGTCGAGCACGTCGTACGGCGCGAGCACGAGCCGCCAGTTGAACGAGAGCGTCCCGCGCGTCGAGCAGGAGCCCCACCGCGTGCGCTGATCTCTGATCTCGATCCGCGTGTAGACGACGCCGAGCTCCTGCGCCTCCTCCTCGGCAAGCATCGTGACGAGCTCGCGTGCTGCACGCCGCGCATCGGTCTCCGATACGTCGCGCGGGTCGAGCCCCAGCCGCGGACGTTGCTTGGCGCGCTCGGAGGCGATCCACCCGCGATGCGACTCGAGCACCCGCTGGATCTCCGTGTCGTCCATCCAGTGCGGGACGGTGAGCGTCGGCGGATCGCCCCAGGGCACCGTCAGTGTCCAGCGACGCACGCGGCGCGAGCGCCGGACCTCGATCAGCTCGTCCACTCGCCCCCGGTCATCACGGTTGGCGAACCACAACTGGCACGGAGGCGACGTTCGCTCCATCGACATACACCTCGACGAGATGCGCCCCGTACGCCAACGCTTCGAAGTCAAGGATTAGTCGGTGGAAGCTCGGCACTTCCCACGCGGGATCATGCCCTGGTGGCGGGAGCTCGGTGAACTCGTAATTGACGTCAGCTAACGAACTTGGGCCGGGACCGATTAGGTAGACCTCGACAGTGTGTTCAACTCCAGCCGCGAACTCCTCGGCAGTCCCTTTGAGGGAGAGCGCGAGGAAGAGCTGCACAGCCCCGGGGACCTCCGGAAGCCACACGGTGTCGATACCGGCAGCCTCGAAGTCCGCTGGCAGAGAGTCGCCGACGATGCCCCGGCAAAGGAGTGCGAACTCCGCCCTCATCTGAGGTCCAGCAACCGCAGCCGGGACGGGAGTCGGTAGACCCCCTTCTTGACGCGCTCGACTTCACCTCGTTGAGCCAGCGTCGTCGCGGCAACCTCAAGAGCGTGAATCGCTTGTGGTGTGCGTGCGAGCCAACCGCGCGCGATCATCTCTTCGCGCATTTCTACGAGACGCGAAGGCTGACCCTGCGCCTCGGCGAGTAGAGCCAGCAGTGCGTCCCGTTTTGACGGGACCTGGCCGACGCCACTTCTCGGAGTATCGGCCGACTCCATGCTTGTGAACTCGCTGAGCGCACTCCACATCGTGAGTCGGCGTCGCAGCCCTGCGATCGCCTCGGCGATGCCCTCCTGTTCCCGTTCCAGATCCGCGATCTGTCGCTTGACTTCATCGATGGGAAATGAGCGAAGCCAGTCTCGAGCGGCGTCGTTGATTCGATCGAAGGCTCCATCGGTCGGCAAGGCGGACATGCCTCCAGAATAAGAAGCGGTCCGGACGGAAGACCTCAGGCGCGGACCTCAGACCCCTGAGGACCGCCGCTGAGATGGCTACCCTCGATGTCCTAAGGCATATAGTCACGTCCCCGCGATGACGATGTCTGAGTCGAGATGAGACAGCCGCTACGAATCCTGGACTTTCGCGCCCGCCGAGCCATCGCGGTCCCTCGGGAGAACGAAGGCGCGGCACTCAAATCTGCGACCGAAGCAGCTCGGAAGTTGGGGATCGGCACATCTGGCACGCCTCGGCCAAGTCTTTCGGCTAGCAAGAAACACCTGCCGAACTAGCCGATAACTAGTCCTCGAAGCGGCGGAAGACGACGCAGGCGTTGTGCCCGCCGAAGCCGAACGAGTTGTTGACGGCAACGCGGACGTCCGCCTTGCGCGACGTGTTCGGCACATAGTCGAGGTCGCAATCGGGATCAGGCGTCTCGTAGTTGATCGTCGGCGGCAGCACGCCCTCGTACACCGCGAGCGTCGTGAACATCGCCTCGATTGCACCGGCGGCGCCGAGGCAATGCCCTGTCGCGCCCTTCGTGCCGGACACGGGGATCTTGTGCGCCTGCTCCTCACCCATCGCGAGCTTGATCACGCGCGTCTCGCTCGAGTCGCCGATCGGCGTCGAGGTCGCGTGCGCATTGATGTAGCCGATGTCCTCGGGCGTGACCCCGGCGTCGCCCATCGCCATCGTCAGGGCACGCGCGGGATTGACGCCCGTCGGATCGGGCTCGGTGATGTGGCTCGCGTCGGCGGAGACGCCGTAGCCGACGATCTCCGCGTAGATCTTCGCGCCGCGCGCCTGCGCGTGCTCGAGCTCCTCCAGCACGAGCACGCCGCCGGCCTCGCCCATCACGAAGCCGTCGCGACCCGCGTCGAAGGGGCGCGAGGCCCGGGCGGGCTCGTCGTTACGGCGCGACAGCGCGCGCATCGCACCGAAGCCGGCGATGCCGACCTTGTTGATCGCGGCCTCCGTCCCGCCGCAGAACATCACGTCGGCGCGGCCGAGCCGGATCGCGTCCGTGCCGTCGCCGATCGCCATGTTCGACGCGGCGCACGCGGTGCACTCCGACATCAAAGGGCCCTTGGTGCCGAGCTCCATGGACACCCAGCCGGCGCCCATGTTCGGAATGATCGCCGGAATCGCGAACGGGTTGACGCGGTCCGGCCCACGCTCGCGCAATGTGTCGTGGCAGTCCTGGAACGACCTGAGCCCACCGATCCCGGTGGCGATAGCGGCGCCGACTCGATCGGACTCCTTCGAGATGTCGAGCCCCGAGTCGGCCTCCGCCTGCCGCGCGGCGGCGACGATCAACTGGGCGAAGCGGTCCATACGGCGGGCCTGCTTGTGGTCGACCCAGTCGGACGGATCGAAATCCTTCACTTCGCAGGCGAACGTCACCGGGAAGCCGGTGGTGTCGAACTGCGTGATCGGCCCGGCGCCGGACGCGCCCGCGATCAGGTTCTCCCAACTCGAGCGCACGTCGAGGCCGAGCGGAGTAACCGCGCCCAGCCCTGTGATGACGACACGCCGCCGCCCGTTCGATGACCCGTTGTACGCGCTCACATTCCCAGCCCCCCGTCCACGAGCAGCACCTCGCCCGTGATGAACGAAGCCGCGTCGGAACAGAGGAAGCGTACCGCCCCGGCAACGTCCTCCGGTTCACCGAGGCGGCCGAGAGCGGTGTTCGTGAGCATCGCGGCGGTTGCTTCCTCGGGCAGCACCTCGGTCAGCTGGGTCTTGACGTAGCCCGGCGCGACGACGTTCGCGCGCACGTTTCGGCTGCCGAGCTCCTTGGCGAGGGATTTCGTGAAGCCGATGATCCCCGCCTTGGAGGCGGCATAGTTCGTCTGGCCCCAGTTGCCGTGCACCCCGACGATCGACGAGACGTTGACGATCGAGCCCGCGCGCTTCTTCATCATCGGGCGGCAGACCGCACGGCAGGTGTAGAAGACCGACGAGAGGTTCGTGTCGATCACCGTGCGCCAATCGTCGTCCGACATGCGGGCCAGCAGGCCGTCGCGTGTCAAGCCGGCGTTGTTGACGAGAATGTCGAGGTCGCCGGACTCTGCGACGAGCCGTTGCGCCTCCTCCGCATTCGACACGTCGGCCTGGACAGCACGCCCACCGAGCTCTGCAGCGAGCGAGTCCGCCTCGTCCTTGCCCGATCGGTAGCCGATCACGACCGTCGCGCCGGCCGCCGCGAGCTCCCTCGCGATCGCTTGTCCGATACCGCGCGACGCCCCGGTGACGAGCGCCGTCTTCCCTTCCAGCGACGCGAACGTCACGCTTCGGACAGCGCCTCGTGGAGCTTGTCGAGCGAGGCGAGATTGTTCACCGAGACCGCCTTGACGCTACGGTCGATGCGCTTGACCAGACCGCTCAGCACGTTGCCGGGACCAACTTCGACGAACGTGCGCACGCCTTCGCGCATCAGCTCGGTCGCCGCTTGCGTGAACCGGACGGGCGCCGTCAGCTGATCGACGAGCAGGGGGCCCATGCGCTGGGCAGACTCGACCCGCGCGGTGACGGTCGACATGAACGGCGATACCGGCTCCTGAAAGCGCACGCGGTCGATCGCTGGACGCAGCCGGTCGGCCGCGCGTGCGACGAGGGGCGAGTGGAACGCGCCGGAGACCTTCAGCTTGACCGCGCGGCGCGCGCCCTCCTCCTGCGCACGCTCGCAGCACTCGTCGACCGCGTCGTTCTCGCCGGAGACGACGATCTGGCCGGGGCAGTTGTAGTTCGCCGGCCAGACGCCGAGGATCTTGCGGCAGAGCGTCTCGACGACCTCGTCCTCGAGCCCGAGGATCGCCGCCATCGATCCGGGGTGCATCGCAGCGGCCTCCGCCATGGCGATCCCGCGCTCGCGGACGAGCTCGAGCGCCTCCTCGACGGTCATCGAACGTGCCGCAGCGATCGCAGCGAACTCGCCGACCGAGTGGCCGACGACGAAGTCGGGCTCGATGCCGCGCGCGCGGATCGCAGCGAGCATGGCGAGGGACGTGGCGACGAGCGCCGGCTGCTGCACGGCGGTGTCGACGAGGTCGTCGCCCGAGCCGCGGAAGCACAGGTACTCGAGATCGAGCCCGGATGCCAGGCTGCCCCGCCGGTAGACGTCCATCGCCTCAGGCACTGCCTCCGCGATGTCGAGCCCCATCCCGGCCTCGATCGAGCCCTGGCCCGGGAAGCAAAACGCAATCTTGTTGGCGGTCGATGCCATCAGGCGGCCATCTCCTTCGTCCAGCGAATCAGAGCCGAACCCCACGTCAGTCCTGCACCCATCCCGGTCATCAACACGAGCTGGCCGGGCCGAAGGCGTCCGTCCGCCGCCGCATCGGCGAGGGCGAGCGGAATCGACCCGGACGAGGTGTTCCCGTACCGGTCGACGTTGATCACCACCCGGTCAGACGGAACGCCGAGCTTCTTGGTTGCGTGAGCGATGATCCGCATGTTGGCCTGGTGGGGAATGTAGAGATCCACGTCGTCGATCGAGACTTCGCACTTCGCCAGCAGATCCTCGGCCGACTGGACAAGGATGCGGGTCGCGAACCTGAAGACTTCCCGCCCGTTCATCTTGACGTATTTCTCGGACTCGTCGAACCTTCGGGAGCCGCTGCCGGGTAGCCAGAGGTTCTCGCCGCCCGCGCCGTCGGCGCCGAGCTCGAAACCCACGAAGCCCTGCTCGGGCACCGTCTCGAGGACGACGGCGCCCGCCCCGTCCCCGAAGAGGACGAGCGTCGAGCGATCCTCCCAGTCGAGAATGCGCGAGAGCAGGTCGCCGCCGACGACGAGCGCCCGGTGCGCGAGGCCGCCGGCGACCATGGCGTAGCCCTGAGCGAGGGCATAGACGAAGCCGGTGCAGCCCGCCGAGAGGTCGTAGGCCGCAGCGCTCGTCGCCCCGAGCCGATCCGCGAGGATGGCCCCGGTGGACGGAAACGCCATGTCGGGCGTGACGGTCGCGACGATCAGCAGATCGATGTCCGCGCCCTCGAGGCCCGCCTGAGCGAGAGCCTCACGGCACGCAGGCAGCGCGACGTCCGAGAGCGCCTCCTTGTCGTCGACCATGCGGCGCTCGCGGATGCCGGTGCGCTCGACGATCCACTCGTCGGAGGTGTCGACGAGCTGTGCGAGCTCGTCGTTCGTAACGATCCGGTCCGGCACCCTGCTGCCGAGACCTGTGATCGATACCGGCCTGCCCGCCGCCGCGGTCCCGATCATTCGCCGACGAAGACGGTGAGGACGGCCTGGGCGGCAAGCTCGTCGCCGACGAGCGCGCGCCCTTCCCCCTTCGCGATCGGGCCCCGCACGCGCGTGAACTCGCAGATGAGCGTGAGCACGTCTCCCGGCTCGACGATGCGCTTGAACCGGCAGTCGTCGATGCCCGCGAAGAACGGAACCTTCCCGCGATTCTCCTCGGCGGCAAGGACGGCGACTGCGCCGGCCTGCGCGATCGCCTCGATCGTGAGGACGCCCGGCATGACCGGCCGCCCGGGGAAGTGGCCGGGGAACCACCAGTCGTCGGGCCGGATCAGCCGGCGGCCGACGACACGCTTGCCGGGCTCGAGCTCGAGGATCTCGTCGACGAGCAGGAACGGAGCACGGTGCGGGATGAGGGACTCGATCACGTCGAGCCCGAAGGGCGCGTGCGGGACGGTCATGCGACCTCCCGCTCTTCGAGGCGCTCGCGCAGGCGATTGCGGCCTCGGTGCGCGTGACACTTGGCCGTGCCGACCGGCATGCCCGCAGCCTCGGCGATCTCCTCGAACGAGTAGCCGAGCGCATCCTTGAGCAGGACGATCTGCGCCTGCTGCGGCGAGACGTCCGCGAGCGAGTCGCAGAGCTCGCGTCGCAGCTCCGACATGCCGGCAGCGCGCAGCGGATCGTCGTCGGGCCCCGAGCTGAGATCGTCGCCGAGGGGCTCGTGCACGCGCACCTTGCGACGCTCGGCAGCGTCACGGCAGGTGTTGACCACCAGACGATGCAGCCACGTGGAGAACTGCGAGTCGCCGCGGAACTGATCGAGGCGCACGCAGAGCTTCGCGAGGGCCTCCTGCGCGGCGTCGCCGGCATCCTCGGGATCGTGGAGGAGGCGGCGCGTGAGGCGCTCGACCTTCGGCGCGTGCCGGGCGCACAACGCTTCGAGCGCAAGCCGGTCGCCGTCCTTTGCGCGCGTCACCAGGATCGGGTCGCTCAGCCGCTCGTAGGCGAGACTGCGGTTCTGCCGCAGCTCCAACGTGATCGGACGGGTTCTCCCGCTGAGCGGCTGCACGGCGCCTTAGTCTAGTCGGGCGTGTCGGACCTGATCCCGGAGCTCGTGACGCCGCTGCTGCGCGGGCGGCTCGGCAGGCCCTACCGCTTCGTCGCCGAGTGCCCCTCGACGCAGCGCCTGCTCGGCGAGGACGATCCCGAGGGGACGACCGTCGTCACCGACCACCAGACGCATGGACGTGGGCGGCTCGGCCGCAGCTGGGAGGACACACCGGGCCGCTCGATCCTGATGTCGGTCCTCCTCCGCCCGCGGCCGCCGATGCCGTTGTGGCCCGAGCTCTCGCTCATCGCCGGGGAGGCTGTCGCGCGGGCGCTGCGCAGCGAGACGGGGATCGACGCGAGCCTCAGGCATCCGAACGACGTCGTCGTCGCGGGCCGGAAGCTCGTCGGCGTCCTGCCGGAGGCGCGCGCGGGCCGTGTCGTGCTCGGAATCGGGGTGAACGTCAACCAGCCGGCCGGCGAGCTCCCGACCGAGACCGCGAAGCCGCCGACCTCGGTGCGCGTCGAGCTCGGCCGGGAGATCGAGCGGGCGCCGCTGCTCGCCGCGATCCTCGCCGAGCTCGAGCTGGGCTACGACACCTGGGCCGCGCCGTACGCCAATCGGTAAGCCGCGGATACACTCGTTACGACTGTGAATGGGCGCGCCGCTCGTGCTCTGATCGCCGCAGCGGGGGTCATGCTCGCGGCGCTTCTGCTCGCGGGCGCCACCTCCGCCGCAGGGTCGGCCGCAGCGAAGCCCCGGGTGCTCGCGATCCGCTTCGGGCCGGATCTCGAGGTGAACCCGGTCACGCAGGACTACCTCACGCACCAGCTCTCCCAGGCGGCCTCGAAGCACTACGACGCAGCGGTGATCCTGCTCGACACGCCGGGCGGGCTCTCGAGCTCGATGAAGACGATCTACACGGCGGAGCTGAACGCGAAGCTGCCGGTGATCGTCTACGTCTCGCCGGACGGGGCGCGCGCGGCGTCGGCGGGGGTCTGGATCTCCCAGGCCGCCGACGTGCTCGCGATGGCGCCGACGACGAACATCGGCTCTTCGACCCCCATCGACTCGAGCGGAGCGAACCTCGGCTCCGACCTGCGGCGCAAGGTGATCAACGACGCTGCGGCGTCACTCACGGCTCTCGCCGCGGCGCATCACCGCAACACGACGTGGCCCGGGAAGGCGGTGCGTGTGGCGTCCAATTTGACCTCCTCCGAGGCGTTGCACATGAACGTGATCGACCTCATCGCTCCGAGCCTGCCGGCGCTGCTCGACAAGCTCGACGGCTACCACACGAAGGACGCCGAACGGCCGTACACGCTGCACCTGGCCGGCGCGCAGGTCGACACCGTGAAGCCCGGATTCTTCACGCGCCTGCTGAACGCGACGATCGATCCGACCATCATCAGCCTGCTCTTCCTCGCCGGGATCGCGGGCATCGGCTTCGAGATCTTCCATCCCGGGATCGTGTTGCCGGGCGCGCTCGGCGCGGTCGCATTTCTGACCGCGCTCTTCGGCTTCTCGGTGCTCCCGATCTCCTGGAGCGGCCTTGCGCTGATCCTGCTCGGCGTCGTGCTGCTCGTGATCGACGCGCATGTCGTCTCGCACGGCGCGCTCACGCTCTCGGGTCTCATCGCGCTCGGGTTCGGGATGGTGATGCTCTTCCACAATGCGCCCTCGCCGTACCACACGTCGGTGCCGATCGTGCTCACGTTCACGCTCGGCCTCGGCCTCTTCTGGGTGTTCGCGCTCACGAAGGCGGTGCAGGTGCGCCGCCGGCCCGTCACGGTCGGGCCGGCGCGTGTCGTCGGCGCCGAGGCCGTCGTGAAGGCGCCGGGCCAGGTCTTCGTCGAAGGCGAGCTCTGGCACGCGCACCTCCCGGACGGCGGCGAGCTCGTCCCCGGCTCACACGTCCGGGTCGCCGCCATGGACGGCCTCGAGCTGACCGTGACCGCGGAGGAGTAGGCTTCGCACGTGGCCCCTGCACTCGTCGCTGCTGCCGTCGTCGTCTTCCTCGTCGTCCTGTTCCTGATTTCGGCGATCAAGGTGGCGCGCGAGTACGAGCGCGGCATCGTCTTCCGGCTCGGCCGCCTGCTGCCGGAGCCGAAAGGCCCGGGCCTCTTCGTGCTGATCCCGGTCGTCGACCGGATGGTGAAGGTCGACCTGCGCACGATCACGCTGAACATCCCGCCGCAGGAGGTCATCACCAAGGACAACGTGCCGGTGCGCGTGAACGCGGTCGCCTACTTCCGGATCGTGCAGCCGCAGGACGCAATCGTCCAGGTGGAGAACTTCATGAACGCGACGTCGCAGAAAGCGCAGACGACCCTCCGTTCTGTGCTGGGGCAGCACGTGCTCGACGAGCTGCTCTCCGAGCGCGAGAAGATCAACGCAATCCTCCAGACGATCATCGACGAGGCGACCGGGCCGTGGGGCATCAAGGTCTCCGCGGTCGAGGTGAAGGACGTCGAGATCCCGGCGAGCATGCAACGGGCGATGGCCCGCCAGGCAGAGGCCGAGCGTGAACGCCGCGCGAAGATCATCAACGCCGAGGGCGAGTTCCAGGCGGCCGAACGGCTGAAGGACGCGGCGCTCGTGATCGAGGAGCACCCGATGGCGCTACAGCTGCGCTACCTGCAGACGCTGCTCGAGATCGGCGGCACGAACAACTCGACGATCATCTTCCCGGCGCCGATCGACCTGATCACGCCGTTCCTCGAGCGCAAGGGCAAACCGCCCTCCGGCGACTCGTCCGCGGACTGAGCGGGCGAACTAGAGCTGCGCGCCGGGCTCGACGGCCGGCTTTTCCCGGAACCGTCGCGCCGCTTCGATCGCCGCACCGAGATTCAGGCCCTTGTCCTTCGCCTGCTTGATCAGCATCACGGTCTCGAGCGCGTCCATGTCGTAGATGCGCTGCTTCTTCCCCTTGGTGGGGATCTGGGCCTTGTTCGTCCAGTAGTCGAGCTGCATCTTGGAAATCCCGGCGATCTGACAGACCTGCCCCAGATACAGCTCAACCTTGTCCAGATGCTCGGCCAGGTTGATCGGTTCCAAAAGGTCTACTTGTCTACTGAGTGCCATACCGTCCCTACCCCGTCGAAAATACGAACCCCTTAACTTACGAGTTATAGAACGTAAAGTTACATTTGGGAAGAGGTAGACGCAGAGTAGACGCCGAACCGCCCCCCGTTCGAGGGACTGATCCTCCGTCAATCTGCTGTTCGAGACTACTCGACGTCGTCGTCAGGTACCGCGAGCTCGTCGTCCGGGACGTCGGTCTCGCCGGCCAGCTCGGCTTCGACAGCCGCTACACCCGGAGTCTGCTCGTCGTCGTCCGAGTCGACGACGGGGGCGAGCGCCGAGACCTGCTCGTCGCCGCGGAGCCGCATCACGATCACGCCCTGCGTCGAGCGTCCGAGCCGCTTGACGTCCTCGACGGGCATGCGGATCACGGTGCCGCCCGTCGAGATGAGCATCACCTGGTAGCCGTCTCGCACGACGCGGGCGCCGGCGAGCTTGCCCTTCGACTCGGTGAGCTGGATCGTCTTCACGCCCATGCCGCCGCGGCCCTTGATCGGATACTCCGCGACGCGGGTGCGCTTGCCGTAGCCGTTCTCGGTCACGACCAGCAGGTCGGCGTCGTCCTGCGCGATGTTGATCGAGATCACCTCGTCGTCGCCGCGCATCCGCATGCCCTGCACGCCGGAGGCGTCACGACCCATCGCCCGGGCGTTCTGCTCGTTGAAGCGAATCGCCTGGCCGAGCTTGGAGACCATCAAGACATCGTCGTTGCCGGACGAGTGGCGAACACCGACGAGCTCGTCGCCCTCGCGCATCTTGATCGCGATGATCCCGTCCGCCTTCAGCGGTGTGTTGTACGCCTTGAGCTCCGTCTTCTTGACGACACCGTTCTTCGTGCCGAAGACGAGATACTTCGCCTCCTCGAACTTCCGGGTCTGAATGACGGCGCGGACGGTCTCGTCCTGGCGGAAGGGCAGGAGGTTGACGATCGCGCGGCCTTTCGACTGGCGCGACCCGAGCGGCAGCTCGTGCACCTTCAGCCGGTAGACCTTGCCGACGTTCGTGAAGAACAGGATGAAGTCGTGCGTCGAGGCGACGAAGAGATGCTCGATGTAGTCCTCGTCCTTGATGTCCATCCCCATGACGCCGATGCCGCCACGGCGTTGCTCGCGGTATGTGGTGACGGGAACGCGCTTGATGTAGCCCGAGCGCGTGATCGCGATCACCATGTCCTCTTCCGCGATCATGTCCTCGAGGTCGAGCTCCTCCTCGGCATGAACGATCTCGGTGCGGCGGTCGTCCTTCTTGCCGTAGATGGCGCGCAGCTCGAGCAGCTCCTCGCGGATGAGCGCATCGATCTTGGCGGGATCGCCGAGCAGCGTGCGTAGCTCTTCGATGCGCTCGCGGAGGTCCTTGAACTCCGCCTCGATCTCCTGGCGCGCGAGCCCGGTGAGACGGGCGAGACGCAGGTCGAGAATCGCCTGCGCCTGGATCTCGCTCAGCGAGAAGCGCTCCTGCAGCTGCGTCCGCGCGTCGTCCGTGTCGGCGGCCGCACGGATGAGCGCAACGATCGCGTCGATGTTGTCGAGCGCGATGAGATATCCCTCGAGGACGTGCGCGCGGCTCTCGGCCTTGTGCAGCTCGTCCTTCGAGCGGCGGATGACGATCTCGCGCTGAAAGTCGAGGTAGTGGGTGACGAGCTCGAGCAGTGAGAGCGTCTTCGGTACGCCGTCGACGAGCGCGACCGCGTTGTACCCGAACGTCGACTGCAGCGGCGTGTGCTTGAAGAGCTTGTTGAGCACGACCTGTGGAATCGCGTCGCGCTTCAGCTCGACCTGGATGCGCATGCCGGTGCGATCGGAGTGGTCGGCGAGATCGGAGATCTCGGTGAAGACCTTGTCGCGCACGAGATCGGCGATCTTGAGAATGACGCCCGTATCGCCGCCCTTCTTCACGCCGTACGGAAGCTCGGTGATGACGATGGCGGACTTGCCGCCGCGCAGCTCCTCGATGTGAGCGCGCGCACGCATGACGACGCGGCCGCGTCCGGTGCGGTACGCATCACGGATGCCGCTGCGGCCGACGATGTACGCACCGGTCGGGAAGTCGGGGCCCTTGACGTACTGCATCAGGCCCTCGACGTCGATGTCGGGCTTGTCGATCATCGCGACGATCGCGTCGACGATCTCGCCGAGCTGATGCGGCGGCATGTTCGTCGCCATGCCGACGGCGATCCCCGTCGAGCCGTTGACGAGCAGGTTCGGGAAGCGCGACGGCAGCACCGTCGGCTGTCTGCGCGACTCGTCGTAGTTCGGCTCGAAGTCGACGGTGTTCGCGTCGATGTCGCGCAGCATCTCCGTCGCCATGCGCGACAGCCGCGCCTCGGTGTTGTGGCTGACGAAGCCGTTCGTCAGGAACGAGTGGTCGCTCGTGTCGACGCGCAGCGAGTAGACCGGCTGCACGCCGGCGTCCTCGACGCTCGCCACCTGGGCGTAGTAGTAGTCACCGCTGACGAGCGGCTCGACGACCGTGCGCACCTCTTCCGAGGCGATGCGCCCCATGATCGCTGCGCCGCCTTGCTCCCAGCGCTCGACGCGGTCGACGTTGTGTCGCCGCAACCAATCCTTGTCGACCCACTTCGAGCCGGCGTCTTTGCGAAGGTACTCGGCGACGTATGGCACGTGGTCGTGGCTCAGCGCGGTGCTCTGGCGGGGAATTTGCGCGAGCTCACGCTCGAGCTTCTTCTGCTTGGCACCCAGGAAACCGACGTCCAGAAGGAAGCGGCGGGCGTCGCGGCGATTCGTGATGACGACCTTGACCTCACCCTTCGCATACCGGCACAGCTTGCCGACCACGCCGAACTCGAGCAACAGCAACTGGACATCCTTCGCCAGCTGCTCGCTGTACGTCGAATAGGAAATCTGAATCGTGTTGCGCGGCAGGAGCGACGATGACCCGTCGCCCTCGAACAGCGCCTGAAGGAACACGCGCTTGTACGCGACACCGGCACGCCAGACATGTTCCGGCACGACCTTGCCCTCGCTGCGGACGCCGATGAGCGGCGCAAGCACACTCTCTCGAACAGCGTCGAGGTTTTGGACGTCGAGCTCGTGGAGCAGCGAACCCGACGCGATCGTGCGACTGCTGACGTACCGTGCGCCGACGACGACACGGTCGTACGCGTCGAGCACGAGGTTGAAGTAGTCGCGGTCCAGGTTGTTGAATCCACCGCGGCGGTCGCTGAACCAGCCCTCTGCGACGAACGCACCGAGCAGAAGCGCCTCGCGTCGTTCCTGGTCGCCCAGCCAGCCCTCGTTGTCACGATCCATCCGTGCGAGCAGCACGCGGTCACCGGCCGCAATCTCGTCGAGCCGCTTCCACAGAAGGAGCGGCACGCCGACCATGTCGACGAGGCAGAGGACCGGATGATTGTGCGTGCCGGTGAGCTCGTATCCCTCACGCGTCCGCAAGCGGAGCGTCGCGTGCTCGCCGGAATGGAAGAGCATCGACGCATGGACCGGGCGGCCGAGCCGGTCGTGCACGTCGAAGTCGACGGGGTTGTCGGATTCAGGCCTCGCATCCGAGATCAAATCGCCGATCCGAATGGTGCCGTTCGGCGTTTCGACCCGCGTGTCCGCAGCAACGCAGTATCTCATCGCGGCCGGCGGATCGTCGTCGATCGAGCCGAAGTTGCCCTGGCCGTCGACGAGCGGATAGCGCAGCGAGAACGGCTGCGCCATTCGCACGAGCGTGTCGTAGATCGCCGAGTCGCCGTGCGGGTGATACTTCCCCATCACGTCGCCGACGGTTGCGGCGGACTTCTTGTACGGCCGGTTCGGCTGCAGGCCGGCCTCGTGCATGCCGTAGAGCACGCGCCGGTGCACGGGCTTCAGTCCGTCGCGCACATCGGGCAGCGCGCGCGAGACGATGACCGACATCGCGTAGTCGAGGAAGCTCGAGCGCATCTCCTGCTCGAGCTCGCGCGGCTCGACGCGGCCGCGATCGATGGCGCCCGTGTCCAACTCAGACATCGAGGAACTTCACGTCCTTGGCGTTCTCTTCGATGAAGAGTCGCCGCGGTTCGACCTGGTCACCCATCAGCATCGAGAAGAGCTGATCGGCTGCGTGTGCGTCGTCGACGTCGACCCGGATCATCAAGCGCTTCTGCGGATCCATCGTCGTCTCCCAGAGCTGCAGCTCGTTCATCTCGCCGAGGCCCTTGAAGCGGGAGAGCTGGATGCCGACTTCTTTCGCGAGCTCGAGCGCCGTGCTGCGCAGCTCGGAGAACGTCTGCGCCTCGGCCTTCCGCTTGCCGAGCTGCAGCGTGAACGGCGGCGGGCCTGCAACGTCGACGAGACGCGCGTGCGCCTTGCGCAGGTGCGTGTAGATCGGCGAGGCGAGCAGCTCGGACGTGAGCAACACATGCTCCGCCGACGAGGTCGACTCCTCGACGATCTTGACGCGCAGGCCGTCGGCGTCCTTCGAGAGCACCGACAGCGTGTAGCCGTTCTGCGGCAGCCCTTGCAGCGCCTGCTCGACGGCGTCGGGCGTCAGCGCCTCGAGCTCGACGAGGCGGTGCGAGATGACGAGGTCGGCCGCGTGATGCCCGAAGTCGGAGCGCAGCCGCGCCGACCAGCCCTCGAACTCGGCGAGCGCCGCGGTGAACCGCTTCCAGCGTGTCTCGGTGAGCTTCAACTCGTTGCCGTCGCGATCGTGCACATCGAGCTCGCCGAAGCGTTCGCGCACGAGCAGGTCCTCGAGTTGCGAGTCCTTCTCGAAGTAGTACTCCTGGTTGCCGAGCTTGACCTTGTAGAGCGGCGGCACCGCGATGTAGATGTGGCCGCGCTCGAACAGCTCCTTCATGTGCCGGTAGAGGAACGTCAGCACGAGCGTGCGGATGTGCGAGCCGTCGACGTCGGCGTCCGTCATCAGGACGATCCGGTGATAGCGGAGCCCTTCGATGTTGAACTCCTCGCCGATGCCGGTCCCGATCGCCGTGATCATCGCCTGGATCTCGTTGTTGGAGAGAACCTTGTTGATGCGGTTCTTCTCGCTGTTGATGATCTTCCCGCGCAGCGGCAGGATCGCCTGGTAGGTGCGGTCGCGGCCCATCTTCGCGGAGCCTCCGGCCGAGTCACCCTCGACGATGAAGAGCTCCGCCGACTCGGGATCGCGGATCGAGCAGTCCGCGAGCTTGCCCGGCAGCGACGAGCTGTCGAGCGCCGACTTGCGGCGCGTCAGATCGCGCGCGCTGCGCGCCGCCATGCGCGCGCGCATGGCGGCAAGCGTCTTCGTGATGATCGCACGAGCGTCCTGCGGGTTCTCCTCGAGGAACTGCGCGAGTTGCGCGTTCACCGTCGTCTGCACGAGACCTTCGACGCCGGGGTTGCCCAGCTTCGTCTTCGTCTGACCTTCGAACTGCGGGTTGCGCAGCTTCACGGAGATGACCGCGGCAAGACCCTCGCGCACGTCCTCACCCTCGAGCTTCTCGTCTTTCTTCAGCAGCTTCATGTCCTGCGCCTTGCGGTTGAGCGTGCTCGTCAAGGCGCTGCGGAAGCCCGAGAGGTGCGAGCCACCCTCGACAGTGTTGATGTTGTTGGCGAACGTGAAGACCGACTCCTGATAAGAGCTGTTCCACTGCATCGCCACCTCGACGGCGCCCTGGTCCGTCTCGCCCTCGAAATAGACGATGTGCTTGTGGACCGGGTCCTTCTGCTCGTTGATGTACGCGACGAAGTCCTTGATGCCGCCCTCGTAGTGGAACTCGACCGTCTTGCCGTCGGCCCGCTCGTCGGTGAGCTTGATCAAGAGACCCTTCGTGAGGAACGCGGTCTCGCGCAGACGCTGCGTGACGGTGGCAGCGTCGATGTCGATCTCCTCGAAGATCTCCGTGTCCGGCATGAACGAGATCGTGGTGCCGGTGTCCTCCGGGTCGGCGTCGCCGGTGATCTCCATGTCGCCCTGCGGCGCGCCGCGCGCGAACTCCTGGCGGTACGCCTTGCCGTCACGCCGCACCTCGGCGACGAGCCACTCCGACAGCGCGTTGACGACCGAGAGGCCGACGCCGTGCAGGCCGCCCGAGACCTTGTAGCCGTCGCCGCCGAACTTGCCGCCGGCGTGGAGCTTCGTCAGGACAACCGTCAGCGCAGGCAGATTCTGCTCGGGCATGAAGTCGACCGGAATGCCGTGACCCCAGTCCCGGACCGTGACGGAATGGTCCGGATGGAGGGTCGTCTCGATGCGATCGTTGCGGCCGGCAAGGGCCTCGTCGACCGAGTTGTCGACCACTTCGTAGACGAGGTGGTGGAGCCCTCGCTGACCCGTCGAGCCGATGTACATGCCCGGCCGCAGCCGGACGGGCTCGAGGCCCTCGAGAACGGTGATGTCTTTTGCGGTGTAGACGTCTTCAGTCATGGTCTTCTTTCACAAAAAAGCCCTGCAAATCGCGCATTTGCGGGCGTAGATAAGTGTATCAGAACGAGCGGTCGCCCGGGCGTTCTGCAGCTGCCCTCGCGAGGCTCGCACGGGCCGCTCTCGCGACCAGCGCGCGCAGCTCTTCGTCCTCGATCTGGGACGCCCACTCCGCCGCCTCACGCGCTTGCTCCAGGGTAGCTTCCGGGCGCGACGGTGCAGTGTCCGCTGGACGTTCGGGCTCCGCCTCCGGCAGCGGGCCGGGCGCGAACCGAAGCTTCGGTTTCGTCGGTAGGCGCGACGAGATCTCAGCGGCGCGTTGCGTCAACTCGAAACCCCAGACGGCGTCGCGTGTGTTCACGAGCAACGTCCCGTCGCGCAGAAAACGGGCGGGCCAGGCATGTCGTGCGATCTCCGCGCCGACGGCCGCCGGCCACGCCGCAACGGTGTCGCCGATCGCGCCCTGCGGACCGAAGCGCGCAAGCTCGCTGCGCAGCTCGTCTCCGAGGGGTTCCATCACGCCGCCTCGCGCACGCTGCCGCTGGAGACCTCGAGCAGCTGGTCGGGCTCGGCTGGGAGCATGGCCGCATCGGTCGCCGTGATCAGCGCCTGGCCGACGCGAGCGACGCGGGCGGCGAGAATCCGCCGGCGGTCCGGATCGAGCTCCGAGAGCACGTCGTCGAGCAGGAGCAGCGGCGCGACGCCTCCGCGGTCGACGATCAGCTCGGCCTCGGCGAGCAGCAGTGCGAGGACTGCGAGGCGCTGCTCTCCCTGCGATCCGTAGCTGCGGAGCTCACGCGTTCCCGAGGCGATGACGACGTCGTCGAGGTGCGGGCCGAGTCCGGTGATGCCGCGTTCGAGGTCGCGGTCGAGACGTTCCTCGAGCGCGGCGACAGACGGTGGAGCGCCCTCGTAGCGCAGCTCGCCTTCCAGAAGCCCGAGCTCGGCCGCGCGCTCGGCGAAGTGCGGGCCGAGCAACTGCAGCGTCTCGCGGCGGGCGGCGACGAGCTCCGTTCCGAGCTCCGCCACCTGGGTCGTCCACGGTGCGAGCGCGTCGCGTGACGAGTGGCCGCCTGCGACGCGGCGCAGCGACGCGTTGCGCTGCGAGACGGCCGCACCGTAGTCGGCCGCGAGCTGCGCGCGAGCAGGCGAGAGCCGGCCGATCGAGCGGTCGAAATACGCACGCCGCGCGGCCGGCGCACCCTTCACGACGCCGAGCCGGTCCGGCGTGAAGACGAGGGTCGTAGTCTCCGAGCGCAGCTGCTCGGTCGCGCGCAACGGAGCCCCGTTCGCCTTTGCCCGCTTGCCGGCGCCGGCCTCGACGACCAGCTCGACCTCGAGTGGGACGGTTCCCCGGTGGCCGTACACGGCAACACGCGTCGCGGTCTCACCGAAGCGAATGAGCTGCGCGTCGTTGCGGGTGCGAGGCGAGAAGCCCTGGGTTCCGACATGGAGCGCCTCGAGCAGGTTCGTCTTCCCGACACCGTTCGGCCCGACCGCGAGCACGAGCCCGGGACGCAGGCCGAGCTCCAGCTTCGCGTAGGAGCGGAAGTTGACGAGCGAGACGCGGTCGACGATCAGCCCGGCAGGCGAATCGGCATGACGAGGTACGTGAAGTCGTCGCCCTCGCCCTGGATCACCGCCGGCCGGAGCGGGCTGATCAGCTTCACGCGCACGTCGTCGCCCTCGAGC
>Ga0265338_10003604_pt1 | contig 21615 bp, 19 predicted proteins | sample 42126metaG_FD_193579 | JGI IMG/M metagenome (GOLD analysis project Ga0265338, IMG submission 193579) | Rhizosphere microbial communities from Carex aquatilis grown in University of Washington, Seatle, WA, United States - 4-21-26 metaG | ecosystem: Host-associated > Plants > Roots > Rhizosphere... | reverse complement strand
GCATGCGAGTTTTATCGAGGGCGAAGGCACAGAGCGAAGATGCTCTCAAGGCCCTTTGTACCCGCGCTATAATCTCCGGTTGCCTTCATCCGTTTGTTCGAATCAGGATACCTTCATGTCTACTCCTACCGAATCGATGACCCGCATTGAATCCGACAGCATGGGAAAGATCGACGTCCCGGCGAATGTCTACTGGGGCGCGCAAACGCAACGTTCGCTGCTGCATTTCAACATCGGCCGTGACACGATGCCGCCGGAGCTGATTCGAGCCTTCGGCACGCTCAAGAAAGCTTGCGCCCTTGTGAATCAGGACCTGGGCAAGCTCCCCGCCGACAAGGCGAAGCTCATCGTGCAGGCTGCCGACGAAGTGATCTCCGGAAAACTGAACGACCAGTTCCCGTTGCGCATCTGGCAGACCGGGAGCGGAACCCAGACCAATATGAACGTGAACGAGGTCATCTCGAACCGCGCCATAGAAATCGCCGGCGGCGAGATGGGATCGAAGAAGCCGGTTCATCCCAACGATCACGTCAATATGTCCCAGTCCTCGAACGACACGTTTCCGGCGGCGATGCACATCGCGGCGGCGGATCGGGTTAAGAATGCATTGATCCCGGCGATCAGGACCGTACACCGAGCGATTACCGCTAAAGCGAAAGAATTTAACGACGTCGTAAAGATAGGCCGCACCCACCTGCAGGACGCCGTTCCCCTTACCATCGGCCAGGAATTCGGTGGCTGGGCCAGTCTGCTGGAGCGCGACATCCGCCGCCTGGAACAAGTGCTGGACGGGCTCTACGATCTCGCCATCGGCGGAACCGCGGTGGGCACAGGATTAAACACGCATCCAGAGTTTGCCGAGCGCGCCGCCAGGAAAATCGCAGAGCTGACTGGCCTCCCCTTCCGCTCCCACGGCAACAAGTTCGCCGCGCTATCGGCACACGATGAGATCGTGTTCGCGCAAGGCGCCATGGAAACGCTCGCCGCCTCGCTCATGAAGATCTCGAATGATATCCGCTGGCTGGCCTCGGGTCCACGCTGCGGGCTGGGAGAGCTTTCCATCCCGGAGAACGAGCCTGGTTCGTCCATCATGCCCGGCAAGGTAAATCCCACGCAGTGCGAAGCCATGACCATGGTCTGCGTCCAGGTTCACGGAGCAACCGCCGCCGTCGGATTCGCGGGATCGCAAGGCAACTTCGAGCTCAACGTATACAAGCCGGTGATTATCTACAACTTCCTGCACTCGGTCACGCTCGTCACCGACGCCTGTCACGGCTATGTCGAGTACATGTTGAACGGCATTGAGGTCGACCGGAGCAAGGTGGACTGGTACGTCAAGAACTCGTTGATGCTGGTTACTGCCCTCGCCCCGAAAGTGGGTTACGACAAGGCCGCCCAGATCGCGCACACCGCGCACGTCGAGCACTCAAGCCTGCGCGAGGCCGCACTGAAACTGGGATTCCTCACGGGAGAAGAATTCGATCAACTCGTGAAGCCGGAGAAGATGACGCACCCGTAAGGAAGTTCAGTTCTCAGTTCTCAGTTCTTCAGGCCCTTCGTAAGCTGCTTATGGTTCGGCGAGACCTTGGACTTCCTCGACGCGAGTCGACATGCTCGTTTTGCTCGCCGGCGCAGTCGTGATCACAACCACGCTGACCAGCACCAGCAGTGTCCCGACAACCGTCCTTGGCCCCAGGGCCTCTCCGCCCAGGAAATATCCCACCAGAACCGCGACTACAGGATTCACGTACGCGTAAGTCCCCACCTTGGTCGGCGATTCGTGGTGAATCAGCCAGACGTAGGCGGTGAAGCCAATGATGGATCCCGCCACGATCAGGTACGCCAGCGCGAGCCATGCGCCACGCGAGACGGCTTGAATGTGGAAGCCGCGGAATTCCCCGAGCAGCCCGGCGGTCAACGTGAGCAGCACCCCTCCCGCGAGCATCTGTGCCCCTGAGCTCATAGCCTTGGCGGCCGGCAAAGGCACCTTGCGGCTAAGAGACGCTGCTACCGACCAACTGATGGCCGCAACGATCAGAGCGCACGCCCCGGCGGTGTCCACCGGAGCCTCGCGCAAACCTACCGAGTGGCCGACCAGCACGGCAACGCCACCCGTGCCGACAAGAAGGGCCAAAGCAAGGCGCAGCGTAAGCCGTTCGGCTCGGAGGAAGACGATCTCCGCCAGCGCCATGAAGACGGGGATCATCGCCATCATGACAGCTGCAATTCCCGAGGGCACGCGGCGCTCGGCCCAGAAGAGTAACCCGTAGTCGAAGACAAAAATCAGTATCGCGAGGAATGAGGCTCCTCTCCACTCACGCATCGTGGGCGACGGCGTGCCCTTGGCGCGCATCCAGACGTAGAGCACGAAACCTGCGACCAGGAAACGCATGCCGGCCAGAAGAAATGGCGGAACCTCACGCACGCCCACGCGAATCGCCAGAAACGTGGAGCCCCACACAAAATAGATGATGGCGAAGGCGAGCAAAACCTTCCATGCGCGAGGCTGAGATGTCGCTTCCATGCCGACGACCGCCGTCCAAAATTACACACTGATCCGGAGCATGATTAGATCACCGGCAGTCAAATTCGGCGCGGGTTTCGCGCATAAAAAGATTTTATGAGGCTATAACCGAGGGCGGGTGTGAAAGAAGAAGCGGGTCGAGTGTGCTTGTTCGCGGCTACTTCTTTAGCAGGCTGGTGTGGCTGGCCACGCACTGCCACTTGCCGCCGTCGAAAATCCAGGTGTCGGTGAAGCGTCCGACGTGGTCGTAAGCCTTGCCTTGGTATGTGCCCTGCGTGCGATAGGTGCCGGTGACGACGGCCGTGTCCCCGAAAAAGTTCATCTTGACGTCTTGGATATTGGCTGCTGTGGGTTTGAACTGCGGATCTTTGATGTCGGCAAGGAATTTCTGCTTGTTGCTGACCTCGCCATCCCATTCAGTGTTCACAAACCGGCTCGAAACCAGTGCGTCGAGGACCGGAGCATCGCGATTGACCTGAGCTTCATTCCACAGGCGCTCGAGGATGAGTACCTTACTCTCACGTGGATCTGTCTGCTGGGCGGCCAGTCCCACGGAGGTCAACGTCAGCAAAAGACAGCAATAGAGGATGCGAGTCATGACCGTACACGAGCGCCAGCATGAATACCTGCGGCGACCGTTAGCAGAAAGATAACAGTCGTTGTCTCGACCGTGCTATCCAAATGCTCAACAGAACGGTTACGAACGTCACAGGATCCGACTGATTTGGAACCCAGGAGAAGTAATCGGCTGGTAGCAGCCTGGCCTGGCCCGTCGCGCCGCGACAGGAAGGTAGCAAAGCTGTTTCGCCCGCAGCGCAGCCAACCTTATAGTAGCCTTAGAAAGAATAGCCTCAGAAAGCCCACCGCAGCAGCGCCGCCCCAATCGTGAACCCAGCACCGACCGAAGCAAGCATGACCAGACTTCCCTTCTTCAGCCTGCCCTCTTCAATCGCCGTATTCATCGCCAACGGAATCGTGCCAGCCGTGGTGTTGCCGTAACGCTCGATATTGATCACGACCGCGCCGGGGCGAAGTCCAAGACGATCAGCGGTGGCATTGATGATGCGCAGGTTGGCCTGGTGCGGAATGAATGCATCAATGTCCGAGCCTTTCAGTCCGTTGCGATCCAGCAGCTTCTGGCACAATTCGGTCTGCTTGCGCACCGCGAACTTGAAGACCTGCTGGCCGTCCTGGTGCACGTAGTGCATTCTCTTTTCGATCGTTTCCTTGCTGGTCGGGTTCAGACTGCCCCCTCCGGGCATGTACAGGAACTGGGCCCCGGAGCCGTCCACTTCGTGAATGAAATCGATCAGGCCGACGGAGTCATCCTCAGCCGGCTCAAGAATCGCCGCGCCAGCGCCGTCACCGAAAATCACGCAGGTAGCACGATCCGCATAGTCGATGATCGAGGACATCACGTCGGAGCCGATCACGAGCACGCGCTTGTGCACACCGCTACTGATGAACTGCGCTCCTACCTGCATCGAGTAAAGAAACGCCGAGCAAGCGGCAGACAGGTCAAATCCCCAGGCTCCCGTCGCGCCCAGCTTGTATTGCACCACGCAGGCAGTCGAGGGAAAAAACATATCAGGAGTCACCGTGCCGACAATGATGGCTTCTATGTCTGTAGCGGCGAGCCCTCGTTGCGCCAGCGCTTTCTTGGCGGCCTCGACGGCCAGGTCGCTGGTGGCGACGCCTTTGTCCACGATGTGACGCTCGCGAATGCCAACGCGGGTCATGATCCATTCGTTGTTGGTGTCGACCATTTTTTCGAGGTCGGCGTTGGTGAGCAGGCGAGGCGGCACATACGTGCCCAAAGCGCTGATTTTGGCGCGAATCGGTTTCGTCAACAAGAACTCCTGTGGTGAGCTCAAGTATTTTGAAGGATTGGAGGAAGAATGTCTAACGGACCTCTGTCATCCTGAGCGTAGCGAAGGACCTATGTAGTTGCTGGCACTAAGCCGCTGCCAGCAAATTGCGTCGGTCCTTCGCTGCGCTCAGGATGACAAACAATCTAGACGTCCGCCCTTAGAATGCCCACCTCAGCAGCGTCGCTCCGGAAGTAAAGCCGGCGCCCACTGCCGCTATCAAAAGCAAGTCGCCCTTCTTCAACTTTCCCTCTTCAATTGCAGTCTGCATGGCGATGGGGATCGTGCCCGCCGTGGTATTCCCAAAGCGATCAATGTTGATGATGACCTTTTCGATCGGCATTCCCAGACGTTCCGCGGTGGCCGTGATAATCCGCCGGTTCGCCTGGTGTGCGATGAAGCAGTCCACGTCCGTCCCCGTCAACTTATTCTTGTCGAGGATGCGCTCCGTCATCTCCGCCATTTTCTTCACCGCATACTTGAAGACATTCTTGCCATCTTGATGAATGTAATGCATTTTCTTGTCGACGGTTTCGTGCGAGGCTGGGTTCAGACTCCCCCCCCCGGGCATGTAGAGATACTGGCCTCCCATACCTTCAATCTGCGCCACGTGGTCGATAACGCCGTCGTCGCCATCCGAGGGCTCAAGCAGAACCGCACCCGCGCCATCTCCAAAAATGATGCATACGGCACGATCGGAATAGTCAGTCATCGACGAGTTCACGTCCGACCCAATCACCAGTACCTTCTTGTACCGCCCCGATTCCACAAACTTCACTCCGGTATTCAGCGCATAGAGAAATCCCGAGCATCCCGCGGAGACGTCGAAGCCCCATGTATTCGCGATGCCCAATTTGTGCTGTACAAGACACGCCGTTGACGGATACATCATGTCGGGCGTCACCGTACCCACTACGATCAGGTCCACCTCCTGCAGGTCGAAAGGATGCGATGCCAGCAGGTTTCGCACTGCCGCAACCGCCAGATCGCTGGCCGCCACGCCCTTTTCGACCAGATGGCGCTCGCGAATGCCGACGCGCTCCATGATCCATTCATTGGTTGTGTCGACCATTTTCTCGAGGTCGGCGTTGGTCAGGACACGCGGCGGCAGATAGGTGCCGAGCGCGCTGATCTTGGCGCGGATCGGGGTTGTCAATGAGAGCTCCTGAATTATGAAAACTCAGTATTCTCAAGCATTAGGAGCAGAATGTCTAACGTCATTCACTCCATAGCGACAACCCGCCCTCGAAAACTCATCGAACGTCATCTCCTCCGAATCCGGCCTGAAGCGGTAAAGATCAGGCAGGCATCGCGTTCGCCACGTCGATTGTGAACTGCCTAAAACCCTTCAGGCTGCCGCGGTAAATCCTCTTTCATGGTCGATCCATTCGCGGACAAAGTTCGGACACCCGACAATACTGAATTCCCGATTTTCGCCCTCCACCAGGAACAACAGGGCGGTGCGGTCCAATTCCTCCAGATTCGAGAGATTTAACAGGGGCCACAAACGGCAATCCGCAGCGGACTTGACCAGTTGCTCAAGATACGGCATGTGGCCATGAAAGAGTTTTCCGGATACGCGGATGGTGACATTGGGGCAGGCGAGCTTTGGGGGAATACCACGACTCTTCATTTCTCTCCTCTCGGGCGAGGTCGGCATTCTGCCGAGCCCTACTCTTTCTTGATGCGCGAAGAGTCGTTTCTTGCGCAAAGAGTCGTGAGATAAGTGTAAAGATTGGTAATCAGAAGAGCAGAAACTGCCCAGCAGGGTTCGAAAGAGAAAATAAGTCAGGCACCGGGAACTCACTGCACACGTCAGAGCCCGTTACCGTTGCTTCCTTCCGGACCTGGCGGGGTTGGCGGGAGTACGTCGCGTAAGACCGATGCCTGACCTGAACCATTCTAGCATTCTGCTCTCGACGCTCTTGCGACGCTACTCGCAGCGACGGTGTCGAAACGACGACATGTGACTTTAGGTGCAAGAATTTCTCGCCAGAGTCTTCCCTTCTGGTGAGGGTTGTCGAACAATAGACTTGCGGCAACAGCCTTCGAACTCTGCTCACGTACAAAATGTCGTCTCAGTCTTCACAATCCGGCATGGTCCCCCTGGCCCTGGCCATAGATTATTACTTTGAACTGGCGCTCTATCTGCTTGTGCTAACGGGTTTTGCAACCTTGGCCAGCACTGGAGGATTGGACCTGCCGTCGATCGTAATGGTAGGAGTGGCGCTCGCGGTCCGAGGCTATCTGCTGGCGAAGCGCCGTCAGGTCGTCATCTCGGAGCGGTGGACCACGCCTCTGACGGTTGTCTATTTCGTCTTTTTTGCCGCCGACTATTTCATTTTCTCGCGGAACTTCCTGCCCGCCACTGTGCATCTGGCGCTGTTCGGAGTCGTGGTGCGGATGTTCTCGCTGCGCAAGGAACGCGACCACATCATGTTGGCGATCCTCGCGTTTCTCATGGTGCTGGCATCGGCAGTCCTGACGGTCGACAGCATCTTCCTGTTTTCGTTCTCCGCATTCATCCTCGTGGCGGTAGCCACGTTTGTTCTGTTGGAGATGCGGCGGTCAGGCCAAGCGGCGAGCATCCACGCGCGGCATTCGAACGATCCGAAGGAGCACCGGCATCTTGCGTTTTCGTTGGCCCGGATCACGCCGGCCCTGTTGCTCATGATCCTGGTCTGCGGTACTGCGGTGTTCTTCCTGATGCCACGCATGTCCGCCGGATACCTTGGCGGATATTCGTTTGGCACAGACTTCTCCTCCGGCTTCAGCGATCGCGTCCAATTGGGGCAAATCGGTCGCATCCAGCAATCCAATGCAGTCGTGATGCATGTCCAGATCGACGGCGACACCGTCGGCCGTTACGACCTGCACTGGCGTGGCGTCGCCCTTGCTAATTTCGATGGGCGCAACTGGTCGAGCTCTCGCGACCAGTTTGTACTGCAACGGCAACCGAATAACGGCTTTGTCTTGCCGCGTTTTGGAAACACAGTCCTGAAGTCTTACGTCACCACAAACCTGGCGCGGGAACAGATCATCCACTATCGCGTTCTGATGGAGCCGATCGGTACCAACATCTTCTTCCTCGCTCCTTGGGCCCGCAGCGTCGAGGGCGATTATCGCCTTCTTGCTGCCGACGCCAACGGAGCGATCTATAACTTTGACACGCAGCGTGCGATCAGCCGATACGAGGCCGATTCCGACATTGCAGCGCCTTCGGCGGCTGAGTTGAGGACGGCGGGTCAGGACTATCCACCAGAGATCGCAGCCGCATATCTTCGTTTGCCGGCACTTGATCCACGTGTACCGCGCCTCGCGTCTCAGATTGCCGCCTCCCGCAACAGCAACTTCGACAAAGCCGCGGCCCTCGAGAACCACCTGAGGACCCGCTACGGCTATACCCTGCAACTGCCGCGGACCGCAGTAAAAGATCCCATCGCGAATTTCCTGTTTGAGCGCAAACAAGGACACTGCGAATACTTTGCATCCTCAATGGCGGTCATGCTCCGCACGATCGGCATCCCGTCACGCGTCGTGAACGGATTCCGCACCGACGAGTTTAACGACCTGACTGGAAACTACGTCGTTCGGGCCAAGGATGCGCATTCCTGGGTAGAGGCATACTTCCCCGGCTACGGCTGGCAAACGTTCGATCCTACTCCTGCCGGCAACGGTGGAACCCCGCAAGGCTGGGGCCGAGTCGCACTGTACGTCGACGCCATGGCTTCCTTCTGGCGTGATTGGGTGGTCAGCTACGACAGCTCGCACCAGTACGTTCTCGGCCAGACCGCCGTCAGTAGCACACGTGGACTATGGGAGGGAGCACGGATCTGGGCGCGGAACCACTACGAATCGATGCTGAACTGGGCGCGTCGAAGCCAGGACCGTGTGGAACATTCTCCGGCCCGGTGGGCCATCGTAGGTCTGGGCATTGCGCTTGCCCTCGTGATCCTGGGCAACGTGGGCCGAATTCTTCGCGTGCTGCATGAACGTTGGCTGCGAGCCCATCCGGAGCGATCTCCCGAACAGGCAGCAGCCATGTGGTATCAGCGGATGGCTCGCACCCTGGCGCGCCGCGGGATGCAGAAGCCGCCGGCGCAGACACCCCAGGAATTCGTGAAGAGAATCGAGGACAACCGGCTTCGTCAGCCCGTCGCGCGCTTTACCGAAGTCTACGAGTCGGCTCGCTTTGGAAACTCCGCCGAGGACGCGCAGCGTTTGCCGGAGTTGTACGAGGAAGTTGAGTTGGCCACGCGAAGCCGCTAACCGGTCAACCGGATCGTCAAGAAGAAGAGCTACGCCGCTAGAAACGCCAGAATACTCCGCCGCCAACGAAGAAGTTATGCTGCCGTGATTTGCCCGTCGGAGCCAACGGGAAATCCGGTTCGCCCGACCAGAAATCCCGGACTTCGCCGCGCATGCTGAGCTTCCTCCAGACCTTCACATCGAGGCCGATTCCGCCTTGCAGAACGAATCCGGTGGTGTTCTTGCCAGGGTTCGCTCCGCCATACACCAGACCTTTGCCCTCGCTGAAGTGACCGAAACCCGCTCCCAGGCTTACCCACGGGGAAACCGCGGTCGTCGGAAACAGATTCACTCGGGCGCCCGGGGTGACAAACAACTGGCTGTAGTCGGAAGGAACAACTGCAAATCCGTACTGGCCGGCGTTCAGATCTTCGTCGCGGTTGTACATCACCACGGCCTCGCCGGAGACCGAATAGATCGGGGTCACGATGAACCGGTGCGCGTACTCTCCTTCAAAGCTCAGACCCTTCCCGGAGTGAATGATGGGGTCGAAGTACGTCGCGCCCTTAATACCCTGGTCGCTGATGAACGTGCGCCCCAACGTGCCGCCGATTTCGTTCTTCTCATCCTGCGCAACCGCCGACACCGCCAGCATGGTAACTAGCGACAGGACAGCAAGCCAAAAACTTTTGCCAGACATTTCCCCTCCTGCGAGGTGCTGCATAAATTGTTACGGCGGTAAGACATAGCGTAGCACGACCACGGAGATTTTGAGCCTCACCAGTATATCTTTGGTCATATTCATGCGGCGCTGTGTCTGCAGACGTGCGATGCAGGAAGGTGTGCATCGGGATGCTAAACTAGAGAGATCGCATGCCATTCCAGGACCTCACTGTTAGCCGCTCCTCCAATCTCAGCAAGGGGGAACTCAGCAAGAGCAAATCTGAGGAGAATCCACACGCCGAACGCCCGCAGAAAGTGGGCTTCGTCAGCCTGGGCTGCCCGAAAAACCTGGTCGACAGCGAAGTCATGATGGGCCTGTTGGCACGGGCCGGGGCGGAGTTGACCCACCGTACCGAGGACGCCGACGTCATCGTGGTCAATACCTGCTCGTTCATCGAAAGTGCACAGCAGGAATCCGTGAACACGATCCTCGAAATGGCCGGCCACAAGACCGGCGGCAAGGCGAAGAAATTGGTGGTCGCCGGTTGCCTGGTCGAACGCTTCCGCGAGCAGATTCAGAAGGACATTCCCGAGGTAGATGCCGTGGTTGGAACCGGCGAACTGGAGAAGATTCTCGCGGCAACAGGCGTCGCCCACGCTCCAACTATCGCTCGAAGTGACTCGCCATTTGTTGTCTTGCCCTCCCGACCGGAAGGTGATGCTCGCGCAGCGCAAGGTCGCTTTTCCCGTGAATCGTGGAAGGGCGCGATTGGCGACCTGCCCAACTATCTCTACGACGACGCAACTCCGCGCATTCTCGCTACGCCGCGCCACATGGCGTACATCAAGATTGCCGAAGGCTGCGATCATCCCTGCACGTTCTGCATCATTCCGCAGTTGCGCGGGCAGTTCCGTTCGCGCCGTTTCGAATCGGTGGTCGCCGAGGCTGAACGCCTGGCTCAGTCTGGCGTTCGCGAGATTACCCTGATCGGCCAGGACACAACTTGATACGGTGAAGATTTTGGCTTGAAAGACGGCTTGGCTTTGCTCCTGGAAAAACTGGCCGGCATCCCCGACTTGCGCTGGGTCCGTTTCCTCTACGCCTATCCCAACAAGATCACCGGCAAGCTCCTGGAGACGATCGCGCAACACGAGAAGATCTGTTCCTACATGGATGTTCCCCTGCAACACGCTTCCGCCTCGGTACTGAAGCGGATGAAGCGTGGCGGCGGGGCTGATGTCTTTCTGCGATCCATCAGCAAAATGCGGCGGACGGTGCCCGACCTGACCTTGCGCACCTCGTTTATCGTGGGCTTCCCCGGCGAAACGGAAACGGAATTCGAAGAACTCTGTGATTTTGTCCGGGAGGCGCAGTTCGACTGGATGGGCGCATTCGCGTACTCCGATCAGGAGGGCGCAGCCGCTTTTTCTCAGGAGAAGAAGCTTTCCCCGCGCGAGATCGAACGCCGCCGCAAGCATCTGATGGCAATCCAGCGCCAGATCAGCAAGAAGAAAAAGAAAGCTCTGGTGGGCCGGGAATTCGACTTGTTGCTCGAAGGCGAGTCGGAAGAGACAGAGCTCTTGCTCGAAGGCCGCACTCCCATGCATGCCCCGGAGATCGACGGCAAAGTCTTCGTCAACGACTTCGCAGAGGAGGTCGATCCTCAGCCGGGCCACTTTTACCGCTGTCAGGTCACTGAAGCACACGACTACGATCTGGTGGTCAAGATCGTCTGAACCGACGTCCATGCCCCGCAAGCGCACCCTGAAGCTTCGCTGCCCGATCTGCAAGAAGTCCGTAAAGAGCGCAGACCCGGACTTCCCTTTTTGCAGCGATCGCTGCCGCCTCATCGACCTCGGCAAGTGGGCAAGTGGCGCGTATGTAATCGCGTCACCGGTAACCGACGCCGACGAATCAATCCGCGAACGCAATCCGGAGGATCCCGAGGACGAATCATGAAAGCCGCGCCTGACCGTAGCGCCGGCGTCCCGCTGGCTGTCGCGGCGGCGTCTCGCCCCAGCGGCCCGATATGGGCGACCCTAGTCGCCACATTCTTCGGAATCGGCCGCCTGCGCCCTGGACCCGGGAGTTGGGGATCAGCAACGACGGTGCTTTTATGGGCTGCGTTATGCTACGGATTGTCACCGGGGCTCCGCACTCCCGTCGCTATAGCCTTGGCCCTGCTGATCACGCTGATCGGCATCCCCGCAGCCACGAAAGTCTCTCGCGCATCCGGCGTAAAGGACCCGCAGTTCGTCGTCATCGATGAGGTCGCAGGACAGCTGATCGCGCTGATTGCCGTCCCCCTGGCATGGAAAACTTTTCTCGCCGGTTTTATACTTTTTCGAGCCTTCGATATCGTCAAGCCGCCTCCGGTGCGGCAACTGGAGAGGTTGCCCGAAGGCACGGGAATTGTCCTCGACGATGTGGCAGCAGGAATTTACGCGCTGGCGGTGATGCAACTTCTGCTGCACTCTGGTCTACTAAGATAGTAGGGGCTACGGGTCCCGGTACGGAGCGAGACGACTCGAATTCGCTTGGTACGCTGTTCCCGGCACTCGGTACTCTTCATGGGATTTTCCGACCGCATCCTCGGCCGCAAGAGCGTGAACGGCGGACCGCGCATTGAGACGGTGGCGCCAGAGTTTGCGCTTGCTGGCGGCGAGATCCGCATCACCGGCTCCGGCCTCCGTCCGCAGGACTTGTACCGGCCGAAGGTCCAGTTCGGCGAAGTTGAAGGATCGCTCGTAGTCAGCTCCGATGCGTTTCTGGTCGCTCGAGTGCCCGAAGGCGCGACCTCCGGCCCGGTTGTGGTCGCGACGGACGGCCACGTCAGCAATCCGCACTCCGTGAAGGTGGCAGTCCCCATCGCGGAGAATCTCCATCCCGTCACCAATCCCGCGCTCGACGCTGCGGGCAATATTTATGTCACATTCTCCGGCTCTCGCGGCCAGAAAGTTCCGGTTGCGATCTTCAAAATCGACACCAACTACGTGGTCAAGCCCTTCGTACAGGAGATGATGAACGCCACTTCGATCGCGTTCGACCGTCAGGGGCAGATGTATGTCTCCTCGCGTTATGATGGGGCGGTCTATCGCGTATCTCCCAATGGAACTATGACCACTTATGCGGAAGGCATGGGAGTAGCGACCGGGATTGCCTTTGACCGCGAGCAGAATCTTTACGTCGGCGACCGCAGCGGCACCGTCTTCAAGATCGGACTCGATCAGCAAGTCTTTGTCTTTGCCACACTCGAGCCCAGCGTCTCCGCATATCACCTCGCGTTCAATCGTCAGGGAGAACTATTTGTGACCGGCCCCACGACGTCCAGCTACGACAGCGTGCACAGAATCGATCCGCACGGTACGGTCACTACCTTCTATAAGGGCTTGGGCAGACCGCAGGGCCTGGCATGCGATGTGGACGGTAACCTCTACGTGGCGGCGTCACTCTCGGGAAAGCGTGGCATCGTGAAACTTACGCCTGACGCCAAGGCCACTCTCGAAGTCGCGTGTCAAGGCCTGGTTGGCCTCGCATTTGCGCCCGGACGTTCCGCCATTCTCGCGACCACAAACGCGGTCCATCATCTGTCGTGGAACATCCAAGGATTGCCTCTCTTGCCGGAATAAGGCCTGTCCGTGTTTTCCCTCTGAGCCCTCAGTCCTCTGTGGTTTTCATTTCCCGCTTTTCATTTAAACTTCTAACACGTGAATGCCGAGATCATCGCGGTGGGTTCCGAGTTGCTCACGCCCTTCCGCATGGACACCAACTCGCTCTATCTGACCGAGCAACTCAACCTGCTAGGCGTCGATGTCGTCTTCAAAAGCATCGTCGGCGATGACAGCCGCCGCCTGGTTGCGGCAGCCCAGCACGGCCTGTTCCGCTCCGACATTCTGATCTTCAGCGGCGGCCTTGGTCCAACGGAAGATGACCTCACGCGAGAGGCCGTCGCAGAAGCCCTCGGTTTGAAACTCCACCGCGATCCGGAAATCCTGGCTCGCCTGGAGCAGCGCTTTGCCGAGCGTGGCTGGAAGATGGCCGCCAACAACACCAAGCAGGCAGATGTTCTCGACGGAGCCATCGCCCTTCCCAATCCCAACGGCACCGCACCCGGACAGTGGTTGAGCGGACAGTTCGACGGACGTGAGCACATCATCGTGCTGTTGCCCGGTCCTCCGTTCGAACTGAAACCGCTGTTCGAAAGCGAGGTGCGTGAGCGGCTGCGCGCGAAGGTTCCCCCGGCCTTCCTTGCGATCCGGACGTTGAAGGTGGCGATGCTGGGTGAATCCCAGGTCGACGCGCGGGTCTCCCCCATCTACAAGCGCTATGCGGATGTCGAGACCACCATTCTCGCTGGCGCGGGAGAAGTTGAACTCCATTTCAAAACACGCGCCGCCACCCACGACGCTGCACAACGCCGAGTGGATGAGGTCGCGGGCGTCGTCGAGGACGAATTGGACGACGCGGTCTACTCGCGCAACGCCGAATCCCTCGAGCAGATCGTCGGCTATTGGCTGCAAATGCGCAATGCAACCCTGGCCGTGGCGGAGTCGTGCACCGGCGGACTGCTGGCGGAGCGGGTCACGTCGGTCAGTGGCAGTTCGAGATATTTCCTCGGCGGCGCCGTTGTCTACTCTAATAACCTCAAGACCGAACTAGCAGGCGTTCCCGCCGAGATGATCGACCGGCACGGAGCGGTCAGCCGCGAAGTCGCCGCAGCGTTGGCCGAGGGCATCCGCTACCGGTGCGAATCGACGCTCGGAGTAGGTATCACCGGCATTGCCGGCCCGAACGGAGGTACGCCGGAAAAACCCGTGGGACTCGTGTTCCACGCGGTAGCGAGCGACACGGGCACCGAAGTCGTTCAGCGAAACTTCCCCGGCGACCGCAAACGCATCCGCCGCTTCGCCAGCACCATGGCGCTGGACATGGTGAGGAGGAAGTTGATGTAAGGAGCTACGATTTACGAGTTTCGAGCGGCGAGCTTTGCGACTCGGGCTTGCTCTTATAACTCATAGCTCGTCACTCACAGCTCTTATGCGCATCTTCATCGCTCTCGATATCGACCAAGCCATCCGCCAGCGAATCGCCCGATTCGTTGAGGGTGTCCACGGCTTCGCGCCCGACGCGCGATGGGTGCATCCGGAGTCGCTGCACGTAACTCTGAAGTTCATCGGCGAACAGCCGGAACCGGCCGTCGAGCAGATCAAGCAGGGACTGGATATCATCTCGGCGGCTACATCGGAAATTCAGTTTCGTGGATACGGCTTCTTCCCCACCCCAAACTCCGCCCGCGTCTTCTGGATCGGAATGGAGACCGGCCCCGAACTCTCCGCGCTAGCCGCCGCCATCGACGCCGCGACCGCCACAGTTGGGATTCCGAAAGAAGATCGCCCCTACAGCCCGCATCTGACGCTAGCTCGCGGCTCCGGCGGCTCCGGCTCTCCGCGCAGTCACAAGCAAGACCGCCCCAATCGCGTCTTCCAGCAGCTCCAAGACAAACTTGCCGCCCTACCCACGCCCGAGTTTGGTACCATGACGCCCCGCGAGTTCTTTTTGTATCAGAGTCACCTATCGCCGAAGGGATCGACGTATACGAAACTCGCCGGATTCGCGCTAACGTAGCACCAGCATCCCGCGGTCGTCGTATGAGAGTCCTCACCCGCGCCGCCAGCCGCCGCGTAGATTCTGGTACGGTAGAGAGAGATCTTTGCCAAAATTCCTTCTCATTGCCGCGCTGAGCTACCTGTTGGGGTCAATCCCTTTCGGCTATCTTCTCGTTCGAATTTTTCGTGGCGAGGACGTCCGCCAGAGCGGCAGCGGCAACATCGGCGCCACCAACGTCTCCCGCAAATCCCCCGGGCTCGGCGTCCTCACTCTCCTCCTCGACGCGCTCAAAGGGACCTGCGCAGTGTTCCTGGCGAATGAGGTAATTAGGCGGACTGAGCACACGAATCTCGATGTGAGTTGGTTTCCGCTGCTGTCACTGGCTGCGCTCTGTGCGGTTCTCGGCCACATGTTCCCGGTCTGGCTGCGGTTTCGCGGCGGCAAAGGAGTGGCCACCTCCGTCGGCGCATTCGCGCTTCTGCTTCCTCGCGCAACGCTCGCTGCGTTTGTTATCTTCGTGATCGTCGTGCTCATTTCGAGATACGTCTCGTTGGCGTCGATCATTGCAGCAAGCAGCCTGCCAGTATTCGCCTGGTTCTCTTTGGGAGACACCTCGAGCGGGGACCTATTCGTGGTTCTCCCCATCGCAATCGCGTCGGCGCTGGTGATCATCAAGCATCAAGCCAACATCCGTCGCCTCATCGTCGGCACCGAGAACCGCTTCGGCTCAAAACCTAAAGAGGACCCGACCCAACATGTCTGACATCGCGGTCATCGGCGGAGGCGCGTGGGGCACTGGACTCGCCATCGTCCTCGGGCGCAAAGGCACCCACCGCGTCCGCCTCTGGGCGCACGAAACCGACGTCTGCGAATCCGTCACGCAGCGTCACGTCAACGAAAGATTTCTTCCCGGCCAGGCCATCCCGCACAGCGTGAGCGCCAGCCATGACCTTGCAGCGGTGCTCGACGGCGCACAGATCGTCGTCAGCGTCATGCCCTCGCAACACTGTCGTCGACTCTTTGAGCGCATGCGGCCGTTCATCGCCTCACAAGCGCTGATTGTGAGTGCAACCAAGGGATTGGAAGAAACATCGTTGCAGCGCATGACAGAAGTGATCACTCAGGTGCTCACCCGTGACGACGGTTCTTCGCCGGTGGTCGGAGCACTTAGCGGTCCGTCCTTCGCCCAGGAAGTTGCGCGCGGCGATCCGACCGCAGTCGCGATTGCTTCTCAGGATTCTGCGTTACTGCGCACCGTGCAGCAGGAATTCAGCGACCCAAGTTTCAGGGTCTACACCAACAGCGACGTCGTCGGCGTCGAATTGGGCGGAGCGCTTAAGAATATTGTTGCCATCGCTGCTGGAATCTGCGACGGCCTCGACCTGGGCCACAACTCAGTCGCCGCCCTGATCACGCGCGGCCTGGCCGAAATGACTCGTGTGGTGGTGGCGTGCGGCGGACGTGCCGAAACCATGGCAGGTCTTGCCGGCCTCGGTGATTTGGTCCTTACCTGCACCGGCGGACTTTCGCGTAATCGCAGCGTGGGGGTCGAACTCGGCCGCGGCCAAAGGCTGCCGGATATCATCGAAGCCATGCACGGCATGGTTGCGGAAGGAGTTTTCACCACCACCGCCGCTGTCGGTCTGGCACACGCTCGCGGAATAGAAATGCCCATCACCGAACAAATGCACGCCATCTTGCACCACGGCAAATCACCGCGCGAAGCCATCTATGAATTGATGACACGCAGCGGAAAGAGCGAGGGAAGCACTCTTTAGCCTGTCTCTCTCGGTCTGCCCTGCACCTCGATGTTTCGATCTGATATTCGATCTTAGGAGTCTTCCATGCGTTTAAGAATATTGGCCGTCGCGATCCTGTTTCTCTGCAACTCTCTTACCAGCGCGCTGGGACAAACCAAGACCGTCGCCGAACGCCTGGGCTTCCCCTCGGATGCCAAACTCCTCATCATCCACGCTGACGATCTCGCAGTCGCCCACTCCGAGGACGCTGCCAGCTTCGACGCTCTGGACAAAGGGGCCGTCACCTCCGCCAGCATCATGGTTCCTTGCCCCTGGCTCACCGAGGTTGCCGACTACGCGAAGGCACATCCAGATGCGGACATGGGCCTGCACTTGACCGTCACCAGCGAGTGGAAAACCTATCGTTGGGGCCCGGTCGAATCCAAGAACCAAGTCCCGAGCCTCATCGATCCCTCCGGACACCTCTGGCCCGAGTCCGCTCCCGCCGTCGAGCATCTCAAAGCCGACGAGGTTGAGCGCGAAATTCGTGCGCAGATCGAACATGCGATCGCCATGGGAATTCATCCTACCCACCTGGACAGCCATATGGGTGTGCTTTTCGCAAGGCCCGACCTGTTTGCCGTCTACGTCAAAGTCGCTCGTGAATACAAATTGCCCTTCCTCGCCCTCCGAACCGGCGCATCGAAAGAACTCCTGTCTGTGCTCTCGGACAAGGACATCGTTTTGGACTCGATCGTGATAGCCGGTCCGAATGTCGGTTCCGACAATTGGAAAACTTTCTACTCGAACGCAATCAACAACCTGAAGCCCGGCATCACCGAATTCATCGTCCACCTCGGTCACGACGATGCGGAACTCCAGGCCGTAACCGTGGATCACCCTGACTATGGCGCCGCCTGGCGCCAGCGCGACTACGACGTCGTCACCAGCCCCGAATTCAAGAAGCTCCTGCAAGACAATCACGTCATCCTCGTCAAATGGAAGGACTTAAAGAAGCTTCTGAACTAAGCCATAGGAGGTCGGGTAATTTCTTGGGCCGAGGTCGGAAGCCTGGTGCCTGTTCCTTTCTCTTCTTTGCCAAAACCCGCGCCGGACGCCGATTTTGACCGGTACTTTGGTAATGGAAGCACCCCCAGCATTTCATTCTGCTCGCCTGATTCCCCAGTAGAATTTTAAGGATACCTTTGAAAGCCGCCGCCACTTCGCCTTCCGGCGTCTGCGATTTGAGTGAAGGGAGAGACTTGTCCGCCAGCACCTCCAACCACGCACGCATCCCGATTCTCTACGTGATCCTTGGCGTGCTTCTGGCCATCAGTATCGTCCCCATGTATTTGTACTCGGCATACGTGGAGAGCCTGAACCGGGACCGCCTGAAGACCAACGAGAGGATGTTGCAGAATACCGTGACGCGCTCGGTGGCGGAAAATCTTGCGGAGCATCAACTTTCGCTGCAGATGATGCAGGCGAACTTGGCCTCGGCAATTCAGGTAGCCAGCGGTGGAGACATCGGCAACAACATCGAAGCCCCGGAACTGCGCGCCCTGCTGCAGAATTTCGTTTCCTCCGATGAGATCGCATACGCGACACTGACCAACGCCGACGGCAGAGGCATTACGGCCGGGCGCATCACACCTGATGATTTTCTGCGCCGTGAGCTGGAGCGCGCCTTCGCCGCCGCTCGCGAAGGGCGGGTTTACAACGGCCAGGCTTTGGTCGAGGGCGAAGGAAAGTCCACCTGCACTGTGTTTCTGGTCAGCTCTCCGGTGAAGTACGGCCAACATTTTCTCGGAATGATCGCTGCGGCGGTCGATCTAAAATTCCTCATCCGCCGGTTACAGGAGGAAAGCCGAAGTGGCCTCGTCCCCTACGTCGTCGACTCTCAAGGCCGCCTGGTGGCCGCCGCCACATCGGAATATGCCACTGGCCAGGACATGAAGAATCTGGAGATTGTTCGCAACTTCGTCGACACCGGCAACAAAGGCCAATTGATTGCGACCCAGGAATTCAAAGTCCAGACCGGCTCGGAACATGAGGAAATGCTCGGCACTTACAGCCCCGTTGCGTCTCTCGACTGGGCCGTGGTCGCGCATAAGCCGATCCGCGAGGCCTATCGTGAAGTGTACGAAATGCAGCGTACCTCCGGCCTGCTCGCCCTGATCGCAGTGTTGCTGAGCATCGGTGTCAGCATCTTCGCCGCACGCCGGATCACGAATCCCTTGCAAGTCCTCACCCAGTCGAGCCGCGCTCTCGCCCGCGGAGATTTTTCGCAGCGCGTGAATCTCTGGAGTCGTACCGAGATCGGCGAACTAGCACACACCTTCAATACCATGTCCGATGAACTCGAGCATTTCGTCCAGGATCTGAAACGCGCTGCCGAAGAGAATCGCGAGTTGTTCATGGGCTCCATCCAGATGCTGGCCGGAGCGGTCGACGAAAAAGATCCCTACACTCGCGGCCACTCCGATCGTGTCACGCGCTACTCCCTGCTCATTGCCAAGGAAATGGGGCTACCGGAGACCTTCCTGGAGACATTGCAGATTTCCGCGCAGCTCCACGATGTGGGCAAGATCGGCATTGAAGATCACATCCTGAAAAAGCCCGGAGCGCTGACCGCCGAAGAATTCGAGGTCATGAAGACGCACACCACCAAGGGAGCGAACATCCTGCGCCCGGTCACCCAGTTGGCGGAAATGTTGCCCGGCATTGAGTTACATCATGAAGCACTCGACGGCCGCGGATATCCGTATGGGCTGGAAGGCGATCAGATCCCGCTACTGGCGCGTGTAATCGCCGTTGGCGACACCTTCGATGCCCTGACCACGAATCGCCCCTATCAAAAGGAACACACACCCGAACAGGCACTGCAGATCATTCGGAACCTGGCGGGCAAACGACTCGATCCCGCGGCCGTAGCTGCCTTGCTCGCCGTCTATGAACGCGGCGAGATCAAGATTCAGCGTTTCACCATCAAGCGACCCATCGCGAACCCTTCCGCGCCCCCGCCGGTCTCCGTCAAAGTTGACGTACCACCTCCGCACACATCTGCGGTGGTTGCCGCCGACACTTCAGCCCTCGAGAGAACCCGAGTCTAACCCGTCTCCTGCCGCACCCCTCGAGAACCTCCTAGTATGGGATCTTGTCCGATTTTTCCTGCCAGGCGCGGAACCCTTCGAGCGCTTGTTCCCGCATCATCTGGACCATGGGAATCGAACGCTCCGGGAACCTTTTCTCGAATTCGTGGTAGATGAACGAATCGTCGAAGCCGATCTGCGACGCGTCCGCTGCGAGGTTTCCGAAATAAACGCGAGCGAGACGTGCCCAATAGATGGCCCCCAGGCACATGGGACACGGCTCGCACGAGGTATAGATCTCGCAGCCTTTGAGTTCGAAAACACCCACCTTCGCGCACGCCTCGCGGATGACGACGACCTCGGCGTGCGCCGTAGGATCGTTCGTCGCGGTGACGCGATTGACACCTTCGGCGACAACGCCGCCGTTTTTCACGACCACGGCGCCGAACGGGCCGCCTCGTCCCGAGAGGACGTTATCGATGGAGAGCTGAATGGCGCGTGCCATGAAGGGATTGTCCATGCGTTCGACCTCACCGTGTATTCGACCTAACCGCGTATTCGACTTGACCGTGTCGACCTAATTAAGATGCTAGCGCTCGACCCAGCCGAAACTCGCATCGAAAACAGAAGCGCGGGAAACAGGTTTTCAACACGGCGGCGCATGCATCTCCTCCGGTCGGTTATACCACCGGCGGCCCGTCGGTCTGCCGACTTCCCCGCGAGCTCACATCGCAGTTTGACCTTCTGGCGAGTTGATATAGTCAAAAGATCCCATGGACTCGGAACTTGAACAGGCTCTTCCGAACTCCCTCCGCGCCAATTTTCGCCTGACCCTCCGGCTGGCGTTGCCTCTCATTCTCGCCGAGGTGGGATGGATGAGCATGGGCATCGTCGACACGATCATGGTCGGACGCTTGCCCGACAGCGCGATTGCGATCGGAGCGACAGGGCTCGGCCAGAGCCTTTATCACAGCCTGGCAATCTTTGGCGGCGGCCTTTTGCTTGGCCTCGACACCCTGGTTTCCCAAGCCTTCGGACGCGAGGATCTGAGCGACGCACGCCACTCGTTGGTGAACGGACTGTTTCTCGCCGTCGTGATGGCGCCGGTATTCATGCTTGCGATTTCATTCTGGCCGGCATTGATGCTGCGCTTCGGCATCGGAGCGGACCTGGTGGTGCCGATGCGCCCCTTCTTGCAGGCCCTGAACTGGGGCACTCTGCCCTTGCTGGTCTACTTCGCATTGCGCCGGTACCTGCAGGCCATGAACGTTGCCGCTCCCATCATGTTCGCTGTGGTATCCGCAAACATAATCAATGCCCTTGGCGACTGGCTGCTGATCTACGGACATCTTGGCTTCCCCGCCATGGGCATCACCGGTTCTGGTTGGTCGACCTGCGCCGCCCGCGTTTACATGGTTCTCATGCTCGCCATCACATTGTTTTGGGTGGAGTCGAAACGCTCCGAATCAAGCCGCTGGCGCTCGATTCGAATCGATGCACGCAGACTCTGGGCACTACTCAGGCTCGGCGGGCCTGCGGCGACCCAAATCCTTCTCGAAATCGGAGCATTCTCGGCCGCCACCGCTCTTGCCGCCAAGCTCGGGCCCGTTCCACTCTCCGGCCATGAGATTGCCCTGAACTGCGCAGCCCTCACCTTCATGGTGCCGCTGGGACTCAGTTCTGCGGCCGCTGTCCGAGTCGGGCAGCAACTCGGAAAGAACGACCCCGCCGGCGCGCGAAGGGCAGGATGGTCCGCAATCCTCCTCGGACTGGCCTTTATGACCTGCTCGGGATTGGTGTTCGTTTCCGCTCCTCGGCTAATCGCGCATCTGTTCACGAACGATCCCGCCGTCATCGCCATGGGAGCCAGGCT
>Ga0265338_10003603_pt1 | contig 21619 bp, 21 predicted proteins | sample 42126metaG_FD_193579 | JGI IMG/M metagenome (GOLD analysis project Ga0265338, IMG submission 193579) | Rhizosphere microbial communities from Carex aquatilis grown in University of Washington, Seatle, WA, United States - 4-21-26 metaG | ecosystem: Host-associated > Plants > Roots > Rhizosphere... | reverse complement strand
CGGAATCGACTTACGCATCACTGGCCCCCCTCGTTCGAGACGAGCCAACTCTTCCCAGAGAACGTGATTGCAATGCGTCGCAAATGTGCACGCGACGGGACGATTCCGCGGCGCGGCACGCAGGTAATACGCTGCCGCCGGACGCGCGCAGGACGCGAAGCGCGTGTCGCTTTACAGCGTCACCTTGCGCTCGGGCCGAAGCAGGGCGCGGCGCCGCCGCGTCGGGTACTGCCGGTGTTTTGGGAAGAAGTGGTGGGCGCACCAGGGCTCGAACCTGGGACCCGCTGATTAAGAGTTAGCCGCGCAACAAAATGCTCGCACGGCGAAAACCCGAAATCCCGGGCTCCAAAGTGGACGAAGTCCTTGATCCGATGCAGCTATCATAAACACAATGCCACCAAATGCGTTGACGCGGCGTTGACCCCAAAAGCGTGTCAACATTCTTTGCCGCTACCCAGAGGCTTCCCAGAACGCACGGGCTGCTCTAGCACTGCGTTAGCAACCGGGAAGCCGCATGCAGCGCGAAACCACCAAGATCACCTTGACGACCCTCGCCCGCATTGCCCGCCGGATCGAAGCCGGCGCCGAAGACGATTACGAGGTCGCCGACACGGTCGTGCGCGGGTTGATCGTGCGCTTACGGAAAAGATCCGCCAAATGGGCGCTGCGCTGTAAGGTCGCCGGAGCCCAGCATTACTTCACCATCGGCTCCATCGTCGCGTTGAAAGATCCTGACGTCGTTCGGATGGCCGCCGAGAAGGCCAAGGCCCTTTTGCGCGAAGGCGGCAATCCGACTCTCCTTTTCGAATCCCTCATCCAGACCTCCACGCTTGAGGACGCTGAAGCACGGGCCGCGCATCGCGATGGCAAAGTCTGGGATTGGGATCACGCGCGCGAACGCTTCCTCGCCGCCTGCCGCGAACACAACCGTAAGGACACGGTCCGCACCTATAAGAGTGCTTCAGGGCTGCCCGACATTGCGGTCCTCCGCGGAAAGATCATCACCCAAATCACGCCGGATGACATACGACGCGTCCGGGATGCAATTCGCTCCCGCGGAAAGGTGGAGCAATCCAAGCTGACAATGCGCACGCTCAAAGCCCTATTCGGTTGGCTCACCGAACAGCCCGAGAGCGGGCTCAAGATCGACCCAACACGGGACGTCGCCACAAGCGTCAAAGATCGCGCGGCTCGGCCGGAGGAAGCAGTCGCGGCGGCGGAAGAGCACGATCGCGAGCACGCAGAGCAGGAGTTCAGCGAGGAGGAAATTCGGTTGCTCGACTCCGAGCTGAAGACCGTTACGCCGCCATCCGCGCGTCTCGCCCTGCAACTGGCGCTCCGCACTGCGCAACGACGCCTCACCGTGGTCAGCGCCCTCAAAAACAGCTTCGTGCGTCACGACACATACGGCCTCGTTTGGCGCGTCCATCCGGGAATATTGAAGGTGGGCAGAACCCGGCATGGCCGCATACGGCGACATCCGCACGTGCTCCCACTCCCCTACAGCGTCCAGGCGATCGTGCAGACGGCGATGGACACGCTGACACGACCAGACAATCCTTATTTGTTTCCACAGCTTCGGTTGCGGCGAGCCGGCGACCCTGGAACCGCGCACTTGTCGGAACGCCTCCTCAATGCGGCGCTCGCGGATATTCAGAAGCTCGGCCGTCCACTCAACAGATCGCAGCAGTTCAGCACGCATGCATTTCGTGGGTGGTTCACGACGCACATGCGGCGACAGGGTTTCAGCAAAGTGGATAGAAAGCTTATCCTCGACCATAGCGAGGGTCGCGACCGCGACACGACAGACGAGCACTATGACTGGGAGCAGAGTCTCCCAGAAAAGTCTGCAATTCTGCGTCGATGGAACGACATGATCGGCGACGGCCGACCACTTGCTAACTCTGAAGATACCCCTTCGTTGCCGATCGATTTCAGTGGGTTCGGCACCTCTTCCGATCCTATCGTCCCGGGATGATCCATCCACGGGCAGACCTCCCGTGACGATGGGAGTTACTGAAACGCCTAGCTCATTACCCAAGAAATGTACCCGAGCGGCCGAAGCATCGATTGAACCGCCAAGGGTTTTCCGAAGGCTCCAACCCCTGAGACGGCGGAGCCATCATGAGCAAAACGGCGAACAAGTTCTCGGCCGAGCTCCGGAGCACCGCGATCACGAAGATGAGCATCCATCGCCCGATTAAATCTGTGACAGCGACGATCGGTTCCTCGGCGCAGACCCTGAACGAGTAGGTCGACAAGGTCGAGATCGATAGCGGCAAGCGAGCTGGTGTCCAGACGGAAGTGGCCGAGAAGTGAAGGCCCTAGAGCGAGCGAACCGCAAGCTGCTGCAGGCGAACACGATTCTGCGCAAGGCGTCTGCTCTCGATCCCCGCGTAGCCAACTATGTGTCGCCGGTTAGCCGCATGGGCCCGGACCGCGTCCCGATCTGGGCTTAAGTGCAGTGCACCATTGCGTTTCCTTATTGCCTGCATCCAGTATTACGATTGGTCCCCCTCTTTTTGCAGAACTACAATCTCATTGAGCATCGTGGAAGGCACGTCTCGGGCAGAGTGATCAACCACTCTGTGATAGGGCGCGACGCTCAAGAAATACAACAAAGCGGAACCGGCAATGCCGAATACCCGTACAGTTGATGTACACACGCATATTTTGGAAGCGGACACCATCCGGTTGCTCCAGGCCGAGGTGCCGAAAGCCGGCTTCAAGCTGTCATCGTTCGGCGGTGAGGTCGGCATGCTCGAATTTGGCGGACGGAGCGTCAGCGGCATTCCCCGCGGCGCCTGGGATGTCGAGGCGCGAGTTCGAGACATGGATGCGACCGGAATCGACATGCAGATCCTCTCAATCTGTACATTCACATCGTGTTACTGGCTCGACTCTGACTTGGCACTGGCGGTCGCCCAAATTCAGAACGAGCAGATTGCGGCGCTGGTGAAGCGTACACCACACCGCTTCGTCGGATTGGGCACAGTTCCTATGCAAGCGCCGGAACGCGCCGCCGACGAATTGCGCCGCGGCATGCGGACGCTTGGCCTGCGCGGCATTCAGATTGGCAGTAATGTCAATGGCCGCAATCTTGATGATCCGGCGCTGGAACCGATCTGGGAGACGGCCGCCGAACTGGGGGCCTTCATTCTGGTGCATCCGTTCAATGCCGCCGGCGTGCCGGGGCTTGATTCGTATTACCTCAGGAACCTCATCGGCAATCCGCTCGATACGACCATCGCCGCAGCCTCGCTCGTATTCGGCGGTGTGCTCGAACGACATCCCTCATTGACTTTTTGCATGGTACACGGTGGAGGCTTTGCGCCTTATCAGGTGGGCCGCTTTTTCCATGGATGGCAGGTGCGCGACGAAGCGAAGGTCAATCTCAAGCGACCGCCTCGAGCCTCTTTCGATAGACTATATTTTGACACGGTCTTACACGATCCGAAGCCGCTCGGTTTCCTCCTCGACCTCGTCGGTTCATCGCGTGTCTTGCTAGGTACCGATTACCCCTTCGACATGGGGCAATACAATCTCGGTCTCATCGACGCCGTCCAGCTTTCGGAGGCTGAAAAGAATAACGTGTTCCACGCTAACGCTCTGCGCCTGACCGGCGCATCTGCATAGAAATTAGTGTCGCATACGAGCCAATCCTTGGGAGGACGCCATGCTCACACGCCGTAGACTTTTGACACTTAGCGCCGCGGCATGGACGGCTGTGCCGGATCTTCTCCATGCCCAAACGTGGCCGGCTATGCCTATCCGCGCCATCGTCCCATATTCCCCAGGTGGAGCGAGCGACATCATCGGCCGGGTCGTCTCCAACCAAGTCAGCACCCAGATCAAACAGAGCATCGTAATCGAAAATCGTGGCGGAGCTTCCGGGGCGATAGGCTGCACTGCGGTAGCGAGAAGCGCTCCGGATGGTTACACGCTGCTGATCAACTCAGTCAGCATGACGATCTTGGCCGTTACGAATTCGCACCTTCCTTACGATACACAACGAGACTTAATCCCGGTCGCGGGGTTAGGCACTATGCCGAACCTTCTTACGGTTTCACCGAAAAAATATAAAAGTATTCGCGACCTCGTCGAGGCGGCGCGGAACGCCGGTACAGCGGTGACCTATGGCTCAGCGGGGCCCGGCACGATGGCCCACCTCAGCGCCGAACGATTCAGACTCGCTGCACATTTCAACGCCGTTCAGGTTCCCTACAAGGGCGCTGGAGATGCGCTTATCGATGTCGCGGCGGGACGGATTGACTTCTTCATTATCCCGTACCTATCGGCGAGGTCATTTCTCGAAAGCGGTCAGTTGATCGCTGTCGCGGTCGCCAGCAAGAAACGCACATCTGTTCTACCCAATGTTCCTACGATGGCGGAAGCCGGCTTTCCGAACACCGAATATCCGTTCTGGAACATGGTGTTTGTCCCTGCGCACACTCCGAGACAGATTATTGAAAGATTATATACGGAGTATCTACGCGCGTGCCGCGCTACTCAAACCAAGTTGGCACCGTTCGGAGTAGACCCAATGCAAGAAACGCCTGCCCAATTGGCGGCGATCATACGCGACCAGATCAAGGTAAATTCTGATCTTGTTAAACGCGCTGGAATCAGCGTGAATTAACGGAGACTTGCTCACCTTCCGGGCGCTCATCTTAGTGGCCAGAAGGTTCCATGCGGCCGAGCCGCTAACATTGCTTTCTTAAGCCCAAAGACCTGCCCTGTATACATCGAGCTAACCGCATCCGAATTTGGTTGCGCAGGCTACCAACAGAGCTAGGCCTCGGTTCAGACGATCCTAATACATCGACAGCGGCGTGCCCACCTTCAGAGGCATACTTGTCATCCAGCACCATGCTAAGTGACCGTTATTGAATGCCGTTTTTGAACATTTCCTTAAGCTTCGCAGTATCGCTTGCGTTGATTTTATCTAGTTGATCTGGCGTGCTGGTGGTGGGTATGGCGCCGGTTGCCACAAGCTTTTCCGCGGTTGCGGGTTGTCTGAGCACATCGCCAATCTCTTTGTTGAGACGCACGATAATGTCACGCGGGGTGCCGGCCGGCGCGAAGATTCCGAACCACGCCTTGTAATCAAAACCAGGGACGCCGGACTCATTGATTGTCGGGACTTGCTTCATCATAGGTACGCGCTCGGCCGTCGCGACGGCCAATATCTTGACTTTGTGCGCGGCCATCAGCCCCACAGCCACGTTAACAGGCCCAAAATACATTTGCGTGTCATTGCGCATCACGCTGATCAGCGATTCTTGGGCGCCTCTGTAGGGGACCGAAACGATGTTTATGCCCGCAGCTTGGCGGAAGAGTACGGTTGCAATGAAGGTTGAGCTTCCCGCGCCACCGGACGAAGCAAAATTCAATGAACCCGGTTTCGCCTTTGCCATGGCGATGAGGCCCTTCATGTCATTCGCCGGAAAGTCAGGCGGCACGATAACGCAATAAGGAATGGAAGCGACCAAGGAAATACCAGCAAAGTCCTTTACCGTATCAACCGGCAATTTGTTGACGATGCCCGAGATCGTATGTCCGTTAGAAGTGAGCATGATTGTGTAACCGTCCGGCGCGCTTTTGGCGGTCGCGACGATGCCTGGTGGACCAGGGCGATTTTCAACGATCACACTCTGGCCGAGACGAGTTGAGAGTTTTTCTGCGACAACGCGTGCGAGAATATCCGTGGCGCTACCCGCACCGAACGGAACAATGATCCTGACGGTCTGGTTTGGATACTCCGACGCTGAACTGGTCGCAGAGGTAAATGACATAGCGAGCAAAATCGTAACGATGCTCGCAATTGCGGCCCGTAGTTTGTTCATTGAACTATCCCCCTATACGAAAGACTTCATGCGTAGATGAGCTGTTGCTCTTGCAGGCCAGCTTCTCCGCATCGATTGAGTGGCTCTCTTACATATCGTTTTCAGGCTAGACAGCCATAACTCTGATGTGAAGCGTCGTTACGATTGGAGCGGCTCGACTCGGCATAGCTGCCGGAGTTAATTCAACGGCGTCTCCCGATGCTTCCTCGCAACCGACCTTCCAATCCAGCCTGGCTGGGTTCGGTTTGGGCGTTAATCAAAGGTGACTGAACCCAGACCCAGCGAAGTACGTTTGGCCGTCGGGCCCGCTTAGATAAGCGACGAACTGAACCGCTTGCGCTGAAGCTCCCTCGGAGGTGGCCGCTCGGTACCAAGTAATCCGTTGTAGGTCGGCCGGGAAACTTGGCAGTACAGTAATGCCGGGAAAAGGTGCTAGCTCGGTCACTTGCTGCACGCCCACTTCAGCGTCCCCGCGACTTACCACCTCACCTACTGGCTCGGTTGCGACGATCTTTGCCTTGGCACGGACCAGTTCTGCGATACCCAGGTCAGCGATGATCTTGTCGAACGCGACACCGCTCGCAGCCCCGGTATTTGGATCAGTGTAGGCGACCGATTTGCAATGAATGAGAAGATCGCGAAACTGTGCGCGCGTCGCCACATCGGGCACGGCCGCACCCCTTCGTACGCACACACCTAATCCAGTCTTACTAATAGTGGTCTGACCGACGGGCTTGAACACGCCTTTCGCGGCCGCAACTTCAATGCCATTATTGGGCGCCATAAGCACTTCAGCCGATTCGGCAGCAGCGAGACGGCTATAGAGCGCCCCAATCGTCCCAAACGTGAACTGAAGGTCCACGCCATATTTCGCCTTATAATCAGGTTGCAACCGTACCATGACCGGCTTGACGCCATTCACGGCCAAGACAGCGATTGTTGAAGCCTCTTCAGCTTGGGCGCGTCGTCCGATCGCTGGTATCACTACCGCAGAAACAGATGCTTGCAAAATGCGCCGTCGACTGATGCCCATAACCTGTCCTCCCCGTTGCGGTAGGACGCGCCGATCTTCCGCCGGCTATCCTGCCTTGAAAACCAAACGCGTTTCCTTCTCGGGCGCGACTAGAACCGGCCGAACCCTTCGGTCTTGAACAATTGCTGGACTTCGGCCCCGCACAGTTCATTGAGAATGCTCTCGGCGACCGGCGCCGCATCACGAGCCAAGCCTGCGCGGTAGACAGTAACGTTTTGAAGCTCGGCAGGGAAAGGATGAAGCAAATCGATACCTGATACCGGCTTCAACTCGGTGATCTGCTGCACGCCCAATTCCGCATCACCTTGGGCTACGACCTCTCCAACAGGTCCGCCCGATGTGAGCTGGGCCTTCTTCAGCACCTCCTCCACGATGTCCAGCTTTTCAAGGACGCGCCGGAACGCCAAGCCGCTCGCTGCACCGGTCCCCGGATCTGTGAAGGCAATTGACCGACAAGCCAGGAGAGCGTGCCGAAGGAGGTCCGGGGTCGAAATGTTCGGCCGTGGCGAACCCGAGCGAACAACGACACCAAGTCCGGTACTGGCGATTTCAACGGTTTTTGCGCTGTCAAACAGGCCCCGCTGTTGCGCAACATCGAGACCATCGTTTGGAGCAATCAGAATATCAAAGCGATGGCCTGCCTGGAGCCTGTCAAGCAGCCCTCCAAGCGCACCGAATGCTAAATCCAGCCGGATGTCTATGGCCGCGAAATGCGAAACGAGTTGCAGCATCGGCAGCTTAACGCCGTTCACCGCGGCCACTGATACGCTTTGCTTATCCCCGCCTCGGCTTGTCATGCTGAACGTCGCCGATAAATCATGTTGCCGATGCTTCCATAGCGCAAAACTACAGTCCAACTGGAAGTGGCGCGAACTCATTGTGGCCAAGCACCTCTGCCGTCGTAAGCTTACCGTTGGCGACGCGAATGATCGCTTCGACAATCTTTTCGCCTCCCTCTCTTAAGCTCATGTCAGACGTGAGAATGTCGCTGACTTCGACGTCTAAATGTTCGCGCATCCGCGACACGGTTCGCGGGTTACTCGTTACCTTGAGCACGGGGCTGATCGGATTTCCGACCGGATTACACGTGCCCGTCGAGAAAAGAACCATCTGCGCTCCGGCGGCACTAAGCCCGGTTGTCACCTCACTCGCGGCAGACGGGGAGTCCATAAAATACAGTCCAGGCTTCATCGGACGTTCGCCGTAACCGAGGACGTCCTGGATCGGCGCTTTACCGGCCTTCAAAATTGCGCCGAGTGACTTCTCTTCAATCGTAGTGATCCCGCCTCTGACGTTGTCGGGCACCGGATTGACGCCGAGCAAATCTACACCAGCCGCCAAGGCCATGTCTTCATTCTGCTTAACCGCCGCGAGAATCTTCTGCGCGACCGTCTCGCTAACCGCGCGGCGGGCAAGGATGTGCTCCGCACCCAGGATTTCCGTCGTCTCGGAGAAGATGGCTGTGCCACCCGCGCCGATGATAATATCCACTGCCTCACCAATCGCGGCATTCGATGCGACGCCAGACGTTGCATCCGAGCCCCCGCACTTTACACCGAAGATGAGATCTTTGAATTCGATTGGCGAGCGCTTTGCTTCGGAGGCTTCTATGGCGAGCCACATTGCCTTCTCCGCGCCTTGCTTGATCGCGCTCAAAGTTCCGCCCTCCAAGACGAGAACGGATTCGATTTTTTTGCCTGTTAGACCACGGACCTTTGCCAAGGTCTCGCGCGTCGAAGCCGGTTCGTAGCCGACAAGAAGCGCCGAGTGAACGTTTGGGTGCAACAAGACGCCTTCGATCGTTCGTTCGAGGCGATCCTTGTATATCCCAATCTCATTTCTTCCGAAGGGGTGGGTTAGCGGTACGGTCCCCTTGACCGTCTGTGCGATTATTTCTACCGCGCGGTTGCAGAATGAGTTCAGCGACAGAATGACGACATGATTTCGAATGCCCGGTTGACCGCCTTCGCTCCTGTAGCCCAGCATCGAAGCCATGATTATTGCCTTTTCGCCCGAAGCGACTGCACATTGTGAACGTGAACGTGTTCGCCTGCGGCAATATCCCGGCTGGCTACCCCGATCGTTTCTGAATATTTAATGACGTCTTCCCCTTTTGGAATCGCCACGAGCGAGAACTTATGTCCATATTCGACCGCATCCTTGAGCGTGACGGAGTTGCCCTCGATAGACAGCGCGGCGCCAGCGGCGAAATCAGACAACGCCATGGCGACGTTGTCTTCTTTATGTAGCCAGAGCCACTGCTTTGTGCCTATCGTGCCACTCATCCTTGGACGTCCAGTTCACGTGCAACGATACGGGCGGGGCCGCCGAACGCGCCTTCGATCTTGATTGGCAACGCATAAACGTAGGTGGTCCGGCCAGCGATGGCCTTGAGATTGGCAAGGTTCTCGATGATGAGAACATCGTTGCCGAGCAGCGTGAAGTGAAGCGGCGAGCCTTTGCGGAAGCCGCAAGTCAGTGACGCGTCCGGTCCCGGTGTGTCCATCCCGATGATCTTGACGCCTTTCTCAACCATGTACTCACCGGCTTCGGGCGTGAAGAACGGATAATCGGTGCGGTAGGCGTGCTTGCCCCACAGGCGGTCATTGCCGGTGCGCACGAAGAACATGTCCGTCTCGCCCATCTGCTTTTCGTAGGGCTCGAGATCCTTCACGTCGATGGTCGACAGCGGAGGGCGCTCCAAGTCAACCGTAAAACAGGTGCCCATCCAGCGCTCGAAGGGAACCTTATCAATCGAAAGGCCTCCGGGATGATAGTGACCGGGCGCGTCGACATGCGTGCCGCAGTGCAGGTTCATATGGATGAAGTCTTGATTCCCGCCCGTATTCTCCATCTGGAAACTGTCCATGGAGAACTCCTGGTTCTTTTGGCCAGGCCATTCCGGGACCGCCATGCCAGGCCCGTAATTCCAGCTCAAGTCATACCAGCCCTTGGTGCCCACTTTCATCACGCCACTCCAGCTTTTGGTCGAAATCAGTCGTGAACGAAAACGATAGGCCGTCAGCCTCATCCATTCAAATAATCAGATCGGATCGACGGCATAATTAAAGGCAATCGTCTTTCGCAAAACGACAATCACGGCACGCGATAGCGTTCGACTTTTGCCTCGTCGACGCTCAATCCATTCCCGCCGCCGGACTGTAGGCCAAAGGCTCCATTCAATGTTTGTAGCGGCGTCTTCACGAGGTCATCGGCTAGATAGATGTGAGTGAGATTGAGGCCCCATTCGACATTGTGCGCCGCACAAGCGACAGCCAGCGTGTTAGAAGCCGAAATGCTCGATTCTGCGATTTTCCCAGCGATGGTCATCGCAAGACCGAATGCCTCGCACACTGCAGCGACCCGAATTGCCGAACGGGGGCCACCTACCTTCATGAGCTTGAGATTGATGCCACTCATAGCGTTAACTCGCTCATGGGCAAGAACATCGGGCGCACCTGCGATGCCTTCGTCGGCGCAGATCGGGATTGTGCCTAAGGCCGCAAGCGTCGCCATTCCCTTTAGATCTTCGGCCTTTAGAGGCTGTTCCAGATAGAGCAGGTCGAGATCACCGGCCATGCGAGCGAACCGAACAGCGTTCGCGAGGGAGAGCCCTGCGTTGCCGTCGGCGCAAAGGATCGTGCCGCCGCCGAGTTCGCTACGCAGCAGGTTTATCGCGTCGATCTCCTCGTCCGGGCGCTTGACGCCGACTTTCAGCTTGAAGAATGCAAAGCCCTCCCGCTCGCGGGCCTTGGCTTCCTCAATGTCCTTCTCGACTGAACTATTCCCAAGCAACCACATGGGCTGTACAGATTGCCGTACTGCGCCTCCAAGAAGATCGACGGTGGCAACGCCGAGCTGCCGACCAACGAGATCGAGCAGTGCCATGTCAATGGCCGATTTCGCTCCACCGTTTCCATGCATCGCCGCGAGGCAGTTTCGCATGATTACGGCATGTGTCCGCGTTTCCTTTCCGACAATAAACGGGGAGAGATATGTTACCGCCGAAATAAGACTCTCGGGAAGGTCACCGGTCATGGTGGGCGCGCACGTAGCTTCGCCCCATCCGACGGTTCCGTCGCTCGCTTCGATTCGCACGAGCATGTTTTCGGCGATATCGATCCGGACGCCCGCCATCAACATTGGCTTTTTAAGGGGCAAGGCAACTCGCATCGCATCAACACGAGTGATCGTAGCCGTGGGCAGACGTTCATCGATCTTGCTAAGCAAATGATGCCTCCTCCAGAGGAGCCTATCGCAGCTCGGTTTCATTATTTCAGACGCTCGACTCCGATCAGATGCGCCGCGTACCGGCCAACAGTGCCATAGTGCCACGCCTTTACGTCGGCGGCCGTTCGTCTCTGAGAGAGGTCTGTCCTCGATGACGATTGTCAAAAGAAACCAAGTGACGCGCCAGCTCGCACGTCGCGCTGCGGCTCGGTGCGTCTTAACGCCTTAGCTGACAAGCTCTGCTCAGCCTCCGTCGCGCGGCCGGCTTCTCCATAGGCCGCGATCGCGCGCATTAAACGGATTGCTCGTGAGACGTATTTGCGTCTGGACATAAAGACACGGAATACACCCTCACTGGCGAACTTCGTGCCCTATAAAATACCGGCAGAATGCCACAGAGACTGCACGACTAATCCGAATGCGCTATGTCGATCGTCAAGTTCAAACTCGCAACATTCAGCGTCAATCCGATGATCACGAAACCTGACTCTTTCGGTTAGATCGTGCGCAGGCAGGCTGAGCTGAACGCCACGCTCGTGCGGATCGCCCGAGTACCAAACCCATTTAGTCTCGCCGTTAACCCTTCTCTACTTTACTTTCCGTCGGCGGATTTCTTCAATAAGGATGGCGTTGTCCTTGTCTGCCTCTCCGTTTTGTACACATCTTTCCATCGCGTCGATATAGACCTCCGCGAAGGGTAATACCTGGTTAGCCTCCTTCGCCAAAGATCGCATGATCCTGAAGTCCTTAAGCGTCTGATCGACCTTGCTCAAAGGCGTATAGTCGCGCTCAACCATCTTGCGACCTTTGACGTCCATCACTTGTGAATATGCCGCCGAGTTCCGCGCGACATCGAGGAAGGCGCGAGCTTCGAGACCGAGCGTTTCGGCGAAGGCGATACCTTCCGCCATCGAAGCTCGATTAAGACCGAGGATCAGATTGACGGCGAGTTTCGCTTTGGCGCCGGCCCCAACACCTCCCAACCGGTAGTGGCGAGGACAGATAATGCCGAGCAGCCCTTCAACACGCGCGATATCGGCGAGTTCTCCACCGACCAGGCCAACGCCTTCTCCTTTGTCGACTTGCGTCGTCGTGCCAGATATCGGCATTTCGACGAAAGCGACCTTACCTTTCGTTCGTTCAGCGAGGTCCGACACGCGCTTTGGTTCACACGTGCTAAGGTTGATCACGGTTGGCAGTTCGGTAGAGCGGACGCTTAGAATGCCGCCTTCACCTTCAACGACGTCGATGACCTGATCGGTATTGAAGACGGCGAGCACGACGATGGAACTCGCCCGAGCGACGGCGGCGACAGAATCAACAGGAGCACCCCCGAGCGCCCGCAACACTTCACGGGATTTCTCGCTCGGTGCATAGCCGACGATATCGTATCCAGCCGCCATCAGAAGCCGAGCTACCGCTCTGCCGATGAGCCCAATGCCGAGAAGTCCAATCGTCTCTGGGTGCGTGTTCGTGCCACTCATCCTTGGACGTCCAGTTCACGTGCAACGATACGGGCGGGGCCGCCGAACGCGCCTTCGATCTTGATTGGCAACGCATAAACGTAGGTGGTCCGGCCAGCGATGGCCTTGAGATTGGCAAGGTTCTCGATGATGAGAACATCGTTGCCGAGCAGCGTGAAGTGAAGCGGCGAGCCTTTGCGGAAGCCGCAAGTCAGTGACGCGTCCGGTCCCGGTGTGTCCATCCCGATGATCTTGACGCCTTTCTCAACCATGTACTCACCGGCTTCGGGCGTGAAGAACGGATAATCGGTGCGGTAGGCGTGCTTGCCCCACAGGCGGTCATTGCCGGTGCGCACGAAGAACATGTCCGTCTCGCCCATCTGCTTTTCGTAGGGCTCGAGATCCTTCACGTCGATGGTCGACAGCGGAGGGCGCTCCAAGTCAACCGTAAAACAGGTGCCCATCCAGCGCTCGAAGGGAACCTTATCAATCGAAAGGCCTCCGGGATGATAGTGACCGGGCGCGTCGACATGCGTGCCGCAGTGCAGGTTCATATGGATGAAGTCTTGATTCCCGCCCGTATTCTCCATCTGGAAACTGTCCATGGAGAACTCCTGGTTCTTTTGGCCAGGCCATTCCGGGACCGCCATGCCAGGCCCGTAATTCCAGCTCAAGTCATACCAGCCCTTGGTGCCCACTTTCATCACGCCACTCCAGCTTTTGGTCGAAATCAGTCGTGAACGAAAACGATAGGCCGTCAGCCTCATCCATTCAAATAATCAGATCGGATCGACGGCATAACGAACAATTATCAGTTCCTGGGGAACAGACAGCTGCGGACTTGAGAACGCTTTCATTTCGGCACCCCTCGGCAACTGGTCGTTACGGGCAGCCAACACTGATGTGCGCATTTGATGGGAAGCTTGGCCGGGACTCCTCCAACGGTGACTCTCCCACATGACCGAAATATCTTAGACGACAATCTTGGACGCGCGCCCTCATTCGGACGCGCTCAGGGAGGACCCCACGTCACCGCAGTACCGCATCACTTCGATAACGATGCGGCCGATCTGCGGTCTCGCACCGCTAGAGTTCGTTTTGCGTCAGGGCGAGGCGATCTGACGCGCGCTTGCTGATACATGAAAACTGTGCAACCGTCGTAACCTCAGCAATGTGCGCCGTCTCGTCTGCCCCCTAAGGCTCGCTATGACACGCCTTTCGAACGCCCGACACTTCGCGACTGCAGCTATAGCCGGTTATATCGACGTTGCAGCGCTAGAAGCTTGGCTCAACTGGCCACACCCCTATCCGCACCCTATTGCGGTTATAATTGCTGAAGCCTCCATATCGATGCTCTTCGGTTTAGCATTAGCGGTCTTCATCCAACGGCGTTGGTCAGCGCCCCGCCATCGTGTTTCGGCTATTCTGCGCGTCACCGTGCTGCTAATCTTCATCGGCATTCTATTGCAGCTTTCGGGAGAGAGCGTGGGGTTAGCTTTAACTCTCTCCGCGGCTGCAGGCTGCATAATCCTTGCGGCCTTCCTTGTGCCGTCAAAATCGTTCACGCTCTTTGTCGGGACTGGGACCTTTTTCGGAGCGACGTCAGCTGTTGCGATTGAGCTCTTCCTGCATAGCGAGGCGTTATGGATCATCCTCGGAGCAACTCTTTGCACAATCGTCGCTTTTCAAACCACTCGGGAGTCTGAGTTCGTTCTCAATCTCTTTTCTGAGGGCCACAACTCATTTTGATCCGCACTCGCACTTCAGCAAGCGCGTAAGCTTGTCCTCGACTGGCTGCGATGAACAATACAACCCGTTCCGTATATCGATGCGACCGTGATCGTGGCGAAAGCGCACCGGATCGCACAAGCAGTACGCTAACTTGCTCTCGACTAAAGTCGTGCTATGGGACTTCAATTTTTAGCTCGTGCGCGAGAGATATTATATCTTCCAAGTCGGATAGCTGAATAGGAACCCCGTTGCTAAGCCGATCCTTTCGAAGCCGCCACCTTCGTTTGCCGGGGTGACGCGGTTGCGCTGCACCAGCACGCATCGGGAGCATCGCAATGCGCGCGAACATATCGCATAGTCGTTCACTATACTGCTCGGCCGACATCGAATGCGCCAGATCGATGGCGATCATTGTATGGCAAGTGCCCTCCGGAGTGGTCGGGGATCCCTCCTTGCTCGCAACGAGGTCAGCATACGCCCCTCCAGCAAGCACACCGGTTAAGGCTTCTAGCGCGACCAGCAACCCGAAGCCTTTGGAACCAGAAATTGGTAGCAAACTGCCTGCCAGTGCAGCCTTCGCGTCGATCGTCGGCAGTCCTTGCGTATCTTGCGCCCACCCCGCTGGAATTGGAGATTCATTGTGAGCGGCCTCGACAATGTTTGCCCGAGAGGTAGCGCTCATGGCCAGGTCGAGCTCCATAAACGCGTCCCCATTTCCGGTGGGCGCAGCAATGGCAAGCGGGTTGTTACTAAATAGCGCCTTGCGCGCGCCGCTAGGTCCAACGCAAACTTGACCGTTGGATACTACGATCCCGATCTGATCATGCGACGCGATTCTAGTGGCGTAAAAACCTGCAAAGCCAAAATGGTTGCTGTTTCTAATTGCGGCTATAGCAATCCCGGCTGTAGATGCCACCGTGGCCACCGCGTCTGCCGCTACCGAGCCGATGTAGTGACCAACTCCGTTGGAACCGTCGATCCGAAGGAAAGCTCCGTTCGTTTGAATGATTGGTTCTCCGTTGCCCACCACTGCACCCGATTGAATTCGGGCCACGTATGGCCGTACGCGCCGAAGTCCGTGCGTCTCGACACCGCGCAAGTGCGCCTCAACGACGGCCTCGGTAATCGAACCCGCGATGTGCTCCGGCAGCCTTGCCGCTAAAAATATTCGCCCTACGATGCTTCTGACCCAGTCGGCTGGACGACAAGTCAAAGGTCTTGATTCGCTCATTCAACCTCCGAGTGACAGATGACTGAGCATGCCCCGGAAGTGAACGAGCTGTCCTGTCCTGGGAGCAGTCGTCGGGTCGACAACCGGTTGACCATACGGCTCAATCGGCTCGCTACTCTTGATAGCCCGATGAGCACCCTTGCGTCCCAATAACGCCGACTCTTGCGTAAGCATTGAGCCGACACATGCGCGGTCATTGAAGCCGATCGACATGTCGACATCTCTCTCTCATTTTGAAAGCACAGCGGCGACGTTAGTACCGCCTCTTAGTAAAATCGTCTTTTGCTATCTAGAGCCATCTTGACGTTGCTTCTTCCGCTATCGCGAATGCTTTCGTGCCTGCGTCAACTAGACCCGAATAACGAGAAAAGAACAGGTAACCGCTCACGGGTGCCCGCAACTCCTCGGCGATCTGCAAACTGTAGATGTCGACCAGCTGGCCGAGGAGGTCATCTTTCTCAACGCGTTTGCCAAGGTCATTGTGGGTGTGAAACCGAGACTGCAAATATCCACCGTGGCTCGGATTGACTTCAAATCTACTTTTCACTCCAAATAAAAGTTGCTTTCCCTCAGCTTTCTTCGGCCCGGCCAACATACCCAGCTCATCAAGCACAGATCGGAACCCCTTCAGCGTTTGAGCCATATAGTGATTCTCGGCTTCTGCACCTAAGTATACGCCCCCAATTTCCGGGTTCACCGTGGGGACGCCCTTCGAATTGCAGTATCGAGCGGCAGTACCTGAGAGATTATTTGAATGAATAAACGGAACACCGAACGCACGACACAGATTAAGCGACCGCTGATATACATCGCCCTTGGCGGCTTCATCAAAATCCGCTCGCGACTGTAGACGGCCGCCCATTCCGCCGCAGTGCATATCGACCAAGGCATCGACGTGATCGAGCAAATGCGTGCTGATCGTAGCCGCCATCTTTTGCGTGAGATTGCCTTCTGCCTTGCCGGGGAACACTTCATGAAGATCAGTCTTGCCGTGCTGTTCTGGCGTCTGGCGATCAAATACTGGCACCGCCAGCGGATTGGCTACAGGAACTGCGGCTATCCTGCCGTGCAACTCCTCCGGGCGGATCGAATTCAGAAGCTCCCGCACCACCATTAGCGGGAATGTTTCGTCGCCGTGCACCGTTGTCAAAATGCCTAGCGTCGGCCCGTCATTAATTCCGGTTAGCACATGGAGCGGGATTCGAAGAGCGGCGCCAGATGCAAGTCGGCACACATCAATGGCCTCATAATAGCGACCGGGCTGCCGTTTTTTGTTCGCCAAGATTTGATCCATAGATATTGCCCTTTGCCATATCGACGCGATCACGCATCGTCAGCGGACACTGACAGCCTGTACAACGACGGTGTCCGAACGATATATCGACTCTCCATCCAGAATTGGCTGCTTCTTCGAAAAGAAAAGTACTCGCCGCACTAGCACCGGGCCGCCAGCCTTCGTCCCAAAAAGTCGACCCTCGTTTATGCTGCTTGTCTGCGCCTCGATCTCCATTTCGCCATGCGATAGAGAAAGCCCCTCTCGATTCCGCAGATAGTCGACAAGCGATGACGTCTGAACGTCCTGCCGGGAAAGCCGACGACAATGCTCAGTCCGCATGTACCGGTGGTCGACGGCAGTTAATTGGCCTTTATCGAATCTATGTCTTTGGACATATGTCAACTCCGTTATCGGGGGTCTCCGTTTCGCTTTGGCGGCCAGGCTGGCGGACAGGGAATCAGTAGGGTCTGTACCCGGGTCTATCGAGCAATGAGAGACAAACTGCGGAGACCAAATACCAGCAGATAGGCATTGCCCCCCGTGATCCGGCCTCGTCATCAGGCGCCGGACCGCTATGAATTAGTCAGCAGGCGTGCTGCTTCCGAAGAAATGAGTAATTCCCCGTCCATCTTTGTGAAAACGCGTCATGGACGCCTGTGTGGCGTCGCCGATCACCTCAATTGCAAGCCGGCCGCACGAGCAATCTTTTTGTTTTCTTCGACCTCCCTCCTCATCTGGGCGTCAAACTCGGTTGGGGTCACTGGTGACGGCTCCACTCCCTGAGCAACCAGCTTCCTCTTTACTTCGGGGTCGGCAAGGCTGGCCGTAATCTCTTTATAGAGACGATCGACTATTGCGCGCGGCGTCTTCGCAGGAAGCAAGGCTCCATTCCAGAAATTATAAACAGAATCCTTATATCCCAGCTCGACAGACGTAGGCACGTCAGGCAAAGACGCAGATCGCGTATCTGCGGTAACACAAAGAGCATCGACTTGCTTGCCTTGGATGAAGGCCATAGCTGCAGACGTGCCTATGCAACAGAAATCAATTCGGTTCGCGATCACTTCCGTGAGCGCTTCAAGTCCGCTTTTCATCGGTACATGCGTTGCTTTGAAGCCTGCGCTGATGCGAAATCGTTCCGCGGCCCAATGACTTGCGCTACCCACACCGGAGGAAGAAAAGAAGATATCTTTTGTTTTGGCCTTCGCGACCAGTTCTTGGACACTCTTGTAACCGGACCGAGGAGAAACCAGTAAGACATTTGGCACCGTTCCAAAAATCGCGACGCCAGAGAAGTCTTTAAGCGTGTCGTACGGCAGATGCTTGTAAATGGCAGGCGCGATTGTCTGATTGGATGCTTGGATCAACAAGGTGTATCCGTCAGGATCTGACTTTGCGACGTAATCAGCGCCTAACGTCCCGCCAGCTCCCCCGCGATTCATTACAACAATTGTTTGTCCGATCCGACGAGAAACGGCGTCAGCGCAGATTCGCCCGATAATGTCGATACTCGCACCGGGACTAAAGGGCACGACAGCTCGAATTGGGCGGTCTTTGGGCCATGCACTGGCAAAGCTTTCGCAGGGGCTAGCAGCAACCATGGCGGCGCTCGCCGCTGTTTTAAGAAATACGCGTCTGTCCATTGTTTTCTCCCAGGATTACGGTTTTTGTTTACAAGCGTAAGATGACCTGCCGGTTTTGTGGTTCAGTTCAGCTGCTGGCTGGACCCTCGTCCGTTAGAGGCACTAATGTGATAGACGACACCCATCAAATCGGCTCCACCGGGACAATCGCGCGATCTGTGGCGGATTTCCCGATAGCCTCGAGCGCAGCGGCGGTCGCCAGCATGTCGGACGAAGAAATCGGATAAGGTGAGCCTCGGAGGACGGAATCGGCAAAGGCCTCCAAATTTGCAAGCACCGGCGACATTGGATCGAACGCCACTGTAGCGACCCGTTCGTCCCTCATGCACGTAGTCAGTGTCCAGCCATCGGCCCTCTCGGGATGCGCCTTGTCGCGAATTTCGGCCCAACCTTCGGTTCCAAACACGGTGATTCTATTCGAAAAGGGGGAACTCCAAAGTGCCGTAATCAGGCCATTTGCTCCACTCTTGAATGACAGCAAAACTGCCAGCGTATCGCTAATTTTGACATCGCTTGTTGACGCATGCAGGCTCGCATGAACTCGTTCGGCGGCGCCATGAATGCCGATACATAGATCTAAGGCATGAATGCCTTTGCCAGTCATAGGGGGCCCTCCAGGAGCCTCCTTTTCCCAAAGCCGCCAATTGTTGTCTTTATGGGTGACAAGTCCCGTAAACGTAGCCTCGGTCTGCACCAATGTGCCGAACTTACCCGCGCGCAGCCATTCGCTTAGAGTGACCATCGGCGGCGTAAAGCGGAGTTCGTGTCCAACTCCCAAAACAACACCATTCGCTTGGCAGGCGGCAAGCGAGCGGTGCGCATCGGCGAGCGTCAACGCCAGCGGCTTTTCGCAGAAAACGCTCTTCTTGGCAGAGGCGGCCGCAATGACCTGCTGCGTGTGAAGAGAGTGTGGCGTGCATAAGACGACTGCATCGATTGCAGTGTCGCTGAGCATATCGTCGAAGGATGGCAGAAACCGTAGGCCTTGCGAGCGAGCCCATTCTGCGGCAGTGGGCTGAATATCCGTGACGGCCACGACCCGGATTTTTTGGCTTGCGGCCAGCGTCCGAATGATAACCTTGCCCCACCAACCGAGACCTATCACGCCACAGTTGAGTCGCTCGTTACATTCAACACGAGACATGGTGTCCGTCATGGTGCAACATGCATCCTTGCCTTATTTGAAGTCGGCTCGCGCGGTTCGGACCGCCACATTGGCAAGCCGCTCCGAGATCTGAATCACCGCCGGATAGAATTTCTGTCCGAGGCCGCTTGCACGCGCTTGCTGAAAAATTTGGTACGCAAGTGCAGCAAAATGTTGTGGCAGGCGGCATTTTTCGGCAGTAGCCAAAGCAAGCGAAAGGTCCTTCATCTCGTAATCGATCGAAAACATGCCCTCAGGAAAATTCCCAGTTAAGCTATGATTCTTGATGTGATTTTGCAAAACGAAACTGTTCGCAGAGCCGGAGCTCAGTCCGTTGAATAGTGCGTCAGGATCAACACCCGCCTTGACGCCGAGCACCATCGCCTCCGAAAGCAGACATACGGTGACACCGACGACCATGTTGTTGATGAGCTTGACCGTATTTCCTGTGCCGAGCTCGCCACAAAAAATGATTTCGTTCCCCAGACAGGTGAGGATCGGCCGGCATACATCAAGCACGTTTGGGTCACCGCCGGCATAGATAGCGAGTGTTCCGGTCTCAGCCCCCTTTACCCCCCGAACCACCGGCGCTCCGAGCACGTTCACGCCTTTCACCAACAAGGCGGCGCCAATCGCTTGCACTGCTTCCGCTTCAATTGTGCTCATTTCGATGAGCGTCGCTCCAGCGCGAATGCCTTCAATAATGCCGCAGGGACCGAGAACCGCTGTTCTTACATCGGCCGCCGTCGGCAAAATGGTGATGATCACATCAGCTTTCTCAGCCGCCTCTCGACATGAGCGTGACCAGCTTGCGCCTAGGGCAACAGCAGCCTCCGCCCGCGCATCAACTCTGTCATGTACAGTAACGGGGTATCCATTCTTGAGAATGTTTCGGACCATAGGGAGCCCCATGGCGCCCACACCGATGAAGGCTATTTTCGGCCCTGCGTGCGCGTCCGAGTCCATACCGATCTCCTTGGAGCACCGTCCTGTCGAGCGCAACAACTGGGCGGAACGCGTGTGACCTTTGTCGATCGGCCATGTGGACACAGTATTGATTGCGCGTTATACGTTCCAATAATCATACTGGATCAGCACGATAAGCTGACGTTATCGAAAGATTGGGGTAACGGCGCGCACCTATCGAACAGAACGAATCTGTTGCGGTGCCGCAAATCGGCGGCAACGGGAGCGGAGGTAACGATGGAGGTACGGCACCTCAGATACTTCGTACGCGCGGCAGAATTTCTACACTTCACTCGCGCGGCGGCATCCCTCTCGATCTCACAGCCTGCTCTTTCGCTTCATATCAAGCAGCTTGAGGAAGAAATCGGCGCGCAGCTTTTCGACCGGGCCGTAATTCACCGACGTCGCATTCAACTGACCGAAGCGGGAAAAGTTTTTCTTGTGCATGCTCAGGCCGCCCTCCGGGCAATCGATCGGGGCAAACAGGAAGTCTCAGAGATGGCTGGGATTGTCAGCGGTCACGTCTCCTTTGGTTCAAACAATATCTTCGTTGCGAAGCTGGCCTCTCACACTATCCCAGCATTTGTGGCTCAATTCCCCCACGTTACTGTCGCATTGCGAATGGCAAACCAGGAAGACCTTGAAGCCTCCATTCTTTCTGGCGGCATTGACTTGGCTCTTTCGTGGCTACCAAGTGAATCTAGAAGCATTAAAGCCGAGCCCTTATTCACGGATGAGCTTTTACTATTCGTACCGCAGGCGCATGCCTTAACGAAACGTAAGAGCGTTGCTCCCTCAGAATTGAGCAGCTTGCCTATCGCCTTACCAACGATCTCCACGAATATTCGGCGGACAATCGACTCAGAGCTAAATAGCAAGGGCGTCAGCCTTAACGTCAAACTCGAAATTGACGATACGCCGGCCCGGCTTCGATTCGTAGAAGCTGGATCAGGAGCGACCCTGGCGCCCGCAAGTTCAAAAGACGATCATTACAAGGTCGCGAGCGTCAATATTCCTGAACTCAGCATGCGGCTTACGGCCGGACTGCTCATGCGT
>Ga0265338_10003602_pt1 | contig 21622 bp, 21 predicted proteins | sample 42126metaG_FD_193579 | JGI IMG/M metagenome (GOLD analysis project Ga0265338, IMG submission 193579) | Rhizosphere microbial communities from Carex aquatilis grown in University of Washington, Seatle, WA, United States - 4-21-26 metaG | ecosystem: Host-associated > Plants > Roots > Rhizosphere... | reverse complement strand
AACGGCCACGAATTGCCGCACCGCAATGCCAAGGTCTGGATTTCCTCCGCCGACTGGATGCCCCGGAACCTGGACCGGCGGGTGGAAACCCTGGTCCCCGTCGAAAATCCCACGGTGCATCAACAAGTCCTGGACCAGATCATGGTGGCCCAGCTGAAAGATCAGGCGCAAAGCTGGTATATGCAGGCGGACGGTCGCTATGTCCGCGATTCGCATTCCGAGGACGCCGATGCTTTCTCAGCGCACACCTATTTCATGACCAATCCGTCGCTTTCGGGCCGCGGACGCGCGCTCAAGATGCAGAACCCGGCCTCCCGCCGGAGCTAGCGCGATGCCCGTTGCCGACCTGCAGAACGCCTGGCAACCCAAGAGCCAGGCTTCCGCCTCTTTAAGGGCGCGCGGACCCGTCGCCATCGTGGATATCGGCTCCAACTCGGTGCGTCTGGTCATCTATGAGGCCCAGACCCGCGTCGCCGCCACCCTGCAGAACGAGAAATCCATCTGCGCCATCGGCCGGGACATGGTCACCACCGGCCGGCTGCATGCCGAGGGCTGCGCCGCGGCGCTGGAGGCCCTGTCGCGCTTTCGCATGATGGCCGATGGGCTGAAAGTGGAGCATCGCGATGCGGTGGCGACCGCCGCGGCCCGCGATGCCAGCAACGGCGCCGAATTCATCGGCCGGGCCGAACGCGCCTGGGGTGGCCCGGTCCGGATTCTGGCGGGCGAGGACGAAGCGCGCATCGCCGCCGAAGGCGTGGTGGCCGGCATTCCCGACGCCGACGGCCTGGTTGCCGATCTGGGCGGCGGTTCGCTCGACATGGTGTCGGTGAAAGCGGGCAAGACGGGCGCTGCCTTCACCTTGCCCTTTGGCCCCTTGCGGCTGATGGACCAGTCCAAGGGCGATGCCGACAAGGCGCGCGACATCGTCGACAAGGGACTGAAGAATCTGCCCGATATTTCGGCCGCGGCGCTTTATGCGGTGGGCGGTATCTGGCGCAGTTTCGCGCGGGTCGACATGGAGGATCAGAATTATCCGCTCCATGTCCTGCAACATTACACCATTCCGCGCGGTCGGGCGCTCAGGCTTTGCCGGCTGCTCGCCGGCCTGTCGCGCGACAGTGTGCGCAAGATCAAGGTCGTGTCCAAGCGGCGCGCCGAAAGCCTGCCTTACGGCGCCGTGGTGCTGGAGCGGCTGCTGGAGGCCGGCGACATCAAGGACGTGGTGATCTCCGCTTTCGGGCTGCGGGAAGGGCTGCTTTATGCCCGCTTGCCCGCGGACGAGCGCGCCAAGGACCCGCTGGTCGAATTTTCCCGCGCCGCCAATGCCCGCGAGGCGCGGGTGCCCGTGCATGCCCATGAGATGCTGGGCTGGACCGCGCCCCTTTTCGAGAACGACAGTCTCGAGATGGCGCGCATCCGCGAGGCGTCCGCCTTCTTTTCGGATGTGGCCTGGCGCCGCCATCCCGATGATCGGGCGATCGGCGCGCTCGGCCAGGTGCTGACCGCGCCCTTCGCCGGCGCCAGCCACCGGGCCCGCGCCCTGATCGCGGCCAGTCTGTTTCACCGCTATTCCGGCGATGAGGATTTTCCGCAGGCCCTGGCGCTTTCCGGCCTGCTGGACAAGGAGGACGAAAAGCGCGCCTTGCTGCTGGGCCTGGCCTGGCGCTTTGCTTTTTCCCTGTCGGCGTCGGCGGCGGGTGAGCTGGCGCATTATCGCCTGCGGCTCACGCCCTCCAAGGTGGTGCTGGAAGTACCAGCGCACCGCGAAGCGATCGCCGGCGAGCCGGTGCAGAAAAGACTTGGCGCCCTTGCTGATGCTTTAGGGCGTAAGGGCGAAATTCTCGTCGGCTAGACGCGAGGGTTTTGGAACCAGGGTACGCAGCCTGGAAAATAACCCCTTTTTACCGGTGTACTTGCGCCTTGGGCCGGGGCGGGGTTTAAAGAGCCCAAGAAGCGGACCCGTGCGGGGCAGGCTGGCCCAAAAGCGCGGTTTTTCAAGAGTTTAGGAGAATGCCATGGGTGGTATGAGCTGGATTCACTGGTTGCTGCTGGCCGGCGTGGCCCTCATCCTGTTCGGCGGCCGGGGCAAGGTTTCCGACCTGATGGGCGACTTCGGCAAGGGCATCAACAGCTTCAAGAAGGGCCTGTCGGAAAAGCCGGAAGACCCCAAGGTGATCAACGCCGAGGACACCAACAAGGACAAGACCACTGTCTGACGCTTCACGCGTCTGACGGCGGCGCGCGCCTCATGTTCGATCTGTTCGCCTGGCAGCACATCGTCATCATGCTTGTGGTGGCGCTGGTCGTGGTTGGCCCCAAGGACCTGCCGCGCATGATGCACACGGCCGGCAAGTGGGCCGGCAAGGCCCGCAACATGGCCAACGAATTCCGTAAGAGCTTCGATGAAATGGCGCGCCAGGCCGAGCTGGATGAGCTGCGCAAGGAAATCGAGGAGCTGAAGAAGAACAATCCCGTCTCCGACGTGATGAATTCGGTCAACGCCGTGAATGACGATCTCACCAGGCAGGTCGACAGCGCCATCGAGGGCGTCGGGCCGCCGCAGACCGTGACCGAGCCGCCGGTGGAAGGCACGGCCGAACCGCGCGGTGGCGAATTCCAGGTGACGGATTCTTCGGCTGCCGCGCACGCCGAGCCCGCTCCTCCGGCAGGCGTGCCGCCCGCCGTGCCAACAGGCACCGCATCATGACGGTCCTGCCGTGGTAGAGCCCACCCCCGAAGATGAAGCCGCATTGGAGGCGACCAAGGCGCCGCTGATGGAGCATCTGCTGGAGCTCCGCCGCCGGCTGATCTGGGCCATCGCCTCTTTCGCCCTCTGCTTTGTCGTCTGCTTTGCCTTTTCGACGGACATTCTCCATTTCCTGGAACGGCCGCTGGCCGCGGCCACCAATCACCTGATCTATACCGCGCTGCCAGAGATCTTCTTCACCCAGATCAAGGTCGCCATGTTCGGCGGCCTGTGCCTGGGCTTTCCCATGATCGCGGCGCAGATCTGGATTTTCGTGGCGCCCGGCCTTTACCGGCATGAGAAGCGCGCGTTCCTGCCCTTCCTGATGTGGACGCCCGTGCTGTTCGTGATGGGCGCGGCTTTCGTCTATTACGTGATGCTGCCCTTCACGGTGAAATTCTTCGGCAGCTACCAGGAGGTCGCCAAGACTGGCAGCTTGGGCATCGAGCTGCAGGCCAAGGTCAGCGACTGGCTCGATCTGGTGATGACCCTGATGGTCGCCTTCGGCCTCACCTTCCAGCTTCCGGTGCTGCTGTCGCTGCTGGGCAAGGTGGGGATCGTCAGCAGCCAGTCCCTGAAGAACATGCGCAAATTCGCCATCGTCGGCCTGTTCGCGGTGGCGGCGATCTTCACGCCACCGGATGCGATTTCGATGCTGAGCCTGGCGGTGCCGCTGGTGCTGCTTTACGAGATTTCGATTCTCTGTGTGGTGATGATCGAAAAGGGGCGCGCCAAGGAAGACGCAGCGCGGGCTCAGTCCGACATTACAACCGCTTAGAACGCGGTCTTTTTGCCCGCTGGCGTCGTCGCTCGTCGCTCATGGACTTCTTGTCCACATCGCTCCTCGCTCCTAGCCAATCGGGCAAAAATCCTCGCTGGATTTGTTGCCGGCTTAGGCTGCTGCGACCTTCAGCGCGGATACGACGCGGGCGGCGGGAAATTTCAGGACGATCGCGGTGCCGCGGCCCGGCGCGCTATGAATCTCCAGCCGCCCGCCATGGACTTCCAGCATGGCCTTGGCCAGCGGCAATCCAAGCCCGGTGCCGTTGCGCGTGGCGGTCATCTTGTTCTCGACCTGGCCGAAGGGCATCAGCGCCTTGGCGATTTCCGCTTCGGTCATGCCGATGCCGGAATCCTGCACCGTGAGGGCATAGCCGCCATCCACCAGCGGCGCGCCGCTGATCTCCACCGTGCCGCCCGACGGCGTGAACTTGATGGCGTTGCCGACCAGATTGATCAGGATCTGGCGCACCATGCGCTCCACCGCCAGCAGCCGCACGCTGTCGGGCGGGGCTCTGGTGACTAGCCGCACGCCGAATTTTTCCGCCAGATTGGCGCAGATGGAGAGCGAGCCCTCCAGCGCCTGGCAAAGCGGGAATTCCTCTGCCGAATCCACGCTCATCTTGCCCGCCTCGATCTTGGAGAGGTCGAGGATGTCGTTGATGATGCCGAGCAGATAGCGCCCGCTGGAATGGATGTCGCCGGCATAGGAAAGATAGCGCGCATTCTGCACCGGCCCCAGATGCTCGTCTTTCATCACTTCGGAAAAGCCCATGATGGCGTTCAGCGGCGTGCGCAGCTCATGGCTCATATTGGCGAGGAAGGCGGACTTGGCGCGATTGGCGTTCTCGGCCTGCTCCACCGAGATGGCCAGCCGGCGCGACATCTCCCGCATGTCGGCCCGGGAATTTTTCAGCTGGGTGATCACGTCGCGGGCGTAGAAGATGATGGGGGCGGAAACCAGCGCCACCTCGACGACCAGGTTGAACATGGCGATGGGCTGCACCGGCAGACCTTCGACGGTTCGCACCAGGAAGTGCAGGATCGCGACGGCGATGACGGCCATGGCGGTCAGGGCGGTGGTGGATCCCAGGCGGCCCAGATGGGACAGCCGGCCATCCAGGCGGTCGAGCGCGCGGCGGATACCGTTCACAACGGTCATCGTCGAACGCCGGTTGTACACCCAGACCCTCCCCCTATACGTCCCTGAAGGATGCCATGGCCGGGTTGCGGTGTGGTTGCGCGCTCACGGGCATTTGACGGCGCGTTTTTAAGGACTTGTTAAGCTCTAGTGGGCGGAAAGCTTGGCTTTTGACGCAAGGCGCGCCGCCGTGGCAAACCTCCGCTCCGCGGGCGGCTTTTACTCTGCTTTTGCCCGTGTCCGGGGACTGAAATCATGCACGACATCAAGGCCATTCGCGAGACGCCGGAAATATTCGCGCGCGGGTTGAAACGGCGCGGCTTGGATGGCCAGGCCGTTACGGCGGACCTCTTGGCCCGGGACAAGGCGCTGCGGGATTTGTTGGTGCGGCTGCAGAATGCCCAGGCGCGGCGCAACGAAGCCTCCAAGCTGATCGGTCAGGCCAAGGCGAAGAAGGACGAGGCGCAGGCCGCCGCCCTGATGGCGGAAGTAGCGGGGTTGAAAGAGTCCATCCAGCAGGGCGAAGCCGAGCAGCGTGAGCTGGAAAAAGCATTGCGCGATGCCTTGGCGGTGATTCCCAACATCCCGGCTGACGACGTGCCGGACGGTATTGATGAAACAAAGAATGTTCCAGTTCTTGGTCGTAACTATTCAGCGTTGCGATTTGTTGGGCCGGATTTGCCAGGTGTTCCAGGTAGGAAACCGGTATCAGTGCCCCTGCAGCATTTCCAATTGGGCGAGGCGCTTGGATTGATGGATTTCGAGCGTGCCGCCAAGGTTTCGGGCGCGCGCTTCGTCTATCTGAAAGGCGATCTGGCGCGCTTGGAGCGGGCGCTGGCCAATTTAATGCTGGACGTCCACACCCAGCAGTTCGGCTATACCGAGGTCAATCCGCCGGTGCTGGTGCGGGACGAAGCAATGTTTGGCACGGGACAGCTTCCGAAGTTCAAAGATGATCTTTTCTCGACTTCGAAGAAGAAGAGCTACATGGACCTTTGGGTCGATTATTCCAAATGGATTATCGACCGCTACGGTTCGATTGAACCCGGCAACCGCGAGAAACTGATGGGGCAATACGACGAAGCCGAGGTCGCGGTTCCGGCCACGGAGAGACTTTGGCTTATCCCTACCGCAGAGGTCTCCCTGACGAATTATGTGAATGATGAAATCCTGGCCGAAGCCGAACTGCCGCTGCGCTTCACCGCCTTCACGCCCTGTTTCCGGGCCGAGGCCGGCGCCGCCGGCCGCGACACCCGCGGCATGATCCGCATGCATCAGTTCTCCAAGGTGGAACTGGTTTCGATCACCGCGCCGGAACAGTCTGGCGCCGAGCATGAGCGCATGACGGACGCTGCGCAGGAAATTTTGAAAAAGCTGGACCTGGCGCATCAGGTTGTAACGCTCTGCACCGGCGACATGGGCTTTGGCGCGCAAAAGACCTATGACATCGAAGTCTGGCTGCCGGGACAGAACGCCTTCCGCGAAATTTCCTCCTGCTCCAACTGCGGTGAATTCCAGGCCCGTCGCATGAACACGCGCTATCGCAATGCCGAGGGCAAGGTGAAGGGTCCGGTGCACACCCTGAACGGCTCGGGGCTGGCGGTCGGCCGCACCCTGGTGGCGATTCTGGAGAACTACCAGCAACCCGATGGCAGCGTGGCGATTCCGGCGGCGCTGCAGCCCTACATGAACGGCAAGACCAAGATCGGCTAGTAGAATTTCTCACCCTCCCCTTGAGGGAGGGTCGAAAAATCGAGCAAAGCGAAGATTTTTCGGAGAGGGGTTGTTCACCCGACAACCCCTCCCCGAAATTTGTTCGCCGATGCTCACAAATTTCGACCCTCCCTCAAGGGGAGGGTGGATTCATTTGGGATCCTGGTTTAAGCCCCGCGCCATGCGCATCCTGGTCACCAATGACGACGGCATCCATTCGCCCGGCCTGTCGGTCGCGGAAAAAATCGCCCGCAGCCTCAGTGACGATGTCTGGGTGGTGGCGCCGGAAAACGAACAGTCCGGTGCGTCCCATTCGCTGACCCTGGCCTCGCCCCTGCGCTTGCGCCGGATCGAGGACAAGCGCTTTGCCGTCAGCGGCACGCCCACCGACTGCGTGATGATGGCTTGCCTGCACATCCTGAAAGCTGAGCCGCCCACGCTGGTCCTGTCGGGCGTCAACTGGGGCTCCAACCTGGCCGATGATGTCACCTATTCCGGCACCATTGCCGGAGCCATGGAAGGCTGCGCGCTCGGCATTCCTTCCATCGCCTTGTCGCAATGTTACGAGGAGGGCGATCGTCACGCGATCGACTGGTCGGCCGGCGAAGCGCACGGGCCGGCGACGGTGGCGGCGCTGGTGAAGGCGGGCTGGCCGGCGGGCACCTTGATCAATGTCAATTTTCCCGGTTGTCCCGCCGATGCAGTCAAGGGCGTGAAGGTGGTGCCGCAGGGCAAGTACGATCTCTCCTCCACCGAGATCGAGGAGCGCGTCGATGCGCGCCAGCGCGCCTATTACTGGATCGGGCTTCGCCGCCGCAAAGCCGTGCCGCCGCCGGACAGCGACCTGGGTGCGATCTATGACGATTTCATCGCGGTGACGCCGCTGCATCTCAACCTGACAGAAGATGTCGCGCTGAAGGGCTTGCGCCAGCAGCTGAACCGGGCTTAAGCCCGGGAACTTCCTCGGTTAATACGGTTAAACCCTTCTCAACCTTTGAAGCGGATGATCCGTTTCGAGACAGTGCAGAAGGCACTCCCATGGGTCCCAAGATCTTTGCCGCACTCGCCCTCGCCGTGGCGGTTGCCGGCTGCATGCCGGATACCCCGCGCACCGCGCTGGATTGGGGTGTGAACACCAGCAGACCCCAGTATGTAGCGTCGAAGGGCCCTGCCAAGACCTATGTCTATGAGGAAAGGGACGTTCGCCCCACGCCGCGGCCATCCCCCAACTACGTCACCCGCAATGTCACGCCCTATTCGCCGGTGACCAGCCAGGCGCTGGCGCCGGTGTCCGGCAATGCGCCGGCTTTCGCCTGGCCGGTGTCGGGACGGGTGATCGCCGATTTCGGCGCCACCGCCAATGGCGGGCGCAATGACGGCATCAATATCGCCGCGGCGGAGGGGACCCCCATTCGCGCTTCCGCTTCGGGCAGCGTCACCTATGCCGGGGACGAGTTGAAGAATTACGGCAACCTGGTGCTGATCAAGCATTCGGGCGGCTTCACCACGGCCTACGCCCATGCCGACCGGCTGGTCGTGTCGCGCGGCGACTTCGTCGCCAAGGGCCAGGTGATCGGGTATGCCGGCCAGACTGGCGATGTCTCCCAGCCGCAGCTGCATTTCGAGATCCGCAGCGGCACTTCGCCAGTCAATCCCCGCTCGTACCTGACCTCGACGACCGCTGCTCTGAACTAGTCGAGTTGCTGGCCGAGTTCGCCTGCATTTGGCAGGCGATTGCCTACGCTGCCGCTAGGCAATCACATTGCTGCGGACAACCGTTCTCAATCGTCGAGACGCTGCCCAAGTTCGCCTGCCAAATCTTGTATGAACTGCCACGCGACGCGGCCTGAGCGTCCGCCGCGGCCCATCGCCCAAGCCAGCGCCCGGCGCCGCAGCTCTTCCGGCGCGATCTTCAGGTCGTAGAAGCTGACATAGCCCTCGATCATCGCCAGATACTCGTCCTGGCCGCAGTGATGGAAGCCCAGCCACAGGCCGAAGCGGTCCGACAGGGACACTTTCTCTTCCACCGCTTCGCCGGGATTGATGGCGGTGCCGCGCTCATTGTCCACCAGATCGCGCGGCATCAGGTGCCGCCGGTTGGAGGTGGCATAGAAAATCGTATTGGTGGGGCGCCCTTCGATGCCGCCTTCCAGCGCCGCCTTCAACGACTTGTAGCTGGTGTCGTCCTTGTCGAAGGAAAGATCGTCGCAAAATAGAACCACCCGCCGCTTGCTGGCGCGCAGGGTGCGCAGCAACAGCGGCAGGGTATCGATGTCCTCGCGATGGATTTCGATCAGCACCAGGTTTTTTTCTTTATCGGCCTCGCCCTTGCGGCTGCGATTGACTTCCTCGTGCACCGCCTTGACCAGCGAGCTCTTGCCCATGCCGCGCGCGCCCCACAGGAGTGCATTGTTGGCGGGAAGCCCGTCGGCGAAGCGCTGGGTGTTGGCCAGCAAGGTCTCGCGCTGGCTTTCCACGCCCCTGAGCAGCGACAGGTGCACATGGGCGACATGGGGCACGGCGATCAGCCCGCCTTGCGCGGGCTCCCAGATGAAGGCGTCGCCATCGGGCAGGGTGGCGCCAAGGGGGGCCGGCGCCAGGCGATCCAGCGCTGCGGCGATGCGGGCAAGAAGGGCCGTCTTGCCTTCCCCATCCTTGTCTTTTGCCATGCTAACCCCTTGTTTTTCCACGGTTGCAAAGGAGGGCTGGGTCGCTATAGTCCCCGGCCTGCCGCCCCCGAAAGCTCCCGCAATATGAATACCAACGATCCGATGTTCCAGACGCTGACTCTGGCGTTGCCGATGATCGCGATCTTCTACTTTCTTCTCTGGCGGCCGCAAAGTCAGCGCCAGAAACAGCTGCGCAGCATGATCGACAATGTGCGCCGCGGCGACACGGTGGTGACGGCTGGCGGCATCCTGGGCCGGGTGGTGAAAGCCGCCGGCGCCGACGATGCCGAAATCCTGGTGGAGATCGCCGACGATGTGCAGGTACGCGTCCTGAAAAGCACCATTTCGGACGTGCGCGCCAAGGGCCAGCCGGAAAAAGCGGAAAAGGAATAGCCGTGCTGCAGGTTTCCATCTGGACGAGGGCGCTGACGCTGCTGATCTTGCTGGCGGGCATCGTCTTCGCCCTGCCCAATGCCCTTCCGGACTCCGTGCGCGCCAAGGTCCCGCACTTCCTGCCCAATCAGGCCGTCAATCTGGGCCTGGATCTGCAGGGCGGCTCCTATCTTCTGCTGCAGGTGGATTTCAACCAGGTGACACTCGCCCGCACCGAGAGTCTGATGGACGACATTCGCGCCGGCTTCCGCAAGGCGCACATTCCTTTCACCGACCTGAGCAGCCACAACGACACCGTCTCGGTGCGCGTCACCGATTCCAGCCGCACGGACGAGGCGCGGACGCTGGTGCAGGGCATCAATCCCAACGTGAACAATTCCATGCTGTCGGTGGGCGGCAAGGAATATGAGATGACCGAGCCGGGCGGCGGCGTCTTTTCCCTGCGCCAGACCGATGCCTACAAGACCCTCACCCGCAAGCAGGTGATGGACCAGTCCATTGAAGTGGTGCGGCGGCGCATCGACGCGCTGGGCACCAAAGAGCCCACCATCGAAATGTCCGGCGAAGACCGCATTCTGGTGCAGGTGCCGGGCCTGCAGGACCCTACCCAGCTCAAGGAAATCTTGGGCAAGACCGCCAAAATGACCTTCCAGTTGGTGGATGAGCAGGCCAACCCCGAGGCCACCACCGCGCCCATCGGCGATGCAATCCTGCCGGTGCTGAACGAGAACAAGAACGAGCCGCCGCAGAAGATCGTGGTGCAGCGGCGGGTGTTGGTGTCCGGCGACCGCCTGACCGATGCCAGTCAGGGCTTCAACCAGCAGACCGGCGCGCCGGTGGTGGATTTTCGCCTGGACAATGTCGGCGCCCGCCAGTTCGGCGACGTGACCAAGGAACATGTCGGCCACCGCTTCGCCATCGTGCTGGACAACCAGGTGATCACCGCGCCGGTGATCCAGAGTGTGATCCTGGGCGGTTCCGGCTTCATCGAAGGCAGTTTCACCGCCCAGACCGCGAACAATCTGGCCATCCTGTTGCGCGCCGGCGCGCTGCCGGCGCCGCTGCATCCCATCGAGGAGCGCACCGTGGGCGCCGAACTGGGCGCGGATTCGGTCAAGGCTGGCCGCTATTCCACCATCGCGGGTCTGGCCCTGGTCGCGCTGTTCATGGTTCTGCGTTACGGCCTGTTCGGTCTCTTCGCCGACCTGGCGCTGACCCTGAACGTGGTGCTGCTGCTGGCGGCGCTGACCGCCTTTGGCGCCACGCTGACCTTGCCCGGCATCGCCGGCATTGTGCTCACCATGGGCATGGCGGTGGACGCGAACGTGCTGATCTATGAACGCATCCGCGAGGAGCAGCGCAACGGACGTTCCATGCTGGCGGCGATCGACACTGGCTTCCGGCGGGCGATGGCGACCATCATCGACGCCAACATGACCCACCTGATCGCCTCTCTGATCCTGTTCGAGCTGGGCTCGGGACCCGTCAAGGGCTTCGCCGTGGCCTTGGGCATCGGCATCATCACCTCCTTCTTCACGGCGGTGATGGTCACCCGGCTGATCGTGATCACCTGGCTGAATACAGCCCGTCCCCGCACGCTGACGATCTAAGAACCGAATCCGAGGCGCGAGCCCGGCATTTCGCCGGGCGACTATCCGCTTGGCCGTGCCCTGCCTCCCCCTCTGCGCGCAGCGCACTAAGGGGAGGTGGCTTCGACGGCGGCGCGAGCTAGCGAGCGCCGGATAGTCGAAGCCGGAGGGGGATAAACAAATAAGACAGCCGCTTAAAAGTTCCTCCAAGTTCCCTTATAAGTGGTTCAGCTACTCAATCGGGGAGGGGAATAATGGCTGCCTTTTTGGGCAATCTTCGCAATGTGACGATTGCCAGCTTCGTGCTCGCGATCCTGTTGATCGGTGTCTACTGCGTCACCCAGGGTTTTGACGGCCCAGCCTTTGAGTTGTTCGTGCTGCGCTGGCTCCATGTGGTCTGCGGCGTGATGTGGATCGGGCTGCTCTGGTATTTCAATTTCGTCTCGGCGCCGACCATGCCCAAGATTCCGGATGAACTGAAGCCGGCGCTGGGACGCTTCATCACCCCCGCCGCCCTGTTCTGGTTCCGCTGGGGCGCCATGGGCACGATCTTCTTCGGCATCTGCCTGGCGGCGCGCAATCACTATCTGATCGAAGCCTATACGTTGGACCTCAGCGAAGGCACGACCGGCTGGCCGTTGGTGCCCAAATATCTGGCCATCGGCATCGGCATGTGGCTGGGCACCATCATGTGGTTCAATGTCTGGTTTGTGATCTGGCCCAATCAGCAGAAGGCGCTGAACATCGGCGGCAAATATCCCGATCTGCCGGCCGCCGAGAAGGCCGCTGCCGGCAAGACCGCGGGGATGTTCAGCCGCGTCAACACGCTGCTCTCCATCCCCATGCTGTTCAGCATGGTGGCGGCGGGCCATCTCTACTGATACAGAAGCGGCCGAAGGCCATGGGGAACCGCCTGCTGACGCAGGCGGTTCTTTTTTGTGATGGATGCCGCTTTAGCCAATCGCCTGGGCACCTCGGTGCGCGCCGCCGATCCGGACCGCTATTTCAGCGCCCTGTTCGCGCCGGCGGCGTTGCGGCCGCTTCTCTTCGCCCTCTATGCCTTCAATGCCGAAGTGGCGCGGGTGGCCGAGACCGTGCGCGAGCCGATGCTGGGAGCGATCCGGCTGGAATGGTGGCGCGAGACCAGTGAAGGCGCGGCAAAGGGTACGCCGCGCAATCATGACGTGGCGCGCGGTCTTGCGGCGCTGTTCGCGACCGGGCTTGTCCGGTTGGAAGACTTCGAACCCCTGATCGCGGCGCGGGCTTTCGATTCATCCGCCGACTATTTCGCCGATTTCGCCGCATTGGAAAATTATCTCGACGCGACAGGCGGCCGCCTGATGCGGCTGGCGGCGCAATTACTGGGGGCCGCACCGGAACAGGCGGCGCCGGTCACGCGCGATGCCGCGCGGGCCTATGGCCTGGCCGGCCTGTTGCGTTCGCAGCCGTTTCACAACAGCCGGCACAAGCTCTACCTGCCGCTCGACCTATTGTCCGCGCTGGAAATGACGCCGGAGCAGTTCTTTCATCTGGAAAAGGCCGATGCCCGCCTTGCCGCCGCTGAGCGCCAGGGGGCCTTGAAGGCGCGGGATTATTTCCTGGCGGCACGCAGAGCGCCCCGCGCCCGGGAGGCGTTGCCGGCGATTCTGCCGGCCGCCCTGGTGCCGGTCTATCTGCGCCGGCTGTTGCGCGGTGGCGATGTGCCAATCCATCGGCGGCAGATGGCGTTGTTGAGCGCCGCGATGAAAAAGCGGCTCTAGCCCGGCGCGTTACGCGTTGCTTTTGTGCTTCACATCGCCATGGCTGACGCGCCGATAGTCTTTCAGCTGCTTCTGGGCGACCTGGAAGGCCTCATCCAGCACCGCATAGGCATCGGTCGCGGCTTTCTTGTGGCCGCCGTGATTGTATTCGCGGCTGACCACGATTTCCTTGCCCGGCACGCGGATCAGGATATGCACGTCCGGGGGATTGCCGCTGGCCTTCTGGCTTTTGTGCGGCATCTCGATCGAGACGCGGCAACCGATGATGTGATCGTGGAATTGCTCGAGCTTCTGAACATGCGCCTCTACCGCCGCCTTGAAGGCGTCGGAGGGTTCGACATTGTGAAAGGAAAGCTCAAGGGGGATATCCATGCCGGTACCGTACTTGGTGTTTCCAGTATGGAAACGTACGGAACATCAGCCGGTTTCGCCAGCTATTCCGCCGCCCGCCTGTTGCCAAGCCAGGCAGACAAATCTTCCAGCGCGCGGGCGCTGAGCGCCTGCTTGCGATCCTTGCCCCGTATCCTACCCGCTTTCGGCAATTCCGGGAACAGCCCGAAATTGACATTCATGGGCTGAAAGCTGGCGGCATCCGCCCCGCCGGTGATGTGGCCGAGCAGCGCGCCCAGCGCCGTGGTCGGCGGCGGCGCGGCAGTCTCGCGGCCCAGCGCCTCGGCAGCGGCAAAGCGCCCGGCCAGAAGACCGATGGCGGCGCTTTCCACATAGCCTTCCACGCCCGTGATCTGACCGGCAAAGCGCAAATGCGATGCGCTCTTCAGGCGAAGCCGGCTGTCCAGCAAGCGCGGAGAATTGAGGAAGGTGTTGCGGTGAAGTCCGCCCAGCCGCGCGAACTCGGCATTTGCGAGGCCCGGAATGGTGCGGAAGATGCGCACCTGCTCGGCATATTTGAGCTTGGTCTGGAAACCCACCATGTTCCACAAGCTGCCCAGCTTGTTGTCCTGGCGCAGTTGCACCACGGCATGGGGCCGCTCATCCTTTCTGGGATCCTTCAGGCCCACCGGCTTCATGGGCCCGAAGCGCAGTGTGTCCAACCCGCGCGCTGCCATCACCTCGATCGGCAGGCAGGCCTCGAAATAGGGCGTGGATTTTTCCCACTCCTTGAAATCGGTTTTCTCGCCGGCCAGCAGCGCGGCGACGAAAGCTTCATACTGTGGCCGGTCGAGCGGCAGATTGATGTAATCGGCGACGCCGCCGCCCGGACCTTCCTTGTCGTAGCGCGATTGGAACCAGGCGATGTCGAAATTGATCGAATCGCGATGGATGATCGGCGCAATGGCGTCGAAGAAGGCCAGATGGTCGACGCCGGTAACGCGCGCGATCTCCGCGCCGAACCCGGCGGAGGTCAAGGGACCGGTGGCCACGATCACCTGGCCCCCGGACGGCAATTCGGTGATCTCCTCGCGGACGATGCTGATGCGTGGGTGATCTTCCAGGCTTTTGGTCACCGCCGCGGCAAAGCCGTGCCGGTCCACCGCCAGCGCCCCGCCGGCCGGCAGTTTGTGGGCATCGGCGGCGCGCATCACCAGCGAGCCTGCCTGGCGCATTTCCTCATGCAAAAGGCCCACGGCATTGTTCTGGGCATCGTCGGAGCGGAAGGAGTTGGAACAGACCAGCTCGGCCAGGGAATCAGTCTGGTGGGCGTCGGTCTTCCGGACAGGCCGCATCTCGTGCAGCATGACCGTCAGCCCCCCCTCGGCGGCCTGCCAGGCGGCTTCCGAGCCGGCCAGACCACCGCCGATGATGTGGATATCGCTCATCGGGGTGGCTTAGCAGGTTGGCCCCCGGGCGCGAAGCGTCCTGGAGTCGCCATTTTGCGCCGCAGCATCAATGGGGCGCCGACAACCCCGAAATACCTGAATACAGGGAATTTTCAGTTCCCGGCATGGCGCGTCGCCCCACCCCAAAACAGGGATCACAGACCGCGCCGCTATGCGGTAAAGCCTTTTGGCAACAGTCAAAAAGGAAGTGTGAAGCGCTGTTGACTTGATGGGAGGCTTGGGACAAGTTGCCCGTTAGATAACGGGGGAAAAAGCCGATGCTTGGTTTGAAGAGTGCTGTTGCCGCGATCACGATTGCGACCTTGGTTGCTTCGTCGGCGCTCGCCGCCGAAACCGCGCCGCTGGCGCCGGGCAAGCCCGCGGGCGTGCACCAGGCCGACCTCGGTCTTAGCAAGGGCACTCTGATCATCGGTCTGGGCGCGGCTGCGATCCTCACGGCCGTTGCCATTGTTGTCAGCAACAACGGTAGCAATACCCCGCCCCCCAGCACCTTCGGCAATCCGGCGGGCACCAGCCCGTAAGACTCCAGGGTAGCCTCGGGAAAAAGAGCGCCTTGCGGCACGAACAGAGCCTGTCATCTCCGGATGGCAGGCTTTTTCATTGGTCTGGTTTCGTCCGCCTTAACTGTTTTGTCGCATAATGGCCGAGTGAGAATGCCATGTGGCTTGGCTGTGACGCCATGCCAAAAGTTCGGGATGAAACATCGCCGAGGATGACGGCGTTACAGGCTGTGCCTATATAGGTTGGGCGAAAGGATATCGTATGGCTGACGACAGCAGGGGAACCAACTATCTGAAGCTGGCGCTGGGCGCCGGCATCCTGGCTGCCGCCGCGGTGGGAGTGGCCATGTTCGTGCCGCGCCGTCGTCTGGCCTTCGTGACCGAGCCGCTGGCCGATCTCGCCAAGCTGCCGGTCGCCGCGGCCGTCACCGCCTGGGCCGTGGGTCTGTGGCGTGAGGCAACCGCGCCGCACGCGCCAGTGTTCGACGATCTGCGTCCCTTTGATGAGTTCTGAAAGCCTGACACCGTGACCAGGCCCATTTCGGTCGGCGCCACGGTGCGCGACGCCTATGCATTCCTGGGCGCGAACTTCAGCGCCATTATCGGCGTGATCTGGTTGCCGACGGTGCTGGTCAGCATCGCGCAGTTCTTCACCTTCCATCGCTTCTACAACGACATGGTCAATGCGCTGGCCAGCGGCAATACCGCTCCCGCGGCGCCGGCGCTGCTGATGCTGCTGGGCTATGTCGTCGCCAAGCTGCTCTTGAGCGCGCTGATGTGCGTCGGCGTGGTGCAATTGGCGCTGGGTGGACGGCCCTCATCGGCCTTGATCTATATCGCCTTCGGGCCCGCGGATGGGCGGCTGTTTCGCGCCTTTTGCGGTTTTGCCGGTCTCTTGTTCTTGGGGGCCATGACGGCCGCGATCCTCGCCAGTATCGCAGAGACGCCGGGCTCCCGCCTGCAAGGTCTTGGCCCTCTGATGATGCTGGCGCTGGTGACCGGCGCCGTGCTCCTGGCAGCGCGTCTGTTGGCGCTGGCGCCGGCCATCGCCGCGGGCGAGACGGGGCCGGTGCTGCGGCGGGCCTGGGCGCTGTCGGCGGGAAATTTCTGGAGGCTGTTGGGCGTGCTGCTGGCGCTGTTCCTGCCGCTGTTCCTGTTTTCCGCCTTCTTGGAATTGGGCCTGGCGCAGAAAAGCGCAGCCACCGCGGGCGCCACGCCGCCGCTGCAAGTGATCGCGGCGATGATGCAGGCCCGCCAGATCCTGCCGCTGACCTGCGGCCTCAGCTTTTTCTTCGCGCCGGTGGTGATCGGGCTTTATTGCGGCGCCAGCGTTTCGGCCTGGCGCGCGGTCAAGGACGAGCCGGCCGTGGACATCGCGGTCTGATTATTCGGCCGCTTTAAGCCTTTTGGGTGCGGGCGCGTTCTTCAGCAGCGGCTTGAGATACTGGCCCGTATAAGAGCGCGCGACTTTCGCCACCTCTTCCGGCGTGCCGCTGGCCACGATCTCGCCGCCGCCATCGCCGCCTTCGGGCCCCAGATCCACGATCCAGTCCGCGGTCTTGGTCACTTCCAGATTGTGCTCGATCACCACCACGGTGTTGCCCTGGTCCACCAGCTCCTGCAGCACCTGCAGCAGCTTCTTGACGTCATGGAAATGCAGGCCCGTGGTGGGCTCGTCCAGGATGTAGAGCGTGCGGCCGGTGGCGCGGCGCGCCAGTTCTTTGGAAAGCTTCACCCGCTGGGCCTCGCCGCCCGACAAAGTGGTGGCCTGCTGGCCGATGGAGACATAACCCAATCCCACGCGCTTGAGCGTTTCCAGCTTTTCGGCGATGGACGGCACGGCCTTGAACAGCTCGGCGCCGGCCTCGATGGTCATGTCCAGCACATCGCTGATCGAATAGTCGCGGAATTTCACTTCCAGGGTTTCGCGGTTGTAGCGCTTGCCTTTGCAGACATCGCACTGGACATAGACGTCGGGCAGGAAGTGCATCTCGATCTGGATGACGCCGTCGCCCTGGCAGGCCTCGCAGCGCCCGCCCTTGACGTTGAAGCTGAAGCGGCCGGGCGCATAGCCGCGCGCCTTGGCCTCCGGCAGTTCGGCGAACCAGTCGCGAATGGGGGTGAAGGCGCCGGTATAGGTGGCGGGATTGGAGCGCGGGGTGCGGCCGATCGGGCTCTGGTCGATGTCGATGACCTTGTCCAGGAATTCCAGGCCCTCGATGCGGTCATGGGGCGCTGGATGCTCGCGCGCCTGGGACAGTTTGCGCGCCGCGGCCTTGTAGAGCGTCTCGATGGTGAGGGTGGATTTGCCGCCGCCCGAGACGCCGGTGATGCAGGTCAGGGTGCCCAGCGGAATCTGGGCGCTGACATTCTTGAGATTGTTGCCGCGGGCGCCGATCACCTTGAGCCAGCGGTTGTGCACCGCTTTGCGGCGGACGGCGGGAATGGCAATGAACTCCGCGCCGCTGAGATATTTGCCGGTCAGGCTTTTCTTGTTGGCGATGACCTGGGCCGGGGTACCTTCGGCGATGATCTCCCCGCCATGGACGCCCGCGCCCGGGCCCATGTCGATGACATGATCGGCCTGGCGGATGGCGTCCTCGTCATGTTCCACCACCACCACGGTATTGCCCATGTCGCGCAGGCCCTTGAGCGATTCCAAAAGCTTGGAATTGTCACGCTGGTGCAGGCCGATCGAGGGCTCGTCCAACACATAAAGAACGCCGGTCAGTCCTGAGCCGATCTGGGAGGCCAGGCGAATGCGCTGGCTCTCGCCGCCAGACAAGGTACCGGAAGAACGCGCCAGGGTGAGATAATCCAGCCCCACATTGTTGAGGAATTTCAGGCGCGCCCGGATTTCCTTCAGGATGCGGACCGCGATCTCCTGCTGCTGCTTGTTGAGCTTTTTGTCGATATCGCGGAACCAGACGTCGGCGTCGCGGATGGACTGCTCGCAGACCTGGCCGACATGCAGGCCGCCGATCTTGACTGCCAGCGCTTCGGGCTTCAGACGATAGCCGTTGCACACTTCGCACGGCGCCTCGGACTGGAAGCGTTCCAGTTCTTCCTGGATCCAGGCGCTGTCGGTCTCGCCATAGCGCCGGTCCATGTTGGGGATGACGCCCTCGAATTCCTTCTTGGTGTCATAGCGGCGCATGCCGTCGTCATAGGTGAACTTGATCACCTCATCGCCCGAGCCGTGCAGGATGATGTCGCGCACCTTCTTGGGCAGGTCTTCCCAGGGCTCGTTCATCGAGAATTTGTAGTGCCGCGCCAGCGCCTCAAGCGTTTGCAGATAATAGGGCGAAGAGGACTTGGCCCAGGGTGCGATGGCGCCCTTCTTGAGGGTGACCGTCTCGTCGGGCACCACCAGCGCCTCGTCGAAATAATTCTGCACGCCCAAGCCGTCGCATTCCGGGCAGGCGCCATGCGGGTTGTTGAAGGAGAAGAGGCGCGGCTCGATCTCCGGAATGGTGAAACCGGAGACCGGACAGGCGAATTTGGAGGACAGCAAAATCTGCTTGGGCTTGCCGTCTTTCTCTTTTTCGTCGGCGAATTCCACCACCAGCAGGCCATCGGCCAGCTTCAGCGCGGTCTCGATGGAATCGGGCAGGCGGTTGCCGATATCGGGCTTGACCACGATGCGGTCCACCACGATCTCGATATCGTGCTTAAGCTTCTTGTCCAGCACCGGCGTGGCGCCGATGTCGTAGAACTTGCCGTCCACCTTGGCGCGCTGGAAGCCTTTCTTCTGCAGCTCCGCCAGCTCTTTTTTGTATTCGCCCTTGCGGCCGCGCACGATGGGCGCCAGCAGATAGAGCCGCGTGCTTTCGGGCAGCGCCAGAATCCGGTCGGCCATCTGGCTGACGGTCTGGCTTTCGATCGGAAGGCCGGTGGCCGGCGAATAGGGCACGCCCACCCGCGCGAACAACAGGCGCAGATAGTCATAGATCTCCGTCACCGTGCCCACGGTGGAGCGCGGATTCTTGGAGGTCGTCTTCTGCTCGATGGAGATGGCCGGCGACAGGCCCTCGATATGGTCGACATCCGGCTTCTGCATCAGCTCCAGGAACTGGCGCGCATAGGCCGACAGGGATTCCACATAGCGGCGCTGGCCCTCGGCATAGATGGTGTCGAAGGCGAGCGAGGATTTGCCCGAGCCGGAGAGGCCCGTCAGCACCGTCAAGGTGTCGCGCGGAATCTCGACATCGATGTTCTTCAGATTGTGTTCGCGGGCGCCGCGGATGGAAATGTTTTTCAGCATCAATTGGTTTTTCGAGTGGGTGGCAAAGTGGCGAGATAGCGTTTGCCGGCATCATCCGGCAAGGCGCCCATCTGAATCAAAGTGACGATGGATTTCAGCACCAGGTCATAGGAGCCGTAGCAGTGGTGCGCCACCAGGGCGAGTTGCTTCCACTGCTCGGCGGTCATGTTCTCTGCCCGGCTGAAATCGCGGACATAGACCATGTCGGTTTCCAGAAGCTGGCGGATGCCGCGATTGGGCTGGTCACCCACGGTCATAGGCGCAATCGGCCAGATCTTGGTGCCCGTGACGCAATGGGGCAGAAAACCCTCCCGGCGCAGCATCAGATCGATCTCTCCAAACACCGGCTGGTTCTGGTAGAGCGGAACAAAGGAAACCTCGGTCTGTACCACCACGGTGTCTTTCAGCTTTTCCCGCCCATGGGACAGCACGTCGCGTTCCGAACCCTGCACATCCATTTTGAGGAAATCCATCCGCGCGATCTCGGCGATGTCATCCAGTTTTCTGGTTTCGACCGGGATCTGGCTTTTCACCTTTCCCCATATAGGAAACAAATTGAAAAGCGCCAGATGCCTGGGCTCCGGAACCAGAAGGCTGGTCATGCCCTCCAGCTCGCAGACGTTCAGCGTGGCGGCGGTTCCGTCGCCCAGCGCATAGGGCAGGTAGCGTTCCTTGGGGCCTTTCCTCTCTTCCAGCCGCGCCAGCGCCTCGGCTTGTGGCTCAAAGCCGGTGACTTCGCACAGGCCGGCCGCCAGCATCGCCTTGTAGGGCGGGTCGCCATCAATGGGATTGGCGCCCACATCCACGATGCTGGTGAGACGGGACGGCGCCAGAATCTCGTGGAGCGACTCCATGGCCGTTCTTAGCCTTTCTCGCCCGCGGATGAAACAAAAAGAGAACGGAGGCGCTTACCCCTATGATTGTTCATTTGCAAAAAAGCGGGGATGCGTCCTAATAGCGCCGCAAGGGCCGCACAAATCGGCCAAGCGAAACAAGATTTTAGGGGATTGTGACATGGCGAAGGTCAGGACGGCGATGGCTGCTGTGGCAATGGCGGCGCTCTTGATCGGGTCTCAGGCCATGGCGGCGGACGCGACGATGCTTGCGCCAGGCAAGCCGAGCGGCGTTGAGGCGGCCCGGCATACCTCTCACCGCCTGCTCCTGATCGGCGGCGCGGCCGCGGTGGTGGTCCTTGGCATCGCCATCGGTATCGTGACCAGCAACAACCCCCAATGCACCACCGCCTGCGCGGTAAGCTCGACGGGAACCTGATCCTTCGGTTCAGCGGCCGTTCAGCCCCATCTGCCGGAGCAGCCAAAGCCCGGCGGGCGGGCGGAAGTGCACCAGATCGACATAGTCGGCGCTTTGCCCATTGATCAGGCCTTCCTGGGTCAGCGGGTTGGGCGCCATGAAGTCGAACAGCGCCACCTTGTTAGGACAGACGCCGTTATGCTGCGCAGCGGCCTGGCGCACGGTTTCCTTGAAGGCGTCCAGGCCATCCGCATCACCGTCGCGGTAGCGGGCCACGATCGCCATATTGTCCGGCGGAAAGAACAAGGTGAGCGAGGCGTGCGCGTGACAGGCCGCCGCCAGCATGGTGGTGAATTCGCGTTCGGCGCCTTTTTCCATCCGCATCACCCGCGCCCGGCGATAGGTCAGGTCGCGCTGCATCACCGCTTGGTTCATATGGCCGTAAGCATTGAATAGATCCGGCCGGTCGGCGGCGGTCTGGCCCGGTTTGAGCTGCCAAAGCGTCCAGGCGCTCAGTGCATTCATGCCGAGCGCGCCGCCGCTGAGAAAACGGGTGGTGAAGAGCCACAAGGATCGGCGCGGCGTGGGCGCGCCGTCAGGCGTCACCGCCAGGCGGGTTTCATCAAAGCTGGGCAAAGCCTGACCCGGTCCGCCATCGCCGGTGAAGGCATCCAACGCCACCACGACCTGTTTCACCGACGGCTGGGCCAAGGCATCCTGGACAAAGCGGCGCGCTTCATAGGGCGTCATGCTGGAGGCGCCATAGTTGAAGCTGCGCACGCCAAAGGCTGGATCGATCAGGCTGGGATCAAAGCCGTCGCGCACCCGGCTGGAGCCGACGAAGACCAGTTGCGGTTTCAACTGCGCCAGCCAAACCGGTTTTAGCGCGCGCTCAAAGCCTGACAGGGTTTCGACACTGGCTCCCGCGGCATGACCCAGAATGTACGCGCCGGCGGCAATATTGAATCCGTCCAGGGCCGCCAGGGTTGCGAGCACCGTGGCCAGGAACCAGGCGGC
>Ga0265338_10003600_pt1 | contig 21630 bp, 20 predicted proteins | sample 42126metaG_FD_193579 | JGI IMG/M metagenome (GOLD analysis project Ga0265338, IMG submission 193579) | Rhizosphere microbial communities from Carex aquatilis grown in University of Washington, Seatle, WA, United States - 4-21-26 metaG | ecosystem: Host-associated > Plants > Roots > Rhizosphere... | reverse complement strand
TCAACGCGATTGCCGAGAAGGAACAGGCCGCCCGCAAAAAGACGGTAATCCGCTGCTGCATGGCCGCCGGCTGCATGTCCTCCAATTCGGAAACCGTCAAAAAGAACCTGGAACAGGCGGTAAAGGACGCCGGCCTGGGCGACGAAGTGGAAGTGCGCGGCGTCGGCTGCATGAAACTGTGCTGCGAAGGCCCGCTGGTGAGTGTGGATACCCAGGATGCGCTTTACGAAAAAGTCACGCCGGAAGACGCCCTGGAGCTGGTCAAGACCTTGAAAGGCGGCAAGACCAGGGTCAAACGCGGCGACTTCAACCATCCGTTTTTCAAGAAACAATTGTCCATCGTCCTGACCAACAGCGGCGAGATTGACCCCGAACGCATCGAGGCCTACATCGCCGCCGACGGTTACCAGGCGTTGCATCATGTCCTTCGCGAGATGACACCCAAAGAAGTGGTGGAGGCCATGGTCAAGAGCGGTTTGCGCGGACGCGGCGGCGCGGGTTTTCCCACCGGCCTCAAATGGGGCACGGTCGCCAAAACGCAGAGTGCGCAGAAATACGTCATCTGCAACGCCGACGAAGGCGATCCCGGCGCGTTCATGGACCGCAGTGTCCTGGAGAGCGACCCGCATAGCGTGCTCGAAGGCATGGCCGTCGCCGCTTATGCCGTCGGCGCGAACCAGGGTTTCATTTATTGCCGCGCCGAATATCCGCTGGCCATCAAACGGTTGCAGAACGCCATCAAGCAGGCCAAGACCCTTGGCTTGCTCGGCAGCGGCATTTTTGAATCGCCATTCAATTTCAACATCGACATCCGCATCGGCGCCGGCGCATTCGTTTGCGGCGAGGAAACCGCGTTGATGGCCTCCGTCGAAGGCAAACGCGGCACACCGCGTCCGCGTCCGCCGTTTCCGGCCGAGAGCGGATTGTGGGGTTGCCCCACGCTCATCAACAACGTCGAAACCTTCGCCAACGTGCCGCCAATCCTGCGCAAGGGTGCGGAATGGTTCGCTTCAATCGGTACGGAGAAAAGCAAGGGCACGAAGGTTTTTGCGCTGGCCGGCAAAATCACCAACACCGGCCTCATTGAAGTGCCGATGGGCACGCCATTGCGGCAGATCGTCGAAGAAATGGGTGGCGGCGCACCGGACGGCGGCAAAATCAAGGCCGTCCAGACCGGCGGGCCGTCCGGCGGCTGCATCCCCGCCGACGCGCTCGACACGCCCGTGGATTACGACTCGCTCACCAAGCTCGGCTCCATCATGGGCTCGGGCGGCATGATTGTGATGGACGAAACCACCCGGATGGTGGACGTGGCGCGCTATTTCATGGAATTCTGCGTGGACGAGTCGTGCGGCAAATGCGTTCCCTGCCGTGCCGGCACGGCGCAGATGCTTCATTTGCTGGAAAAAATTCTCAACCGCCAGGGGACCGCGCGCGATCTGGCGAAACTTGAGGAGCTTTGCGACATGGTAAAGAACACCAGCCTCTGCGGCCTCGGCCAGACGGCGCCGAACCCCACGTTGAGCACACTGCGGTATTTCCGCAAGGAATACGAGGAACTGCTTCAGCCGGATCCTTACGGTCCACGCAGCAATGGCGAGGCAAAGAAGACCGGACTGGCGACAAAGTAACCAAACAATTTTATGGCCGCCAAAACTTTAACGATTGATGGAAAACAAGTCAGCGCCGAGGAAGGTGCGACGATTCTGGAAGTCGTCACGGACGCCGGGATCAAACTCCCGACGCTATGCCATCTGGACGGCGTGTATGACGTGGGCGCGTGCCGCCTGTGTCTGGTGGAGGTCGCGGGCATCAACAAATTGCTGCCCGCTTGCACGACCAAAATCAGCGAGGGCATGGACGTCAAGACCGACAGCGAACGCCTGCGCAAATACCGCCGCATGACGCTGGAATTGCTGTTCGCCGAGCGTAATCACGTCTGCGCCGTGTGCGTGGCCAACGGTCATTGCGAACTGCAGACGCTGGCCTACAGCCAGGGCATGGACCACGTGCGCTACGATTATTCCACCCCGAAGTGGAGTGTGGACGCGACGCACCGCCTGTTTGGCATGGACCACAACCGTTGCATTCTTTGCACCCGTTGTGTCCGGGTCTGCTGGCACATCGAAGGCGCGGGTACCAAGAACGTTTCCGGACGTGGCGGCAAAGCCACCATCATCAGCGACCTCAATCAGCCGTGGGGCGATTCCGAGACCTGCACGGCCTGCGGCAAATGCGTCATGTCCTGTCCGACCGGCGCGCTGTTTCACAAAGGCTCGACCGCGGCCGAGATGGAACATGACCGTGACAAGTTGGAATTTATCGTCAACGCACGGGAGAAGAAACAATGGCTGCCGTGAAAATTGAATTATGAAATTGCGTGTTGCAACAGTCTGGCTGGGTGGCTGCTCCGGTTGCCACATGTCATTCCTCGACCTCGACGAGTTTCTCATCGAGCTCGCGGGCAAAATCGATCTCGTTTACAGTCCGGTCATTGACGTGAAGGAATATCCGGAAAATGTGGATGTCTGCCTCATTGAAGGCGCCGTCTGCAACGAGGACAACCTCGAAATTCTCCACAAAATCCGCGAGCGAACGAAAGTGCTGGTCTCCTTTGGCGATTGCGCCGTCACCGGCAACGTGCCCGCCATCCGCAACCAGCTTGGACTCGGCAACGCGGAAAATGTCTTGCAACGCGCCTACATCGAGAACGCCCAGGACAATTCGGGTGTGCCAAAGGCCGACGGCATTCTGCCCACGTTGCTCAAACGCGTCCTGCCCGTGCATGAAGCCGTTTTCGTCGAATATTACCTGCCCGGTTGTCCGCCGCCGGCCGAACGCATCAAGGCACTGATGGTCCAGGTGTTGGGCGGCCAGACGCCGAAACTGGAAGGTATGAATCTAAAATTTGGATAAATGGTAGGGCTCGCACTCCGTGCGCGCCGCGCGGCGGGCAAGGGACTGCCCACCCTACCGGTTAATTTTGAAATTTATGTCAAAACGTATCGTCATTGATCCGGTGACCCGCATTGAGGGCCATGCCAAGATCAGCATCTTCATGGACGACGCGGGCAATGTGTCCGACGCCATATTCCACGTGGTGGAATTCCGCGGCTTCGAGAAGTTTTGCGAAGGCCGGCCCTACAGCGAGATGCCCGGTATCACGCCCCGCATCTGCGGCATCTGTCCCGTCAGCCATTTACTCGCCTCGGCCAAGGCCGGCGATGCCATCATGGCCGTCAATATTCCGCCCGCCGCCGACAAGCTGCGCCGCCTGATGAATCTCGGCCAGTTCATCCAGAGCCATGCGTTGAGTTTTTTCCACTTGAGCGCCCCGGATTTTCTGATGGGCTGGGACACGCCGCAGGCGCAACGCAACGTTTTCGGTCTCATCGCCTCCAATGCCGACCTCGCCCGCGCCGGCATCCGTCTGCGCCAGTTCGGCCAGGAAATCATTGAAGTTCTCGGCGGCAAAAAAATTCATCCCGCGTGGGCCGTGCCCGGCGGCGTACGCAGTCCGCTGACCGAGGAAGGCCGCGCCAAAATCCGCGCGTGGCTGCCGGAAACCTTCGCCACCACGCAGGTCGCGTTCGATCTTTTCAAAAAGACCCTCACCAGCCATCAGCACGAGGTCCAAATTTTCGGCAATTTCCCGTCATTGTTCATGGGACTCGTCGCGCCCGACGGCACGTGGGAACATCACGGCGGCAAACTGCGGTTCACTGACAGCAGTGGCAGCATCATCGCCGACCAACTCGACCCGCAAAAGTATTACGAGTTCATCGGTGAGTCCGTCCAAAATTCGTCGTATCTCAAGTCGCCTTATTACCTGCCGCTGGGCCTGGCGGACGGCATGTACCGTGTCGGCCCGCTCGCTCGCCTCAATGTGTGCGAACAGATGGGCGTGCCCAAAGCCGACGCCGAATTGAAAAACTTCAAACAAATGGGCCGCGGCGCGGTCACGTCGTCATTCCTTTATCATTACGCGCGGCTGATTGAGATTCTCGCCTCGCTGGAATACGTCGAGCGTTACCTGGATGATCCTGATTTGTTCAGCGACAACCTGCGCGCCGACGCCGGCATCAACAGCCTGCGCGGCGTGGGCGTGAGCGAAGCCCCGCGCGGCACGCTGTTCCACGATTACACCGTTGACCGCAACGGCCTGCTCCAGAAGGTCAATCTTATCGTTGCCACCGGCCAGAACAACCTGGCGATGAACCAGACCGTGGCACAGATTGCGAAACATTACGTGCACGGCAAGGACATTCCCGAACCGATGCTCAATCGCATCGAGCATGGCATCCGCTGCTACGACCCGTGTTTGAGCTGCTCGACACACGCCGTCGGCCAGATGCCGTTGCGCGTGCAGTTGATTGCGCCCGACGGCACGGTAATTAACGAAGTGGCGCGAAGTTAACCCGGGACTGGAATAACCATAAAAATACAAATGAAAATGAAATACCTCGTCATACTGTTCGCGGCCATAACGGGCTTATTGCTTGCGACCTCCGGCTGCCGACATGCCTCGAAACCAGCCACACGTCTCGAAGGTCAGTGGAGTGGTTTTAAAACGGCGCGTCCGGATTACAAATGCACGCTCAGCATCAAGGGTGACCTAATCGAGTATCACGGTGCTGAATCGAACGACTGGGTTCGCGGCACTTTTGTCCTGAATGAAGAACTCGAAGTGCCACAGATGGACCTGACCATCCAGGAACCGGCCGACCAGTCCAAAAAAGTGATATTAGCCATATATCAGATCGACGAGGATACACTGAGGGTCGCCGCGGGACACAGCGGCAGTCCACGACCGTCTGAGTTTGCTCCCGGCCCGCAAACGGACGTCTTTAATTTCAAGCGTGACTGAGAAACTCATTTCTGCCCGGCAACGCCTCTCCCTCATCGGCTGCGGCAATGCGCGGTTCCGCCTTTCAGACCGTGATTTCTAAACGGCACTTCGCCTCGAACGCAAAAGAGGTGGATTAAAAACCAAATTGCGGGGAGGCAAGTTCCTTGGACCACGCCGAAACTGTAAACAGGCATGTCCCGCCCGTAGGTGAAATGGAAACGCTCCGAATTTGCGAGTCTTGTAAGACAGAGCTTCCTGCGGATTCAACGCAGAGGCTGTGTCCCAAATGCCTTGCCGCGGGTGCGACCCTCGACGCACCGCCACGTCCGGGCGCCGGTTTTTCTCCGCCGCACCCGCTGGCGCTGAGAAGTCTCTTTCCCCAGCTTGAGATTCTGGAATTGCTGGGCCACGGCGGCATGGGCGCCGTTTACAAGGCGCGTCAACGCGGCCTGGACCGGTTGGTGGCACTCAAAATTCTGCCACCGCAGGTTTCTGCTGAACCCACCTTTGCCGAACGCTTCGCCCGCGAAGCCCGGGCGCTGGCGCGGCTCAGCCATCCGAACATCGTCACGGTGTTCGACCTCGGAAAGTCCGGCCCGATTTATTATTTCCTGATGGAGTTCGTGGATGGATTGAACCTCCGACAACTGTTGCAATCGCACCGTCTGACACCACAGGAAACCCTCGATATCCTCCCGCAGATTTGTGAAGCGCTCGAATATGCGCACGGCGAGGGCGTTGTCCACCGCGACATCAAGCCGGAAAACATTTTGCTGGACCGGAAGGGCCGCGTGAAGATTGCGGATTTCGGACTGTCCAAACTGCTTGAGCCGAAAGCGCAGGATTACCAGTTGACGCAATCCAATCAAGTCCTGGGCACGATGCACTACATGGCGCCCGAGCAGCTCGAAAAGCCACTCGAAGTGGACCAGCGCGCAGACATTTATTCCCTGGGCGTCCTGCTTTATGAAATGCTTACGGGTGAATTACCGCTGGGTCGTTTCGAGTTGCCCTCAAAAAAAGCGGCGGTGGATTCACGGCTCGACGAGGTGGTGTTGCACACCATGGAACGAAATCCCCAAAGGCGTTGCCAGAGTGCCAGCGAAGTCAGATTGCAAGTGGAAGCGATTGCGGGTGTTGCCTCAAAACTTTCGCCCGAGGTGGGCCGCAAACTCAGTTATGAATATCGCACCAAAGCCGCACTGTTCGGCTGGCCGTTATTGCACGTGGCGATGGGCGTTGACTCGACGACCGGCCGCAAGCGAAGCGCGAGAGGGATCATCGCGCTGGGGAACTCTGCCCGAGGAGTGATTGCCTTCGGCGACACGGCGGTGGGAGTCATTGCCTGTGGCATCTTTGGCTGCGGACTCATTTCCCTTTCGGTCGTGGCGGTGGGCGTGGTTTCCATCGGCAGCGTCGCAGTGGGATTATGGTGGGCCGTGGGCGGACTCGCGTTCGCTCCCGTTGCGGTAGGCGGGCTTGTCATTGGTTATTATGCTTGCGGCCAGATCGTCGTTGGAAAATACGTGATGGGACCCCATCTGGTAAATCCGATCGCCGATGCCTTTTTCAACCCTTGGATTGGGAGAATGGTGGACAAGGTGTTTAAGGTGATTCCCCTCGTCACAATTGTCTTTCTGGCGATAGGTTGCATCCCCCGGCTGATGGCAAAAATTGATGAGCGCCGGAGGAAACGTCATTTTCAGCAGGGTAAATCAAGATCGGTTTAACATGATCCAATACATCGGGAAAATTCTTCTATGCGCGCTGAGCCTGATGGTTGGCATCTTTGTCGGAGGTGCGTTTTCGACCGTCCTGCATCTTGAGCAGGCCAAACTCCCCGCGCCGATGAATTTGCCGTTACTGGGCGTTCTCTGTCTCGACGGCGGGATTGTGCTTTCCCTCGCACTCGCCGCGTTATCGCGATCGCTTCCAGGTAATCGCGGCGTACGCTTTGCAGCCATCGCCTGGTTTGCTTTCGCGTGGCTCGGAATCAACAACACCATTGAAGCGTGTCTCTTCACCAGCCTGGGCGGCGGGCCTTCCATGGTTGTTACCATGCTTTTTCCCTGTCTGTTCGTGGCCGGCGCGGTCGTGCTGTTGTTCCGCGGCCGCGAGGCCGGGGCGTCCTTTTCCAGCAACGTCTGCCAGTTCTTTGCCAATCAAACTGCCGCGCAATGGGCCATCCGGCTGTCAGCAGCCGTGCTTGCTTTTCCCATCGTGTATTTCACCTTCGGCATGCCGGTCGGCTTAATGGTCGGGGATTACTATCGCCATCACGAGTTTGGCCTTCGGTTTCCGCCGTTGAATGTGGTCATCGGCGTACAATTGATTCGCAGCCTTTTCGCGTTGCTCGGGGTGTTGCCCATTCTTGTGGCCTGGCCGGGGTCGCGGCGGCGGTTTGCGTGGACCTTTGGCTTGAGCCTGTTCGTCGTTTCCGGACTTTATGGGTTGATTCAGGCTTACTGGATGCCATGGACATTGCGCAGCATTCACGTCGTCGAATTACTTTTTGACTCCCTGGCCTACGGCTGGTTGCTGGCCCTGTTGCTGTTGCCCCGCGCGCCAGTCGAACAAGCTGGTGTCCGGAATTATAACATTTAAGTTTGTCCCGTGAGCAAAAAAGAATTGCCACCTGAAATCGCCGGGCTTCTGGTCATCGGCTACGGCAATCTGTTGCGTTGCGACGACGGCGTCGGGCCGAAGGTCGCCGAAGCAATTGACGAATTGCATTTGCCGGATGTCCATACGCTGGTTTGTCAACAGCTTTCGCCCGAACACGCCGAACCGATTTCCCGGTCGCGCACGGTGATTTTTGTGGACGCCGCCGTGGATGCGCCGACCGAAGTGCAGTTGCGCAAGCTTGAGCCCGGCCAGACGTCCCAGCTCATGGCCCATGCCGCCGACCCGCGCACCATGCTGGCGCTGGCGCGCGACGTTTTTGGCCATGCGCCTGAAGCCTGGTGGCTGACCATTCCCGCCGTGAAACTCGGGTTCGGCGACGACCTTTCGCCCGCTGCCCAACGCGGTTTTGAAACGGCCGTTCAGGAAATTAAAAATCTTTGCCGTCTCGCGAATTGACAACCCTGCCGGCTCCACAACACACTCGTTTATGCACGAAGTTCATCTCGTCCGCGCCATTTTGGAAACCGTTGAAAAAAAAGCGGTTGAGCAAAAGGCCAAACGCGTGAAATCGGTCAAAATCCGTTTCAACCCCCTGACCAGCCACAGCAGCGACCACATGCAGTTCAGCTTCGACATCGTCAAAAAGGAAATCCCGCTGGTCCAGGACGCCACGCTCCAGCTCACCGAGGTCGAGCCGACACTGCTGTGCAATCAATGCGGTCATAAATTCCATGGCCATCATCTGCCCGACGTCTGCCCGAAATGCGCCTCGGTGGATGTGAAGGCCGTGAACTCCACGGACATGGTGCTCGAAAGTTTCGAGATCGAGAGCTGAAAGGATTTGTTTGTGAATGCGCCGCCAGTAACGCGATTGAAGATCGCCGTTCGGGGCGCGGTGCAAGGCGTCGGTTTCCGTCCGTTCGTGTTCCGGCTCGCCAACGAACTCAAACTCACCGGTTGGGTCAACAATTCTCCGCAGGGCGTCTTCCTCGAAGCCGAAGGCCCGCGCGCGGCACTCGAAAAACTTCTACTCCGACTCGAATCCGAAAAGCCACCGCGCAGTTTCATCCAAAGTCTTGAGGCGTCGTGGCTCGACGCAGTTGGTTTCAAGGATTTTGAAATCCGGCCGAGCGAAACTGGAGGCAACAAGACGGCGCTCGTTTTGCCGGATATTGCCACCTGTCCGGATTGCCTTCGCGAGATTGTTGATCCGGCCAACCGCCGTTTCCGCTATCCGTTTACTAATTGCACCAACTGCGGCCCGCGCTTCAGTATCATTGAATCGTTGCCCTACGACCGCGCGAACACTTCGATGAAATCGTTCACGATGTGCCCGCAGTGTCAGGCTGAATACGACGATCCAGCCAACCGCCGCTTCCACGCGCAGCCGAATGCCTGTCCGGTTTGCGGCCCGCAGTTGGAGTTGTGGAGACGTAGGACAGGCTTCCAGCCTGGCTCTGATTTCAACAAAAATGGAGCCAGGCGCGACGCCTGTTCTACGAACAATGACGCTCTGCTCGCTGCCGCCAGGGCGATTTGTGAAGGCAAAATCGTCGCTGTCAAGGGGCTCGGCGGTTTTCACCTGTTGACCGACGCGCGCAACGACAAGGCGGTCCGGCTTTTGCGCGAACGCAAGCATCGCGAAGAAAAGCCCTTCGCCTTGATGTTCCCGTCGCCGGAAGCCATCAAGGCCGTTTGCGAAGTCTCGCCTTTGGAAGAGCGATTGTTGCGCTCGCCCGAATCTCCTATTGTTTTGCTAAAGAGACTGGTCCGCCCTCACCCCGGCCCTCTCCCCCAGGAGAGGGAGAACCGTATGTCTCTTCCCAGGCAAAGTACGACTGTCGTCGATCCCAGTGTCTTGGAGTCTGTTGGAACGGATGATGGCTGTTCCCTCTCCCCGGGGGAGAGGGTCAGGGTGAGGGCGGAGGTTGGACAAAATTTGCCGCCTGTTGCTGCGTCGGTTGCCCCCAACAACCCCGATCTCGGCGCGATGCTGCCTTACACGCCATTGCACCACCTGCTGCTGGCCGAACTCGGTTTTCCGGTGGTCGCCACCAGCGGCAACCTGAGCGACGAACCGATTTGCACAGACGAACGCGAAGCGTTGGAACGGCTCGGCGACATTGCCGATGTCTTCCTCGTTCATAACCGTCCCATCGTCCGGCACGTGGATGATTCGATTGTGCGCGTGATGCTCGACCGGGAGATGGTTTTGCGTCGTGCCCGCGGTTATGCGCCGTTGCCCGTCCAATTGTGGAGTGCGGAGTGCGAAGTGCGGAATACGGCTCGCGCGGACGCTCGCCCCACCAAAACTCCGAATTCCAAACTCCGAACTCCGAAATCCGTCCTGGCCGTTGGTGCGCACTTGAAAAACGCCATCGCTTTGTCCATCGGTCCGCAGGTTTTCATCAGCCAGCACATTGGCGATTTGGAGACCGAACAGGCAAACAGTGCGTTCCGGCGCGTCGTCGCGGATTTTGAAAAACTTTACGAGGTCAAACCTCAAATTGTCGCCGCCGATCTGCATCCGGATTATCTCTCCACGAAGTTTGCCTGCGAAATCGTAGCGCAGGCGTCTTCGCCTGCGGGTTCCAGCGGCGTCCCTGCCGCAGGTTCCAGTCCGGCGGAGCGGAGACGCTCCGCCAACCCGCAGGCCGGAGGCCTGCGCTACCTGGGCGTCCAGCACCACATCGCCCACGTCCTGTCCTGCATGGCAGAAAACGAATTGTCGCCGCCGGCGCTGGGCGTCTCCTGGGACGGTACCGGCTATGGATTGGACGGTACAATCTGGGGTGGTGAATTTTTCATCGTCACTGAAAAAACCGTCGAGCGCATCGCCCATTTACGCCCGTTCCGGTTGCCCGGCGGCGATCAGGCGGTCAAGGAGCCGCGCCGTGTCGCCCTCGGATTGCTTTATGAAATTTTTGGCGACGCCGTTTTTAAGCGAAACGACCTTGCGTCCGTCGCTGCTTTTTCCAAAGCAGAACTGACCGCGATACAAACGATGCTGGAAAAGAAATTGAATTCGCCCGTCGCGTCGAGCATGGGCCGGCTTTTCGACGCAATTGCCTCGCTTGTCAACCTGCGCCAACAAATGCGGTTTGAGGGACAGGCGGCGATGGAATTGGAGTTCGCTCTGGACGGCGTGAACACAGACGAAGCTTATTCCTTGTCACTCCTCGCTTGCCACTCGCCACTGGTTATGGATTGGTCGCCGATGATTGAAGCGATTCTGTTGGATGTGAAAGGCGGCGCTGCCATCGGTGAGATTTCCGCAAAATTTCACAACACGCTGGTCGAGGCTGTCATCGCCGTTGCCAAACACTGCGGTCAAAACCGCGTGGTGCTTTCCGGTGGCTGTTTTCAAAATCGCTATCTCACCGAGCGCGCGGTGCGGCGATTGCAGGCGGAAGGTTTCCGTCCCTACTGGCATCAGCGCGTGCCGCCGAACGATGGTGGAATCGCATTGGGACAAGTCATTGCCGCACTGCGCATAAGCGGTTAGATTAAAGACGCATGTGTTTGGCCATTCCAGGAAAGATTGAAAGTATCAGCGGCGACGAGCCGTTGACGCGCATGGGCAAAATCAACTTCGGCGGCATCCTCAAGGAAGCCAGTCTGGCCTATGTGCCGGAGGCCAGGGTTGGCGATTATGTCATTGTCCACGTTGGTTTCGCCCTCAGCCGGTTGGACGAGGACGAGGCGCAAAAGGTTTTTGAGTATTTGAAACAGATCGAGGAACTGGGTGAGTTGCAGGAGAACGGCCCGTGAAATATCTCGATGAATACCGTGACGGCGAGCTCGCGCAAAAAATCGCGCGCGAAGTTCACCGCGTCACGACACGGCCCTGGAACATCATGGAGGTCTGCGGCGGCCAGACGCACGCCATCGTTAAATTTGGCATTGATGAACTGTTGCCCGAACAAATCACGCTCATTCACGGCCCCGGCTGCCCGGTCTGCGTGACACCGCTGGAAATCATCGAAAAGGCGCTCGACATCGCCGCGCGGCCCAACGTCATTTTCACGTCGTTCGGCGACATGCTCCGCGTGCCCGGCAGCACGACGGATCTGCTTTCAGTCAAGGCCAGGGGCGGCGACGTGCGCATCGTTTATTCGCCGCTGGATGCTGTGAAAATTGCGGAGCAAAATCCGGCGACGGAGGTCGTTTTCTTCGGGGTTGGTTTTGAAACCACCGCGCCCGCCACGGCGATGGCGGTTTATCAGGCCGCGCAAAAGCGGCTCAAAAACTTTTTCCTGCTTACTTCACACGTGCTGGTGCCGCCGGCGATGGAGGCGTTGCTGTCATCGCCGAACTGCAAGGTGCAGGCCTTTCTCGCCGCCGGACACGTCTGCACCGTGATGGGCTTCGAGGAGTATTTTCCCGTCGCGGCGAAATATCATGTGCCGATAGTCGTGACCGGCTTTGAGCCGCTCGACATTTTGCAGGGCGTGTTGATGGTGGTGCTGCAGCTGGAATCCGGCCGGGCCGAAGTCGAAAACCAGTATGCGCGTTCGGTGCGCCGCGAAGGCAACCTGCCTGCGCAGAAATTGATTCGCGAAGTGTTCCGTGTCATCCCGCGCAAATGGCGCGGCGTCGGCGAAATCCCGCAGAGCGGCCTGGGCTTGAACGAGGCCTACGCGGCCTTTGACGCCGAGAAAAAATTCGGCGTGACGGAGCATCACGTCGAGGAACCGGCCGAGTGTATCAGCGGTCTGGTGTTGCAGGGCTTGAAGAAACCGCATGAATGTTCCGCCTTCGGCACGAAATGCACGCCGGAGCATCCGTTGGGCGCGACGATGGTTTCCAGCGAAGGCGCGTGCGCGGCCTATTACCGCTACCGGCGGCAACCGGCCGGGAGTATGTCTCTAACAGATGCAGAAAGTAGGTAGCTAGAACGGGGCCAAAAGATTAGGGGAAATTGACTTCCCCTCGATTTCTGTGAAGTCAAACGTCAACTCGTTAGCCACCTTGCGCGGCCAGCCGAATGCCAATAATCCACCAAAAGAAGATTCAAAGCTGCTTCTCGTTCTGAATCCAATTCTTCAGGCGTTTGATTGTGGACGGCATGACCTCGTGATAAACGCTCTGCATGATTTGCGCCCTCGACCAATCGAAAATAAATCAAAATCATATGGCTCATGGTCATTCCAATGGGCCATTTTTGGTATTGTGCATATTCTTTACAAATTTCATCGATTAAACCTCTGTGCTTGGATTCTTCGGCCAGCCATTTCCTATTACTTAGCTGTGTATCGAATTCTGGAATTTGGTCCGAAAGGTCGTCAGCCATTCTGGAAAGCTGTTTATACCAGTGATACCAGTTCATAAAGTCAGTCGAATGCGCACCGCAAGTCTAAGCACGTCTGGCAGCGGCCAACAGCTTCTTGCGCACCCATTCCGTTTTGGCTTCGCCAGAGGCGCGCACCGCTTGTTCGATTTCCTGATATTCCGGCGGTGACAAGCGTGTGGAGATGAATCTCCCGCGCTTTTCCTGTTTTGGCAGCGTCGGCCTTCCCATTTTAGTTTCTGTACTCATAAAAGGTGTCGCATTTAGTTTGACATAAAGTACATTATGTGTCACCTTTAGTCAAGATGAAAACGGAATTAGATGCTGATGACCTGAACCTGATTAAACTCGCTCAAGAGTATTCCGATGAAGACGAGGCTCGGGAATTGTTTGAGGCATGGCGGTGGCCGAATGGCGTTACTTGCCCGCATTGCCATTTCAACGAGGCATACAAAATCACGTCAAAGCCAGACACTAAAAACAAGGCACGCAAAGGTCTTTATTGCTGTGCGGCCTGCCGGAAAACTTTCACGGCCACGGTTGGAACGGTATTTGAAGATTCCCGCGTTCCGATTTCAAAATGGCTCATGGCGATTTTCATTTTATGTTCGTCCAAGAAATCTGTGAGCGCGTTGCAACTTTCACGGATGCTAGGCACCACCTACAAGACGGCTTGGTTCATGGCGCATCGCGTCCGATTTGCAATGGGAACTGATATTCAGACAGCCAAACCGTTAGAGAACGTCTGTGAGGCAGATGAAACTTTTGTTGGCCATTTTCACAGGAAAACAACTGTTGCTTTAATTGTCGAACGTGACGGGCAAGCGCGAACGCGGGTTATTCCAAGCGTGACGGCAAAGAACGTTGGCAAATTCATGGCCGATTGCGTGAGCAAATCAGCAACGGTGAACACTGATGAACACGTCGCGTATAAACTCGCGTTGCGAAATCAGAAACGGCATGACCGTGTGAATCACAGCAAATACGAATATGCACGGCACAATGCAGACGGTACGGTTAGCCATGTGAACACCTGTGAAAGTTTCTTTAGCCTGTTAAAGCGCGGTGTCTATGGCTCGTTTCATTGCGTCAGCCGCGAGCATCTTCCCAAATACGCCAACGAGTTTGAATATCGTTGGAACACCCGCCACGACACAGACGGCGGACGCATGGAAAAGTTTCTGCCGATGATTGAAGGCAAACGTCTCATGTATCGCCGCCCAAAGAATTGAGGGAACAAAGACATCGTTTGTCATTGGCTCGTCAAACCGCGCTTGCCGCGTGGGTGATAAACTTATTTTCTACGGCTCGAAATTATGAGATAAATTCCGAATGCCACATTTACCAATGCAAATAGCGCAACAATCGTTCCACAAAAAGCCCATTTGAAAATGATCTTGGCGTCAGTTTCAGATTCAGGATTATCTTGGGGCTGGCCAATTGCGGCTTCCATTGGCGGAATAATTGTCTTTATTGGATTGTTGTTGGAAAAAATAGCAGATTGGATGAACGAAAGGTTCATTCCACAGGGATATAAACCGCATAAAATGTTAGAAAACTTCGGCTGGACAATCTTAATGTTTGGCATATCTGCGGAAATTGTCGTTGGGTTTGCGCTGGCCGCGAAGGATGAAAGAGATATAAACAATGCCAAAAATGCCGAACGTAACGCACCGATTTCCGTAATGACGGCAACTGCATTCTTAATCATAGCCCCTACAAACATTGCTGAATTAACAAACTTGGTTTCTGGCCGTGAAGCGCGATTAACGACTTGGAAAGACGAGCGATGGGGAACCTCGTTGGAGACTTTGATTGCCGAAGGTAATGATATAAACGAATACCCCATACGTTTCGTATTTGGGACGTCACGGGGGAAGATATATCGGATGCAATTCAGTTCTCCGAATTTTAACACAGCGGAGGGTGTTGAATATCCTGTCAAAATTTTAGATGACATCCACATCGTTCATATTGATTTGAATTTTCTCCCAAGAGATGCAGAAATTGTGGACGGTTCCGTCGAATTGGTGTTGAACAGCGAACACAAGATGTTTGAATTCCCACGCCAGAATGACACCAATTCAACTTTATCTTCGGAATATGGTTTCCCCTGTACCGGGATTGCGACCAATGGCGTGACGAATTCTGAAAGACAATTTTTGTATTTGAGATGATTGCGAACCGCATTGATTTGTGATTCAATGGAAATATGGCACGCACCATTGATTTGAGACTGCCCGGCGTCACCTTTGAGACAGCGGTGAAGCGGATGATTGCCACGCCACCGTCCAAGAAAGCCAAGCACAGGAAAGCTGCGAATCCAAAGTCCCGTAACAAGCGAACGGTGTAACCCGCTGCGGATTGGCGAATCTGATTTATCGGTGTCGTTACTCAAAACGACACTCTTAAAACAAAATCGGTAACAGACTTCTAATTAAATAATTGAGTTTATTTAAATTAAACCGTCAAATCGCATTGGATTTGGTTCAAAACCATTTTCCCAAAAATAAGGGTCAATTTTGTCGTACCATTCCTGACCGCATAAACATTGTGGAATTTTTGCATCTGTCACGTATACAGTCCCGGCAACCGGCTGTAACCAGTTCATGACAACGTTGATCGTAAACATTTTTGCGTGCTTTTCCCTCACCCTGACCCTCTCCCTCAGGGAGAGGGAACAGTTTTCGATCAGCTCGCGAAGTTCCAGTGCGGCTCGATTCGCCGACCGACTGGCGATGATTCTCCCTCTCCTCGGGGGAGAGGGCAGGGGTGAGGGCGGACGTCAGACCCTTTGACCATTTATCCATGCAACAACCCGATTTCACTCCCGTCTGCCCGATTCCTATCTCGCAATATCCGCATGTGCTGCTGGCGCATGGCGGTGGCGGTCGGCTGATGCACCAGCTCATCGACAAAATGTTCCTGACGGCGTTCCGCAATCCATTGCTCGATACGCGGCACGATTCGACGGTGGTGGACTTAACCGGTAAAAAAATCGCCTTCACGACGGATTCCTACGTCGTACACCCGTTGTTTTTTCCCGGCGGCGACGTCGGCTCGATGGCTGTCCACGGCACGGTGAACGACCTGGCCATGAGCGGCGCGCGACCGCTTTACCTCAGCGCCGCGTTCATCATCGAAGAAGGCCTGCCGATGGAGACGCTCTGGAAAGTTGTCTGCTCGATGCAGGCAGCCGCAAAACGCTGCGGCGTGCAAATCATCACCGGCGATACGAAAGTGGTGGACAAGGGCAAGGGTGACGGCGTGTTCATCAATACCGCCGGCATCGGCGTCATCGGGCATGACCAAACAATTGCGCCGCCCGGCGTGCGGCCTGGTGACGCCGTTCTGGTGAGCGGCGATTTGGGCCGGCACGGCATGGCCATCATGGCCGTGCGCGAAGGGCTGCAATTCGAGAGCGCCATCGAAAGCGATTCCGCGCCCGTTCATGAGATCGTCCTGGAGTTGCTCAAGGCCGGAATCGAAATTCATTGTTTGCGCGATCTCACGCGCGGTGGCCTGGCCAGCGCCCTCAACGAAATTGCCGAAGTGGCGCACCTGCGCATCGAAATCGTGGAAAAATCCGTGCCGGTGCGCGAAGACGTCCACGCCGCGTGTGAAATGCTTGGCCTCGATCCGTTGCACGTCGCTTGTGAAGGACGGTTTGTTGCGTTTGTCGCCGCCAGGGATGAGGCACGCGCGTTGCAAATTATGCGCGGCCATGAACCTGGAGCGGGGGCGGCAGCGATTGGCCGGGTGGCTGAAAGCACCGAGCCGCTCGTCACGTTGAAAAGCGCGATTGGCGCGAGCCGGATTCTCGACATGCCCAGCGGGGAGCAATTGCCGAGAATCTGCTAGTCCGTCAGGACACCGTTGAGTGCCACCATGGTGCGCTGGAAGGTTTCTTCCGGAGTCCCGCCGGCAATGATGGGCACCAGCAGGCCGCGTTCCTGATAAAATTGAATCAACGGCCGGGTGCTCTTTTCGTAAGCCGCCATGCGCACGCGGACGGATTCGGGGCGGTCATCTTCACGCTGGAAAAGTTTCCCGCCACAATTATCGCAGACCCCTTCCACGCGCGGCGGGCGCGATTTGACGTGATAGACCGCTTTGCAGTTGGAACAGGTGCGCCGTCCGCTGATACGGGCGATGATTTCTTCCATCGGCAATTCGTAATTGAGCACGGCGGTCAGCGCCACTTCCTCGTGTTGCATCAATTCTTCCAGAGCCTCGGCCTGGGCGACCGTGCGCGGAAAGCCGTCGAGCAGAAATCCGCCGCAGCAATGCAGGCAACGCATGCGTTCGCCCACCATGTCCAGCACCGTTTTGTCCGGTACCAGGTCGCCGCGCCGCATGAAATCCAGCGCGCAGTCCATGGCCGGGCTTCTTTGCCCGTCCGGCAGGGTCTTGGCTGCACGAAAAACGTCACCGGTGGACAGATGGCAGGAGCCCAATCGTTCGTGGATCAATTCGGCCTGGGTTCCCTTGCCGACGCCCGGCGCGCCCAGCAGCACCAGCCGCCACGCCTTGGCGGGCGCTTTGCGGGGTGGATTTGAGCAAACCGCGTTACCGGCTTTCAGCCATGCCGCCCGATCATTGATTGCTTTCATGTCATCAGTTTACGTCAGATTATCTAAATGGACAATAAGTAGAACGACATTACCAAAAGATGTTTCTTCTTTGCCAAAATCCGCGAATCTTGAGCAGTTTAGCCCATGAGATAGACAGTCAGAACGCAAAGCCTGATTAACCGGGGCAAATTGCTCCTTTCCCAATTTCCCTCTCTCCACCCGGTGGGGAAAGGGTGGCCACAAGGCCGGGTGAGAGGCCCAGATTCGGGCTTTCACATCCCTTGAAATGTAAATCTGTATCAACCCCGTCGGGGGTAAATCATTTCACTAAACCTCCCTATTAACTCCTGCAAAGTATGGCGAAATTTTGACAATAACCGTGTAGTGCGCAGGACCGCCCGGTCGTAGAGTGCCTTGTGAGAATTGTGGAAGAACCAAGTTTCAAAACTGTGACGGGAACAACCGGCCAGCCGGAAAAGAAAGCACACGCTCCGGTGCGCGAAGCCGCGTTTGACCGGCCGCGTGACTTTCTCGACAACCGGTTTGTCTATGCGGTCATCTCGTCGCGCGCACACGGTCTGTCGTTGGGTGTAAACATGAACCCCGACAAGCTGTGCAACTTTGACTGTCTGTACTGCGAAGTGGATCGCCGCACGCCGCCCGTGGAAACGACCCTGGACGTGGGCGTCATGGCCGAGGAACTTCAGCGAACGCTCACCTACGTCCTGCAAGGCCGGTTGCATGAACGCCCGCTGTATCATTCGTTGCCGACCGAATTATTGCAATTGCGCCACGTGGCGTTGAGCGGCGACGGCGAGCCGACCCTGGCGCCGAATTTTGCGGAAGCCGTGCAGGAAGTGATTCACGTCCGGGCGCTCGGCGGATTTCCGTTTTTCAAAATCGTCTTGATCACCAACGCCACCGCCTTGGACCGTCCGCAGGTGCAGGAAACCTTAAAACGCCTCACCAAGTCGGATGAGATTTGGGTGAAGCTCGATGGCGGCACGCAGGATTATTTGAACATCGTGGATCGGCCCAATGTTCCGCTGGACAAGGTGCTGGCGAACATCCTGGCGCTCGCCCGCCAGCGTCCGGTGGTCATTCAAAGCCTGTTCCCGGCCATCCATGAAGAGGAACCATCATTGGAGGAAATCGAACAATTCGCGCAACGGCTCAAGGAATTGAAGACCCGCGGCGCGCAGATTTCCCTCGTGCAAATTTACTCCGCCGCGCGCCCCATGTCCCACGTCGAATGCGGCCATCTGCCGCTAAAGACGCTGTCGCACATCGCGCAAATGGTGCGTCAGGTGACCGGTCTCAAAGCGGAAGTATTTTAAGCCACTTCACTGAACACCCGAAGGGTGGTGGTCCATTTCCACAGAAGGGAACGAAGGGAACAAAGATTGGAAAAAAACCTTCGTTAACTTCGTTTACTTCTGTCAGGTTTCATTTCCTTGGCCGCACTTGTCGCGCCGAAGTCCGACGAAGGCGGAAAAAGGCGCAAAGGGCGCAAAACTTTTGCCGCGCGTCACACAAATTTACCCCGGACGCCAAATCCCAAACACCAGACCCGAAACCGCGTGAGGTCAAAGGCCTTTTTACGCGGTTACCCCTTCCGCTTCGCCTGCGCCAGCGCCTCGTCGTGTCCCAGAATCAGGGCGGCCTCGATGCGTTTCGGCTCGACGGTGAAGGAACCCACCGGCAGCGGGCGGAGTGGGCTGAACACCTGGATACGCACACCCGCCGGCGGATGCTTCATCAGTTCGAGCGCGTCGTTGTAATTCACATTTTGCCGGGCGGTCCAGACCTGAGCCACCTTCGGAAATTCCGGGTAAGCCACCCGTCCCAGCCAGCGCGGTATCGGCTTGAGCTGGAAAGTCAGTTTGTGCGTGAGCACCACGGTAATGTCCGTTGCGCCATCCGCAATCGCGCGCCGGACGGGAATGGGGTCCGACACACCACCGTCGGCGAATGGCTGGCCGTCCACGAAATCAAACCCGCGCGTTGCCAAAGCCAGGGAGGAAGTGGCGCGGAGGGCGGCAAAGACCCGGTCATCGCAAACGCGAAAGTAGACCGGCCCGCCGGTATGACAGTCCGTCAGCACGATGAAAAAGCGGGTGGGCGTCTTTTGCAGCGCCTCGACCGAGAGCGGAACGTGTTGCCGGATGACATGGTCCACCAGATACGCGAGGTCAACGATGGGTTTGTGGTGGAGAAAATTGGTTCGGCGCACCACCTTGCTGGCCAGTTCGCGCCAGATGGTCAGACCCGGCTCCCACAGGCCGGCGACAAAATAAGCCGCCGAACAGGCACCGGAAGAAGCCGCATAGACGAGGTCGTATTGTCGCCGTCCGGTTTCATGCAGAAAAGCGAGCACTCCGGCCGCCCACGCCCCGCGCATGGCTCCGCCCTCCACAATCAACGCCGTTTTACGCTGGCTACCCGGCCCGGTGATTTCCTTTGAATGCTCGATGCTCAATGTCTTTCCGCCCTCAATTTCATTGCCACGGTGATTAGTCCGCATTCTTCATTCCACATTCCCTGTCACGTCGAAACAACGTGAAGACGGACTTGTCGCGCCGAAATAATGCAAAGACGGAAACCGCGAACCACGCGAAATTTACTGGCCGCAAAAGAGGCAAAGAGCGCAAATCTTCAACCGCGGATTACGCCGATGACGCGGATTCGTTTTCGGTGGGGACGGCTCGCCGAGCCGTCCGCTTTCCCTGATTCGATGTTCAGCGCCCCGACACTCACGTCGGGGTTCACGTGGCCCACCGCCTGAGACACTCTCGCGCAGAACGCGGTAAACCTTTTACGCGGCCCGCCGCGTGAGGCACCGCCGCGTAGAACGCGGTAAACCTTTTACGCGGCCCTCAACTGTTGTTCAGCCTCGAACCAATGTTCCCGGTCATGGCCCGGTTGCTGCCCTTGCGCGAGCCAGATTTCGTAGGCCTTCATGCTGACTTCCGCCTCGGATGGAGCTGCCTTGGCCTGCTTTGGCGGGTTGCGCGAAAAAGCGGGAGCCGCCGCGGTTTGCATTGGTTTCGCGACTACCGGTTCACGGGAACCGAGGGACGGATACTTGCCTGTGTTTATGGTCATAATGATGTTCTTTCTGGTCCTACCTTGGTCTGTTCCGGGCCGCTGATGCGGTTCGGGCCTTGCAGTGCAGGGAATAAGAGGAGAGGGAAAACCCCCAAACGAGGGGCAGTCGGACACCTGGTAAACGATGCTCCGTTAGCGATTCAAACTATACCCGCACCCGGGACGCACAAGCTTAATCGGAATAAATCGGAATGGTGCACGGTGGAGAAATAGGCGTTTTTTAACCGCGAAAAACACGAATTACGCGAAATATGGGCTCATCTACGAAACTTGTTCTTGTTATGCCACTCGACAAACTCGTGTCCCGGCTTGTCCCCCACTTGATGCGGCAACACAATCAGTGACCTGCCGCTCATGGCATAATAGTCGCGGCCGTTCTCGAACTCTTCTTTGAGTTGTTTGCTTACATCAATGCGAAGATCAGGGGTGACTGTGATATATCCTGCATCAAACAGCCGGTGCAGGTCCGCACGCAGCAGCAACCCATTTGACACGCGGTGCGGACCATGTTCACTGTACGGCTTAATATGCGCAGCTTCTAACGCGGGTAGGGAACGCTCGCCGGTCATGGCACATCGCCGCTCGTACCGTTCCGTGACCGCATACCGAAATCCACCCTGACCCAACCGCGGTTGAATGAGAGTCGGCTCACCGTATCGCGTTTCCTGCAGCATTGATTCAGAAGCGCCGGGTAACTGAAGCCGTTCCAGCACCGCTCCGTACAATCGTCGTCCCGACTCCGTATCCGTGGAATATCGTTTTCCGCGAACGATATTCCTGCTCCAGTCGGCTGGTGGCGACATCCACAATGATTCCGGCCAGAAAAAGGGCTGCGTAAGAATGATGCAGCCGATATGTGGGTCTGGTGCATGCGTGTTATCTGCATTCATGTAAGCACGAATCGAATTCGAGAAATCGAAGAACGACGCCGCGCCGTTATGCTCGCCAAAAATATTCCATGCCACGGATAGTTGCAGTTTGGAATAACCAATGAAGAATCCCCCACCTGCAATCTTGTTGATGCTTCCTTTGAGCTTAAACAAAAACAAGTGCCCTGACTCTAGCGGGTCACCGTTATCAAGAGCACGAAACCCGGCGTTGGCACTCGGTTGCCAGAAGTTTACTTCTTCGGGTTGTCTTGCTGCAAGAAAGTTGTACCAGTCTAGATCAGTAGGGGCGAGGAA
>Ga0265338_10003599_pt1 | contig 21632 bp, 18 predicted proteins | sample 42126metaG_FD_193579 | JGI IMG/M metagenome (GOLD analysis project Ga0265338, IMG submission 193579) | Rhizosphere microbial communities from Carex aquatilis grown in University of Washington, Seatle, WA, United States - 4-21-26 metaG | ecosystem: Host-associated > Plants > Roots > Rhizosphere... | reverse complement strand
TGGGAGTGCCGCCGATGTTCAACTGACCGCCGCTCCAGGTGATCGTGCCCTGATTGAGCAGCGTCAAACTGTAAAGGTTCTTGCTCCCCGTGGTAGTCAGAGCAAGTTGTCCGCCCGGTTGCACCGTCAGATTGCCTTGCAAACCACCGTTGGTGACCGTCAGCACGCCATTGGCCCCGACCGTGCCGGCGTTGGTCACGTTGAGGACGCTGCTGCTCCCTTCAATCAAGGTTTGCGTGCCGCTGGATCCGCCCAGGTTGAGCGTCGCCACCGCAGGGCTGCCAGTCGCAATTGTGACGGTGTAGCTGCCAGCGCTGGTGATGTTTGCGGTGTCGGCCGAACCGGGCACCGCGTTGGGCGACCAGTTGGCTGCCACGAACCAATCTCCACCGAGAGTATTGGTCCATTGGCGAGTGGCCGCGCGCGTGGTCAGCGTGGTGAGAGTGATCAGGGCAAAAAAGCAGAGGTGTTTCATGGCGGGCAAGTCATTCGAGGGTTGGAAGGAAGGAAGCACGGGAACCCGCTTAATCAAGGTGTGCACGGATAAAATTTGAAATGCTTTCATCTAAAGTCGATGGATGATTGCATAACGATCAGCCATAGGCCCCAAAGGGCCAGCAGCGTGCCCGCCATTTTACCAATAAACAAATCTTTCGGTGCCACTTTCTCCAACAGCACAAAAACGGCAATGATGGCAATCCACCACATATTCATCACGCCCGCCACGAACAACAGCGCCATGAGGATCCAACAGCAACCGATGCAATAGGCGCCGTGCTGCAAACCCATCACGAACGCGCCCCACCGGCCTTCGCGCCAATCGGTCATCAGGAAACCCAAGGGCGAACGGCAATGGGCGAGACAGGTGTTTTTTAGCGGCGTCCATTGAAAAACCCCGGCCCCGAGGAGCAGCGCGCCGCCCAGCATCGGGCTGGTGCTGACCATCATCGGGGACAGCAGCGCTTTGGCGTGTAAAATCCATTGGGCCACCGCCGCCAGCACACTGAAACCGGTCCACACGACAAGATATCCGAGCAGGAAAATGCCGGTCGGCACAAAGGGGCGTTCCGATTCACGGCGTTTACGGTTCACCAGGGCAAAGGTCAAGATCATCGGTGCCGCGGAAGGAATCATCATGGCCACCATCATCTCCGTCCACATGAGAAACAGCGGCAGCAGCGTGGCGGCCGACCACGGGTTGGTGTCCGGCCCGGACATTTTCATCCCGGCGCAGCAGCAAACACCGGTGTGAACCATGGCCTGAGCCTCCTGGACCATGTAGCCCCATGCGAGCGTGGTGATCGCCACCAACGCCGCCAGCACCACAAGGCGGTATCGTTTGAAAATGGCTTCCATGCGCAGTTGAAGTCCAGAACCACTCCCAGCCAGCCCGGGATTAATTCCCGTATTTGATCTGGGTCACGAAAGCGGCCTTGTTCGGATAGGAAAACTGGAGTTCCCCGACCTTCACGTCCATTTCCGCCGCCGAGACGCACTCCGCCTGCTTGAAAATGAAACCGGTGGCGTGTTCGACGCGGACGGATTCCGGCTCGCCGGTGACGGGATTTTTGATGGGCTCGACGGCCACCTTCATGGCGTTGCCGATCTGCACGCTGCTGTTCCGGCCGTTGAAGTTGAATTTAAAGGGCAGATATTGCGGGTCCAGGATTTTTGAGAAGGTGGTGACAATGATTTCGAACGGCAGGCCGCCGGCCTGGCCGCTGCAAATCTGGAGCAGGGCCTCGCGCTGCGGCGGGTTGGCCCGTTCATCGAACAGCAGGCCACACGTGCCGTTCCCCTCGTGAATGGCTTTGGGCCAATGCGCGGCAAAAGCCACGCCCAGGCCGTCCAGTTTCACGTCGCCGTAATTTCCCCGGTTGATGCGCCACGCGCCCATGCCTTTGCAAAAGCCGTAGGTCGGCGGGGCGCTGAATTCACACGGACACCCATAATCGCAATTACAGGCCTGAAGAAAGTCCGCCTCGATACTCCATTTGACCGCCTTGCTCATGTCTCACCTCGTCTTGGGTTGCGCGCCAAACAAGCCGCAGTTTCAGGGTTCACCAACAGCGCAACCGTACCAAATCGCCAACATTTTGACAAGAATCGTTCAAGCTTAGCATTAGCACACTTGCTGTCAGGTCGCGGAAGGGCAGCAAATCGTTGAACATCAATAGCTCATGATTCTTCGAAAAGGACGCTTCGCCGTCAGACAGCGGTCAAAGACCGCCACCCTTGTTGTTGATGAAGCTGATGTGGTTGGTGTTGCTGAAGAAATTGGCCGAGGACGTGTTCAAGAACCGGCAATTGGCGATGGTCACATCCGTAACCCGGTTCGCAGAATTCAACCCCTGAAGAAAAACAGCCTGATGCGAATTGGCAAAGGCGCAATCGCGGATGTCGATGTTGTGGATGACCGGCGTGTTCGTCCCGGTGTTGGCCGGTGAAGTGGAAGTATAGGCCATGGTCATGTGAATCCCGGTCTGGCTGACGGTCTTGATCAGGCAGTTGCGAACATAAACGTTGGCGATGTAGCCGCCGCGCGCCGTGTTGTTCTTCAAACGGATGGCGATATTCAAATTCGTACTGTTCAAGGCGCAGTTTTCCGCAAAAACATTCGTGACCCCGCCGGATTCCTCGCTGCCCACGGTAATGCCCCCATGACCGTCGGCGAACACGCAGTTTTGAATCACAATGTTCCGGCTGGGCAGATTGACCCGCAATCCATCCTGGTCCCGTCCGGACTTGATGGCGATGCAATCATCGCCTTCGCTGAACGAACAGTTTTTGATCAGGAAATCCGTGCAGGAATCCGGATCGCAACCATCCGTATTCGCGCCGGTATTGATGACCGTCACGCCCCGGACGGTGACATTGGTGCAGTAAACCGGGGTGATCACCCACATGGGCGAGTTGATGACGGTGACGCCCTCAATCAACAGGTTGCGGCAGGCGATGGGCTGGATCATGGACGGACGCACGAAATGACCCGGCCCGAAGATGCGCTGGGCCACCGGCAGATTGGTGCTGGCCATGTTCCACATCGATTGCTCGTCAGCCGTGAGCAGGTTCTTCCAGGAATACCAGACCGAGTTTTGCGCCTGTCCGTCAATTGTTCCCGGCCCTGTGACGGCGATGTTCGTCTGGCCGAACGCATAGATGAACGGGGAATAATTCATCAATTCGATCCCCTGGTAACGCGTGAAAACCAGCGGCAGGAACGCATTCGGGTCGGTACTGAACAGGATTTTACCGCCCTGGGCGACATGCAAATCGACGTTGCCGAGCAAATGAATCGCACCCGTCAGGAACGTTCCCGCCGGCACCACCACGCGCCCGCCACCCGCCCCGTTGCAAGCCGCAATCGCACTGGAAAAAGCCGCGGTGCAATCCGTCGTGCCGTCGCCCACCGCGCCGTAGCTGGTGATGACAAAATCCCGCGCTGGAAACGTCGGCGGAATGATGCGGGCAAGAATGTCCGTTACCCGCGACCAGTCACCAGGACTGGTCTGGGCCGGCAACCGCGCCGGGACCACCAGCCCGAAACCGATGGCCAGGATGGCCACCATCGCCCAGGACGAAAACCACGGCGAGCGGGCCGGCCGGCCGGCTTCCATGGTGCAGCGGCGAACAATCATGACGCCCTGAGTTTAACAGCGAATCCGGGTTCGGAAACGACAAATCCCGGCAAACTCATTGAAAAAAACGTGTGGCTCCCATAAGCTGGCAACTGGCAATAGAGCCAGAAGCCGGGGCCCAATTGCCGGCAGTGAAACATCGGTAAAATGAATATTCCGAAAAACAGTTTCTGGCACAACCCCCTCATGCCGGTCATCGCGCTTTCGGTGCTCAGCCTGACTCTTGGACCACGGGCTTCGGGCAACCTGGTGGTCGCCTGGGGCTACGATTCTGCCGGCCAGATTGAGCCGCCTCCAGGTTTGACGAATGTGATGGCCGTCGCGGGCGGCGCTTACCATAGCCTGGCTTTATCGAGCAATGGAATGGTGACCGCGTGGGGTAACAACACTTATGGCCAGACAAACGTGCCGGCGGACCTGGTGAATGTGACGGCGATTGCCGCGGGCTGGTATCACAACCTCGCGTTGGAAAGCAACGGCATGGCCGTGGCGTGGGGCGACGACACTTACGGCCAGACCAATGTACCGCCGGGATTGACCAGCATCAGCGCCATTGCCGGCGGCTGGCTCCACAGCCTCGCGCTCCGGAGCGATGGCACGGTCGTGGCCTGGGGTGACAATGGCTGGGGCCAGACCAATGTTCCGGCCGGCTTGGAGAACGTCGTGGGGATTGCCGCCGGCGAATTACACTGCCTGGCGCTTAGAAATGACGGCACGGTGACCGCGTGGGGCGACAATACCTACGGTCAGACGAATGTGCCGACGGGTTTGACCAATGTGAAGGCCATCGCGTGCGGCTGGTTTCATAGTCTGGCGCTCCAGAGTAACGGCACGGTGGTTGTGTGGGGTGATAACACCTACGGTCAGACCAACGGGCCATCCGGCCTGACCGATGCAACCGCCATCGCCGGTGGCAACGCCCACAGCCTGTCGTCGGAAAGCAACGGCGTCATGGCCGCCTGGGGAAACAATTATTTCGGCCAGACGATCTTTCCGCCGGGCCTGATCGAGGTATTGGCCATCGCTGGCGGCGGTTATCACAGCTTGGCAGTCTCGGCGCTGACCCTTCCGCCGTTTGCGTTCAACCGGGTATCGCCAAACGTGCAGCTGACCCCAAGCGGTTTTCAATTGCAGGTGGACGGTGCGACCGGGATCCGACCGGTGGTGTTCTACGCCTCGACGAACCTGGTGGATTGGACGGCGATTTTCACCAATCCGCCGGTGGTTGGCTCGCTGCCTTTTCTGGATCCCTCGGCCACGGGTTTCCCCCGGCGCTTCTACCGGGCCGGGGAATAACCACACCCCTTGCCGGTGCCAGCCGGGCGGATTTCAAGCCGGCTGCTGTTGAGTCAGGCAATGCAGCGAACCAAAACCCAGCACGAGGTCCACGGCGTGAATGCCGACCACCGGCCGGTCTTTGAATAATTCACCGAGGATCCCGAGGGCCACACGGTCGTTCGGGTCGTTGAACGTCGGCACGATGACGCAGGCGTTGCTGATGTAAAAATTCGCGTAACTCGCCGGCAGGCGATAACCGTCGTAGAAAACCGGCGCGGGCATGGGCAGCGGCACCACTTCAGGCTTGGAACCATCCTCAAGCCGGAACTCCTGCACCCGCTCCCAGTTTTCAGCCAGTGGCCGGAAATTGATGTCCTTCCGGTTTGTTTCCCGGATGAGCACCAGCGTTTTCGGGTTCACGAAGCGGCAGATGTCGTCGATGTGACCGTGCGTGTCATCCCCGACCGGCCCGTTGAGCAGCCACAGGATGTTTTTCACGCCGAGATATTGCTTGAACGTCGCGTCGTACTGCGCCCGCGTCAGGCCGGGATTCCGCACCTGGACGTTCGGGTGGAGATAACATTCCTCGGTGGTCAGCAAGGTTCCGCAACCGTTCACCTCGATTCCGCCGCCTTCGATGACAAAATTCCTCCCGTTGACCTGCGCGTTAAAGAGCGGCTTTTTAAGCAGCCGCGCGGCGATTTCAGGCACGCGGGTGTCTTTCTGCCAGTCGTCGTATTTCGCCCAGGCATTGAAATGAAAATGGACAATGGCTGTCCCAGATTTTGGATTCTTGCGCCGCACATGAATCGGCCCGCTGTCGCGCGTCCAGCCGCGGTTGGTCGGATGCACGACAAACTGGACCTGCTTCAAATCGCCGCCCGCGCGCTGCAAATAACCGGCGGCAAATTTCTGCTCGGCCCGGTGCCGGACCAGAATCCGGACGATCTCGCCCGGGGCAATTTTCCGCACCATTTCGCCATAAACCCAGCGGATGGTGTCGATTTTATCCGGCCAATCAGTTTCGTTGTGCGGCCAGCCCAGCCAGGTGGCCTCGTGTTTTTCCCATTCGGCCGGCATGGCATAACCCAGTTCAGCCGGTGGGGTCGCGCTGACAGATTTCAAATTCGTCATAAATCGGACAAAGAATACTCACCGGGGTGATTTTGGAAATCCTGAAAGAAATCCCGTTGCGAAGAAAATTCACGGCGGGAAACCCTGCAAACCATCTGACTAATAATCTCGGCTACTTCGGCGGAAGTGCAATTTTTAAATTTTATAAAAACTGCGGAAGGTTGGCTGAAAATCTGCTGAAAGTGAGCGAGATTAAGGACAAGAAAATATTGGACGACGACGAGTTGAGGCGTCCCGCCCTATGATACTAAGTTTAAATCAAGCCCGGAATTTAAAGATCGCCAAAAGCGCATTGTGCGCCTGTTTGCTGGTCGTTTCAACGGCTGCAGTGGTTGCGCCTCAGATTCCTCCCCTCAAACCGGTGGTCATGACCCTCGCCTCCGGCGTCACCAGCACTGAAATCCAACAAGCACTGGATCTCCTGCCGGAACGTGGCGGGGAAGTATTATTGCCGGCCGGAGTTTTTGAAATCCATCAACCCATCGTCTTGCGGCGGGATCATCAGACGTTGCGCGGGGCCGGAGAGTCAACCGTCCTGCATCTGGCGGACGGGGCCAATTGCCCGGTCGTCATCCTCGGTGAACCGGTCAATGCCCCCCAATCGACCATCAAACATCTGCGTCTCAGCGACTTATTCGTTGACGGAAACCGCAGCCATCAGGCACACGAACTCTGGCGGCTTCGAGGCGAAGGTTCGGAAATCCGCAACAATGGAATCACCGTCCAGCATGTGACTGATTCGGCGGTGGAACATGTAACCAGCGCTCGCTGCCGATCGGGGGGACTGGTCACCACCCGGGAAGTGCGGCGACTGACGGTTCGCAACTACACCGCGTTTGACAACGAATTTGACGGACTGGCCTGCTATCAGACGGAGGATTGCCTGTTCACGGGGCTGCGACTGCATGACAATCCCGGAGCCGGCATCTCATTGGATCTGGCTTTTAACAACAACGTCGTCAGCAATGCCGTCCTGACCGCCAATGACCTGGGCATTTTCATGCGCGAGAGCCGGGACAACCAGTTCTACAACATTTCCATCCGCCGCAGCCGGCACTACGGGGTTTTCATGGCCCATACTGAACAACAGACCGTCCGCGGTTGGCAACCGGTTCCTCGGAGTGAATGCGTGCGCAACTCCTTCAACAACCTGATTGCCAGCTATTGCGGCAGCGCCGCCTTCCGCGTCAATAACACCACCTGCACCAATAACGTCATCGTCGCAGCCCAGTTCCTGGACAATGGCCAGGGCGGTCTTTCATTGGCCCGGCCGGATCTGGTGACCGTGCACTAGGCTGGTTCCGCATGGCCAGCCGGAAGGCCCCCGGTGGTTCGTCTCCTCCATGGCTTCGATTTTAAAGCAATAAAAGTTTGTCAACTCCGTCAGGGTTCGTATTGTAGGCGGCACAAATTTTATACAAAATTATGGCTAGAACCGAACGCACCCACGTCCGCACCCGCGAAGATATTTCTGAAATGCCGGAATGGCTCAAGGAAAAGCAATGCCCGCACAAAAAGAAATACATGGCGGGCAAACGTATCCAACCCAAAAACCTCAACGGCAAGGAAAAGCTCACCTACATCATTGATGAGGTGTTCCTCGCCTACAACTCCGCCCGGCTCAAGGAAGCCTGCCAGCTGTTCGCGAACCGCATGCTCGCCCCCGATGTCACCATTGGCATGAGCATCTCCGGCGCGCTCACGCCCGCCGGCCTCGGTTGCTCCAGCATCATTCCCCTCATCAAGGCCGGTTTCGTGGACTGGATCGTCTCCACCGGCGCGAACCTCTATCACGACCTCCATTTCGCGCTGAATTACCCGGTGCACAGCGGCAGCTTCAAGTTCGATGACACCGACCTGCGCGACAACGATCTCGTCCGCATCTACGACGTGGTCATCCCCTACTCTGACGGCCTGATGGCCACGGACGACCTGTTGCGCGAGATGTTCTGCCAGCCGGAATTTCAAAAGGAGATGGGCACCGCCGAATTGCATTATCTCATCGGCAAGTACGCCGCCGAATGGGAACGCAAGAACGGCCTGAAGGATGTTTCCGTCATGGCCGCCGCCTATCGCGCCGGCGTGCCGTGCTACACCAGCTCGCCCGGCGACTCGACCATTGGCATGAACGTTGCCGGGGTGGAATTGCGCGGCAGCAAACTCCGCATGAACCCGTCCATCGACGTGAACGAAACCACGGGCATTGTCCTCGCCGCCAAACGCGCGGGCGGACGCAGCGGCGTGGTGTTGTGGGGCGGCGGCAGCCCGAAAAATTTCACGCTCCAGACCGAACCCCAGATCCAGGAAGTCCTGCGCATCAAGGAGTTCGGCCAGGACTTTTTCATCCAGGTCACCGACGCCCGTCCCGACACCGGCGGTCTCTCCGGCGCCACCCCGAGTGAAGCCGTGAGCTGGGGCAAAGTGGACCCGACCAAACTGCCCGACGCGGTGGTTTGCTATACGGACACGACGATTGCCATGCCGCTGCTCACGCACTACGCGCTGGCCAAACACAAGCCCCGCAAGCTGAAACGCCTTTACCATCAGCTCCCGAAAATCATGAAGGCGCTGACGAAGGAATACTTCGCCCACAACCAGGTGAAGATGGTGGACGGCAGCGATCCGGTTTTCTGATTTAAGGTTGCCGGTCTGAAATTTGGCTCGTGCTCACGACCATCCGCGCGCCCATCGCCGGCTCCCTGTCCGGACCGCGCCGGAATATCGTTTGAACCGAATCCGGGGTGGACTATCCTGATTATCAGGTCGTTTTTGGGCAAAAAGGCCATGATTATTCACGAATAAAACGTTCCGTCTGGCCGCTTTTTTGCTGTCATCTTGTGAAGCAAAAACTCAACCGGCACGGTCATCAGGGGTTTCGGAAAGCATTGGCGGGAAAATTCATGCCCATATGAGCGTGGCCAGCATCAACCGAGGACAGGCTGTTCCGAAGCAAGGCAGCCCCCTGCTTCCGTCCGTCTCTCCGACCTCGCCGACCCGGGGTGCGCTCAAGGTGGTTTTGTGGTACGTCCTGGTTGCCGCGCTTTGGATCCTGTTTTCCGACCAGCTGCTGGCCACGGTAATCACGGACCCGGAGGCACGGGTGAAGTGGTCCATTTTCAAGGGGCTCGTGTTTGTGCTGGTGACCGGTTCCATGTTGTATGCGCTGATCCACCGGCTGGTGACGCGCTTGCAGGAAACACGCTCCTCGCTGCTGGCGAGCGAACAGCAACTGCGAGTCATCTTCGACCACACCTCGCTGTTCATCGGCCTGCTGAAACCGGACGGAACCCTCATCAAAGCCAACCAGGCCGCCCTGGAATTCGCCGGCGCCACCCCCGGTGACGTCAACAGCAAACCTTTCTGGGAAACCTCGTGGTGGAATCATTCGGCGGAAACGCAGGCGAAGCTCCGCCAGGCAATTGAAACGGCCGGCGGCGGACAAGCGGCGCGCTTCGAAGCCGCCCTCCGCGACGTCCATGGTAAGTTCCGTGATTTCGATGTTTCCATCACCCCGATCAAGGACGAATCCGGGCGGGTTTTGTTTCTCGTTCCTGAAGCCTATGAGATAACGGCGCACAAACAGGCGGAAGCTGAGTTGAATCGACTGATGACCGCCATCGAACAAACCCCGCAAAGCATCGTCATTACCGATACCAAAGGTGACATCCTCTATGTCAACCCGGCGTTCGAAAAGATCACCGGCTACACCCGTGCCGAAGCCATCGGCTTGAACACACGCCTGCTCAAGAGCAATCGACAGGACAAAGCTTTTTACCAGGAACTGTGGACGCGGATCAGCGCCGGGGAGGTCTGGCGCGGACGTTTCATCAACAAAAAGAAGAATGGCACGTTTTTTACCGAGGATGCGGTCATCGCTCCTGTACGCAATGAGCAGGGCATCGTTACCAACTACATCGCCATCAAGCGTGACGTCTCCCATGAGCTGGAGCTGGAAGACCAATATCGCCAGACGCAGAAAATTGACAGCATCGGCCGGCTGGCCGGTGGCGTGGCCCACGATTTCAATAACATTCTCGCCGTTATTTGCGGCCACACCGACCTGGCGCTATCGCAGGTATCGCCCGACTCCCCCCTGCATTCCAATCTGGAAAACATCCAGGAGAGCGCCGAACGCGCGGCCAACCTGACCCGGCAGTTGCTGGCCTTTGCCCGCCGCCAGGTCATCGAACCGCGCGTGATCAATTTGAACGAATTGATCGTTAATCTGAACAAGATGCTGCGGCGCTTGATCGGCGAGGACATCAAGCTGGTGACGCAAACCGCGCCGGACCTGGGGCCGATCAAGGCCGACCCCGGCCAGATCGAGCAGGTGTTGTTGAATCTGGTCGTCAACGCCCGCGATGCCATGCCCGAAGGCGGGACCCTGACCATTCACACAGGCAACGTGACTCTGGACGAAGATTTTGCGCGCCGGCACCTCGTCACGCCGGGCAAATACATCATGGTCAGTGTCAGCGACACCGGAGTGGGCATGAGCGAGGAGGTCAAGTCCCACATCTTCGAGCCTTTTTTCACCACCAAGGAACAGGGTAAAGGCACCGGTCTGGGCCTGGCCACGTGCTTTGGCATCATCCAGCAGAGCAACGGGCATATTCATTGCGACAGCCAGACGGGTACCGGAACCCAGTTTAGAATCTATCTGCCCAGCGTTCAGGGGACGGAGGATGCCGCGACGGATCGCGAGACCCCGATCCGTTTGCCACGGGGCACGGAAACCATCCTGCTGGCCGAGGATGAACCATCGCTGCGCCGGCTCATGGCCCGGGTGTTGCGGACGCAAGGTTACACCGTGCTGGAAGCGGCCGATGGCAACGAAGCCCTCGCCCTGGCCCAGGCCAACGGCCTGAAAATCCAGCTTTTGCTCACCGACGTGATCATGCCCGGACTCAGCGGCAAAATGCTGGCCGAATGGCTGAGCCAGGTGAATCCCGCCGTCCGGGTCCTTTTCATATCCGGTTACATCAACAACAACGCGGTCCGGGACGCCATGTCGAAACCGGGGACGTTCTTTCTCCAAAAACCTTTTAACCCCCTGGACCTGGCCAAAAAAGTGCGCGCGGCGATTGAAACGCCTTGACCGGATGCACCGGGCGCCCCCCCACAATTCAGTTCTAATGTCGGCCGCCAGACAGCCGCCACCAGCCCGGGCGACGCCCCGGAACCGGATCTACCGTCAGTTTTGACTTGTGCCTCCGTCCGAAACGGCTTAAAGGCCGGGACGAAAAACAAATTCATGACGACCAAGCAACTCCAAGTCCTCGCCAAAAAACACGGCACGCCGGTGGTGGTGATTGACCACGATGTCATCCGGAAAAATTACGCCGGGTTCAAAAAACACCTGCCCAAGGTGCAATGCTATTTCGCGGTCAAGGCCAACGCCGAACCGGCCATCGTCCGCACGCTGTACCGGGCCGGCGCCAGTTTTGACGTGGCGTCACTGCCCGAATTCATGCTTGTGTACGAAAACATCAAGCGGCTTTCGCCCCGGGCCCAGCAGGATTTCATCTGGGACAAAATCATTTACGCGAACCCGACCAAACCGAAGGAAACGTTGCTGGCGCTGGATAAATACAAGCCGCTCGTCACCTATGACAACCTGAACGAACTGAAGAAAATCCGGCAGTTCGCGCCGCATGCCGGCGTGGTCCTGCGCCTGCAGGTGGACAACACCGGCTCACAGTGCGAGCTCTCTTCCAAGTTCGGCTGCGCCACCGGCGAGGCGGCGGACCTGATCGAAGCGGCCTTCAAACTGGGGTTGGTCGTGGAGGGATTGAGCTTTCACGTCGGCAGCCAGTGCACCAATTTCCAGAACTTTGTCCAGGCGCTCAATGCCGCCGCCGCCGTGATGCGCGAGTCGAAGGCGCGCGGTCACGAAATCAAGATTCTCGACATCGGCGGCGGCTTTCCCGCGCCTTACAACAAGCACGTCCGGCCGTTCCCGGAACTGGCGCGCGTCATCAACGCCGAGATTGACCGGCTGTTTGCCCCCGAGATCCAGATCCTGGCCGAGCCGGGACGGTTCCTCGTCGCCAGCGCCGCCACCAGCGTCGCGCGCATCATCGGCAAGGCCGTGCGCGACGGCAAACTGTGTTACTACATCGACGACAGCGTCTATCACACGTTCAGCGGCATCATCTTCGACCATTGCCAGTATCACCTGCAGGCGTTCAAAAAGGGCAAAACGGAAATTTGCGCCGTGTTCGGCCAGACCTGTGACGGGCTGGATGTGATTTCGCAATCCGAGTCGTTGCCCGACCTGGAAATTGAGGACCTGGTTTACGCGGAAAACATCGGCGCCTACAGCAATGCCTCCGCCACCTGGTTCAACGGCTTCCCGCCCGCCAAGGTCGTGCACGTGAACGAGTAGCGCAAACGTCCTCTCCGAGCGGCGCACGAATTCCGGAGCATTATTGAACGGATCCCGTCTGATCCTGTTAAAGAAATGAATCCGAAAAAGCCCTCCAGACGATATATGAAACCAAGTTGTTTGATTTTAGCCGTGACGGGATGCGTTCTCTCCGCTGTTTCGGGCCAGGCGGCCAGTTTTGATTATGAGAATTTCGCTTCGCCTTCCCTGTTGCTTTTTCAACATAACGCGGTCGTGTTTCAAAACCGGCTGCGGCTGACGCCGGCCGAACGCGGCAAACGGGGCGGTGTCTGGTTCGCCGCCAAACAAAACATTCAGGATGGTTTTCAAACCACCTTCCAATTCCAATTTACTGACAAAGGAGGATTCGGAGCCGACGGCCTGGCCTTTGTCCTGCAAGGCAGCGAAAAGCCCCGGTTGAGCGGCGGCGGCAGCGCCATGGGATTTGCGCATCTTACCAATACGCTGGCCGTCAAATTTGACCCGTATCATCTCGGGAAAAGCACGGTGCCGTATCGGCCCTACGACGAAATCGCCGTCGTGGCGGGCCGTTCACCGGTGGACCGGTTGTCACCTTACGATTCCATTGCATCCGTCACCAACAAAGTCCTGTTTGTGGATCAAAAGATTCACACGGCGAAAATTGTTTATGCGCCCGGCAATCTCCAAGTGTTCCTGGACGATCTTGAGAATCCTATAATTGCGGTAACGGTGGATGTGGCGACCGTGATGGACCTGGACCTGGGTCGGGCCTGGGTCGGGTTTACGGCGGCGACGGGCGCTGATTATTACAACCAGGACGTGGTCAGCTGGTCATTTGCCTCACCGGATGCCACAACTGATTGTTCCGTCGACTCAACCACTCCCGTCCCGCTCCCGAAAGAAACCACCGTTCCCCCGGCAACGACCAGCCCGGCCTACGTGGCCGCTGCGGATTCATCTCCCGCAAAGTCGCTCCCCGCTGATCCGGCTTTCGGATTTGCCCTGCCCGGCGACATTGGTCTCACGCACCAAATCGAGTCGTCCACTGACCTCGTCCACTGGACATCCCTGACCAATGCCGCGTTTTATTTCCGGGACCGGGAATCCACGAACTTTCCCCGACGGTTTTACCGCTTTCCCAGGAATTGACAGCGCGAGATTGAATTCCGGTTTGCTTTCCGTCATGCTCAATGACAAATGAAGCCCAATGACTTTTCCGACGCGCGGGTGCTGGTCACCGGCGGGGCGGGATTCATCGGCAGCGCGCTGGTCTGGGCGCTGAACCGCCGCGGCTGTGAGCGCATCGTCGTTTGCGACCGCCTCGGCACGGATGAGAAATGGCGCAATCTCACGCCCCTGCGCTTCGCCGATTATGTCGAGGCCGACGACCTGCTCCCGCGATTGCAAAACGGTGCGCTGGGCAAATTTGACCTCGTCCTCCACCTCGGCGCCTGCTCGTCCACCACCGAAACCGACGCCGGTTTTCTCATCCGCAACAATTACGAATTTACCCGGGATCTGGCCGTATGGTCGCTCGCCCAAAAAACGGGTGGTCGGAAAACCCGCTTCGTTTACGCCTCCTCCGCCGCAACCTATGGCGATGGTTCCGCGGGGATGGACGATGACGACCGGCAACTGGGCAAACTACGGCCGCTGAACATGTACGGCTATTCGAAGCACCTGTTCGATCTGCACGCCAAACAAGCGGGATTTTTAAATCAGATCGCCGGGTTGAAGTACTTCAACGTTTTCGGCCCGAATGAGGATCACAAGGGCGACATGCGATCGCTCGTCCACAAGTCAACGGCCCAGGTGCAGGCCGAGGGCGTCATCCGTCTGTTCAAGAGTTATCGATCCGACTTTCGCGACGGCGAACAGAAGCGCGATTTTCTTTACGTTAAGGACGCCGTAGCCATGACGTTGCACCTGGCGGCCACTCCGAAGGCCAATGGCCTTTTCAACATCGGCAGCGGCCAGGCGCGGACGTGGCTGGACCTGGCCCGCGCGGTTTTTGCCGCGCTGAAACGCAAGCCGAAGATTGAATTCATCGAGATGCCGGGAGCCATCCGTGACAAATATCAGTATTTCACCGAGGCGAACCCGGCCCGCCTGCGCGCCGCCGGTTATACCGCACCGGTGACATCGCTGGAAAACGCCGTGACCGATTACGTCCGCAACTATCTCGTGCCGGACAAACGGCTCGACCCGGCCGTCGCCTGATTTTTCCGGGCCCCCGGGCCCGCGTTCAAGCACCCGCTCCGCAAGCCCTCAACTTCTTCCTGTTCTGCTATCAGATCGTAACCCCTCCGTGTCATCCATTCATCAAAATGTTGCATGATTGTTATTTGTTGAAATTATTCAGTGGTAGTTATAATGTTGTACAGTTGGATTTTTAATGTATCCCTGCATGATTTTTGTTCACCGGCGTCGTGTGCAGAATCGGTTTCTTGCCCTGCTGGGCGCGTTGGCGCTGTTCGCCATCATTCCGCAAGCCAGCGCCATCATCGACGTTACGCTGCAGATGCAGTTGGGTAATCCCAGCAGCGCCGCCGCCGACCCGAATAACCACAATCATTACCTGATTCAACGTACGGTCGAGGCCATTGATTACAGTGATACGCTGGGTGAACCCAACTGGGCGAGCTGGGACCTGACGGCCGGCGACCTTGGCTCCAGCGGACGTTCGTCTTCGTTTTTCACCGATACCACCCTTCCGGCCGGCTTTTATCAGGTGACCACCTCCGATTACAATGGCGTCGGAAACATCAACTTTGATCGGGGTCACATGTGCCCATCGGCCGACCGCACCGACAACGTGACCGACAACGATCTGGTGTTCTACATGTCCAACATCATTCCCCAGGCGGCAAACAACAACGAAGGCGTGTGGGGAAACTTTGAGGACTATTGCCGCGCGCTGGCGCAGTCCGGCAGTGAATTGCTGATTATTTGCGGTCCCAGCGGCTTTGGCACCAACCACATTCCGAGCGGGAAGGCGGCCATCCCTGACTACACGTGGAAGATTGCCGTCGTGGTTCCGCCGGGTGCCGGCACCGCGATAAGCCGGATTACCACGTCCACCCGGGTCATCGCCCTGAAAATTCCGAACAATAATTCGGTAAGCAGCACCTGGCAGAATTACGTCACCTCGGCCAGCCAGATCGAAGTGGACACGGGTTTTACCTTCTTTACCGCCCTGCCGGCCGGCGTTGCCTCGGTGCTGCGAAATAAAGTGGATGGCCAGAGCGGCCCCCCGCCGGTCATCATCGATTTCTCGCCACCCACTGGCGGGAACGGCGACACCGTCGTCATCACCGGCACAAATTTCACCTCCGCCTCGGCCGTGACGTTCAATGGTGCCGGCGCCACCTTCACGGTGGACTCGTCCACTCAGATCACCGCCACGGTACCCGCCAATGCCACTTCCGGCCCCATCAGTGTCACCACACCCAACGGTACCGCGCTCAGTTCCAGCAGTTTCGTCGTGACCGGCTCGGCCGTTGACCTGGCCATCAACAAAACCCACAATAACAATTTCACGCAGGGTGACCTCGCCGATACCTACATCATCACCGTCGCCAACATCGGTTCATTATCCTCGACCGGCCTTGTCAGCGTTGCCGATTCCCTGCCGGCCGGCCTGATCGCCACCGACATCAGCGGCACCGGGTGGACAGCAGACCTTAACACGCTCACTTGCACCCGCTCGGATGCCTTGGCCGCGGGTATGAGCTATCCACTGATTACGGTCACCGTCACCGTGGCCACCAATGCTCCCCTCAACCTCACCAATACTGCCAGCGTATCCGGCGGGAACGATGCGAATTCCGCCAACAATGCAGTCAACGACGCCACTACCATCAATGCCGGCGGCACCGGAGGTGGAACCACTCTGGTGGGCTGGGACGTGAGCGGGCTGCCCGGCGGCGCAAACAATTTTGGACCTTCATCACTCGCACCCACCACCAACGCGGCCAACCTCACGGTGCTCGGCCTGACCCGCGGGTCGGGGGTCGGAACCACGGGTACCGGCGCAACGCGCGGCTGGGGCGGCAACGCGTTTACCGATACCGGTTCCGCCGCGGCCATCGCTGCCAACCACTTCGTTACCTTCTCCGTCACCGCCGGAACCGGTTACACGGTCTCCTACGCCTCAATCAGCAAATTCGATTTCCGCCACTCGGCTACCGGCCCGGCCAATGGCCTGCTGCAGTATCAGATTGGGTCCGGGTCGTTTACCGACATCGGCACCATTTCCTATCCGACCAACGGTATCAGCAGCAGCGGCAGCTTAAGCCCGATCAACCTGTCCGGAATCTCTGCGCTGCAAAACGTCGGCGCCGGGACGAACGTCACGTTCCGTATCGTCAACTGGGGCGGCACCTCTTCCGCCGGCACCTGGTATCTTTTTGACACCGCGAGTTCCCCGGCCTTGGATTTTGTGTTGCAAGGCACCGTCTCACCGGTTGTCGTTCTCACGCCCATTGAATCCTGGCGCCAGCAATGGTTCGGCACCACCAACAACACGGGCAATGCCGCCGATGCTTACGTGAGCACCACCGACGGCATGCCGAACCTGCTCAAATACTCCCTGGGCCTGGACCCGATCGTCGCCACCAACTACCCGGTGACCAGCGACATCAGCACTGGTTACCTGCGCCTGACCGTGCCCAGAAACCCGAACGCCACCGACGTCACCTTCCTCGTCGAGGCAACCGCCAGCTTGAATTTGTCCTGGACAACCAACGGGACCACAGTGGATCAGAACACCCCGACCCTCCTGCAAGTCCACAACAACACACCGGTCAGCTCGTCCACCGAAGGCTTCATCCGGCTTCGGGTCACTCGCCCATAAAGCAAAATCTGATTCACTGCGGTCAAGGCAGGTGGATAACCATTTAGGCGGTTGGTTGTGAATAACTTGTGAATGAGATTTCACAATTGTAACTTTGGTTCTCCCCGGTTATCCGCTAAAACTGCCGTGCAGTCAGGACGATGTAACGAGTCACCGATACAAGCCGGAGACTCTTCAGAAAGGAAGCAGTAAACCAAGGAAAACTCTATGAAAAAAATTGTATCTCTTACCGCTGTTTTTGCAACGATTTCACTCATCACCGCCAGGGCCGATACGCTCGCCGACTGGACTTTTGAAACCAGTCAGCCGGGGGTCGTCACCTTGCCTGCCGCGCCCGGGGCCGGTGTTGCCTTCTCCAGTTTTTCACCCGAAATCGGCAGCGGCACGGCTTCCGCCCTTCATACCGGTGCGGCCACCTACAGCAGTCCGGCGGGAAATGGGTCGTCGCACTCATTCAGCGTGAATACCTGGGCGGTCGGGGATTATTTCCAGTTTCAAGTCAACACGGTCGGATTCCAGAACCTCACCGTCTCCTACGACCAAACCAGCAGTGGGACCGGACCGGGCCTGTTTAATTTTGCGTACAGCACGGACGGCATCAATTTTTCCCCATTTGGTTCTCCCTACACGGTACTGGCCAACGCCACTCCCAATCCCGTTTGGAACGCCACCACCAGTTCAAGCCTTTATACTCTTACTGATAATTTAAGTTCCATCATTGCGCTCAACAACGCTCCCACCGTTTATTTTCGCGTGATTGACGCTTCAACCAACAGCGCCGCCGGTGGCACCGTGGCCGCCGGTGGCACGGACCGGTTGGATAATTTTATGGTGTCGGCCGCGCCGGTGCCGGAACCGACCACGACCGCTTTGGGCATATTGGGCGGGCTGGCCTGCCTGGTCGCCATGCGGCGCCGGCCTTGATCGTCCGCAAAACTAAAGCCCGGGCCGATCCACCGGCCCGGGTTTTTTGTTTCGTCCCGCAGCGAGCGGCGATCCTGAACTCCAGCACCTGGTCCGCAACCCACTTTCGTTCTCCGGAATGTCACCGGCTTGTTTCCGTGCCGTCTTTGACGAAAGGGAAGATATGTGATTTGATGGCCTGGCAGTCAGGAAAAGTACATCGGTGATGTATCAAGCTGGAACTGGCGGCTTTCTGGGCACCAGTTCCAGCTTTTAAATCAAGGTTTGGATTTGAACACAGCGGCATGGTTTGAACCGTCCGGCAGCCGGGAATACACTCAGCACGAAGAAACGATTACTGGATTATCAATATGGCTGACTCAACCTCGTTCGGTCGTTACACCATATCCACCTTGTGCGAAAAACGGCGATATGGGATTCGTGGTATTGCGTATTGTCCGATTTGCGACCGGGCCGAAGAGTCAGATTACCCTGATAACAGTGCGCTGCAGGCGATCACCATTTCTCTGGGCAAGGTTCGCATCCACATGCGTCTGATTCATCGCATTAAAGACAATCCCGACGGCCACGCCATGCTGTAGCCAATGGCTGTTGACACGTTGAGCTTCCAGAGGGCCACATTACTTAACCAGTCTGGTGCGGCCCGGTCCGGGGGGCGGCCGGCAACCCACCCGTCCAAAAATCACATGCATTCAATTTTACTCGTCATACCGAGACCGGGAACAAGCAAACCCGGCATCGAGCAGGTTTGGCAGACGGTCGTGCCGGGTCTGCAACTGTGTGCGGAGCAAGTCAGAGGTGTTAAAACGTTGTGTGAAAATTGCTGGCTGATACCGGCAGAGGAAAATGGATTTTCATTTTTCGACCACGCCATAACCATTGCCGATAGCGTGAACCTTCGTTGCCGCATCTGTTTACTGAGAACGCCACCCGATGGATTTGCACCTCGGTCACCCGACGGCAAACGGCAAGGTCTAAGCGAAGCAACCGTCCACGCTTTCCAGGGAATGGTCAGATGGGTTCTTAAACGGCTTGCCTCGCTCGGCCCGGCTCAAGCGGAAAGCACCAACAAAGCATATCGTGAATTGAGTTTATAACTGAACTTCGACCTTCCAATCAGTGGCCCGGCGGGTCAAAATCATTTTATGGGAAAATTACACAAAGGCATGCGCATTCGCAGCCGCAAAGAGTTGAAGATTGATGGGATAATCACTTTTTGGGCCCCGTGTTGCGGGCACTTCGAAGGGGTATTGCCCGCCGGAGAGATTTTAAAACTCAATTACGAGCCACATGAGCGGGTCCGCGGCTTGTGGCTTGAACCGGAAAGATATTCCGATTTGGAGCAAATGTTCATCCCGAAAGAAAGTCGAACCGCGCCCGCTTACGGCGGATATGTCGTGGGCTGCAATTGCGATCAGATAGGCCTGGATTTTGAGATTTTGGACCAGCGGCAAGTGGCCTGATGCCTGAGTCTGAGACGTCAGAAAACCTTGCGCAGCAATGATCGGCCATCCTCTCTATGAGTCATGCTGCCAGCAGCTTTGTAAAAAATTAAGATTGGATAACCAATCCATTGACATTCAAGAAGCCGCGGAAATTACCCGCGGCTTTTTGTTACATTTAATTCTTTGACCGGTGGCGGTGGCTCTGTTTTGCTACGTTGCGGCAGCAATGATTCCAGCATACCTGTATCCGACCACGATTGCGCTTTGCCTGGTGGCGGTCGTGGTCGCCTATTTTTTAAACAACCCCCTGCGGCACGGGCGCTGGTTTCTGCTGCGCCGCTTCATCAACTGGTTCCCGTTGGGAATGACCTACGCGTTTTTGTGCATGGGACGTTACAACCTGATTGTGGCCAAAAGCGCCCTGGGATCGTTGATGTCCAACCAGGACCTCGGGATCATTTTCGGGGTGGGCACCTGGGTTTACGCATTGTCTTTTCTGGTCAATGGCCCGCTCATTGACAAACACCTCGGCGGAAAACGCGGAATGCTCATTTCCGCAATCGGCGCCTCGCTGGCCAATGTCGCCCTCGGCGTCCTCACCTGGGCGATCGTGGCCAAAAACCTGAAGGTGAACCTTGTCGCCAGTTATACGGCTCTCTATGCCGTGAACATGTATTTCCAAAGCTTCGGGTCGATGTCCATCATCAAGGTCAAGGCGTACTGGTTCCACGTGCGCGAACGCGGCGTCTTCGGAGCCATTTTCGGAACGTTGATATCCATCGGTGTCTATTTTGCCTTCGACTGGGGAGGAGCCATCATCAGGCTGACCAAAGCCAACGAGACCGGCCCGCTCCGCGATCTGTTTGCGCCCGCCGGCCCGGCTCTGGATGCAACCTGGGCGGTGTTTTACATTCCCGCGGCCATTTTGCTGGTCTGGGTGCTGCTCGACCTGTGGCTCATCAAAGACTCGCCAGAGGAGGCGGGTTTCGCGCACTTCGACACGCATGACGCTTCGTCCGGCCAGATGCACGTGGAGTTTTCCGTGCTCGACCTGCTGAAACGGGTTTTCACCAGCCGGCTGATGTTGTTGATTGCGTGCGTGGAGCTGACGGGTGGGGTCTTCCGCTACAGCATGACCCAGTGGTATACCATTTTTGCCGGTGAAATAAAGCAGCCGGGCGCCGAATTTTTGTCACAGCATTGGGGATGGTACACCTGCGTGTTCGGGATTGTGGGCGGATTTTCCGGCGGCCTGGTCTCCGACAAACTGTTCCACTCCCGCCGCGGACCGCCCGCCGCCTTGCTATGTGCCTTCGTCCTGATCGTGGCAGTGTTGATGTCGTTCTTCTTGTTCTCCCGGCCCGTTCTGGTGGGCTGGGCGGCCGTGTTCATCGTCATGGCCTCCATCGGCATCACTTCCTTGATGTCCGGCACGGCGGCCACGGATTTTGGCGGGCGCAAAGCTACGGCGACAAGCATGGGCATCGTGAATGGCTTTGCCTATATCGGCAGTGGCATCCAATCCCTCAGCCTCGGCTTTCTATTGGCGAACAAAGGGGATAGCTGGCACTGGTTGCCGCTTTTTGTCATCCCCTTTGCCGTCCTCGGCACGTTCCTGGCCGTCAAAATCTGGCATGACCTGCCGGTTGCCACCCGCAAATACATTGCCGAAGTGGAGCACAAAACGTTGTAAAACCGGCAAAAACCGGGCTTCACCGGGCCGGAAAACGGATGTCCAGGTTTTTGCTTTCAAAAATGAGGCGAATGTTCCGCGGCGCGCAAGACAACAACAAGGGCGGCCGAAGCCGCCCTTGGATTGTTTCGTGTGACAACGACCAACCTTAGTGGATGAGCCGGTAAAATTGCCGTGAAGCGACCGTATTGGTGGTGAAAGGACTGGTGGCGCCACCCAGGGTGGTGTAAGGCCCGTTGACGAGCGCTGACGATTGGAGGCTGAAGGAGGGATCGTTCCAGGTCAGCACGATGTT